>Ga0075163_10002649_pt1 | contig 24002 bp, 18 predicted proteins | sample JI1023141ADNA_FD_71478 | JGI IMG/M metagenome (GOLD analysis project Ga0075163, IMG submission 71478) | Wastewater effluent complex algal communities from Wisconsin, to seasonally profile nutrient transformation and Carbon sequestration -... | ecosystem: Engineered > WWTP > Effluent > Algae... | reverse complement strand
GACGTTGCCGCCGACGTAGTAGTCGAGCGGCACGCCCAGCACCACCGGCACCTCGGCCGCGGTCAGCGTGCCGTCGAGGTCGGGCAGGCAACCGAGCGGCGGCACCGGGCTCGCCGTCGGCTCCGGCGTCACGTTGTCCGCGCACGCCGGCAGCGCGAGAAGCACGAGGGACAGGATCTGGGGTCGCATCTACTCGTTCTCACTCACGAAAATGAGCCGACTGCAACGCGAGCAAATACTCGCAATCGGCCAGAACGCGAGCGAATGCTCGCGTTGCAGTGAGGCCAAAAAGGCCAGCGATCTTGAGGGGTAACGACCCATGATCCTGTCCCCCGTCAGTAGTGGAAGCCGAGGCGCAGGCGGATGAGCTGCGCGGGTTGGGCGGCGAGGTTGGCGGCGGGGTTGTCGAAGGCGGCGCCGGGCAGGAACAGGGCGTGCTCGAGCGCGATGCGGAAGGCGCCGGCGCGGTAGGCGAGGTCGGGGTCGAGCTCGACGCCGAGGGCGCGGGCGTTGCCGGGGGTGGAGTCGACGGCCATGGCCCAGGACACCACCGCGGCGAGGCCGAGCTCGATGCGGGCGTGGCCGAGATCGGCGAGCACGAGGCGGGCGTGCGGCCGCAGGTAGGCGGCGTCGGTGACGGTGCCGATGATCTCGCGGAACAGGATGCGGTCGACGTGGTAGTCGGGGTGGAAGCGGAAGTTGTCGACGGTGGTGTCGCCCGGCGGATCGGCCTGGGGGCCGTCGACGTCGCCGGGGCGAGGGGCGGCCGCGCCGGGCGCGGGGAAGGCGCCGAAGCCAGGCGCGTCGTCGCCGCTGGCCACGCCGGCGTCGAGGCCGAGGCGACCGCGGCCGACCGCGAGCTCGCTCTCGAGCGCGAGGCCGAACTGATCCGACGTCGCCGCCTGATCGAGGATGACGCCGGGCACCAGCGACGGCTGGTCGACCCGGGCCCGGGCGTAGACCGTCTCGGCCTCGACCCGCCAGCGCGGCGCGCCGACCCGGATCCAGGCGCCGGCGGTGGTGGCGGAGAAGCCGCGCGCCACCAGATCGCTGGCGTCGAGGGTGCCGGGCGGCCGCGGCGTCGCGACCGGCAGGTAGTCGGCGGGGACATCGTTGGCCTGGCTGCGGTGGCTGACGAACAGGCCGTACTCGAAGGTCGACATGCCGGCGGCGGCGCGGCGGATCCGCGCCGCCGGGGCGTGGACCTTCATCCACGCGACGGTGATGGTGGTGGCGTCGTCGGACGGCTCGAGGTCGATGACCCGGGCGTCGTCCTTGCGCCGCAGCCACGGGCCGCTCGACGACATGTCCCAGGCGAAGGCGAGGAAGTGGCCGACCAGCGGCGTGACCAGCGCGATCCGGTCGGCGCTGTCGCCGCCGTCGCAGTCCTCGCAATCGCCGCCGTTGGCGGCCATGCCCAGCCCCCAGTGGGCGCCCATCCGCCCGGCGGCGAGGATGCCGACCGGGGTCAGCACCTCGGCCCAGGCGCGCTTGACCGCGATCGCGGTGAACGGCCGCTGACCGGGCGAGGCGGCCGGGGTCGGCGCGCGGCCGGTGCCGACCTCGGGGGTCGAGCCGAAGCCGACGTCGTCGAGCAGATCGATGCGGGCCTTGATCGCGACGCCGGCGCCGGCCGGGCGGATCGCGACGTCGGTGCGGAAGCGGAGGTCGCCGCCGTCGAGAGTCTGGCCGCCGCCGAGCGGGATGGCGTAGAGCGCGTGGCCCGAGGGATCGAGGCCGCGATCGAGATCGAGGTTGTAGAGCGCCTCGCCGCGCAGGCGGAGGTAGCCGTGCAGCTCGACCTCGGTGCGATCGTGGGGCGAGGCGAAGGCGCGCGGTGCCAGCTCGGCGCCGAGGCCGGCGAGATCGGGGACGGCGCCGGGCGCGAGGCGATCGAGGTCGTCGAGGCCGGAGCTGGCCCGCAGCGGCGGCGGGGCCGGCTCGAACACCGGCGGGGCCGGCGCCGGCCGGAGGTCGTCGGTGGCGCCAGCGTCAGCGGCGTCAGCGCCGTCACCGTCGGCGCGGGCCAGGCCGGGCAGCGACAGCGCGAGCGCGAGCGCGCCGGCGAGGGTGGTGCGGCTCATCGCAGCACGTCCGGCTCGTCGGCGCCGATGCCATCGAGATCGAGGAACGCGGCCAGCGCGTGGGTGGTCTGGTTGGCGGCTTCGATCATCGGGATGTGGCCACAGTCGGGGTAGACCTCGAGCCGGGCGTCGGGCAGGACCCGGACCAGGCGACGGCCGAAGCGCAGCGGCGTGACCAGATCGTCGTCGCCCCACAGCAGCAGGGTCGGCTGCTTGATCTCGGGGTAGCGGCGCTCGACCTCGGCGTAGCGCTGGCCACGCGCGGTGGCGAGCGCGGCGGCGACCGCGCCCGGGCGACGGAGATCGGCCTCGATGCGTTCGACCCGGGCCTGGGTGACGAAGCGCGGGTCGTGGTAGGCGAGCGCCGCGCGGTCCTCGGCGCGCTCGCGGTAGTAGAGCGCGAACAGCGCCTCGCCGACGCCGTCGAGCCGGGCCCAGCGGAAGAAGCTCGGCACCTGGGCCTCGAACACGTAGGCCGAATACAGCGCGATGCGGCGGACCCGCGCCGGCTGGGCCAGGGCCATCGCCAGGCTGACCGACGCGCCCCACGAGTGGCCGACGATGGCGACGTCGCCGACGCCGAGCTGATCGAGGACGTGCCAGACCAGGGTGGCCTGGGCCGGCGGGGTGTAGTCGCCCGGCGGCCGGCTGGTCCAGCCGAAGCCCTTGAGATCGAGAGCGATGACGCGGTGGTTGATGGCGAGGGCGTCCTGCACGCCGCGCCAAAGCTCGATCGACGCGCCGAAGCCGTGGACCAGCACCACCGCAGGCCCGGCGCCGACGTCGCGGACGTGGACGTGGACGCCGTCGACGTCGACGAAGGCCGCGTCGGCCGGCGCGCCGGGCAGCGGCCCGGCGTGGAAGCTGGGACAGCCGGCGAGGGCCAGCGCGATCACGCCCGCGAGCGCGATCCGGATCGCGTGCGGGCGCAGGCTCACGGGGTCAGCCGCCACAGCTCGGCCGCGCCGGTGAACTCGGTGCTGGCCTCGTAGTCCTGCGAGGTGATGGTCGCGACCGTGCCGTAGCACTCGGACACGAACGCGAACGTGCGCTTGGTCGTGATCAGCGCGCCGACGGTGCGGGTGAGCTCGACCGCGATCCGGCGGACCGGGAAGGTGCCGAACGGCGCCACCAGCGTGCCGACCGCGTCGACGTGATCGACGTAGCGCTCGGTGTAGATCGAGAACACGCCCGAGGCGTAGCCGGTGACGGTCGACGTCGTGGTCCACGACGCCGACGGCGCCAGCGGGGTGGGCACGATCGGCACCACCGGATCGTAGGTCAGCTCGGTGCGAGTGACGCCGGCCTCGGGCGAGACCACGCCGATCAGCGCGAGGCCGCGATCGTCGAGGCGCATCACGCCGAGCAGCGTGCTGTCGGCCGACAGGCGGGTGGCGTAGGACGCGGTCGGGAACTTGCTCGCCCACCACTGACCGGCCGGCGCGACCAGGGTGACGCGGAGGTCGGCGTCGCCGGTGAGGGCGCCGGTGTAGTCCCAGGTCCGGGCGCCGCCGGCGCCCTGCGTGCCGGCGGTGCTGGTGGTGACGTCGGTGGCGACCCGGAAGGTCGCGGTCTGCCCGGCGGCCATCACCAGCTCGTCGCGGGTCAGGGTGCCGTCGTGATCGGGCACGCAGCCGGTGACCGGGGCGTCGGGGGCGACCGAGGCGTCGGGGCCGGCGTCGCCGGTCTCGTCGACCGGCGCGCAGGTGTGGTCGGCCCGGCAGAAGCCCGACGGACAGTCGGTGTGGTCGTCGCACGTGGCGGGGTCGGAGCTCGAGCAGGCGGCCGCCAGGGCCACGAGCGCGGTGGCGAGCCAGCCCGGGCGGGCGGCGCGGCTCGCGCTGCGGCAGACGACCTTGTGCAATGCAACACGACGGATCATGACTTCTCCGGGGTAACCGAGCGCAGCCTAGGCACGTCGTGGGCGGCTGTCAATCGAATCTTTTGCGCTGCAGCAACGATCACCCTTGCCGGGGGGGCGGTGGTCCGACTACGGTGGCGGCGTGGCGGCGACCCTGATCAAGAAGTACGGCAACCGGCGGCTCTACGACACCGGCGACAGCCGTTACATCACGCTCGAGGAGCTGACCGCCAAGATCCGCGGCGGCATCGACGTCCGGGTGGTCGACGCCACCGACGGCCACGACCTGACCCAGGCCACCTTGACCCAGCTCATCCTCGAGAGCGGCAACGCCGCGCGGATGCTGCCGGTGCCGCTCCTGACCCAGCTCATCCGGCTGAACGACGACGCCCTGGGCGAGTTCTTCTCCCGCTACGTCACCGCCGCGCTCGAGCTGTACCTGGGCGCCCGGCGCGGGGTCCGCAGCCTCGCCGACGCCGCCCCGCTGGCCCGGGTTCCGCTGGGCGCGACCGACGCCCTGGCCCGGATGTGGATGAGCACCCCGATGGGTCAGATGATGGGCTTCGCCAACCCCGGCTTCGTCCCCGGCTACGCCGCCGAGCCCGAGCCGGCCCCTGCCCCACCGCCGCCGCCGGCCGCGCACGCGCCGGCAGCCGCGCCACCGCCGGCCGGACCACCGGGGACCGAGCCGGCCACCTCCGACGACGTCGCGGCGCTGCGACGCGAGCTCGACGAGCTCAAGCAGGCGCTCCGCTCCGACGGCCTCGGCCGGCCGGGAGCGCGCCGCAAGCGCAAGGAGTGATGCAATGCGGCGGTGCGGTCGCACTTTTTTGCGACGCCGCATTCATGGCAGGCGCGTCATGCGTTACAGCTAGTTACACACAATGCGGGTCGGATCGTCTTGTTGCATCGCAGCAAACTGCGATTGACAGCCGCGGGGCGCGTGCCTAGGGTGGCGGCAAGGAGAAGCCGATGACCACCAAGAACGAGACGCCCAAGACCGAGCCGACCGCCACCGCCACCCCCAAGACCGAGGCCCCCAAGGCCGAGGCCGCCCGGCCGCAGATGCCGTGGGAGATGCCGATGTTCGGCGCCGACGCGTTCGCCCGCAGCCAGGAGATGTTCGCCCGCGGTCAGGAGGCGTTCGCCCAGATGATGCACGAGCAGATCGCCCGCTCGCAGAAGGTGATGGCGGAGCTGGCCACCTACGAGGCGGTCGCGCTCGAGCGGACCCGCGCCGCGGTCGCCGACCTGACCAAGCTGGCCACCGACTCGCTCGACTACTGCGCCAAGCTGTCGGCGGAGTGGCGCAAGGTCGCCGCCGAGAGCAGCCGCAAGGTCGTCGAGCAGGTCGCGCCCCGCGCCTGATCATCGTCCGCACCCGAGGCCGTACCCGATGGACATCTTCGCCCCCTGGCAGCAGCTCGCGCGCGAGCTGGCCACCGCCACCACCGACCTGATCAAGGACAGCACCGGCGTGTCGGCGGCGCAGCCGCAGCCGGAGCTGATGCCGACGCCGCGCGACGTCGTCGCCCGCGAGGGCACCGCCGCGCTCTACCGCTTCGTCGGCGCCGGCCCGCGGCGCCCGGGGCCGCCGGTGCTGCTGGTGCCGTCGCTGATCAACCGCTGGTACGTGCTCGACCTGCGGCCGGGCGCGAGCCTGGTCGCGGCCCTGGTCGACGCCGGCCACGACGTGTTCTGCCTCGACTGGGGCGTGCCCGAGGACGAGGACCGCCACCGCGACTGGAACGACACCCTCGCCCGCCTGCGCCGGATGGTGCGCCGCACCATGCGCGCCGCCGGCAGCGACCGGGTCGGCATGCTCGGCTACTGCATGGGCGGCACCCTGGCCGCGATCTACACCGCGCTCCACCCGGGCGAGATCGCCGCGCTGGTCAACCTGGCCGGCCCGATCGACTTCAGCAAGGGCGGCATGCTGCGGCGCATGGTCGACCGCGCCTGGTTCGACGCCGACGCGATCGCCGACGCCGGCAACGTCTCGCCCGAGCAGATGCAGAGCGGCTTCACCGCGCTGCGGCCGACGCTCGAGCTCGGCAAGTGGGCGGCGATGCCCGAGCTGCTCGGCGACCGCGCCGCGCAGATCTCGTTCCGCGCGCTCGACATCTGGTCGAGCGACAACGTGCCGTTCCCGGCCGCCGCCTATCGCACGTACATCGGCGAGCTGTACCAGGACAACCGGCTGGTCGGCGGCAGCCACCGCGCCCTCGGCCGCGCGGTCGACCTCGGCGCGATCACCTGCCCGACCATGGCGATCGTCGCCGACCGCGACACGATCTGCCCGCCCGACGCGGCGACCGCGCTGTGCGATCGGGTCGCGACCGGCGACACCACGGTGCTGCGCGTCCCCGGCGGCCACGTCGGCGCGGTGGTCGGCGGCCGCGCCGCGCGCGAGCTGTACCCGGCGCTGGCCGCGTGGTTCAGCGATCGGCTCGGCGCCAGGCCGGCGGTCGCGACCGCGCCCGTCGCGCCCGTCGCGTCCTGATCCTCCCTGCCCGTCGGCCGCGGGCGGGTGCGACGACGTGGCGCGCGCGGTGAGCCACTTTCAGTTGCAGTGAGGCCAAATTGCCCTGTGATATCAGGGCCCTCTACCCTAGGATCCTGTCCCCATGAAGCTGTCGGATTTCAAGATCGTAGTCACCGGTGCGGCCCAGGGCATGGGCGCGCACTTCGCGCTCAGGTTGGCGGAGGCGGGCGCGCAGGTCGCGGCCGGCGACGTCAAGGAAGACGGGCTGGCGGCGCTGGCCGAGAGCGCCAAGGGCCTGCCCGGCGCGATCCACACCCGCAAGCTCGACGTGTCGAGCGAGGCCGAGGTCGGCGAGTTCGTCGAGTGGGCCCACGGCGCGATGGGCGGCCTCAACGGCCTCATCAACAACGCCGGCATCCTCCGCGACGGCCTGCTGGTCAAGAAGGACCGCACCACCGGCGCCATCACCAAGCTGACCAAGGATCAGTGGGACGCGGTCATCGGCGTCAACCTGACCGGCGCCACGCTCATGGTCCGCGATGTCGTCGCCAAGATGGTCGCGACCGAGCAGCGCCCGGGCGTGATCGTCAACATGTCGTCGGTGGCCCGGCACGGCAACCGCGGCCAGTCCAACTACAGCGCGGCCAAGGCGGCGCTGGCGGCCAACACCGTCACCTGGATGCGCGAGTTCGGCGCGTACGGGATCCGGGTCGGCGCCGTCGCCCCCGGCATGGTCGAGACCCCGATGACGTCGGGCATGAACCAGAAGGCGCGCGACGCCCTGGTCGCCAACATCCCGGTCGGCCGCATCGGCACGCCCGAGGACCTGTGGCTGGCGGTCAAGTTCGTCCTCGAGTGCGACTACTTCAACGGCCGCACCATCGACGTCGATGGCGGCCTGGTGATGTAGCACCACCGCGTCGGGCGCCGGCGCGGTCGCGCCCACCGGGGCGCGCCCTGCCCCCAAACCGGTCCCGACCGTCGCCGCGGCGGCCGCGGGTCAGAAGATCCAGAACGGCCGGCTGCCGGCGAACAGGACCGAGTCCTGGCCGGCGGTCGCGTCGGTGAGCTCGAGCTCGATCATCACGCCGCGCTTGAGCGCGTCGTTGTGCGGGTGGTGCTCGCTGACCTCGCCCTCGAGGACGGCGATGACCTTGCCGACCGACGAGCAGCGGACCAGGCCCCACTTGCAGCGGTAGAGGGTGGCGCCGGCGTGGGCGGCGTCGAGGTTGCCGTACGGCACGAAGCCGACCACGACCTTCTCGTTGCGGGCCCGGTAGTAGAAGTTGCTCTTGAGCCGGTCGATCGCGGTCCGCTGCGCGACCACGTCCTCGTCGAGCTGGTGGAGGTGGAGCTCGGCCGCCTTGCGGGCGTCGACCGCGCCCTCGCGATCGAGCACCGCCTGGTCGAGCGCCCGCCGCGGCAAGGCCGCCGCCACCGTCGCGCCGGCGGCGCTGATCGCCGGGCCGAGCTCGGCCTCGAACTTCGCGCTCGCCGCGATGACCCGGTCGTACTGGGCGAGGTCGGCGCTGGTCCGGGCCCGGTCGACCTCGAGCCGATCGAGCCGGTCCTCGGCCGCCGACACCTCGCCGACGATCTGCATGACCTTCTCGTGGCGCGGCCCGAGGATCACCGGCCGGACCCAGGAGTCGTCGAAGAAGTAGTAGATGCTGACGATGACCCAGAACACCAGGCCGATCAGGATCGCGCCGAGCGCGATGATGCCGGCGACCTTGTAGATCTTGACGATCAGCGCCTGGAGCGCGATCCGCGGCCGCGATGCTCGGGTGGCGGTGGTCGACATCGGGGCTTCATCTACCACAAGGGCGCGGCGCCAGCGCTGGCGCCGTCGACCCGATCGCGCCCCGGCCCCGCCGGCGGCTGCGGTCGAGCGCCGCGGTGACCGCGGTCACGGCGGCGCGCCTGGTTCCTTCGGACCCTCGCTTCGCTCGGGATCCTCAGGCCGGAAGCTCGGCGCGCGCCGACACCGACGCGGTCACGCCCGATGGCACCGGCCCCGACGCCACCGCCGCGACCTGGGCCGCGACCGCCGCCGAGCCGCCGACCAGGACCGGCTCGCTCGCCTCGTCCTCGTCGTCCTCGTGCTCCTCGGCGTCGGCGTCGGCGTCCTCGTGGTGGCGGGTCTCCCAGCTCCCCGAGTCGAGCGTGAACAGCGCGAGCGGGGTGAGCAGCGCGTAGATGACCGGCAGGATCAGCGCGAGCGGGATGAGCGCCAGCGGCGACACCCGGTCGATCGGCATCTTGCGCGCCTTCCACCAGTAGCCCATGCCGAAAACCACGGCGAGCAGGACCTGGCGGGCCAGCATCGGGAACAGGTTGCCGCTGAGGATGGCGTGAGCGAGCAGCGCCGGGTACGCCAGCAGCATCAGGAACAGCGTGAAGTAGTGGACGGCGATGATCGGGTTGAGCCGCCAGACGTGGGTCATGCCGCCGACGTAGTCGACGACGTTCGACCGCCGCCAGCGGAGCTGCTGCGAGAAGTAGTCCATCAGCCGGGTCGGCGCGTCGGTCCAGCACACCGCGTCGAGCGACATGGTGGTGCGGTAGCCGGCCTTGATGATCTGGCGGGTGAGGAACCGGTCCTCGCCGTACTTGATCGGCACGCCGCAGATCTGCCGGTTCTCGAGCACCGGCTCGAGCTCGACCAGGACCTCGCGCCGGTAGGCGGTGAGGCAACCCGACAGGCACATCACCCGCTGGAACGCCCACTCGATGTTCTTGAGGAAGTGGTACGACAGGAAGTACTTCACCGTCTGCATGCGGGTGAGCCAGTTGTCGTACTTGTTGCGGACGTCGACCCAGCCGCCGACCGCCGCGATGTCGGGGCGGGTGAAGCGGGCGACCATGTGGCGGACCGCGTCGGGCGACACGGTGACGTCGGAGTCGACCGAGACGATGATCTCGCTGCGGGTGCTGGCCACCGCCCGGTTGATCGAGCGGCGCTTGCCCAGGTTGTGCGGGTTGCGCGTCACCTTGAGCCGGCCGCCGCTGGCGCGGGCGATCGCGCTGGCGTGGTCGAAGCTGTCGTCGGTCGAGCAGTCGTCGACGACGATGATGTCGAGCTTGCCCTCGGGGTAGCGCAGCGCCAGCAGGCTCTCGAGGGTGACCCGGATGCGGGCGCCCTCGTTGAACATCGGCACCACCACCGTCACCGTCGGCTCGAAGGTGTGGTCGACCTCGTCGAAGACGTGGCGGCGCAGCAGCTTGAGCGAGACGCCGGCGATCCAGCGGTTGAAGAACAGGATCAGGCTGAGCGCCTGCAGCAGGAGGAGCAGCGCGGCGTTCAGCACGACGACGCCTCCACCGCGACCGCGCCCATCCCGAGCTTGCTCGGGTTGATCGGCGCCTGGGCCAGGATCACCGTCAGCTCGGCGGCGCCGGCGGCCGGCACGTCGACATCGAGCGTGGACGGCGCCGAGCCGGGCGCGATCACCGTCAGCCGGTAGCGGCCCGGCTCGAGGTTGCCGATCGAGATGATGTCCTTGCTGCCGCGGAAGCTGGCCTCGGCCGGCGCGCGGGGCGCGGCCTCGCCGGCCGGGATGAAGCTGTCGACCTGGACCTTGGCGTCGGCGGCGGCGCCGACGACCTTGATGACCAGGCTGCCGAACCGCGGCATCACGAACCGCTCGTCGTCGCCCCAGGTCGCGACCTGGCGCTGGACGTAGCCGTCGGTGTGGCGGACCTTGACCAGGTAGGGCACGCGCTCGGGCACCGACACGTCGAAGCTGCCGTCGCCGCTGGTGGTGGTGTCGAAGGTGGTGGCGGCGACCAGGCGGACGCGGGCGCCGACCACCGCGGTGCCGTCGCTGGTGACGACCCGGCCGTGGAGGACGTCGCCCAGGCCGACCTGCAGCGAGATGTCGGCGATGGTGGCGCCGGCCTCGATCGACTGGTTCCACACCGGCGCCCGCTCGCCGGCGCTGGTGATGGCCTCGAGCCGGACCCAGCCGGCCGGCAGCTCGAGGTCGAACGCGCCGTCGGCGCCGGCGGTGACCTGCTTGCGCTCGTAGACGCCCGGCTCGAGAGCGGCCAGGGCCTTGATCGTGGCGCCGGCCTGCGGGCGGGACTCGCCATCGACGACGTGGCCGCGCAGCCGGACCGGCCAGCGCAGGTGGACATCGACGTCGGCGGTGGCGCCGGCCGCGACCGACGGGATGGAGGCGAGTCCTTGGGTCATGCCGCGCGCGGCCCGGACTTTCACGCCGCCGGCCAGCGTGCGCAACTCGAACCGGCCCTGGCCGTCGGACTGGCCCGACAGCGCGACCGCCGCCTCGAGCAGGTTACGGGCCGAGCCCTCGACCTCGACGTTGACGTCGGCGCCGCTGACCGGCGCGCCGAAGCTGTCGAGGACCCGGCCGCGGACGGTGGCCAGGGCCTGGATCTCGAGATCGCGGATGGCGGCGGCGCCGGTGACCTCGAACGGTTCCGGATATCCAACGGCGTCGTCGGTGCGAGCGTGGACTTTCCACCGCACACCCGACGCGACGTCGATCGCGTAGCGCCCGGCGCCATCGGCAGTTACGGTCGACTCGCCGGTCTCGTTCATGAACGCGACCTCGGCACCAGCAACCGGCGTGCCGGTGCCGGCGAGGCGCACGATGCCGCTGACGTGGGCCGGCGGACCGGGCAGCCGGACGCCGAGGCCACCGGCGCGGTTCGGGCGGCGAAAGCCGGGCTTGCCGACCGGCGCGTCGCTCGACCACGGATCGGCGGTCGCTTCGTCAGCGGCGCGCGGGTCGGCGACGCGGGTCGGCTGCCCGCGATCACGGGTGACGAGCCAGACCACGAGTCCGACCCCCGCGACGGCGGCGATCAGCGCGATTCGGGCCTTGCGATCGAAGGCAGGCAAGGAGGGGAGACCAGGCTAGAAGGGGTTCGCGCCGGGGCGCGTCAAGTCGCAAGAATTGCAAGCTATGACGGGAGGGCCGGGAGTACAAGCAAAGGCTCGCCTGGAAAGCGGTCCGGCGTGACGCAGGTACCGGGTCGCGCGGCGCGGCGATCTTGGTCAATTGCCCTGTAAAGACAGTAGGATATGAAAATGAACGCAAGCCGTGCGCGATCGCGATGAGTTGAGCCCGCGTCGACCTTGGGGTACAGGTTCGCCGGTGAGCCGAAGCCTCGCGATGCTGGTGACCGCGGCGCTGACGGTGGCGCCGCTGCTGGCGGCGGACGACGCGGTCGCCGCGCCCCGCTGCTCGCTGGCCGCGCTCCACGATCCGTGCGACGACGCGACGCCCGCGCCGCGGTCCGACCGCGCGACGCCGGTGGCGTCGCCATGGCTCGCCGAGGGTCCGCCGCCACCGTGGATGGCGCCGGCGATCGAGCGCGGACCGGGCGATCACCGGGTCGGCTCGATGGCCGCGCTCGGCGGGCTCTACGCCTCGTTCGCGACCTGGATGTACTTCGCCTGGTATCACGATCAGCCGCGGCTATCGGGCTTCGCGGTCGGCGGCGACGGCTACTTCGGTGAGAACACCTACGCCGGCGGCGCCGACAAGCTCGGCCACGCCTGGGCCAACCTGGCGCTGACCCGCGGCGGCGCCGAGCTGCTGCGCTGGGGCGGCTGGCGCTCGCGCACCGCGTCCGTGATCTCGGCCAGCCTGTCGTGGTCGCTGTTCCTGTTCGTCGAGATCAAGGACGGCTACTACTACCAGCTCTCGCCCGGCGACATGGTCGCCAACACCGTCGGCGCCGCGCTCGGCGCCGCGATGACCGAGTGGCCCGCGCTCGACCGGCTGATCGATCTGCGGGTCAGCTACTGGCCGAGCCCGGAGTACCGGTCGATCGTCGACGGCACGTTCACCGGCAACGACCGGATCAACAGCGTCAACATCGCCGAGGACTACTCGGGCCAGACCTACTTCCTCGCCGTCCACCTCGGCGCGGTGCCGCGGCCGGCGGCGACGCCGCGCTGGTTGGGCAGCGCGCTCGATTACGTCGATCTCGGGGTCGGCTTCCACGCCACCAAGTACAAGCCCGACCCGCCCGACGATCCGCCGTACCTGCGCCGGCAGCGGCTGTTCCTCGGCGCGACGATCGATCTGCAGCGGCTGGTCGACCGCGGGCTGCGCGGCCGCCGTCACCGCGCGGCGCGGGTGACCGGCGCGATCGGCCACGGCGTGCTCGAGCTGCTGTCGCCGCCGTTCGTGATCCTGCCGCTGGCGTCGACCAGCCGGTCGCCCGATCAGTAGTCGCGGCGGCGGAGCTCGGCGAGCTGGGCGTCGCGCTCGCCCGGGCTGAGGCCGTCCTGGTACGGCTCGCCGGCGATCGCGGCCATCAGCGCGGCGGCGAGATCGCTGATCCGGACCTTGCGCCGGCGAGCGATGGCGGCGACCTCGCTGCCGGCGTAGGGCGCGGTCCGGTGATCGTCGAGCAGCGGGCGCAGCCGGGGCAGCACGCGCGGCCCGAGCGCGATCAGGTGGCGGGCGAGCTCGGACGCCGCGACCGTCGAGGGCAGGCCCCAGGCGCCGGCGTCGTCGGCGGTGCGGATCGCCTCGACGTGGACGACCGCGATCGCGTCGGCGGTGGCGTCGCCGGCGGTGACCAGGACGTCCTCGCCAGCCAGCGCGATCCAGGCCTCGAAGCCGGCGAAGCGGACGCGGTTGCCGCAGGCGTCGTCGAGGCCGATGGCGTGCAGATCGGCCGGCGGGATCCCGAGCCGCTCGAGCGTCTGTCGGCACGCGCCCTGGGGCAGGACGATCGCGGCCAGCGGCTGGCGGCCGAGGAGCTCGCGCAGCGCGGCGCCGGTCGAGAGCGTCGTGGGCGGCGGCGGCTCGTCCGGTTCGCGGCCCATCTGGATCCTAGTACGACCGGGTACAGCGCTTTCTTCCCTCGATACGCGATCGTCGTCGGCGTCACAGCTCGATGTCGTCGAGGTCGGCGAGGTGACGGAGCGCACCATGGCCGAGTCCGTCGCCGCCGCCGGGGTCGGCGGCGTCACCGTCATCGGCGTCGTCGAGCCCGGCCGGCTCGTCGAGCTCGGGGCCGCCGCCCGGCTCGGCCTCGGTGGCGGCGCGGATGCGCTCGGCCAGCCAGGTCCAGCGCTTGCGCGAGGTCTCGTTGCGCACCGCCATCGCCAGCGCGCGTCGCGAGCCGACGATGATGACCAGCTTCTTGCCGCGGGTGACCGCGGTGTAGAGCAGGCTGCGGCCGAGCATCATGTAGTGCTGGGTGGCGAGCGGGATGATCACCGCCGGGTACTCGGAGCCCTGGCTCTTGTGGATGCTGACCGCGTAGGCGTGGATGAGCTGATCGAGGTCGGCCCGCTCGTAGTCGGCGCCGCGACCGTCGCCGAGCGCGACGTGGAGGCGGGCGCCGGGGACGTCGACGCTGTCGACGACGCCGATGTCGCCGTTGAACACGCCGCGGTCGTAGTCGTTCTTGAGCTGCATCACCTTGTCGCCGACCCGGAACGCGCGCTCGCCGCGGACCAGCTCGACGCCGTCGGCGCGGGCGGGGTTGAGCTTGGCCTGGAGCGCGAGGTTGAGCGCGGCGGTGCCGAGATCGCCGCGGTGCATCGGCGCCAGCACCTGGATGTCGGCGACCCGATCGAAGCCGAACCGGGCCGGGATGCGCTCGGCGATCAGCTCGATGACGGTCTCGCGCGCCGCCACCGGCTCGTCGCGGGCGATGAAGTAGAAGTCGGAGCCACCGGGCGCGCCGTCGAGGTCGGGCAGCTCGCCGGCGTTGATGCGGTGGGCGCTGGTGACGATGCGGCTCTGGGCCGCCTGGCGGAAGATCTCGGTCAGCCGGACCACCGTCGCCGCGCCCGAGGCGATGACGTCCGACAGCACCGCGCCGGCGCCGACCGACGGCAACTGATCGACGTCGCCGACCAGGACCAGCTGCGCGCCGGGCCGCAGCGCGATGACCAGGGCGCGGAACAGCGCCAGGTCGACCATCGACGTCTCGTCGACGATGACGAGGTCGGCGTCGAGCGGGTTGAAGCGGTTGCGGGCGAACTCGCCGAGCTGGGGCTGGAACTCGAGCAGCCGGTGGAGGGTCAGGGCGTCGCCGCCGGTGGCCTCGGCCAGCCGCTTGGCGGCGCGGCCGGTCGGGGCGGCCAGCGCGATCCGCCGGCGCATGCGGGCGGCGAGATCGACCACCGCGCGGATGATGGTGGTCTTGCCGACGCCGGGGCCGCCGGTGATGACCACGCACTTGTCGAGCGCGGCGGCGATCACCGCCCGCCGTTGCTGCGGCGCCAGCGCCAGGCCGCTCGACACCTCGAACGCCTCGACCGTCGCCTCGACGTCGAGGGTGACGGCGCGCAAGGGCGTGCGGACCAGCTCGGCGAACGCCGTGGCGGCCTCGATCTCCATGCCGGTGATCTCGGCCAGCGCGACGCAGCGGCCGCGATCGCCGAGGATCTCGCGAGCGACGTGGCGGGTGCGGATCAGCTCGTCGAGCGGCGCGACCAGCTTGGCCCGGTCGACGCCGAGCAGCTCGGCCGCGCGCTCGACCGCGGCGTCCTCGGGCGCGTGGGTGTGGCCGTCGGCGACCAGCTCGCCCAGCATGTGGATGAGGCCGGCGGCCAGGCGGGCCGGCGCGTCGCGGGCGATGCCGAGCTTCTCGGCGATCGCGTCGGCGGTGCGGAAGCCGATGCCCCAGACCTCGAGCGCCAGCCGGTACGGGTTCTCGCGCACGATGCGGATCGCGTCGGCGCCGTAGCGGCGGACGATGCGGCCGGCGAACGCCGCCGACACGCCGTGGCCGCGGAGGAACACCATCACGTCCTGGGCGTGGCGGTGCTCGGCGAAGGCGGCGGCGATCTTGCTGGCGCGGCCGGCGCCGATGCCGGCGACCTCGGTCAGCCGGGCCGGCTCCGACTCGACGACCCGCAGCGTGTCCATGCCGAACTTGGCGACCATGCGGCGGGCCAGCTCGGGGCCGATGCCGGGGATGAGGCCGGCGCCGAGGAACTTCTCGATGCCGACCAGGGTCTCGGGGCTGCGGAGCTGGTAGCCGGCGATCTTGAGCTGCTTGCCGAACTTGCGATCGTCGACCCAGGTGCCGCGCAGCCGCAGCGGGGTGCCCTCGGGCAGGCCGCCGAGCTCGCCGACCACGGTGGCCTCGCCGCCGCCGACCAGCGCGATCCGGGCGACGGTGAAGCCGGTCTCGGCGTTGCGGAAGGTGATCCGCGCCAGCTCACCGTCGACGGTGGCGAGGGCGTCGTCGCCGCCGGTGGCCGCGAACAGGCCGCGCTGGCCGGCGCCGGCGGTCGCCGGCTCGCGTGGGTCCGGCGAGGCCATCCGCGCATTGTACCGCCGCGTCTGACCGTGGACGTGCGAGCATGGCCGCATGCGCGGTCGAACGCTGGCGTCCCTGGTGGCGGCTCTGGGTCTGGCGGGGTGTGGTGACGATGGCGGCGGCGGCGGCGGCGGTGGGCCGATCGACGCGTCGTCGGGCGACGGCAGGGCCGCCACCGGCGGCTACTTCCCGGCCGGCGCGTGGTTCTACCAGGACGTGTCGACCACGCCGCCGGCGGCGACGTCGGCGGCGCAGATCGCGGCGCTGCGCGCGTCGGGTGGCTGGGGCAACCGCGACGTCTTCCAGATCGACTTCAGCATCGACGTCCTCCGGGTCGACGGCGCGACGCCGGCCAAGCGGACGTTCACGCCGACCGGCGACTTCTACGATCCCGACTGCGACCACGTGCCGATGCCGGTGCCGGCCGGCGGCAACCTCGAGGGCGAGGCCGGCTACGCCTGCGAGAGCGACGGCGACTGTCACCTGATCGTCTGGGCGCCCGACGAGCACCGGCTGTACGAGATGTGGCGGGCCAACATCGTCGGCGCCCAGTTCGACGGCGGCTGCCTGGCGGCGTGGGACACCGGCCCCACGCTCGGCCCGCGCGGCCGCGGCCTACAGTGCACCAGCGCCGACGCCGCCGGGTTCCCGATCGCGCCGCTGCTCTTCACCGCCGACGAGGTCGCGGCCGGCGACATCCCCCACGCGATCCGCTTCATCCTGCCCAACGATCGGCCGCGGCGCGGCTTCGTCCCGCCCGCGACCCACGGCACCAACACCACCGGCGGCGCCAACGCGCCGTCGTACGGCGTCCACCTCCGGCTGCGCGCCGACTACCCGCTGGCGTCGCTGCCGAGCGAGGGCGCGCGGGTGGTGGCGCGGGCGCTGCAGCGCTACGGCATGTTCCACGCCGACGGCGGCAACATCGCGCTGACCGCGCAGAGCGATCGCCACACGACCGCCAAGTGGGACGGCCTGCTCGGCCCCCGCGACCTGGCCGCGCTACGGGTCGAGGACTTCGAGGTCATCGACCACGGCCCCGCCATCCCGCTCACCTACGACTGCGTCCGCGAGTAGCCGGGCCGCGCCGGCGCCGCGCCGGGTCGCGTCGACCGCCGGCTGACGCGTCGACCGCCGCGGCTGACGCGTCGACGACCGGCGCTCGACGCGTCGGCGCCGGCCGCGCCCGGCGCCGGCCGACGCAACCCGGCGACAGCACGTCGCCGCCGGATCGGCCTCGCCCTTGCTGTAGCGAGCGTCGTGCACTTCGACGGCCTCACCCTGCCCGCGCTCCTTGCCGCTGACGACGAGGTCGAACCACGCGTCGCGCCGCGGATCGCCCCGGGCCGGCGGACCCGCAGCGAACGCCTGCCGGTCCAGCGCCGGGCGATCGAGGGCAACCCGACGGCGGCCACTCCGGGCAGCGTCGCCTGGGCGTCGGCCCGGGTGCTCGATCCGTTTGGCCTCCACCTGCCGGGCGCGACCGGCGCCGGCCACGACGCCGATGCCGCCGCGACCGCCGCCACGGCCGCCCGCGGCGTCGCCGGCGCCGGCGGCGCCCTGCCCTTCCTCGACACCATCCAGCGGTCGTTCGGCCGCCACGCGCTCGACGGCGTCCGCGCCCACAGCGACACCGACGCCGCGCTCGCCGCCGGCGCGATCGGCGCGCGCGCCTACGCGACCGGCGACGCGATCGCCTTCGCCGGCGCGCCCGATCTCCACACCGCGGCCCACGAGGCCGCGCACGTGATCCAGCAGCGCGCCGGGGTCCAGCTCGCAGGCGGCGTCGGCGCGGCCGGCGACGCGTACGAGGCCCACGCCGACGCGGTCGCCGACCGGGTGGTGCGCGGGCAGTCGGCCGAGGAGCTGCTCGATCGCAGCCCCGATCGCAGCCCCGATCGCGGCCCGGACTGCGCCCGCTCGGGGCCGGCGGTGCAGCGCGCGATCGAGCACGAGGTCGTGCCGCCCCAGCCCGAGCCCGGCATCCACGACTACGTGGTCGCCTTCGACAAGGCGGTGCAGCAGGCCTACTTCTACGTCCTCCACGTGCCGACCCTGGGCGCGTACCGGGAGCTCGACGGGTACACCGAGCAGTGGGCCGAGAGCTGGGACCTCCACACCCGCGGGACGCCGCACCCGATGATGGCCGCCCACTTCGGCTACGCGGTCGAGTCGTTGACCACGCTGGTGTACTTGCCGCCGGCGCCGCCCGGCATGGCGATCGAGCTCCAGGGGCCACGCGGCGCCACCCGCCCCGACGTCATCCTCAAGCGCGGCTCGACCGATCTCGCGTGGCTCGACATCACGTCGGCGGGCAGCGCCGACCACATCTGGGACAAGGCCGGCTGGGACAAGCAGACCTTCCACCTCGCCGAGCTGTCGTACCCGAAGATGGACACCGCCCACTTCAACCCGACGCCCGGCTACAAGGACGACGTCGACCAGCAGGCGTTCTTCCGCCGCAAGCAGTTCGCCGCGTACATCAAGACCGTACGCGAGCAGGCGTGGCGCACGCTCGGCCTCGCGTTCAAGGCGCCGCGCGGCGGCGAGCCGCTGATGCGGCAGAACACGCTGCCGGGCAGGATCATGGACCGGCTGTCGCAGCACTTCGGCGTCGCCGTCGACCGCCCGACCGCCGCCAGCGTGCTGACGATGATGGGGGTCAACCCGATGACCCACTGCCTGTACGACTCGGTCAGCCGGGCCCGCGGCGCCGCGTTCTTGCTCCAGCACGATCCCAACCTGCCCACGATCGAGATCCCCGAGCAGGACGCGGTGCCGCGCCTGTTGCTGCCGCACGGCTACGAGGAGCGGTTGCAGATGCTGGTGCAGATGGAACAGCACGGTCAGCTCGAGCCCGAGGACCTCGACGCCGAGCCGTCCGACCAGCAGCAGCTCGTCGTGCCCGACGAGGGTCAGGATCACCTCGAGCCGGTCGACGAGCAGGCGTTGACGATGCCGGGGCAGGTCTTCGAGCTGAACCTCCCCAGCCTGCACGTCCCGCCCGCGATGCTCGAGCAGCTCAACCAGTTCCTGCTCCAGCAGCAGCTCGCGTTCGCGTTCGAGATCAGCAACGGCGACGTGACCAGCCAGGTCTTCGTCCGGCCCGGCCCGCGCTTCGCGGCGAGCGTCGGCCAGGCGCTGCGCGAGGCTCGGCGCCAGGCCAGGCGCTACCTGCCGCGGCAGGAGCGCGGACCGGCGCTGCGCGCGGCGTGGAAGCTCAAGCTGGGGTTCTCGCCGGCCCGCCGTTCGCTCGGGCGGCCGGGCGGGGTCGGCGCGCTCACCGGTCCGGCGCCGACCGGGGCGCCGTTCGTGTTCAGCCCGCCGCCGTTTCTGCTCCAGCTACCCAGCCTGATGGCCCCCGACCAGACCGACCAGACCGACGAGGACGCGGAGGAGAGCGGCGCGGTCGAGATGCACCAGTAGGCCGCGGCGCGATGCCGACGCGGGCCGCGACGCGCCGTCGATGCGCCGGGCGCGGCCGATCAGAAGTGGCCGGCGAAGGCGATGCCGACCTTGTCGCGGCCGACGATCGGGCGGAGCGCGGTGGCCTGCTCGCGGGTGACCGGCTTGCCGGTGAACCAGAGGACGGCGGCGGTGCCGACCGCGGCGACGGCGACGCCGCCAGCGATCTGGGCGTACAGGCGCTTCGAGTTGGCCTGGTCGTAGAGATCCTTCTGCTTGGCGTCGTCGACCTCGACCTTGGAGTCGTCGTAGGTGCTGCGCGCCGACAGCTCGAGGAACAGCGCGCCGGCGCCGGCGGCGACGCCGACACCGACCAGCGCGAGCGAGGCCTTGCGCTTGCCGGTCCAGCGCGACGGCGCGGTGGCCCCGACCAGCTCCTCGCCCGGCGGCGGGTCGGGCAGCGCCTTGAACTGCGGCACGTTGACCGCCTGGATGTCGCGCTCGGCGCCGACCGTCACCTTGGCCGACCACGGCTCGTGGGCCGGGGCCTTGCCCTCGATCGTGTAGGTGCCGCCGTCGACCGGGCTCTTGCGGTTCCACTCGGCGGGATCGACGTCCTCACCGTTGCGGCTGACGGTCAGCCCGTCGACCCGGCTGTCGTCGGGGACGTTGACGATCAGGAACGACAGGCGCGGCTCGAGCGCGGCGGCGCGGGTCCGCGCGGTCTGGTTGAGCGCGGCCTGCGCCGGGTCGGTGCGGGTCTGGCGCTCGGCGGCGAGGAAGTGGTTCCACGCGCTGGCGATCTGGTGGTTCTTCTCGCGGCAGTCGGCGAGGTTGAGCAGCGTGCTGACGACGGGGTCCTTGTCGTAGCTGCCCTCGAACGCGGTGCACGCGTCGGCGATGCGCCCCTCGCCCATCAGCCGCTTGCCGTCGTTGAAGAGCTGTTCGGCCTGGGCGGCCTTGAGCCCGGCGCCGGGGCGAGGCTGGGCGGCGGCCGAACCGGCCCCGAGCGTGGCGAGCACGCAGGCGGCGAGCGCATGACGGACGTGGCGGCGCGAGGACAGGATCATGAGGACTCCCAGCGAGGCGGTTGGCTAGCGCGAGTCGGGGATGCCGTCGCCGTCGAGGTCACCGGGGACGCGCGGCTTGGCGGTGGTGGGCGGCGTGGTGGTGACGGGCGGCCCGGCGATGACGGGCGGCGACGTCGTGGTGGCCGTGGTGCCGGTCGGCGGCTTGTCGCGCGAGCCGTTGCGGCGCGAGGTGGAGCCGGTGGGACGGGTGACGGGACCGACGCCGCCGGCGGGGGGAGGCGAGGTGACGGCGACGGGAGGCGTGGGAGGCGTGGGAGGCGTGAGGGCGATGGGGTCGGAGCCCGAGCCCGGAGCCGAGCCCGGTGCTGAACCCGAAGCCGTGACCGAACCCGAGCCCGAATCCGAACCCGATCCCGAACCCGAATCCGAACCCGTGACCGAACCCGAACCCGAACCCGATCCCGTGACCGAACCCGAGCCCGTGACCGAACCCGATCCCGACACCGAGCCCGGCCCCGACACGGTGCCCGGGCTGGCGGCGGCGCCGGGCTTGCCACCACCACCGCCGGCGGCGACCACGACGACGGCGGCGGTGGCAATGGCCACGCCGGCGACGATGCCGGCGACCAGGCCGGCCTTGCTCTTGCGGCGCGGCGCCAGCGAGCCGGGCATCGACGGCGACGCCGGCACCTGCAGGTGACCGGCCGAGCCCGACAGGGTGGTGGGATGGAAGCCGCCGGTGATCGGGCCGCCGCCGATCGCCGCGCCGCCCATCGGCACGTGGGGCGGGAGGCTGACGCCGATCATCGCGCCGATGACGTCGGCCAGCTCGCGCGCCGAGGCGAAGCGCTGCTCGGGCGCCTTGGCCATGAGCCGCAGCACCAGGGCGTCGACCTCGGGCGGGATGGTGGGCACCAGCGCCGACGGCACCGGCGCTGGCGAGCGGAGGTGACAGGCGATGATGTCGCCGACGCCCTCGCCGTCGAACGGCGGCTGACCGACCAGCAGGTGGTAGAGCACGCAGCCGAGCGAGTACAGGTCCGAGCGGTGATCGACGTAGCCGGCGCCGCGGCACTGCTCGGGCGACATGTACATCGGCGTGCCCATGATCGCGGCGGTCGCGGTCTTGACCTTGCTCTCGGTGTCGCCGGTCAGCTTGGCGATGCCGAAGTCGAGCAGCTTGGGCCGCTCGCCGTGGCTGACCTCGCGATCGTGGACCAGGAAGATGTTCTCGGGCTTGAGGTCGCGGTGGACGATGCCGCGGTCGTGGGCCGCGGCCAGCGACGACGCCACCTGGCGGAGGATGCGCAGCGCGTCGACCGGCTGGAGCCGGCCCAGGCGCTTGACCCGGGCGTCGAGGGGCTCGCCCTCGAGGAACTCCATGACGATATAAGCGCTGCCGTCCTGGTGGTAGCCAAAGTCGAAGATCTGGACGATGCCGGGGTCGGCGATCGCGGTCGACGCCCGCGCCTCGTTGAAGAAGCGCTGGACGATGTCCTGGTTGCGCGACAGCGCGGGCTGCAACACCTTGACCGCGGCCTTGCGGCCGAGCAGCGAGTGCTCGGCCAGGTACACGGCGCCCATCCCTCCCTCGCCCAGCTTGCGCAGCACCCGGTAGGTGCCGATGACGGTGCCCTCCATGCTCGTACGATTATCCCGGATCGGCAGGCGAAAGTCGACGGCGATCACACCCGGCGGCGCCCGCGCCGCGTGTCGGTGTCGGTGGCAGAGATCGGCAGCGGCCGGGCTGGTCGTCGGCCGTCGCCGTCCTTCGACTCCGGGCTCGCTGCGCTCGCCCTTCGCTCAGGACGAACGGAGAGGAGGCCGGCTCGCTGCGCTCGCCCTTCGCTCAGGACGAACGGAGAGGAGGCCGGCTCGCTGCGCTCGCCCTTCGCTCAGGACGAACGGGGTGGAAGGGATTCGCCGAACGGCCTTCCCCACGCGTCGGGATCGGAGAGGCGGAAGCGGCCGACCAGGGTCCGGAGCTGCTCGGCCTGACCGGTGAGGGTCGAGGCGGTGTCGGACATCGACTGGGTCTCGCCGGCGCTGGTCTGGGTGACCTGATCGATCTCGACCACCGCGGTGTTGATCTGCTCGATGCCGACCGACTGCTCGCGGGCCGAGGCCGCCAGCTCGGTGACCAGCTCGGTCACCCGCTGGACCGAGGCCACGATGTCGGTGAGCGTGACCCCCGACTGGCCGACCAGCGCGGCGCCGGCGTCGACCTTGCGGGTCGCGTCCTCGATCAGCGCGCGGATCTCCTTGGCGGCGGTGGCGCTGCGCTTCGACAGGCTGCGGACCTCGCCGGCGACCACCGCGAAGCCGCGGCCGTGCTCGCCGGCCCGCGCCGCCTCGACCGCGGCGTTGAGGGCCAGGAGGTTGGTCTGCGACGCCAGCTCGTCGATGGTGCCGGTGATCTCGGCGATCCGGCTCGACGACCGGCGGATCTCGTCCATCGCCGCCACCGCCTCGGCGATCATGCGGCCGCCGTGCTCGGCGGTGGCGCGCGAGCTGGCCGCCATCGCGCTGGCTTGCTTGGCGTGGTCGGCGCTGTGGCGGATGGTCGCGGTCATCTGCTCGATCGACGCCGCGCTCTGCTCGAGGCCCGAGGCCTGGCGCTGGGCGCCGTCGGACGTCCGGTGGGCGACCTCGGCCAGCTCGCCGGCCGCCGTGCCCAGCCCGTCGGACACCTGCCGCACCGACGTCATCGATCGCTCGATCTCGTCGAGCGCGGCGTTGAACGACGCCGCCATCGCGCCCAGCTCGTCCTGGCGGTGGGCGGTGACCCGCTGGCCGAGGTCGCCGGCGCGCAGGCCGGCCAGCGCCGCCTGCATCTCGTGCAGCGGCCCGACGATCGACGCGCGGACCCGGGCGCCGATCGCGATCAGCAGCACCACCAGCCCGATCAGCGCGGCCAGCTTCTCGCGCTCGTAGGTGCGGAGGCCGCCCCGCTGGGCCGCGGCCATCGCGGTCTGCTGGGCGGTGCTGGTGCTGACGATCGCGTCGATCGCCGCCCGGTGGGCGTCGTAGCGAGCGCGCAGCGCGGTGGCGGCCTGGTCGACCAGCGTGCGATCGCCCCGCCGCACCGCCGGCATCAGCTCGGTGGTGATGGTGGCGAAGAAGGCGTCGGCGGTGGCGGTCACCGGGCCGGTGACCTGGCGGCGGATCTCGCCGTCGGGCAGGTGGGCGGTCCAGAACCCGACCCGGTCGCGGAACTCGCGCTCCAGCCGACCGAGGGCCTCGGCGGCGGCGTCGATCGCCGGCAGGTCGCTCGCCCGGGCGACGTCGAGCGCGGTGGCGTAGGCCTCGAGCACGTACATCGGCGGCGGCAGGACGTCGGCGACCAGGTCCTTGCTGTCGAGCAGGCGGTCGTACTTGGCCAGCACGAGCTGGTCGGTGGCCCGCGCCCCCCACCAGTGGAACCCGACCAGACCGACGATACCGGCGGCGATCAGCAGCCCGAGCTGCCTGCCAATGCTGCGACCGATCCAGCCCATGACGTCCTCCGCGCGACCCACGATGGTCGCGCGAGGATCTCATCGGCCGTTTCCTGAGGCCATCGAGACGGCCCCGAGCCGACCGCGCGGCTACGCGGCCAGGCGGGTCCGCAGACCCTCGTCGATCGCGTCGAGGAACGCCTCGGTGGTCAGCCAGGGCTGGTCCGGGCCGATCAGGATCGCGAGGTCCTTGGTCATCTTGCCGCTCTCGACGGTGGCGACGCAGACCTGCTCGAGCGCGTCGGCGAACGCGACCACCTCGGGCGTCTCGTCGAACTGGCCGCGGTACTTGAGGCCCTGGGTCCAGGCGAAGATCGACGCGATCGGGTTGGTCGACGTCGGCCGGCCCTTCTGGTGCTCGCGGTAGTG
>Ga0075163_10002648_pt1 | contig 24014 bp, 19 predicted proteins | sample JI1023141ADNA_FD_71478 | JGI IMG/M metagenome (GOLD analysis project Ga0075163, IMG submission 71478) | Wastewater effluent complex algal communities from Wisconsin, to seasonally profile nutrient transformation and Carbon sequestration -... | ecosystem: Engineered > WWTP > Effluent > Algae... | reverse complement strand
GACGGAGCGGATGGTGAGGTGGTGCGCCCAGTCGCCGGTGAAGTCGATGTAAAAGCCTTCAATCATCACGAAGCCGAGCTCGGGGAACGGCGCGGGCTCGGGGATCCCCAGGGGGTTAGGCCCGAAGATGAAGGCGTTGAGCAGCGCGGTGACCTCGAGGACGCCCGGGACGCTGCGGGCCACGGCGACGATGGCGCTGCGCGACATGATTCCGCCGATCTGGGCGTTCTTGGTGGCGAACATGCCGGTCTCCGGGTCGGTGTAGGCGGCGTAGACGGCCTTCTCGACGTCGGCGGCGACGTAGTCCGGGTGCACGGCGATCTCTACGCGGAGCGTGCACAGGGCGCCGGCAGGTGCGGCCTGCTTGGCCTTGATCAGGGTGCCGGGCTCGGAGAACTTCTCGAGGCCCTCGACGATGGCCTCGCCCAGCTTGAGGTCGGGGAGCTGGGCGGACACGTACCAGACCTTGACGACAGCGGCGAGCTTCTCGTCGTCCCAGGCGAGCTCGACCTTGCTGTTGAGGACACCGGGGATCGTGGTGACGCGGGCGGAGAAGTCGCTGAGCGAGACGCAGCGGCCGAGCAGGAGCGCGGAGGCCGGGGCGGCCTTGCGGAGCTCGGCGGCGGTCTCGCGGTCGGCGCCGCCGGTGGCCGCGACCGGGTTGCGCACGCGTGTGAGGCCGGGGACGCCGCGTACGATCTGGGTGATGCCACCGTACGGCGGCGATGCGGCGCCGGCCCCGAAGCGGTAGGTGGCCCGCACGTTGCGCACGCCGGCGGGCAAGCGGGCGCCGCGGACGCCGTCGCCGAAGGTGACGGTGGACTTCTCGTCCTCGTCCTGACGCACGATGTAGACGTTGTCGTTCGGGCCTGCCCCGTAGAAGGTGCGGCGCTCGTGCCACTTCACGCCGTTGACGTGGACCGCGAGGGTGGTCCGCACGCCACTAGCGACGCTCTCGTCGCGGTAGTAGGTGAGCGGGGATTTTTTGAGGGTGAAGCTCTGGAATGGCTGGTTGGGGTTGCCGTTACCAAGGACCTCGTCCTTGACTGTTTCGCCGCGCGTGATGTGCAGGACGTTCGGGTGCGCGACGATCGGGACGCGCAGCGTGGTCGTGTCCAGCGGACTGTTCGGGTCCTCGGGGTCGGGTGTGATCTGCAGCGTGGCCTTGCCGCGCTCGCCGATCTTCATCGTCGCGTCCACGAGCGCGCCCCGGCCGACGGCGTCCTCCAGCAGCCACTTGCCCTTGTGCTCCGTGCCGACCGCTCCGCGGTGGACGCCCGCGAGCGGGAGCGGCTCGGTCTGCTCGTGGAGGAACTTCGGCGTGACCTCGCTGTATGCGGGCTGCATGAGGCGGCCGATGTCGTGGAAGTTGTAGTGGATGATGAGCTTGTCCTCGGTTCCGAGGGTCTTGAACTCCGCGGGTAAAACAGGGTTCAGAGTAAGCACTGTAATCGGAAGCTTCGGTTTTGATTCATCCAACACCGGATCACCGGTAGCTTCGACATGCCGAAGTGCCTCTTCTGTGTTTGTTACGCGGTGCGCAGAAAATTTTCCGATCCTTTGAACGATGACCATGTCGGCAGTTTTGATATTGCGGTACACGGTGTCGAGCTCGATCGTGGAGGTTGCGGACGTGAGCGTCTCAATGATCTTGCCATTGAATGCGGGTCCATAGCCTCCGGGCTTGTATCCCAGTGCGTCTTTGGTGTCCTCGTCCGACAAAGTGAGGCCGAGGCCGTAATCAAATAATATATCGCCAGATTCGCCGAACAGCTTTGTGCGAGTGTACGCCCGCTGTGACGGACTCATGACGCTGACGTTGTGTACGTCGACATCTGTGCCGAGGAAGGGAGGGGAAATCGAAATGTTGAAAGTGGCGGGGTCCGTGACCGAGATCTCCACGTAGTCGGTACCATCTAACTCTTGGGATGGCTTAACCTCAAGAATCTCAGTGGCGCGCATGCGGTTCCCGAAGAGGAACAGCACAGGAAGCCCTCGTTGAGGTGCCGCTGTTGTGGCCTCGAGGAGGAGCGTGATTTTCTTATTTGCAGGAGAATCGTCGAGATTCAGTACCGTATTTCGAATGGGGTCAAGTGTGACGGTGCGAGGGATCCAAGACAGACTCTTTCCCCCATCTGGTTCGAAGATTTGTGGGGACGGGAGGGCTGCACGAAGGGTCAAACCGACGGTGGATGTGGGGGTGTCCAACTGAGATCCCAGGAGAGCAATGTGGGTGTTGGATGCGACAGCCGGACGAGGGAGGTAACCCAGAAGTTCGGCAAGTCGCTGTAAATTTGCCCGAGTGGATGCAGAGCCGATGAAGAGGTCCCTTGTGATAAGAACGTCGTAGAAGGCCAGGATTTCACTAATGATGGCCCAGGCTTCTGGGATGACGTTACCAAGCGCCTGAGGATGACTCGTAGCGAGCTGACGGATGGGAAATCCGCCAGCGACCACGACTTTGGCGAATTCGGCAAAGAGTGCGCGGCGGACGGCGTCGAAGCGACGCGAGGCATCTGGAACCGCCGACGGGGGGGGGGCAATCGTGAGCGTGGCGGGGGTATGGCAGAGGCAGTTTTCCATGGTTACCACTTGCTCCCTGTGTTGCAGGCATCTGCATCTCGTGGCAGGCTCGGGCTATGCGCACGCGCGGGCAATTCTTGTTTCTTTCGAGCGTCCTTGCTTGCGGGGGTGACGATCAGTCCACTGCGGCTACGGTGACGACCCTGATGACTGGGACCTCGGTGTCTGGGGACGTGACCGAAGGCACCAATCCGAGCAGCGATACTATCCCGACAGGTCCGGGAGAATCGGAGGCGTCGGGGGATTCCGGTAGTACCAATGACATGGGGGAGGACTTGGGCTCGGCTCCTGCACCGGGTGCGCCGGTGTTTCTCAGCTTGCAGACGAATGTCTCGAAGATCACCGCTGGAGAATCGGTCATCTTCACAGCAGTGCTTACTGATCCGGAAGGGGTAGACGACATCGTCGGTGGAACGTTGTCGGATCTGACGGGCATGATCGGATATGGCCCATTCGTCGCAGCGGGGCAGGAAGGGACTTATTCGATCGAACTTTCGTGGGATGCAATACACCAGACCGAGCCGATCCAGTTCGAGGACATGGACTTGATGCGTATGTTTCGGGCTGAATTCTACGATCAAGCGGCAAACAAGGTCAGCAAGGACGTCGACCTGACGCTTACGTGTATCGAAGGGTCGGCGTGTGATGGTGTGTGCACGGACCTCATGTCGACGGCGCTCCACTGCGGAGTCTGCGGAAAATCCTGTGATTCTGGATGCAATGGAGGACAATGCGCTCCGAAATGGGGAGAATGCCTGATTATGACATCGGGATTTGATACATGCGACGAGTACTGCTCGTCGATTGGCGAGACGTGTGCTGAGAACTCTTGCGGTAATAACCGAACTGTTCGTGGATTTAATCAGCCGATGTATTGCGAAAGCGAGACCTTGTCCACGAGTTTCACTGAACCGTGTGACACAGTACAGACTTGGGGCCAAGGGCGCTTGGTCATTCAATGCTGCTGCACCGATACCAAGTGAAATGAACGCGTTCATACGCCGCCCTCCGTGTAGACCTTGAGCGAGCCGCGTTCGGGGGTGCGGGGGTCGTTGGCGAGGCGGAGGATCTCGTTGGTGCCGACGATGTAGACGGGGTCGAGGGATCTGAGGGCGTGGACGTTGCGGGCGCCGATGCGGATGCTGCGGACGCCGAGGACCCCGGGGACGGCGCCGATGATGGCCTCGAGGGTGAGGCGCTGGATTGGCGTGCCGAAGGTGAAGTTGTCGGGGCTGAAGTAGCCGGGGTTGGTGCCGTCACCGCGGAGGCGGAACGTGACGCGGTCACGCACCTCGCTGGGGAGGTGGCCCTGCTTGACGCAGACAGTGACCTCGAGGTCGATGGGGCGATAGCGGGGGTCGAGGACGTGGACCTCGCGGCCGGCCTGGCGGACGCAGTTCATGAGGTCGACGAGCTCGGTGTGCTGGTCGGCGGTGACGCGGAAGGAGTCCTCGGGGTCGGGGGTGACGAAGCCGGTCTGCCAGGAGCCGGTCCAGCGGAAGCGGGCGCCGGCGTATTGGACCCACTCGAGGCGCTCGGCGATCGTGCAGTAATCGACGGGGGCGACGGCGCGGTGGATGACGGCGCGGAACTCCTCGGGGGCGAGCTGGCGGACCTCCTCGCGGGTCTCGGGGTCGACGCCGTCGGTGACGGGGAGGGGGTTGGTGACGGTGACGAGGATCTCGTCGGTCAGGTCGTCGACCGGGGCGTCGGTCTCGCCCGTGACTGGGTGATTCAGCTGGACGATGGTGTCGGCGGCGACGTTGGAGCGGGAGCCGGGGCCGGTGCGGTAGGTGCAGGCGAACGTGGTGCCGTCGGCGGGGCTGATGCCGAAGCCGTCGCCGCCGAAGCGGATGGTGTAGCCGGCGTCGGCGGCGTAGTCGACGTGGACGAAGTCCTGGTCGACCGTGGGGCGCTGGAAGCCGATGACGCGGCGCCAGGTGCCGTCCTCGAGGGTGTAGTGGCGGTCGAGGTCGGTGGACTCGAGGAGGGTGCGGCGCCAGATATAGTCGTTGTTGAGGAGGACCTCGGGTTTGGTGTTGCGGAGGTCGGAGCCGAGCCAGGCGAGGCCCTCGGCCTCGGCGTCGGGGAGGCTGCACAGGAACGTGACGCTGCGCTCGCCGGTCGTGGAGTCGAGGGGGCCCTCACGTTCGACGGCCTGGAGGGCGAGGGGGTCGGCGCCGTGGATCTGGATGGTGGCGGTGCGGCGCTCGCCGGCGGTGGCGCGGACCATGTTGCCGTGGACGGTGAGGCCGTCGAAGTCGAGGCAGAACGGGAGGGCCTGGGAGGCGTCCCAGACCAGGTGGACGAGGGCGACTGGTTCGTCGTCGTACGGCTCGTCGTCGTCTGCGGGCGGGATGTTGTCGACGTCAGGCGTGGCCGAGAGGATCTTGACGAGGTGACGGCGGCGGGGCTTGGTGGGGTCCGTGGGCTCGCTGTGGATGAGGACCCACTTGTCGTTCCAGGTGCCCTCGGGGTCGGGGATGATGATTGCGGTGGCCTCGATCCACAGCTCGGTGGTGCCGGCGGGGAGGGTCTGCTCGGGGTCGAAGTAATGGGCGGGGAGCGAGTTCCAGGCCTTGACGGCGGTGAAGGACGCCGAGTCGGCGAGGCCCTCGCCGGTCTCGAACGGGATCGTCTCGCCGTCGTCGGATACGGCCCACACGCGGGTATGGGGGCTCAGCTCGGCCTCCGTGATGGGTGGGTCGCCGATGTCCTTGACCTGGACGTCGAGCCAGGTGCTGCCGGAGCGGCCGTCGTGGATGTTGTAGTCGACGAGGTGGCCGTGGCGGCGGAGGCTGCGGCGCTGGGTGGCGGTCGCGAGGTAGGCCTCGCGGGCGATGCGGTCCTGGGTGTAGCTGAGCTCGTCGCCGAGGGCGGCGAGGAGCTCGAGGAGCATGACCCCCGCGTCGGCGGGGATGGTCTCGCGCCACTGCGGGTAGCGCTGGGCGGCGTAGGCGAGGAGGACGCCGCGTAGGCTGAGGAAGTCGCGGGCCATGTAGTCGACGGGGAAGTCGACGGAGGGCTCGGGGGCGCAGGGCTCCTGGACGGGCTTGCAGTCGATGTCGGCGTCGGGGCAGTTGGCCTTGAAGCTGAAGGTGACGCTGCGAAACAGGATGTCGAACTGGGGGTCGTCGATCGTGAGACGGTAGAGCGAGAAGTCGCCGGGAGTGTCGAGGGTGAGGATGAGGATGGAGGGGCTGCCGACGGGCGTGACGACCGACGCGCCGTTGACCCTGACGACGGGGACCGACTCGCCGCCGGTGGTGCTGACGATCGAGATCTTGTCGAACGGCGGGATCTCGAAGTCGGGGACCATACCGCCGACAGTGCGGACGAGGACGACGTTCAGCGTCATCTGGTCCGGCAGGACGGTGACGTAGTCGATGCCGGTGAGCTTGGTGCCGGCCCGGATCTTGAGGAGGCGTTCGGCGTACATCAGATGTCCACCTTCACGTTGAGGTAGCGACGCTCGCCGCGTTGACGGACGTAGTAGATGATGGAGATCTCGAGGGTGGCGTCGTTCGCGGTGGCGTCGACGGTGTCGAGCTTGATGAGGGCGCCGAGCCATGTGTCGAGGGCCTGGTAGACGGCGGTCTCGGCGAGGACGGCCCCGGCGGCGCTGTTGAGGGCGAAGACCTGGCGGAGCAGGCCGGCGCCGAAGTCCGGGCGGTGGACGCGTTCGCCGGGGGCGGTGAGGATGACCTGGCGGATCAGCTGCTCGATGTAGCGATCGGGGTCGGGCTCCTGGCGCAGGCGGCCGAGTCCGCCGTCGACGGCGAACGGGAACGAGAGGGCCTGGATCGTCGGGGTGGGCATGGCGATGGTCCGTGGGTCAGGAGATCGAGATCCGTGGATCGGTGATGGCGATGATCAGTGGACCGACGGTGGAAGGCTGGCCCGACAGGGAGATGCCCTGGCTGCTCGCGGAGATCAGGCGGACGCCGCTGACGGACACGCGGGTGTTGGGGATCGTCCACATGCCGGTCACGGAGGCCGGGCCGGGGAACACGAGGAAGTCGAGCTGGGTCGCGAACTTGCCGAGGGTGGCCTGGGCGCGGGTGTTGGGGCTGATGGACCCGATGGCGCGGACGTTGAAGATGTCCTGTACGCCGAACGGTGGGTTGACGACTGCTCTGGGCATTACGAGACCTCCTGGGTGCCGTCGTTGATCGAGACCTTGGCGGCGTTGACGGACAGGTTGCGCGTCTTGGCGACCGACTCGACGTCGACGGCCTCGAGCTTGAGCTTGAGCAGGGTGAAGGTGGCCTTGGCGCCGCTGTTGTGCTGGATGACGAGCTGGCCGGTCTGGTCGTCGATGCGGATGGTGAATTTGTCGGTGCGGATGAACTTGACGGCGGCGGTCTCGTCGTCAGCGGCGACGTCGTCGGCGGCCCAGTAGCAGCCGGCCCAGATCGGGTAGGACGGGTCGCCGGCCTCGAACTCGACCCACACTCCGGCGCCAGCGGGCGGGAGCATGTGGAAACCGACGCCCTTGCCGGCGTAGGGGACGCAGGGCATGGCCCACACGGTCTGGTCGCCGAGGACGGCCGGGACGGTGACCTCGATGCGGCCGCGGCGGGTCGGGTCCTGCTGGTTCGAGGCGACGAGGCCGCGGTACTTGCCGAAGTAGCGGCCGCGCAGGAGCTCGAGCATGTCTCGCGTGAGCTTGTCGTCTTGCATGTCTCAGGCTCCGAGTGCGTTGCGGGCGAGCTCGACGTTCATCCAGTGATTGCGGGTGTCGATGGAGTGGCTGACGCCGGTGACGAACCACAGGCCGCTGTAGCGCGCGCCGAGTCCGACGACGTCGACGAGCATGTGCGGCTGGAGTACACGACCCCCGAGGGAGTATCGGGAGCAGCGGAGGGTGGCGGTGACGAACCACTCGGTCTCGGCGAGGGCAGCGGTGGCTCGGGTTTGGAGCTCGTCGGGGTCGCCGGCGGATGCGAGGAACATGCTGCGCTCGGTGTTGCCGGTGAAGTTCTGGACGGTGACGGGGCCGAGGGGGATGTGGGGCGGGGCGGGGACGAGGATCTGACGGGCCTCGGTGTCGGCCTCGGCGACGCGGAGGCCGGCGATGGTGGTGGGGCGCTCGGCGTCGAATTCGATGTCGATGCTGGTCATCGACTGGGTGGTGCGGTCCTCGAGGTTGATCTCGATGCGCGGCGGTTCGCCGGCGGGGAGGAGGTCGATGAGGCCGGCGCCCAGGTCGGGACGCGGGGGAGACGGCTTGAAGTGGGCGCGCTCGCCGAGGATGTAGCTGTCGCCGACGCTCTCGACGTCGTAGGACAGCCAGAAGTGGCAACCGTTGCGGCGAGCGAGCCGCTGGACCCACGCGAGGTCGGTGGCGGACTGGTTCTGGGTGTGGCTGTCGTCGGCGTGGTTGTGGTGGGTATCGGCGACGTCGGGGTCGAGGCCGTAGTCGGCGAACAGCTTGGAGACGATCGCGCTGTCGCGGTCGCGCCAGACGACGGTGCGGTGGACGCGGTCCATGACGACGCGGCGATCACCGCCCATGACCTCGATCCACGAGCCGCCGCCGCCGCCCTCGATGTGGACGCGGGCGCGGTCGACGGGGCCGAGGACGAGGCAGGTGGAGGACTCGCCGTCCTCGACGAGGACAGCCAGCTCGGCGCCGGGGCGCAGGCGGTCATCGACGAGGAGGGGGAACTCGCCGCTGTCGTCGAGGTCGACGTCGAGGCGCAGGGTGTAGCGCGCGCTGTCGCCGAGGCTCTGCTCGACCTGCAGGGAGGTGGCGAGGTCGACGAGGTCGGGGGCGGGCTCGCCGTCGGCGAGGATGAGGAATTCGAAGGCCATGTCACTTCTTCACGGGGATGGCGATGGCTTCGGCCTCGCTGAGGGCCTCGGGGTGGATGACGTCGGCGAGCTCGGCGAGGCGCCAGTAGGCGTTGGGGTCCTGCAGGTAGAAGTTGGCGAGGTGGTCGAGGCGCTGGCCCTGGCGGCGGAGGTGCTCGCCGCGGAGCTGCTGTACGGGTGCGTCCGGGACGCGCACGGCGGTGACGGTGCGGCCGCGGTGGTCGGTGACCTGGACGGTGGGGACGCGGTAGTAACGGCTGGTTGGGTCGAACATGATCAGGTCACCGTGATGTCGCTGACGACGTTGGCAGTGTGGTCGGACGCGAGTTGGTCGCGCTTGGCGCAGTAGCGGCGGTAGGTGGCCTGGGCGAGCTGGATGTCGAGCTCGACCTTGCCGGGGGTGGGGCGGAACTCCTCGTCGCTCATGATGTGGAGGGAGAGGTCGACCTTGGCGTGGATCGGCATCATGTCCGGGCTGTGGAACAGCTCGCTGACGGACAGGCTGGTGATGCGGACGGGGAAGACGCGGTTGCGGCCTAGGGACAGGAGGAGGATGGGGACGGTGGGGCGGCGGACGACGGGTTGATCGCGGGTCGAACGGTCGCCGCTGGCCTGGCCGCCGACAGGGAAGATGAGCTTCTCGAGGACGGCGAGGCGGTCGGCGACGCCGTAGCGCACGGCGGTCTGACGACTGCGCTCGAGATCGTCGGTGGCGTCGAGCTCGAGCGAGAAGTTGAGGCTCTCGTCGGGCGGGTGGGGCTGGTCGCTCGGAGCCTGCATGCCCTTCTCGTCAGAGCCCGGGTTGCTGTGGATCTCGAAGCTGCGCTGGATCTGCTCCGGGTTGTACTGGAACAGGGTGATCAGCGGGACGACGCCGACGATGTCGCGTGTCAGCTGGATGAGCGCGCCGGGTTGCAGCTTGGGCGAGCGGGAGTAGCCAGTGGGAGTGGGCATGGTGGTCTAGCGGAGGGCAGCGGTGAGGGCGGTGGCGACGGCGCGGGCGATGTCTGCGTCGCCGGCGTCGGTGCCGACGCGGACGTGCAGGCGGAGCTGGCCCAAGTGGGTGTCGTGCTGGGGGGCAGGCAGGTCGGCGAGGGCGTGCGACAGGTGGGCGGCGATGCGGGGACCAGCGTGGTCATCGGTGCCGGGAGTACGCAGGTGGAGTCCGGCGATGTGGTGTTGCGGCTCAGGCATGGGCGGTCATCCTCCCGCGGTCGCGGGTGTCGAGGGAGCGGCCGTCCTTGTCGAGCTCACGCTCGACGCCGCGGACGAGGTGGGGGACGCGGAGCGGCTCGCGGCCGCTACGGGCGACGAACACGGCGGCGACGATGGCGTTCTTGATCTGGGCGCCGGACAGGTCGAGGCTGGCGAGCGCGTCGAGGGCCTGGTCGCTCTGCGGGGCGCCGAGCTCGGTGAGGAGCTGGCGCCAGATCGTACGGCGGGCGGAGGCGTCTGGCCGCGGGAAGTCGAGGACGTGGCGGATACGACGAGTGAAGGCGGGGTCGAGGTTGGCCTTCTTGTTGCTGGCGAGGATCGCCAGGCCGGAGAAGTCCTCGACCAGCTGCAGGAGATAGTTGGTGTCGGTGTTGGCGTGGCGGTCGTGGGCGTCGCGGACATCGGTGCGGCGGGCGAACAGGGCGTCGGCCTCGTCGAACAGGAGGACGGCGCCGAGGTTGGCGGCGGTCTGGAAGATCTTGCGGAGGTTCTTGGTGGTCTCGCCGATGTACTTGGAGATCACGGCGGCGAGGTCGATGCGCACGAGGTCGAGGCCGAGGTCGGCGGCGAGGACCTGGGCGGCCATGGTCTTGCCGGTGCCGGCGGTGCCGGTGAACAGCGCGAGCAGGCCGGTGCCGCGGGGATAGAGGCGGCGGGCTTGCGGCTGCTCCCAGAACAAGGAGCGATCGCGGGCCTCGAAGGCGAGATCGTCGAGGCGCAGTCGCAGGCGCTGGCCGACGACGAGGTCGTCCCACACGAACTCGCAGCGCAGCACTTGGCCGAGCTCGCCGAGGCGGTGGCGCGTGGCCTCGCGGCAGCGAGTGGCGGCCTCGGCCGGGGTGGCAGGGCGGAGGCGGGCGACGGCGGCGAGGTCGCCCGGACCGAGCGGGTGACGGGTGGCGAAGCTTTGAACCTGGTCTTCGGGCCAGGTCGCGGCGTCCGGGTGGAGGCGGCGCCACAGATCGGCGCGCTCGTCGACGGTCGGCGGCGGGAGGGTGACGCGGACGTCGAGCACGCCGTCGAGCGGGACGGGGCGCTCGTCGGGGGCGCAGACGATGGCCTGTGCGCCGAACACCGAGAGGCACGGCGGGGGAGGATGGCCCTCGATATGTTCCCATACCGGGGCGACGCCGAGGGCGAGGGCGTCGCGGGTGACGAGGAGGGCGAGGTCTTGCCAGGCGGCGGCGTCGATGCGGGCGCTACGGACGGCGAACACGGCGGCACCGAGGCCGCGTAGGACGCGGGCGGCGAAGCTGCGGCGGCCGGCGCCGGGATGGCCGGCGACGACGAGGCGGACAGCGGAGGCGCTGCGCAGGTGAGTCTCGAGGGTCGCCAGGGCGGCGGCCACAGGCCAGCTGGCGAGCGGCGCGAGGTCGGGGAGCGAGCGAATGAATGGAGCGACAGCAGCAGCGACAGTGGGCTGTGGCGAGAGCCAGACGCGAACCTGGGGGTCGCAGCGCAAAGGGGCAGGCTCGCCAGGGCCGGCGTCGGCGGCGGCGACGAGGCGCCAGCGCAGGAGCGGGCCGCCGGGCGGGAGGACGAGGGCGTCACGGTCGTGGCCGAACAGGCGGCGGACGAGCGGTTCGGTGACACAGGGACCGTGCGAGACGACCGTAAAGGCGGGGCCGAGCGCAGGCGAGAGCTCGAGCGCGAGGCAGGCCTGGAGGACGTCGAGCTCACCGTGCGAGAGCTCGAAAGTGGCGGCGAGCTGGCGGAGGTCGGCAGCCTCGGGGGCGACGGCGAGGCGGGCCTCGACGTCGGCGAGGCGCAGGCCGAGGGCGTGGAGGGAAGTGGAGCTAGCGAGGAACTCGGCCTCGGCGGTGGGGGTGTCGAGGGTCTCGCGCGCGAGCGGGTCGCGGCCAGCGGCCTCATCGAGGGCGTGCAGCCAGGCGAGACGCCGGCGTGCGCGCAGGACGACGCGCTCGCCGACGAGGTCGAGGAGGCGGGCGGCCGGCGGCGGAGTGCTGGCGAGCGTGTGCACGGCGGCGCTCATCAGGGGACCACGATCCAGTAGGGCTGGGTTTCGGCGCCGCGGATGATCACGCGGACGGGGTAGATGCCGGGGTTGCCAGAGGTGAAGAGGGCCTTGATCAAGATGGTGTTGCCGGCGCCGAGCTGGGCATGGCCGGGCGTCATTGGGCCAAGGGCAAACGGGTAGACTTGGCTGTTGACGAGGACAGTGATCTCGCCTTCGAGCTCCGTTGCGTGCAGGTCGAACTCGTCCTCGAGCGTGATGGTGGCGGCGCCATCGCCGTCGACGAGCACCTCGAAGGCGACGTCGATGCTCGGAGTGACCGCGATGGCGATCTCGTTGGTGCGGGTGACGAGGGTCTTCGTCAGGCCGCCGGGGAGTTGGTACTGCGTCGTTACCTGGATCGAGGCGCCGTAGATGCCGGGGAGGATCGGCTGCGGCGTGAGGGGCAATGGTCGCTCGATGGCGCCGCGGACGCGCGCGACGTAGCGGCTCGGGGTGACGGCGATCGACCAGTCGGGCGTGTTGAGGGCGGGGTCGACGACGATCTGGTTGTTGGTCGTTTCGAACAGCGGGCTGCGCAGGACGAGCTGGCCGCCGCCGAAGCGGGTGCCGCGGAGGGTGAGCTGGTTGCTCGGGGTCTCGCCGGGGGGCGCCGCGAGGCTGAGGGCGACGCGGGCGGGGGAGGCGATGAGGGCGAGGGTTTCACCGCCGGGCGGGGTGAAGCGGACGACGCTCTCGGAGGCGACGATCGACATCACTCCGGTCGGCAGGACGTAATTTCCGACGGTCAGGACATAGCCCGGGATGTGGGTCGGCTCGTCGCGGTCGAGGAGGACCACGCGGACCTCGTAGAACGCCGAGAATCGGATCAGGCGCGCGTCGTCGCCGTTCCAGAAGTTGAGGATCTCCTCGGGAGAGAGCGGGCGGTAGATGATCTGCAGCGTGTTGTCGCCGTCGAGGATGTCCGCTTCGTCCATTACCGGGACGTCGTCGACCTTCGTGGTGCTCGTGATGATCGGGTAGTCATGGAAGGTCTTGAGCGCGTAGCCGAGGTAGGTCTGCTCCTCCAGCGGATCGGGGGCGTCGTCGACGGTCCTGTGGGCGGTGACCACGTAGTACAGGTTGAGCGCGAGCGCGGTGTTGGCGACGGTGCCGCCCGGTTGGTCGGCGTTCTTGTAATGGGCGTCCTCACGCGCGTGGTAGAGGTAGACGCTGAGCGCGGGTTTTCCGTTGTCCACGACCTTATCCGGCGCCTGCGCGACGACCTCGAACATGTCGGAGATCACCCCTGCGATCTTGACGATGTTCTTCTCGAGCAGACTCTTGAGCGTCAACGTGACCGACGACAGTTTCAGAATTGTCATATCAGAGCTGCCTCATGCCGAAGGTGAGGCGCGGACGAATGCGCGTGGGGGAGGCGGCGGATGTCGTCTTGTCGCGCGCTGGTGGCAGACGGGATGGTTGCGGAGTGGGTCCGGGAGTCGGACGCGGAGCATCGCGGACGACCTCGATGTGGAGGCTGTCGATCACGACGCGTGGGGCGGGCGGCTCTGGGCGCAGCGGCGGACTGTCGTCGCGCGGCAGCGGGTCGAGGCGGTGCGGGGTGGGTGGCTGGGTTGCGACCGGATGGGTGACGAGGAGCGTCTGAGAGGGCTGTAGCGGGGTCGGGGACGGATCGGGGGCCGCGAGCGCGGGGCGCGGAGCTTCACGCGGCGGTGGAGCGGCCTCGTGGTTCGGTGAGGCGGTGGGCGCGTGGGCGGCGTGCGTCGCTACGGCTGGGCTCGCGGGGATCCGGGTGACCTCGACGAACGTGGCGGTGGGCGAGCGCGGCGAGGGCGTTGACGGGGGTGGGGCGCGGTGGGGAGGCGGGAGCGGGTCCGTGTGGGACGACGGCGGCGGGGCTGCGGCGTGGTGGTGCACGACGGTCTCGTGGTGCGTGACGGTGTGGTTCGTCGCGGTGGGATCCGGTGCTGGCGCGATCAGTGCAGGCGTGGGTGCGGATGGAGCGGTCGTCGGCGCGAGCGGGGCGGGTGTCGACAGGATCGGCGTGGCGATCGGGACGTACGCTGCGTCGGCCTGGGGCTCGTCGAGGAAGGCGAGCGGTTGGGCGAGCGTATGAGATGTCCGAATGGACAGGTCGTGATGCGAGGACGCGCGTAGCGGCGAGGGCTGCGCGCGGCGTTGCAAGCGGCTGACTAGATCGGTCACGCGCGGGTCCTTCGGGTGGTGCGTTCGGCCTCGATGAGCGCGACGTACAGTCGGCGCTGGTTGCGAGGCAGCTCGAGGATCTCGGTGAGGGTCCAGCCGTAGGCGACGGCGATGCGGTGGACCTCGCGGGCGAGGCCTGGAACCTCACGCAGGAGGGCGGTCAGGAGGAATGACTGGATGTCGAAGTGGACGGGCTGCTCGGCCTGGCACTCGGGACAGGTGGCGGACAGTTCAAGGTCCAGGAGCGGGCCGGCGCGCTCGATGGCGGCGAGCACGGCTTCGGGGTCGTCGGCCTCGCCGTCGAGGATGCAGCGGGCAGCGAGGGTGCGGGACGCATCGAGAAGCGCGAGGCCAACGAGCGCACGCTCGTCGGCGAGGGTCGGGAGACGGAAGCGGCGGCCGTCGGGGAGCCGTCGGGTTCCGTCGGGACTGTGGGGTGCGGTGCGCGCGGCGATGTCGGCCTCGAGGGCGGTGAGCGAGAAGGCGAGCTCGAACGGGATGCCACAGGCCCGGCAGGGGGCGCGGGTCTCGATGCGGTCGCCGAAGGTGTCGCGGTGGATGGCCGCGAGCAGGCGGTCGCGGTCGCAGACCGCGAGGTCGGCGACCTGGTCCGGGGTGACAGCGGCGCCAGGGAGCGCGACGAGGAGGCGCTCCAGCAGGCTGGCAGCGGTCGCGCTCGAGGTACCCTGGACGAGGCCCTCGTCGCGACCGCACAGCTCGCGCAGGTATGCGAGCCGCCCGCCGGGGGGGCCCGGTGTGAGTATCACTTCCAACATCGAGGCACCTCGGGGAATGCGCCGGTGCGGCGCGGCCAGCTCGCGGGCGCGGGACGGATCAGGTCTCGGGGACCTCGACGATCGCCACGTCGCGCTCCCAGCCCTCGCACTTGAGGGTGATCGACTCGAAGGCGATGCCCTCGCCATTGGCATCGAGGTCGGGCAGGGCGGTGTACGCGGTGACCCAGCAGCGGAACACGTTGTATGAGGCGACGACGACACCCTGGAGGTTCATCAGCTCGATGGTGATGTCCTTGCGCAGGTCTTTCAGCGAGACGGCGGCGTCACCCTCGGTACTGTAGACCTTGTTGGCCCACGTCTCGAACTCGCGGTTGAAGGTGATGCCGCGCTCGAGGGTGATGTCGTCGAACGAGGTACGGCCTGGCGAGTGGCGGTCGGTGCTGAGGTCGTTGCCCTCGCGGTGGCTGACCGGGGCGGTGGTCCGCTTGAGGGCGCCGACCTTGCTGACGCCAGCGACGGTTTGGCCGTCCCATTTGACGCGGAACTTGAAGTTCTTGTAGGGGTTGATGCGGGTGGTATTGACGGTGAACAGTGCCATGGACGCGAATCTCCTCGGGATCGGCGAAGACGTCAGATCTGGACCTGGCCGGCGATCTGCTGGATGGTGACGACCACGAACTCCGCCGGCTTGAGCGGCGCGAAGCCGACGACGACGTTGACGATTCCGAGGTTGATGTCGTTCTGGGTCGTCGTCTCGTTGTCGACCTTGACAAAGTAGGCGTCGGACTTCTTCTGGCCCTGGAACGCGCCCTGACGGAACAGGTTGTTCATGAAGCTGCCGGCGGCCAGGCGGATCTGCCCCCACAGAGGTTCATCGTTCGGCTCGAACACCGCGAACTTGAGGCCGCGCGCGAGGCTCTCCGCGATGAACAGCGCGAGCCGGCGGACGGGCACGTACTTGTAGTCGTCATTGCCCGAGTTGTCGAACCCGTCCATCGTCCGCGCGCCCCATACGACGATGCCGTTGGGGAATACCCGCACCGTGTTGATGGCGAGGCTGTTGGTGACGCCGTTCTCCGGGTCGGAGACCTGACGCTCGACGCCGTTGATCGCCCGCACGTCGGCCTCGATGCCGGCCGGGGCCTTCCACACGCCGCGGTTCGCGTCGATGCGGGCCATGATGCCGGCGATCGGACCGCTCGGGTCGACCGGCTTGACGAAGCCGTCGACGGTGGTGAGGATGCGCGGGAAGTTGACCGCGGCGTGGTCCTTGACGACGCCCACGCGCAGGGTGCCGATGCTGTTCGGGCCGCTGGTGATATCGGCGATCGACTTCCAGTCCTCCGGCGGATCGATCAGCAGGAAGGCGCGGCGCTCCTGGCAGAAGACGCTCGCGGGGCCCCAGAAGGTCCGGCGCTCGCTGTCCAGGATGTCGACGTCGCGCGGGAGGATGAGGATGTTGAAGAGGTCGACGTCGCGACGGATGACCTCGTAGGCGGCGGCGTAGTCGGTGATCTGGGGAGCGGTGCCTTCGGAGCCGTTCCCGCCGTCGACTTGGTGGCCCTCACCGCCGTCGAGCAGGCCGTAGTAGCGGCCGTTGGTGCTGTCCATCACGTACGTGGACCCGGTGATGAGAGCGGGCGCCGCAACCGTGGTCCCGCTCCCGGCGTTGAAGTTCCCGGTCGTGGGGTGGAAGACGAAATGGAGTCCCTGCACTTCGAGGCGCCACGGGAAATCGGCCGTATTGATGGCATCCTGGTTGAAGGATGTGGCGAGGCGTTCGAGTCTTTCGCGCACGTTGCGGAGCGAAGGCACGGAGCTGGCGTCGCCGTCGTAGTATTTGCCGTCGGTGTCCTGCGTTCTGAGGTCGTAGGGCCCGAAAGCGGGGGCGACGCCCACCGTGAGCAGCTGGGCCGCGGGCTGATCGAGCGCGGCGATCGCCGCGAGATTCGGCGCGTACTTGCTGAACACGCCGCTGGGCGCGGGCCGCTGCTCCGAGGCCGGCAGTTGCTCGATGCCGCCGAGTTCGGGGCGCAGCTGCAGCAGCACTCCGAAGTCCTTGGACGTGCCGGACGGCAACACGCGTACGGACTCTCCCGCGCCGCCCGCGATCTGCAGGAGGAAGGAGAGGCTTGCCTCGACCTCCGGGTAGGTGACGGTATAATCAGTGAGTTCGGTCGTGAGGTCGAATCCGGGGATGACGTCAAAGACGTCCGGTTCGAGGTCGTCTCTCTGGATGCGCAAGCGCCATGGACCATCTGAGACGAGGGCGTCCAGGATGTCCTGGGGGGTCGTTTCACTATCGACCTTGAGGACCCGGCCCGCGATGACGACACCGGCGGCGGTCGATGCGGCGATCTCCTTGGTGACCGTGACGAGCGCGGAGTTCTGGGCGATCACGTTCACGACGAAGCGCGCCTCGCTCTCGAGCATCGAGAGGTTGGAATGGACCTCGACCTCGGACTCTTGCAGCGTCGCCGGGTCGACCCGGAAGATACGGAGGTTGAAGGTGCTGTCCGGGTTCACGGTCTTGTAGTCGACGGCGATGCGGATCTCGCCGCCTCGCAGCCCTACTTCGCGCGCCACGAACTTCAATACTTTCTGGGAGACGGCGGGCAAGTTCTTGAGCGTGACCGTGGCCTGGGTGCCGCCGTTGGCGATACGCATCACGTAGGCCTGGGTGCCGCCGTTGTTGAAGAACAGGCGCACCGCGGTGGCGAGCTCGCTCTTCGCGGAGCTGGTTCCGAACTTGCGCGAGAACTCGCTGTAGTTGAACAGGAGCGTCGGCTTGTTCATCACGCCCCGTTCGGTGCGGCCGATGAACATAGCGATCGACGTCGAGACGCCCGTAATCGTCCGGGAGCCAGATGCGACCTCCTGAACATACACGCCGGGATACGATACCTGAACCATTATCACCACCCTCCACCAGCACGAAGTTGCGCGGACGCTCCACCAGGGAGCCGGGTCAAACTACGTGAATGCAGATTGGCTGGCAATCATAAAGTGCAAGGTGCGAGAAAATTAATGTGCACACAGGCCGGCCGTGTAGCCGTCAGATGCGCTAAGGGTGCTCATATTCGACAGTGGGGCCGATCGGCTACAATCATGCGACAGAACGTTGATAAGTGTGATCGATCGCGGCCCGCTGGCCATCCCTCTACTGTCTGACAAATCGACACGACGACCGTGGTGTAAGATCGACAGAACTACGAAGAATGCAGACGGGGCGTGGAGTTCTTCTGTGGCAGGGTTCTTGCTATCCTTTAATTGGGACGCCTCTGCGGATGACCCCGCTCCACCTGCGGACCGTCGGCCGGGTTTCGTGGTCGAAGCTGCGCGCTGAACTAGGAATAAAGGACGTAGGCGAGCAGGGAGCAGGATTCAGGCGTTGCCTTTGGTAGTCGCCAATGCGCGAACAACCGTGGACGATGAGGCCATGCCGTAGTGATCTGGTGGGCCGGCTTCGAAATCAAGCCGAATGGACGCCGGGCCGGCATATCGACGGAAGGCGGGACGACGTCTCTCGTTCCGGAGATGAAGGTCGATGACGATATGCTGCGCCATTAGGCGCACCAACCTCTGTGATATTTATCTCGCGGGTCGAGAAGACGGACTGGCCGAGTTTCGGCACTACCAATGGTTCAACTGAAATCTCGGACCCAAGAACGATGTCCGCGGTACCTTACGATGAGGACAATCGCGGAGCTGCATTCTCGAAGGAGGGGATCGTTCATCGTCTGATTCAACGTGAGCGAAATACTGACTGGGCCGATCGCAGAAATCTGTGCCGACAGTCCGAGTCTTGGGACCCAGCGGCGCATCATGGGTTCGCCGCTGGGGCGCTCACGCGATTCGCCGAGGATCCTTTCGATGTCGGGTTTCTCGACCTCCATACGAACATCGCCATGGCGAGTGGTGTGGTGCGGGTCCAAGGAAAACATGATTATGAGCGTGGTATTCGGCGTGCACGCGCGCCTCGGCGAGAGGACCACATCCCAACGGTCGAGCGCGACCCGACCCCCCGGCTCGGCGTCGGCAAGTAGCCGTGGGGCGTCGACACGGATCGCTGCCGCCAGGACCCGCACCCGAGCTTCTGCGGGCGCGGAAGCAAGAACTTGAGGCCGGCCTCGCGCTTGCGCAGCGACGCCGAGCGGGCGCGTTGGCAGCCGGCTGTGGGGCGATCAATGCAAAGTCGTCGCCGACGATCGCCCGGGTGGTCACGAGCGGCAAGGCAACGCCGCCGGTCAGCTGCAGGACCTCGAGGAAGCAACGCTCGTCGCGGAAGTCCGTCGGCGCGTACAGTCGCGTGTGGTGGTAGGAGATCAGGCGGTAGATCGCCGCGACGATCATGAGCGGGTAGATCACGACGAATACGCACAGCAGCACGACAGCACCGTCGCTGTCCGTGCCCGCGTTGTAGTCCCCGCACCGCGCCGCAGGTAGCACAAGTCGGCAGAGCGGGGCGCTGTAATTTCAGTGATGCAGGAGACCAAAAAATCAGTAGTGTCGCGGGCTTTCACTTTCACCGCAGTTCACGGCGGGGGCAGCTGGGCCGTGCTCTCGGCCCGCACGCGGTAGTGAAACGCCCGTGAGAGCACCGCGAAATCCTCGGGGTCCAGCGCGTGGCTCTTCTGGATGAACCCATTGAACCAGTGCCGGGGCGCGTCGGGACGACGGGCCTCGAGCAGCGCGCGGGTCGGGAGCCCTGTCCGCAGCTCTCCAAGGAGTTCGAAGCGGATCCGCCAGGGAAAGTCGCCGGCCTTCGCGGCGGGCCACAGCGGCGACGCGTCGAAGAACGGCCGGTCGACGAACATCCCCAGCGCCCGGACCTCGCTGTGCTTCGCCACGTGGAAGAAGAACGGATCGCCCGGCCGGTACCCCTCGATCTCCGCGCGTTGCTGGCGGCCCCAGACCCTGCGATCGAGGCACACGGCGTAGTTCTCGGGCGTGGTGACCAGCAGCCAGCGGCGGACGGCGGCCTCGGCCCGGTACTCGGCCAGGGTCAGGCGGTCCTCGACGACCGCGTGCATCGCCTCGGGCAGGCGCCAGCGTTCGGCGTCGGCGCGTGCGTGGGCCTGTCGCAGCTCCTGATAGCGGCGCTCGAACTCCGGCGTCAGCGGCGACGCGAACTCGCTGGCGAAGTACGCCTCGAACATGGCCGAAGGGGCAGCCATGGCCGGGTGGTCACGCGGCCCGACAATGCGCACCACGGACTCGTAGTTGCGCTCCAGTCCGCCCGCGGTCAGGTTCGCGGAGCCGATGTACGCGACTCGGCGCGCGTCCTCGTCGAGGACATAGAGCTTCGGGTGGAACACGCGATTCGCGGCGAGGGTGTGGAAGACCCGGCATGAGGCGCTCGGGAAGCCGCTGAGACGGCCGAGCAGGGCGAGCTCGGTCAGCGCGAAGTCGGTGCCTGCGACCAGGCGCAGGTCGCGTCCATCGGCACAAAAGGCGGGCAGGTCGAGGTGCCGCAGGGCGCTCTGCTTGGCGAACGCCACCGCGATCGAGGCGGTGCGGGCACCCGCGAGATCGGCAGTCAGCGCGGCGCCCACGGAGCGCGACCCCCGGTCGCCGAGGACCTCGATGTCGCATCCTGCTGCCGCGATCACGCCGCGAAGGTACCAGGAGGCCCGCATTGTCGCCATGGGGAGGCGGTTTTCGGGATCGCCGACCTGTACATCGTTGCAGCGGTGCCCGGTCGTCTTCCTCCTCCTCGCCGTTCTCTTGTTGCCTTTCAATGGGCCCGATGCCGAGCCCACCATCGACCCGCGAACCAGTGGCCCTCACCTCGACGATCTTCCGGGCCGGGCCGTCCTGGACGACCGGTTCGAGGTCGGCGAGTTGCTCGGCGAGGGCGGTGAGAGCATCGTCTTGCAGCGGTACCCCGAATACCCGTGTCGCTTGTCGAGCCGATGCTCTGCGTACCTCGGCAGTGAAGTGAGTCGAGGTTCAAGTTCCGCGACCGCAGCACCGCTTGTGTTTCTTTCCAGAGCCGCATGGGCAGGGCTGGTTACGGCCGATCATCGTCGCGCGTTGTGGCGATGCCGAAGGTGGGGTGACCTGGGCGGACGCCCCGTTGCGGCCCTTCGGCGAGGACCCCGTGGCCTCACCAGGACCCGATTCGACCGCCGCTGCAGGTTCCGGGCTGGCACGGAGTGCCGAGGGCGGGACGCTGGTCCCTTTCACTCGCTGAATGGCCCTGTCGTTGAGCATTTGGCTCAAGAGGTCGGCTAGCTGGTTAGCGAGCCGTCGTGCCGCGTCCAGCACCGGTTCGCCGCCGTCTCGTTCCTCGAGTTCGACCACGGCGAGGAGTTGTCGCCGGTTGAGCTCTGGATCGGTCCCAGGCGTTGTCTGGATCAGGATCTTGCTCAGCCCGAGCATCACTTTTGCTGCCGAGAGAGCGCGGAGTTCGGCCGCCTTGCGGGCGATCATCGCTGCTTCGAGCTTGTCGTACACCGGGTGGAGCATTTGTTCCGCCTGCTCGAATGCCTGCATGATCGTCTCGCGCTCCTCCTCGGCGGTCGTACGCTGTTGTCGCTCGTTCAGCACTTCCTGCTCGGCCGCGCGGCGCGCGTCCGCCTGGGCCGTGAGCTCGGCCCGTAGCGTGAGTACGGCCTGCTCGGCGAGGGCGACGATCTGGATGAGGGCCGTTCGTTCGTTCTCCACGGTCGTACGGCGGCTGCGTTCCTCGTCGAGCTCGCGGCTCATGGCGGCCAAGCGGGCTTCGAGGTCGGACTGCTGCAACGTCGTCTCCGGGAGCGGTTCCTCGCTGGTTGAAGCCGAGGCTGTCGTTGCAGGTACGGGTTGTTCTTTGGGTTCCATCTGCTGTGCCTCGGGATCCGTGGGTGTCTTGGGCTCCGACTGCTTCATCTCCGCCTTGACCTCCGGCAACTTCTCGGCCCGACCGCCCCAGACGATCCGACCAGTGTCGGCGACGACCTCGACCACGACAATCAGGACCGAGATCGCCGCGATGAAGAAAACCCGGTTGCCGACGACGAGCTCGCCGAACACGGGACCCGCGTGGATGTGCCGGAAGGGGCGGCGCTCGCCGTCGATCGTAATTTCCAACGGGACTTCGGTGACGAGCCACGCCTCTGGTTTGCGACCGGGCGCGTTGAGGACCACGTCCGAGAGGAGATGGGGATGGCCAGGCGCCGCGAGTCGGACTGCGACAACGGTCGCCTCGTCGAGGGCAATGTGACCGACGCGGACCCCGCGGGCGTCGGGATGAAACCATGTGTCCTTGGACTGGTAGTCAGGGGCACGAGATGCCTGCCAGAAGTGCATGAGCGGCCGGACGTCGAGACCGTCGGTCCAGCCCTCCGGCAGGTCCGGGACCGGTCGAGTTGGAAGTGGCTCTCGTCGCGGGCGCCGCAGTCGCTGCAGGGTGTTCGCGGTCATCGTCCCTAGCCCCTCGAGAAGGCGGGCAGGGAGCGATGCGGCGCCGGTGAGGGCGGTCCACGTGATCCCGTATACGGCCTCCCAGTCTTCGCCGGTCATGTTGGTGAGGTGCGGGAGCAGGGCGTCCCCCAGCGGGAACGTTTGCGGCCTGGGTGTCCACGTCTGCGGTGGCGGCAGCGATGCGCGCTCAGGGGGCGCATCTCGGTAGCGTCCGAGCCGCGGCGGGCGGAGTGGCTCGACCGCGAACGCCACCGTCTGCGTGGGTGCGACTGGTGTTGCGGGGGATGCTGGTGGTGGCGAAGCGGACGGCGACGCTGGTACGCCAGGAAGGGCGGGCGGTGAGGTGGGTTGGTTCGGGTCGGCGGGCTTCGGCTTAGTCGACCCGGGACGGCGAGAAGCGGTGCGCTTCACGGGCGATGTCTTCACGGCCTCGGGTGGGGTCGCGCTGTCGTCCACGACGAGGGTCAGCTCGATGTCCAGCGCATCCGCGACGCGCATCACCAGGTCGAGCGACAGCCTGTCCTGGTCCACCGTGAAGCTCGACGCGACCCGCTCCGCGGGTGGCCCTGCCGGTCCCAACAACTCTGTCCAGCCGACGGCGACGTGACGGCGACGTTCTGCGAGGAAGACGGCGAGTTCGGCCGCCGTTCGAGCGCCGGGTGGTGCGACCCGACAGTGAAGCGCGGCGAGGAGGCGCATCACGCTTCCGAGTCGAGGACTCCCTGCCGAGCTGGAGAACATCCGCCGGAGGTTGCTGGGCTGCATCCCAGCGGCCCGCGCCAGGGTCGTGAGCGTCATGCCGCGGGCGGCCGCATGCGCACGGATCGCTGGAAGCAGCCCCACCTTTGTCACCGCGGCAGTCTACCCGCCTCTCGGCGAGAGCGGGTGAGCATCATGCGTGTCACCATCGTGATGCGCGGCGCGGGGACGCACGGATGCATCGCCGATCGTGCGATGGCCATGATGCATCGCTTCGACATGCATCACGCCACGGATGCATCCGACCCGGTGATGCGCGTGCTCCAGGTGCATGATGCGCTGGCGCTCGACCACGCGCCGAGCCGCGAGTATCCCGCGGCGCGTCTGATGCGCTACCGTGATGCGCATGACAGCCTCGGAGATGGTTCGGCGCCGCCGCTTCACGATCCTCGGGCCCGGCGATCCGCTGACCGGCCGGCAGACCATCTCGGCCGAACTGGCGGAGGCGGATCCCGAACAAGTCGACCTCCTTCTCCGGCTCCTCACTCCCGGTCTCGGAGCTGGCCATGCGATCGCGGTGGAGGGTCAGATCGTCGCGCAGGGTCCCGAGCCGCCCATGCGTCCCTCGCCTCGTCAGGTCCAGCAACTCACCGAGATGGCGGTACAGCAGCACGAGTACCTGTGTGCCGAGCTGCGGCGGATGCGCGAGGAGTACGAGCAGGAGTTCGCGCAGGAGCGGGTCATCTTGCGCACGTTGCGGCAGCGCTGGCTCGAGCGGATCTGCGACGATCAGGTCCGCGGCGAGGACGCGCTCCGTTTCCTCGTCGAATCCGCGAGGTCGACCGCCAAGAAGACCGACTCGTCGAAGCCCTCCGAGCCCTGATACCTGCTCGGCCCGCGGCCGTCGTGTGGTGTCGTCACTGACGACACCACACGACGGCGTGTGCGAAGCGAGGTGCACCGCGCCGGGGGCCGGGAGGGTCCGCGTCGAACGCCGTCGCCGGTCGCAGGGTCGATGACGGTGCGTTCGAGGTTGGGGAACGAGGCGCGCGTAACGCTGCACGAGCGTGGCCGCGGATGATAGGCAGACTCCGCGCTGGCAGCTGGCGCTGTGTGAGCCGGACCAAGCCTTTTGTATTGCTGGGATTTAATCCCTGGTTATTCCTGCAATAGGATTGCAAGAGAACGCCTTGGGGACCGCTTTCCCTCAGCGGGAGAGCCCATTATTTAAGCCGAGAACGTCGAGTTAGTTAGATTAGGGCCCGTGCGGAATTAACATGACCCCTTTTCATACAAGACCCCGTGGAGAGAGTGTGTAGTTCCAGTCGCCATGGAATTCGTCGCGCGAGAGACGGAGCGCCTTCATTTGGTCC
>Ga0075163_10002647_pt1 | contig 24015 bp, 29 predicted proteins | sample JI1023141ADNA_FD_71478 | JGI IMG/M metagenome (GOLD analysis project Ga0075163, IMG submission 71478) | Wastewater effluent complex algal communities from Wisconsin, to seasonally profile nutrient transformation and Carbon sequestration -... | ecosystem: Engineered > WWTP > Effluent > Algae... | reverse complement strand
CTCGGGCCTTGTTTGTCGATTCACCCATGGAGTGAGTCTGCCAAATCACCGCAAGACCTCACCAGTGATGGTTCTGCGGGCTATTCGGACGGGGGAACTGCTGGATTTAGGTTCAGGGGCCAGTGGGCCGTCGTTGGCGATGAGCAGCCGCATCGCCTCCTTCAAGCGCTTGAGGTCGTGGCGGCCCGAGCGGGTGAGGCGTTCCCAGTCCTTGAGGAAGACCTTGGTGTGATCGCACGCCTTGGGCGGCAGCGTCCGGTTGCCCGGCCACTGGGAAGGCGATCTCATCAAGGGCACCCATAACGCCAGCGCCATCGGCACTTTGGTCGAGCGCACCACGCGCCTGGTGGTACTGGTCAAGCTGCCCCATCCCAACCCGGCCACGGCCGCGCATGTGCTGCAGTGCCTTCACCGACAAGCTGCACAGCATCGACAAGCCCATGCGCAAGAGCCTGACCTACGACCGCGGCCGGGAGATGGCCGAACATGCCAAGCTCACCCAGAGCACGGGGGTGAAGGTGTACTTCTGCGATCCCTACAGCCCTTGGCAGCGCGGCAGCAACGAGAACACCAACGGGCTGCTGCGCCAGTACTTGCCCAAAGGCACCGATCTGAGCGGCTACACCCAGGCGCAACTCGATGCCATCGCTGATGAGCTCAATGGCCGACCCAGGATGACCTTAGGGTGGCGCAAACCCCTTGAGGTCTATGCCGAGCATCTGGCTCGCTTGACTCAACAGCCTGATTCGGTGCATTGAACTTCCCGTGCACGTGGACTTGAAACCGCCAGAACAGAAGCGATCTGACCGCCTCTCTTGCGATCCCGCGTTGGGCGGACCAGCGAGACAGTGAACAGCACAGGCTGCTCGCAAGCCATACAATGTATGTATGAATTTCGAGTGGGATTCCACCAAGGCGGCGGCCAATGTCAAGAAGCACCGGGTCTCGTTTGAGGAGGCCCGCTCGGTCTTCTACGACGACCGCGCGATTCAGTTCTTCGACGAAGAGCACTCCTCGGTGGAAGACCGATTCATCATGCTTGGCATGAGTTCGAGCGCCAGGCTTCTGGTGGTCGTGCATTGCGAGCGGGATGCAGGTGACACGGTGCGCATCATCTCCGCAAGAAGGGCCACCCGGAAGGAGGCCGCGTTTTATCCAGGTGGCTGATATGAAAACAGAGTACGATTTTTCCAGGATGAAGTCCCGCCGCAACCCTTATGCGTCCAAGTTGAAGAAGTCGGTGACGATGCGCCTGTCGGAGGACGTGGTGGAGTATTTCAAGGCGATGGCCAGCGAGGCCGGAGTTCCTTACCAGAGCCTGATCAATCTGTACCTGCGGGATTGCTTGGCACAGAACCGACGCATCCAGGTCAAGTGGTCGAGCCCCGTGTGACGCGTGTCAGTCCGACGCCGTGGAGCACGCGTCGGCGGGTGGGTTCTGATTGCTGGATAAATCGGCCTACAGCGCCCGCCCAGCAAGCGCCGGCAGCTATCAGAACAGAAGCGATCAGACCCTCAACCCGCGTACCCCGGGTTCGGCAGCACGCCGCCCACCAGCCTCGGGTTGTTGAGCTGGCGCGGCGCCACCTTGCCGCCGCGCGCCTTCAGCCATTCCTCGGCGACTTCCCACACCATCCTGTTGCCGGCCTTGGCGGCGTCCTCGGCCACCGGCGCCCAGCCGGCCACCTTGTAGGTCTTCCCGGCGTCGATGGGCTGGCCTTTCAGGCGCATGTCGGTGATGCGCTGGCCCATCGCGGCCAGCGGGTCGCAGGTGTAGCTGAGGCCGCCCACGCGCACCATGTCGCCGCCCTGCTGGTAGTACGGGTCGGGGTTGAACAGGTTATCGGCCACGTCCTCCAGCACGGTCTTGATCATCTCGCCCTTCATCTCGGTGAGCGTGGCGTAGCTGTAGGTGGTGGCGGTCATGTCCATCAGCCACTCGCGCGTGATGGGCTGGCCGGGCAGCAGCGTGGTGCCCCAGCGGAAGCCGGGCGAGAAGGCGAGGTCGGCGCCCTGCACGTCCATCAGCGCGTCCAGCAGGAGCTGGTCGCCGGTGCCGTTGAAGTTGCCTCGGCGGTAGAGCAGCCCCTCGGTGACGGCCAGCACCTCGCCCAGTCTGGCCTCGTGCGGGGCACGGACCTGGGTGATGAGCGCGTCCATCTCGGGGTCGGCGGGCAGCATGTGGGCGAACACGGGCAGCAGCTTGTAGCGGTAGTCGCTCACCTTGCCGTTCTTCACGTCGAGGTCGAGCACGCCGACGAACTTGCCGTTGCTGCCGGCGTTGGTCACCAGGGTCTGGCCGCCGGCGTTGCGGACGATGCTGGCCACGGGCATGCCGTCGTGCGTGTGGCCGCCCAGGATGGCGTCCACGCCGCGCACGCGGGTGGCCATCTTCAGGTCGGTGTCCATGCCGTTGTGGCTGAGCACGACGACGACCTGCGCGCCCTTGCCGCGCGCTTCGTCCACCATCTTCTGCAGGTGCTCATCCTGGATGCCGAACTCCCAGTCGGCCACCATGTAGCGCGGGTTGGCGATGGGCGTGTACGGAAATGCCTGGCCGATGATGGCGCAGGGCACGCCGTTGAGGGACTTGATGACGTAGGGTGAGAAGACCGGGTCGCCGAAGTCGGTGGTCTTGACGTTCTGCGCCACGAAGTCGATCTTGCCGGCGAAGTCCTTCTCGACGATGTGCCGGACGCGCTCCATGCCCAGGGTGAATTCCCAGTGGCCGGTCATCACGTCCACGCCGAGCAGCTTGCAGGCGTCCACCATGTCCTGGCCCTTCGTCCACAGCGCGGTGGCGCTGCCCTGCCAGGTGTCGCCGCCGTCCAGCAACAGCGCGCCGGGGCGGTTGGCTTTCAGGCGCTTGATGAGCGTGGCCAGGTGCGCGAAGCCGCCCACCTTGCCGTAGCGCCGGGCGGCCTGCTCGAAATCGAGGTAGGTCAGCGCGTGCGCCTGGGCCGTGCCGGGCGGCAGGCCGGCGGCCTTCAGCAACCGCTCGCCCACCAGGTGGGGCAGCCGGCCGCGCATGTCGCCCACGCCCAGGTTGACGCTGGGCTCGCGGAAGTGGATGGGCCTCAACTGCGCGTGGCAGTCAGTCATGTGCAGGAAGGACACGTTGCCGAAGCGGGGGATGTCGTACAGCCCCTCGGCCGCGCTCTGCGCGCTCGCCTCGGCATGGCGCGCCAGCCCCATGCCCGCCGCGCTGGCGGCGCCTAGCACCTGCAGGAATTCGCGTTTGGTGAGGTTCATAGTTCAGCGCTCGCTGAAGTATTTGGAACAAAAAGGCCCGGCAACGCCGGGCCCTTGAAGGTCACTGATTGACGGGAGACTTGGGGTCGAGCAGCAGCGCCACGATATGGCGCACCTGATCCTCGGTCAGGATGCCCTTGTGGCCGGCGCGCGGCATGTTGGAGCAAGCGTTGTAGGCCTTGCTGTTCCAGATCTTGCCCCAGGTGTATTCGACGACGGCCTTGGATGCCGGGCTGGCCGGGTCGGCCACGCCGCGCAGCTTGCCGTAGTTGTAGAGGCTGGGGCCGATGGTGCCGAAGGAGATTTCCTTCTTGTCGATCTGGTGGCAGTTGTAGCAGTTGCCGCCGTTGGCCGCGCCGGCCTGGTCGGTCCAGGTCATGCCGCGGCCGCTCTGGGCGATCTTCTCGCCCTCCTTCCAGTCGCCCAGGAACTGGCCGTTGGCGGGCCACTTGATGGTCTTCAGGTTGGCCTCTTCCAGGCGCTTGGCCACCTCGGGCGCCAGCGGCTTGCCGGCCACGTCGGCGGCGTTGCAGGCCTGGATGGTCTCGTCGCCGTTGTCGAACGCGGCGGCGACCTTGACGATGCCCTTGTCGTGGAACGAGGTCTTGACGATCTGCTGCGTCAGCGCGTCCGCCTGGGCCGCGGAGGGGCCGGGCGCCGTCGTGGCGCAGCCGACCGCCAGCGCGCCCGCGCCCAGGACCAGCGCCGCGGTCAGGGTGGTGAGCTTGAGATGTTTCATGGATCGTGTCTCCTTCTCAGCGCTTGATGGTCGGCACCGCGGACTTGGCGCCCTTGGCGTTCACGCCCATGTAGACGCCCAACGCGACCGTGGCGTCGCTGATGTAGTCGGGCTCGGGAAAGCGCTGCTGGCGGTAGCAGTCGTTCAGGCGGTGCTGCATGGTCCACATCTGCCCGCTGGAGACGCGGTAGGCCGGCCAGGCAGCGAAACCGATGCCGTCGCCGGGGTTGCCCGTCAGGCGCGGCAGGTCCTGCAGGCGCACGCGCTTGCCGTCCTCGCCGTGGCAGGAGGCGCACGCGAAGTCGTGCGCGCCGCCGCGCTGGAAGAACAGGCGCTTGCCGACCTCGTACATCGTGCGCTCCTGCGCATGCGACTGCGGCAAGTTGAAGGCCAAGCCCTTGGACTGCGCCGCGACCCAGGTCGCCAGCGCGGTGGCGTTGGCGCGCTCGCCCCGGCCCCAGGCGGCCTCGGTCACGGCCTTGGGGTCGATGCCCTGCAGGCTGCTCATGCAGGTCACCAGGCGCGACTCCAGGTCCTGCACCTTGCCGGTGTCGGCAAAGTAGCGCGGCAGCTCGACGAACACGCCCTTGACCACGCCCGGACCCTTGCCCAGATCGCACTGCTCCAGCGAGGCGTTGCGGGGGCCGCGCTTTTGCTTCCACAAGTCCTCGCCCTTGGCCTCGAACAGGTCCGCCGGGTTGCCGTCCTGCAGCATCTCACGGTATTCCTCGATCGCCTGCGTGCTGGTCTTCTGCGCCAGGGCGGCGCCGGTGGCCAGCAGCAACCCCATGGCGGCCACGGCCGCCGCGTTGAGCGTCATCCTCATCGTGCTTGTCTCCTTGTCATGCAATGGGGCGCGCGGTTCTTCAGGATACCGTGGCTTCGTCGGTGCGGGTGTCGCCCTTGTTGTCCTTCCAGGTCACGCTGATCTTGTCGCCGGCCTTGGCGCCCTTGACGGTGAACTGCAGGAACGGGTTCTTCGACACCGCCGGCCCCCATTCGCAGGAAAACACCGGCTTGCCGTTGAGGCTGGCGGTGACGTTCTGGATGTGCCAGGCGGGCACGATCTTGCCGGACGCGTCCTTGCGCTGGCCGGACTCCATCTCGTGGCTCATGAGCACGCGCACGGTGGCCTTGTCGCCGCTGGCCTGGGCGCGGATTCGCATTGGATCTGCCATGTTTCTTACTCCTGATGTTCTGTTCAAAAGGCGTGCCGGACCACGTCAGCCGCCACAGCCGCCGAGGGTGACCTTGACCTCTTTCTTGGCGTAGTGCGCCTTGCCGTCGGCGGTGATGGCCACGGCGTACACGTCGGAGGACTGGCCCATCTTGGTGCGGGTGGCGAAGCTGGGCTCGACCGATTCGTTGACGTTGAACACCGACACCAGCACGTTGGGGTTCTTCTCGACCAGCAGCAGCAACTGCTTGACGTTGGGCAGCGTGCTGGCCAGCGCCAGCGGCACCACGGCGCCGTTCTCGGCGATGTCGGGGGCGGTCAGCGTGACGGCCGAGCTCTGGGCCGGCGCGCCGGCGGCACCCAGCGCCTTGACGGCGTCGGCGATGCTCTTGGCGTCGAACGCGCCCTGGTTGAAGGCCAGGGCGTACCGCGGAAACAGGCCGGTGCCGGCCAGCAGGCCGGCCACGACGGCGCTGTGCTTGAGGGTCTGCCTGCGGGTTTGCATGGGGCGTTTCTCCTTGAAAGTTGCGAAATGCTACTGGGTTCGATCCGGGCGCGTCAGCGGGATTCCCCGAAACCTGTCACGCATGAAGGCTTCACGGCCGAGCGCCGGCCGCCAGCCAGGCGGCCAAGGCCTGCAGGTCGGCATCGGGCAGGTTCTGCGGCGGCATGGGGATCTCGCCCCACGCGCCGGCGCCGCCGGACTGGATCTTGCCGGCCAGGTAGGCGGCCTGGCCGGCGTGCTTGCGGGCGATGTCGGCGAAGCTGGGGCCGACCAGCTTGCCGCTCATCGCGTGGCAGGCCGTGCAAGCATGCTTCTGGGCCAGAGCCCGCGCCGATGTTGCGCTATCAGCTTCTGATTTCGTAGCAACGGCAGCGTTGGCCGGTGCCGCCGCGGCGTCGCCCAGCTGGCCCTCGGCGTGCATGGTGTCGGCGCCGCGCTGCGGCCCGACGCCGCGGTTTTGCTCGCGCAGGTTGCCGTGCGCATCGCGCGCGTGGGCCGGCAGCATGGAGGCGACCTGGGCCTCGGCCGGGCAGCGGCTCATGCAGGCGCTGGCCCGCACGTCGGGCCTGGGCAGGCCGCCCAGTTCGGGGCCGGGCCAGAGGGCGTGCCGGGTGCTCATGCCGTTGCGGTTGGGCATGCGGCGCTGCACCTCGGCGATGTTGCGCTCGGACAGGGTGAAGTCCGCGGGCACCACGTCGGCCAGGTTGAGCAGGAAGGCGGTGACGGCGTAGACCTCGTCGGGCTGGAGCGACTTGGGCTCGTTCCAGGGCATGGCGCGGTTGATGTAGTCCCACAGCGTGGAGACGTGGGGCACCTTCATCAGGGTGGTGCGGCCGGGGTAGTCGGGCCGGGTGAGGCTGGCGACGCGGCCGGTCCTGATGTCGTCCTGCGTGGTGCCGCCGACGAGCGGGTTGAACACCGAGTTGGATTCGCCGAACACGCCGTGGCAACTGGCACACTTGGCTTCCCAGATGTCCTGCCCCCGGGCCACGCTGCCCGAGCCTGGCGGCAGGCCCTTGAAGTCGGGCCGCACGTCGATGTCCCAGGCCGCCACCTCCTTCGGCGTGGCGGCGCGGCCGATGCCGTGGTATGTGCCATCAGCCAGCGCGGATACTGCGCAGGCAGCTATCAATAATGAAGCAACGACGTCACGAGAGCTGAACATTCTTCACCTCGCCGTTGTCCTGCACCAGCCACGACTGGATGGCGTTGTTGTGGTAGATCGAGCGCGTGCCGCGCACCTCGCGCAACCGCCGGTAAGTGGGCTGCACGTAGCCCGTCTCGTCCATGGCGCGGCTCTGGATGAGGGCGGGCCGGCCGTCCCACGCCCAGTCGAGGTTGAAGCGGGTGAGGCACTTGTCCTGCACGGGCGATTCGAGCCGCGCCGTGCGCCAGTTGCGCCCGCCATCGACCGACACGTCCACCCGCTTGATGCGCCCGCGCCCGGACCAGGCCAGCCCGGTCACGTTGTAGAAGCCCTTGTCCAGCAGCACCTGCCCGCCCGAGGGCGTGGTGACCACGCTCTTGCATTCCTGGATGCTGCTGTACTGGCGGTGCATGCCGTCGGGCATCAGGTCGATGTAGTGCACGGCCTCGTCCTTGGTGGCCCAGGGCTGGTCGCCGACCTCGACGCGGCGCAGGTACTTCACCCAGCTCACGCCCTGCACGCCGGGCACCACCAGGCGCAGGGGGTAGCCGTTCTCGGGCCGCAGCATCTCGCCGTTCTGGCCGTAGGCCACCAGCACCTGGCCGCTGGCGACCAGGCCCATGGGGATGGTGCGGGTCATCGACGAGCCATCCGCTCCTTCAGCCAGCACGAACTTGCCGGCCTGGAGGTCGGCGCCGGCCATCTCCAGCAGCGTGATCAAGGGCACGCCGGTGAATTCGCTGCACGAGAGCATGCCGTGCGAGTACTGCACCGTCGGCACGGCGACATTGCCCCACTCCATGCCGGTGTTGGCGCCGCACTCGATGAAATGAAAGCGTGACACGCTGGGCAGGCGCATCAGTTCGTCCATGGTGAAGACCATGGGCTTTTTGACCAGACCATTGACCATGAAGCGGTGCCTGGACGGGTCCACGTCCCACCAGCCCTGGTGATGCCGCTCGAAGTGCAGGCCGCTGGGCGTGACGATGCCGAACAGCGACTGCAGTGGCGCGAACGACACCGACGCCTGCGTGGTCTGCGTCAGGCCGGGGCTCCGGCGGCGCTGCACGTTGGCCTCGTAGCGCGAGGGCTTGCCGTAGCCGTCGGTCGCCACCGGCTGGCCCAGGCCCCGGGAATGGGCCGGCAGGTTCAGGATGTTCGGGTCGCCCCCTTCGGCCGGCACGGGGTTGGCCTGCCCGCTCGCCCGCGTGGCGGCGGTGCCGGCCAGGGCGGCGGCGAAGGCGCCGCGGATGAAGTCGCGCCGGCCGTGCCGGCCCTCGGCGAACACGGCGCGCACGCCCGCGCGGTCGATGAATCCCTCCGGTGCCTTGCGCAGTCGGCCGCGCGCGACGCCCTCGGGCGCCTCGGATGGTGGGAGTGCGTGCTCTGCGGCCATGGCATTAAATTCTTTATATGCGCAACTGCTTATGTTATAGCCGCCGGATGGATCGGGGCATGGGGTTTGTCCGGGGAAATCGGCCTATTTGGCGAAGCGGTAGTGGTCGCGGTTGAGCACGGCGGCCACCGCCGTCACGTCCTCGGGGAACAGGCCCAGGTTCATCTCGGTGTTGCAGTGCTCGACCATGCTCTGCAGCGCGCTGGGCGTGTTGATGCGGCCCTTGGGCCGGTAGACGGCCTTGCCGCCGTCGACCCACTGGCGGGCGTGGCAGTCGTTGCACTTGTGCTGGGCGATGAGGCGCTCGCCCAGCTTCAGGTCCACGCCCTTGAACAGTGCCGGCACTTCGGCGCGGGCGGCGCCGAACAGCAGCAACATCGACAACGCGGTGATGGGCAGGGGGTTCATGCGGGTCTCCTCGTCACAGGGTTCATGGTGCTTTTTAGCTATATTTTAGATAGCTAATGGCGCAATATCCATGCGGACTGAAGGCCAAAATGGCTTGAAACCATCACGCCACCGCCCGCCGCGCCCGCGCCAGCCGCTGGTCGAGGTAGGCGCCGTAGAAGTCGGGCGATCCACCCACCAGGCGCTCGGCGACTTCCCGGCCATCCGGCCCCAGGAACAGCACCGTCGGCGCCAGCTTCACGCCCCAGGCGCGCACCAGCGCGCCGTGCGTGGTGCGCTCGCCGGCCACGGTGCGCGTGGCGTGCGTGCCGCCCATGCCGATCTGCACCACGGGCAGGCCCTCCTGCGCGTGCATCGGCGCCAGGTAATGCTCGCGCACCAGCTTGCACCAGGGGCAGCCGTGCAGGCTGACCATCACCACCAGCGGCTGGCGCGCGGCCAGCGCGCGCGCCAGTTCGCCCTGCAGCGACTGCGACGGCGGCAGGCTCGGGGCCGCCGCCCGAACGCCGTCCGCGGCACCGCCGGCCGCCAGCGCCAGCAGGGCACGGCGGCGCGTCCACGCGGTGCGCTGCAGCGTCATGGCCCTGCGTGCTCCATCAGCAGGTAGGTGTTGTAGGCGTTCATGCGGTTGGCGGCGCCGAACAGCGGCAGGTGGGCGAAGGCGCTCCAGTCGGTGGCCTGGTAGGCCTCGTCGAACGGCGTCATGTCGCGCGCGGCGGCGCCCATGGCCTGGCGCAGGTAGGCCAGGTAGTCGCGCGTGAGCTGGATGTCCTGCCGCGCCTCGGTGGACGCGGGGCCGTGGCCAGGCACGATCACCTTCGCGTCGAAGGCCAGCAGCCGGTCGAGCGCGGCGATCCAGTGGCGGCTGTCGGCCTGGCCGACGAAGGGGATGCGTCCGCGGAACACCAGGTCGCCCGTGTACAGCACCCGGGCGCGCGGCACGAACAGGGCCAGGTCCTCGGGCGTGTGCGCCGGCCCCACGGGCTGCAGCACCAGGCGTTCGCCGCCGACCTCCAGCTCGCGCGCGCCGCCGACCCAGTCGGTGGCGGGGACCAGGCGCGTGCGCGCGTCGATCCACGGCGCCAGTTCCACGCGCGAGGCCTGCAGCCGCAGGCGCGCCGTGTCGGCGTGCAGGTACTCGCGCCCGGCCTGGTGGGCGATGATGCGCGCGCCCGCCTGCTCGAACACCTGCAGGCCGTACACGTGGTCGGCGTGGTAGTGCGTGAGGACGACGTGTGTCACCTTCCGCGATGTGATCTTGCCGATCTCGGCCAGCAGCCGCTCGGCCAGCGCCGGCGAGCCCAGCGCGTCGATCACCACCACGCCGGCCGGCGTGACGACGAAGCCGGCGTTGGAGATGAAGTTGCGGTTGGCCGGCGAGCCCATGGCCGACAGGCCCTCGACGACCCAGCAGCCGGGCGCCACCTCGCGCGGCACCATCGGCGGCGCCTCGGCCGGATCGCCGGCGCCTTCGGCATCGCGCGCCCACGCGGCGCCCCAGCCGGCCAGCGCCGCGCAGCCGCAGCGCCGCAGCAGTTGGCGGCGGTCCATCACCGAGGGCTGGAGGCGCCCGACCGGTGCCATCCCGGTGGCTCCATCGCGCGTTCGGGGCAACGCCTCAGGCCCCAAGAGTCCAAGGGCCGCAGCGCAGGCCATGCCAGCGGCCGCTGGCGGCGCCCTCTCGAGGGAGGAGGCGCCACATCGCGCAACGGATGCAGCCACGGGGTTGGGCCATTTCAAGCGAGACTGTCGGCCCAGATGTTGCGGGCCCAGGCCATGGCGTACTGGCCTTCCAGCTCGCTGGCGGCGGTGGACACGCCGCCCGAGCCGGGCACCGTCACCATGGTCTTCTGCGCGGCGTCGTAGCGGTGCACGCTGGCCACGTGCACCACGTCGGTGTCGCTCACGAAGCTGTAGCAGGTGTTGTTGTAGAGGGGCAGCGGGTTGGGCTCGCGGCCGGCCAGCAGCGCCACGATGGCGGCGGCCGCCACCTTGCCGTGCTGGTTGGCCATGTGGCCGGACTTGGGCATGGCCGGGGCGATCTGCAGCGCGTCGCCCAGCACGTGGACGTTCTTGGCGGCCTTGGATTCCATGGTCAGCCAGTCCACCTCGCACCAGCGCTTGTTGGCCGTGGTCAGGCCGGCGTTGTGGGCGATGTCGCCGGCGCGCATGGGCGGCAGCACGTTCAGCACCTGGGCCTTGACGTCGTCGTTGAAGTCGAACTTCAGCGTGCCAGTGGCGGCATCGACGTCCACCGTGTTGTGCTTGGGCCGGTATTCGATGATGCCCTTGTAGCGGTCGGCCCAGGCCTTCTTGAACAGCGGGCCCTTGGAGGTCACGTCGTCGTTGGCGTCCAGCACCAGCACCTTGGACTTGGGCTTGGCCTTGCTGAAGTAGTGCGCCACCTGGCAGGCGCGCTCGTACGGCCCGGGCGGGCAGCGGTACGGCGCCAGCGGGATGGTGATGGCGTATACGCCGCCATCGGGCATGGCCTCCAGTTGGCGGCGCAGGGCCACGGTCTGCGGGCCGGCCTTCCACGCGTGCAACACCTTGTCCCGCGCGCCGGGCTTGCCCAGGCCGGGCAGCGCGTCCCACATGAAATCGACGCCGGGCGAGAGCACGAGGCGGTCGTAGGGCAGCGTGGCGCCGCCGGCCAGCCGCACCTGGCGCTTGTCCAGGTCGATGGCGGCGGCGCGGTCGCGCACGATCTTCACGCCGTGGCGCTTGGCCAGGTTGTCGTAGGAGGTGGTGATGTCGGCCATCTGCCTGCTGCCGCCGATCACCAGGTTGGAGATGGGGCAGGAGATGAAGGCCTCGTTCGGCTCCACCAGCGTGACCTCGATGCGGCCCTCGGACCACAGGCGCAGGTACTTGGCGGCCGTGGCGCCGCCGTAGCCACCCCCGACGACGACGACCTTGCCGCCGGAGCCGGCGCCGGTGGACGCGCAGCCCGCGGCCAGCCCCAGCACCGATGCGGCCGAGCTGGCCTGGATGAATCGACGGCGATTGAATTGAACATGGTTCATGGCGAGTCCTCCCCTCATTTCTTCTGCGCCGCGAACCAGCCGGCGATGGCGGCGAGCTGCTCGTCGGTGTAGCCCTTGCTGAGCTGGTGCATGATGGTCGCGGGCCGGGCGCCGCTCTTGAATTCCATCAGCTTCTTCAGCATCTCGCTCTGGCTGGCGCCGGCCAGCGGCTGGTTGCCCGCTTGGGCCTGCCCATTGGTGCCGTGGCAGTTGGCGCAAGCGGCGGCCCAGCTGCGCACCTGCAGCGGGTCGGTCTGGGCCTGCGCGGCACTGGCGGCGGCCAGCAGCGCCGCGGCAGCGAGCCCGGCGGTCGAGGAAGGTTTCATCACGTGGGGTCCTCCTGGATAGGATGATGGCGTGGCACACGCAAAAAAATCCGTGGCCGCTTATATGTCGTGTGCATGATAGGACGCGCGCCGATATGGCGGCACCGGGGATTTACCCCCACGCGCTGGGCGGCCCTGCGGCGAGTGTAGGCCGCGCGGGGCGATTCTGAACGACGGTTGCATCGAATGCTCATGCGCCCGGGCGCCGGCACCGCGGCGTCAGCCCGGTTCGTCTCCCGTCCCGATGGCGATCTGCGTGCACACGGCGCGGCACAGGGTGACGACGCGGTCGTTGACGATGCGGTAGTAGATCTGCACGCCCTCGCGACGCTTGCCCAGCACGCCGGCCTTGTACAAGGTGTTGAGGTGCTGGCTCATGTTGGGCTGGGTCGTGGGCACATGGGCCAGCAACTCGCCCACGTTCTTCTCGCCCTGGCACAGCGCGCTGATGATCTTCAGGCGCATGGGCGCCGACATGACGCGGAACACTTCGGCCGCCAACTCGAACACCTGGTCGGACTGGAAGTCTGTATCTGGTGCGAAGGCCGTTGCTTTGAGGTCCATGGCGGCGAAGGCGGGCGTGGAATGGAACTATACGCCCAAGTCGCCCTCCGCCGGACGCCGCTCGGCCCGCAGCGTGCGGCTGAGCAGGATCACCGGCAGCAGCCCCACCACCACCAGCGCCAGCGAAGGCAGCGCCGCCTCGCCCAGGCGCTCGTCGCGCGCCAGTTGGTTGGCCACCACGGCCAGTGTGTCGGTGTTGAAGGGGCGCAGCACGATGGTGGCCGGCAGCTCCTTCATCACGTCCACGAACACCAGCAGCGCGGCCGCGAAGCCGGCGCGGCGCAGCAGCGGCGCGTGCACGCGCGCGGCCAGCTCCAGCCCACCGGCGCCCAGCATGCGCGCCGACTCGTCCAGGCTGCGCGGCACGCGCGCATAGCCGGCCTGCATCGACTGCAGCGCCACCGACACGAAGCGCACCAGGTACGCCCACAGCAGGCCCAGCACCGTGGCGGTGACGAGGCCACCCGCGCCGGCCTGCGGCCAGCGCGCCTGCAGCCAGCCCACCGGCAGCAGCAGGCCGACCACCACCACCGCGCCCGGCACCGCGTAGCCCAGCGACACGGTCTGCACCGCCAGCCGCCGCGGCCAGCTCGGCTGCCGGCGCAGGCAGTAGGCCAGGAACCAGGCCGCCAGCACCGCCAGCACGGCTGTCATGGCGCCCAGGCGCACGCTGTTCCAGGCCCAGCCCAGGAAGCGGTCCCAGGGCAGCACCGACCAGTCCGCCGCCAGCGGCCGCAGCATGAAGGCCACCGGAAGCACGAAGCCCATCAGCACCGGCATCAGGCACAGCACCCAGGCGACGAGGCTGCGGGCACCGCGCAAGGCGATGGGCCGCGCCTCGCTGGAGCTGGCGCGCGCCGTGCCACCGGCAAAGCGCAGGCGCCGCCGCGCATGTTGTTCCAGCCACAGCAGCAGCACGACCAGCCCCAGCATCACCGTGGCCAGTTGCGCGGCGGCCACGCGGTCGCCCATGGACAGCCAGGCCTTGTAGATGCCGACGGTGAAAGTCTGGATGCCGAAGTAGGCCGACACGCCGTAGTCGGCCAGCACTTCCATCAGCGCCAGGGCCGTGCCCGCCGCCACCGCCGGGCGGGCCATGGGCAGCGCCACCTCGCCCAAGCGGCGCGGCAGGCCGGCGCCCAGCAGGCGAGCGGCTTCCATCAGCTGCGGCGCGCGCTCGGCCAGCGCGGTGCGCGCCAGCAGGTAGACATAGGGGTAGAGCGAGAACGAGAACACCCAGGCCGCGCCCCCGAGGCTGCGCACCTCGGGCAGCAGGCGCCCTTCCAGCCCGAAGCTGGCGCGCATCCAGGTCTGCAGCGGCCCGGCGAACTGCAGGAAGTCGGTGTAGGCGTACGCCGTGACGTAGGCCGGCATGGCCAGCGGCAGCAGCAGCAGCCATTCGAAGCTGCGCCGGCCCGGAAAGTCGAACACCGTCACCAGCACCGCCGCCGGCACGCCCATGGCAACGACGCCCAGGCCCACCAGCACCGACAGCTGCACCGTGACCGCCAGGTACTCGGGCAGCACCGTGGCCGCCATCTCCCGCAGGATCTGCGCCGACACCCCGTTCCACTGCAGCCACGAGCCGACCACCGCCAGCACCGGCAGGGCCAACACGGCGGCGACGAGCACGAGGATCAGCGTGGGCAGGGCGCGCAAGATGCGGGGTGAGAGAGTGGACAGGAGACGGTGACGGCGCGCCGAGGAGGCTGGCCGGATTGGGTCGGCGCAAATGAGAATTGTACGTATCTACAATCCCACCATGTTCCTCCAGATTGACCAGGTTGACGTGCGCTACTCCGGCCAGCCGCGCCCCGCCGTGCAGCAGGTCGCGCTGGGCCTCGCCGCGGGCGACATCGGCGTGCTGATCGGTCCCTCCGGCTGCGGCAAGACCACGCTGCTGCGCGCCGTGGCCGGGTTGGAGCGCGTGACTGCCGGCACCATCCACCTGAGCGGCGAGCTGGTCAGCGGCGCGCGCCTGCACGTGCCGCCCGAGGCGCGGCGCATCGGCATGGTGTTCCAGGACTACGCGCTGTTCCCGCACCTGGACGTGGGCCGCAACGTGGCCTTCGGCCTGAAGCACCTGCCCGCGCGCGAGCGCGCGCGGCGCGTGACCGAGGTGCTGGCGCTGGTCGACCTGGCCGGCAGCGAGCGGCGGTACCCGCACGAGCTGTCCGGCGGCCAGCAGCAGCGCGTGGCGCTGGCGCGCGCCATGGCCCCCAGCCCGCGTCTGCTGCTGCTGGACGAGCCGTTCTCCAACCTCGACGTCGACCTGCGCGAGCGCCTGGCGCACGAGCTGCGCGCCATCCTCAAGGCCGCCCGCGCCACCGCCCTGTTCGTCACGCACGACCAACTGGAGGCGTTCGCCATCGGCGACCAGATCGGCGTCATGCACGACGGCCGCCTGCACCAGTGGGACGATGCCTACACGCTCTACCACCGACCGGCCACGCGCTTCGTGGCCGACTTCATCGGCCATGGCGTGTTCGTGCCCGCGCGCATCCTGCGCAACGGCGTCGGCTCCCGCCTGGAAACACCCATCGGCCCGCTGAGGGATGGCACCGAATGTCCCCTGCCGGACGCCTACGCCGAAGGCCGCTGCGACCTGCTGCTGCGCGCCGACGACATCGTGCACGACGACGACGCGCCGGTGAAGGCGCGCATCCTGCGCAAGGCGTTCCGCGGCTCGGAATTCCTCTACACCCTGCAACTGGCCAGCGGCGAAACCGTGCTGGCCCACGTGCCCAGCCACCACGACCACCGCGTGGGCGAATGGATCGGCATCCGCCCGCAGGTCGATCACGTGGTGACGTTCGCGCCGGCGGCGCCGGACGGCTGACCGAAGCAACTGAAGTCGCACCTGACGCTGTGCCCGAGTCGGCTCGCCAACCCGGCTGTGGTTTGAACGATTTTGGCCGAATTCCAGCGTGGATAATGCGCCTGAAGCTATCTATTCAGTAGCAGTCGGCGACTCGCGCAGCATCGCCACGGCGCCGCGCAGCTCGGCCGCCCAAGCGCGCCGCTCACGCCCCTCGGCCGGCTGGGGCGCGCCATAGCGCACCACCGCGCACAGGCCGGGCGTGGTGAGGGTGCGCCAGACCGAGGCGATGAGCGAGTCGTCGCCCACGTAGATGGGCGCCAGGCTGAGGCGGCCGCTTCGGCCATCGACGAAGCTCAGGCCCACCGGCTGCACCGGTGCCCGCGCCGAGATCGCCGCCTGCAGCAGGTTGGCATGGAACGGCAGCAGCGCGGCGCCGTCGCTGGTCGTGCCCTCGGGAAACACCGCCACCACCTCGCCGCGCGCCAGCGCCTCGCGCATGTGGTGCACCACGCGCAGGGCGTCGCGGCGCGATTCGCGTTCGATGTAGAGCGTGCCGGCACCGGTGGCCAGCATGCCGATCACCGGCCAGCGCTTGACGTCGGCCTTGGACACGAAGCGGCAGAAGCCCGCCGCGTGCAGCACCAGGATGTCGAGCCAGGAGATGTGGTTGGCCGCCAGCAGCACCGGCCCCCGCGCCGGCGGCTGGCCGTGCACCTGCAGGTCGATGCGCCAGATTTCGAGGAAGCGCCGCGCCCACTGCTGCACGCGGGCCTCGCGCTCGGCCGCGGGCAGCGCCGGAAAGCGCGTGCGGATGGTCCACCAGCCGCCGGCCAGGTGCGCCCCGCCGCGCGCCATCAGCCAGAGCGCGGTCAGCGCCTTCATGCGGCGGCGGACCTCACCGCGCCGAATGCGCCAGGTGGCCGCCCACCAGCGTGCAGCGCACGCGGCCCGCCATTTCGAGGCCGGCGAACGGCGTGTGCTTGCCCTGGCTGCGCAGCGCCCCGGGCGCCACCTGCCAGCGCGCCTCGGGGTCGAACACGCACAGGTCGGCCACGCCGCCCTCGACCAGCCGGCCGCAACTGGCCTGCAGCGTGCCCAAGGCGCCGCCCAACACCTGCGCCGGCCCGTGGGTGACGGCGCCCAGGGCGCGCATGACGCCCGCGGCGGACGTCTCCAGGCCCCATTTCAGCGCCAGGGGCAGCAGCAGCTCCAGCCCGGTGGCGCCGGGCTCGGCCTCGGCGAAGGGCAACTGCTTGGCGTCGGCCTCGACCGGCGTGTGGTCGGACACCAGCGCGTCGATGGTGCCGTCGGCCAGCGCGGCGCGCAGCGCGGCGCGGTCGCGCTGCTGGCGCAGCGGCGGGTTCAGGCGCGCGCTGCTGTCGTAGTAACCGATGTCGTGGTCGATCAAGTGCAACGAGTTGATGCTGACGTCGGCCGTGACACGCAGGCCCTCGGCCTTGGCCTGCCGCAGCAGGGCGGCGCCGACCGCGCTGGACAGCCGGCAGACGTGCACGCGCGGAGCGCGCTCGCCGCCGGGCATGGCGCACAGCAGCTCGAAGAGGGTGTGCAGCGCGATCGTCTCGGCCGCCGCCGGCACGCCCGACAGGCCCATGCGCATGGCCAGCGGGCCGCTGGCGGCCACGCCGGCGCCCAGCCACGGGTCCTGCGGGCGCAGCCACACGGCATAGCCGAATGTGCTGGCGTACTGCAGCGCGCGCTGCAGCACCTGGGTGTTGACCAGCGGCACGTCGGCCTGGCCGAAGGCAACGCAGCCGGCGTCGGTGAGCTGGCCCATCTCGGTCAGCACCTCGCCCTTGAGGCCGCGCGTGAGCGCGCCCTGCGGGAACACGCGGGCCTGGTGCAGCTTCTCGGCGCGGGTCCTGAGCATCTCGACCAGGCCGGGCTCGTCGAGCACCGGGTCGGTGTCGGGCGGGCAGACCAGGCTGGTGACGCCGCCGGCGACGGCGGCGGCCATCTCGCTCTCGAGCATGCGGGCGTGTTCGTGGCCGGGCTCGCGCAGGCGCGCGGCCAGGTCCACCAGGCCGGGCAGCACCCAGCAGCCACGCGCGTCGATGGTGCGGCTGGGCGCGAAGTCGGCGGGCAGCCTGCCGATGCCGACGATGCGGCCGGCGGCCACCGCCACGTCGGCCGCCTCGTCGCGGCCCGAGGCGGGGTCGATCACGCGGCCATGTTCGATGAGAAGCTTCATGTGCGGGAGGAATCTAGGAAGGACTCGAAGCGCTCGCGCCCAGAATGCCCTGCAGGGCCCGGACCAGGACTTCGCATTCTGCTTGCGAACCGATGGAAATGCGCAGGTGGTTGGCGATGCGCGCCTGCTTGAAATGGCGCACCAGGATCTTGCGTTCGCGCAGCGCCTGCTGCAGTTGCGCCGCGGCCCAGCGCGGGTGCGTGAGCAGCAGGAAGTTGGCCGACGAGGGCGGCCCTTCGAACCCGAGCGCGTGCAACTGTTCCGCCAGCCATTCGCGGCTGCGAACGATGCGCTCGGTGATCGCCTCGAAATATGCCTGGTCCTGCAGCGCGCCCAGCGCTCCGGCCTGCGCCAGACGGTCGAGGGGGTAGGAGTTGAAGCTGTCCTTCACCGTCTCCATCGCCTGGACCAGGTCCGCGTGCCCCAGCGCGAAGCCCACGCGCAGCCCCGCCAGCGCGCGCGACTTCGAGAAGGTCTGCACCACCAGCAGGTTCGGAAACTCGTCCACCAGCGCGGCCGCGCTCTGGGCGCCAAAGTCCACGTAGGCTTCATCGACCACGACCACCGATCCGATGTTGCGCTCCAGCAGCCCACGGATGTCCTGCAGCGGCAAGGCCACGCCTGTGGGCGCGTTGGGGTTGGGCAGCACGATGCCGCCGTTGGGCCGCAGGTAATCGGCCACCCTGATCCGGAACGCCTCGTCCAGCGCGACGGGCTGGCATTCGATGCCGTACAGCGCGCAGTACACCGGGTAGAAGGAGTAGCTGATGTCCGGCACCAGCACCGGCCGCCCGTGCCGCAGCAGCGCCATGAAGGCGTGGGCCAGCACCTCGTCCGAACCATTGCCGACGAACACCTGCCCCGGCCGCAGGCCCATCCGGGCGGCGATCTCGGCACGCAACTCGGTGCCCTGCGGATCGGGGTACAGGCGCAGGCGCTCATCGGCCGCCTCGGCGATGCGCTGCAGGGCCCGTGGCGACGGCGGGTACGGGCACTCGTTGGTGTTGAGCTTGATCCAGCCTGCCTCCCGCGGCTGCTCGCCGGGTGTGTAGGCCGCCAGCCCGCGGATGGCGGGGCTCCAGAACCGCTGATCGCTCATGCCTCGTTGCCGGCCACGATGCTCATCACCGCCATGCGCACCGCGATGCCGAAGGTCACCTGCGGCAGGATCACGCTCTGGCGGCCATCGACCACCTGCGAGTCGATCTCGACGCCGCGGTTGATCGGCCCAGGGTGCATGACGATGGCGTCGGGCCTGGCCCAGCGCAACTTTTCGGGCGTGAGGCCGAAGCTCTTGAAGAACTCCTGGCTGGAGGGCAGCAGCGCGCCGCTCATGCGCTCGTTCTGCAGGCGCAGCATGATGATCACGTCGGCATCCGTGATGCCCTCCTCCAGCGTGTGGCACACGCGCACGCCCATGGGCGCCAGGTCGCCCGGCACGAGGGTGCGGGGGCCGACCACGCGCACCTCGGCCGCGCCCAGGGTGGTGAGGGCGTGGATGTCCGAGCGCGCCACGCGCGAGTGCAGCACGTCGCCGACGATGGCCACCACGAGGTTGCTGAAATCCTTCTTGTAGTGCCGGATGGTGTACATGTCCAGCAGGCCCTGCGTGGGGTGCGCGTGGCGCCCGTCGCCGGCGTTGATGACGTGCACGTGCGGCGCCACGTGCTGCGCCAGCAGGTAGGGCGCGCCGCTCTCGCCGTGGCGCACGACGAAGATGTCGGCGGCCATGGCGCTGAGGTTGGCCACGGTGTCCAGCAGCGACTCGCCCTTGGCGGTGGAAGAGCGCGCGATGTCCAGCGTGTACACGTCGGCCGACAGGCGCGTGGCGGCGATGTCGAAGGTGGTGCGGGTGCGCGTGGAGTTCTCGAAGAACAGGTTGAACACGCTCTTGCCGCGCAGCAGGGGCACCTTCTTGACCTCGCGGTCGCTCACGCTGACGAACTGCGCGGCGGTGTCGAGGATGTGGATGAGCAAATCGCGCGGCAGGCCCTCGGTGGAGAGCAGGTGCACCAGTTCGCCATGCCGATTGAGTTGCGGGTTGCGTCGGGCCAGCACGGTCATCCCCTGTTCTGGATGCGGAAGCTGAAGGCGCCGCCCTCGCCGCGCGCCAGCTCCAGTGACTGCGTGGCCGGCAGCGCGACGCGGACGGCGGCGAACTCGGCCGCCACCGGCAACTGGCGTTCGCCACGATCGACCAGCACCGCCAGCCGCACGCGCGCCGGTCGGCCGTAGTCGAACAGTTCGTTGAGCACCGCGCGGACGGTGCGGCCGGTGTGCAGCACGTCGTCGAGCAGCAGGATGTCGGCCCCCTCGGCGTCGAAGGGCAGCACGGTCTGGCCGCTGGCGGCCAGACCGCGCTTGGCGAAGTCGTCGCGGTGCATGGCCGACGACAGCGCGCCCGTCGCGCCGGGCAGGCCCAGGTCGGCTTGCAGACGCTCGGCCAGCCACTGCCCGCCCGAAACGATGCCGGCCAGGCGCGTGTCGGGCTCCAGCAACGCGCGCACGCCGCGCACCAGCTCGGCGTACAGGGCCTCGGCATCAAGCGCCAGTGAACTCATGGAAGACTCCTCAGAAACTGCTCCAGAATGATGGCCGCCGCCGCCGCGTCGGCATCGCGCGCGCCAGCGGCGTGCGCCTCGGTGGTGCTGTAGCGCTCGTCCACCTCGTACACGGGCAGGCCGAAGCGCGCGCGCAACTGACGCGCGAAGCGCTGGGCGCGGCGCGTGTTCTCGTGCGCGGCGCCGTCGGGATGGAAAGGCACACCCACGACCAAGGCGTCGGGCTGCCATTCCTGCACGCGGGCGGTGATCGGCGCCCAGCGCGCATCGCCCTCGGCGCGGATGGTGGCCTGCGGCGTGGCGCTGCGCGTGAGCCGGTTGCCGCTGGCCACGCCCGTGCGCTTGAGCCCGAAGTCGAAGGCCAGGAAGCTGCCCAGCCGCGCGGGGATTTCTTCGCTCTCAGCCGCGAGTGCGCGGAGATTCATGCATGCCCCGCGTCGGGCGCCAGCATCCAGGCCTCGAGCCCCAGCAGGCGCAGGGCCTGGTCGTAGCGCAGTTCGACGGGCGCGTCGAAAATCAGGCGGGCGTCGGCGTCCACGGTGAGCCAGCTGTTGCCGGCGATCTCGGATTCGAGCTGGCCCTCGCCCCAGGCCGAATAGCCCAGCATCACCAGCACGCGCCGCGGCCCGCCGCCGTTGGACAGGGCTTCGAGCACGTCCTTGGAGGTGGTCATCTCCAGCCCGCCGGGCACGGCGAGCGTGGACGCGTAGATCGATTCGTCGGGCGGCAGCCCCTCGGCCGTGACCGGGTCGTGCAGCACGAAGCCGCGCTCGGTCTGCACCGGCCCGCCGTGGAACACGGGCTGCACGCCCAGGTCCTTGCGCGCCAGCGGCAGATCGACCTTCTCGAACAGGTCGGCCATGCTGATGCCGCCCGGCTTGTTGATGATGAGGCCCAGCGCGCCGCGCTCGCTGTGCTCGCAGACGTAGACCACGCTCCGGGCGAAGGTGCTGTCCTCCATGCCCGGCATGGCGATGAGGAAGTGGTTCGTCAGATTGATGAGCGGGACAGCATCGGCCATGGCCCGATTTTACCGGGCGCCCCTGCCGACGCGCCCGGCTTCACGCCACGAGGCTGGCCGATGGCGCGCGGGCGTGGCTGCTGATCAGGCCCCGCGGTTCGATCAACAGCAACTCTCCTGCCTCGGCCTGAAGTGCCAGCAAATTCACGTCCGACGCATCATCAGCCGGCCGCAGGCAAGCGACCCGGGCCGGGTCAGATCTCCACCATCTCGAAGTCTTCCTTCCTCGCCCCGCACTCGGGGCAGGTCCAGTTCATCGGCACCTGCTCCCAGGGGGTGCCAGGCGCGATACCATGGTCGGGCGCTCCTTCGGCTTCGTCGTAGAGCCACCCACAGATCAGACACATCCAGGTTTTCGTTTCCATTACAGCTTAAGTTGCAACTCTCTAAAATGCAATTGATTGTATCCATGGTCACCGCATGAGCGGGGCGCCCGGGCTCACCAAACTGCCTCCATACGTCAAATGACACGATCCAGCGCGTCCGAGGCGTCGCGAGATAACGACACTCCCGACCTGCCACCCGGCGATGATGCCTTGCCTTGCGTGCTGAGCTTCAACGCCAGCGATCCCGTGGGCGCCGGCGGGCTGTCCAGCGACGCGCTGGTCATCGCCTCGGTCGGTGCCCATGCCCTGCCGGTGGCCACCGGCGTCTACCTGCGCGACACGCGCGAGGCGGTCGGCCACGTCGCCCTGGACGACGCGGCGGTGGCCGAGCAGGCCCGCCTGGTGGCGGAGGACGTGCCGCTGCAGGTCATCAAGGTCGGCTTCGTCGGCAGCCCCGAAGCGGTCGCGGCCATCGCCGCGTTCGCGTCCGACTACCCGAGCGTACCCGTGATCGCGTACATGCCCGACCTGTCGTGGTGGGACGAGGCCGAGATCGACGCCTACCTGGATGCTTTCCGCGAGCTGCTGCTGCCGCAGACCGCCGTGCTGGTGGGCAACAACACCACGCTGCGCCACTGGCTGCTGCCCGAATCCGCGTCGCACCGCCACGCGGGCAGCACCGACCTGGCGCGCGCCGCGGCCGAGCTGGGCGTGTCCTACGTGCTGGTCACCGGCCTGCCGCAGCCGGGTGAGCAGGTCGCCAGCGTGCTGGCCTCGCCCCAGGCCGAGCTGTGCCGCCAGAGCTTCGAGCGCATCGACGCGGCCTTTCTGGGCGCCGGCGACATCCTGTCGGCGGCGCTGGCGGCGCTGCTGGCGATGGGCTCGGAGCTGACCGAGGCCGCCACCGAGGCGCTGCAGTACCTCGACCAGGCGCTGGACCACGGCTTCCGCCCCGGCATGGGCCGGGCCGTGGCCGACCGGCTGTTCTGGGCCGAGACCGACGATCCGCAGGACGCCCCGGACGACGGCGACGAGCCACCCTCCATCGACATTCCCTACCCCTTCAATGAAACCAAGCACTGACCTCGACCTCAACGACGCCCTGATGGCGCGCGCGCGCCGGGTCATCCCCGGCGGCGTCAACTCGCCCGTGCGGGCCTTCCGCGCCGTCGGCGGCACGCCGCGCTTCATCGCGCGCGCGCAGGGCGCCCACATGTGGGACGCCAATGGCCAGCGCTACATCGACTACATCGGCTCCTGGGGCCCGATGATCCTGGGCCACGGCCACCCGGCCGTGCTGGAGGCGGTGCGGCGCGCCGCCGCCGAGGGCCTGTCCTTCGGCGCGCCGACCGAGCGCGAGATCGAGCTGGCCGAGGAAATCCTCTCGCTCGTGCCCTCGATGGACATGGTGCGCCTGGTGTCCTCCGGCACCGAGGCCGGCATGAGCGCCATCCGCCTGGCGCGCGGCGCCACCGGGCGCAGCAGGATCATCAAGTTCGAAGGCTGCTACCACGGCCACGCCGACGCGCTGCTGGTCAAGGCCGGCTCGGGCCTGGCCACCTTCGGCAACCCCACCAGCGCGGGCGTGCCGGCCGAGGTGGTGCAGCACACCCTGGTGCTCGAGTACAACAACCTCGCGCAACTGGAAGAAGCCTTCGCCCTGCACGGCGACGACATCGCCGCGCTCATCATGGAGCCGATCGCCGGCAACATGAACTTCGTGCGCGCCACGGTCGAGTTCACCCGCCGCTGCCGCGAGCTGTGCACCCGGCACGGCGCGCTGCTGATCTACGACGAGGTCATGACCGGCTGCCGCGTCGCCCTGGGCAGCGCGCAGAGCGTGTACGCGCGGCACATCCCCGGCTTCGCGCCCGACCTCACCGTCATGGGCAAGGTCATCGGCGGCGGCATGCCGCTGGCGGCCTTCGGCGGCCGGCGCGACGTGATGGAGCAGCTCGCCCCGCTGGGCCCTGTCTACCAGGCCGGCACGCTGTCGGGCAACCCCGTGGCCACCGCTTGCGGGCTGGCCACGCTGCGCGAGATCCGAAAGCCCGGCTTCTTCGACGCCCTGGCGCACCAGACCCGGCGCCTGGCCGAGGGCCTGTCGGCCGCCGCCGCGGCCGAGGGCGTGCCCTTCAGCGCCGACTGCGAGGGCGGCATGTTCGGCTTCTTCCTGCTGCCCGAGCTGCCGCGGAACTACGCCCAAGTGATGAAAAGCGACGGCGCGCGCTTCAACCAGCTCTTCCACGGCCTGCTGGCGCGCGGCGTGTACATCGCGCCGGCGCTGTACGAGGCCGGCTTCGTCAGCGGCGCGCACAGCGACGAGGACATCGACGCCACCCTCGCGGCGGCGCGCGAGGTCTTCCGATCACTCTCTATTTGATAGCTGTTCGCGCATGTTCCATGCGGGCTTCAGGCCGATTTGACTTGAAAAACGGAGGAAGCCACCATGAAACCCGCCGCCCTCGTCCTGGCCCTGCTGTTGGGCCCGCTGTCCGCCCAGGCCGCCGATCCCACGCCGCGCCCGCGGCGCCCGG
>Ga0075163_10002646_pt1 | contig 24018 bp, 23 predicted proteins | sample JI1023141ADNA_FD_71478 | JGI IMG/M metagenome (GOLD analysis project Ga0075163, IMG submission 71478) | Wastewater effluent complex algal communities from Wisconsin, to seasonally profile nutrient transformation and Carbon sequestration -... | ecosystem: Engineered > WWTP > Effluent > Algae... | reverse complement strand
TCACCTTTTTTACTTTCTTAAATACTGAGTTATTCATATAGACCAACATCAGCACTCCTGTTTCGACCGCTACACCAAACAAGGCAATAAAACCTACGGCAACAGCCACAGAGAAGTTTACATTAAAGAAATGCAAAGAATACGCCCCACCAACCAAAGCAACCGGAACCGCTGACAAAACGATAAGAACTTCTCTGAAAGTATGGAAGGTGAAATAAAGTATGACCATAATTATCACAAGAACTATAGGAATTATCATAGTTAATCTCTCATTTGCCCGAACTTGGTTTTCATACTGACCACTCCATGTTAAGAAATAACCTTTAGGCAATTTCTTTATCACGCTTTCAAGTTTCTTTTTAGCATCATTTACCGTACTTCCTAAATCCCTATCTCTCACGTTGAATAACAATGTTCCTCGCAACATAGCGTTCTCAGAAGTAATCATTGGCGGGCCTTCGCTTATTTTAATTTCTGCAACAGCAGACAATGGTATTGGCCCATAATCCATTGTTTGTAACTGTAGTCTCTTTAGTTTATCAATTTTGTCCCTAAAATCCTGTGCAAATCTTACATTAACAGTAAAACGTTGTCTTCCTTCAACCGTAGTAGTTACATTCATTCCTCCTAATGCAGTTTCAATAAACATATTCACATCATCTACACTTAGGTCGTAACGACCAATTTCATCTTTTTTGATTTTTATATCCACATATTTACCTCCTACAATTGGATCAACATATAAATCCTTAACTCCATCAATTCCTTCTAATTCCTTTTTAAATTTTTGAGCAAGTTTGTTTATGGTGTCAAGACTTTGTCCATATATTTTCACCCCAACATCAGTTCTGATTCCGGTTGAAAGCATATTGATGCGGTTAATGATTGGTTGAGTCCAGCCATTAATTACGCCCGGAATTTGCATTTTCGAATTCAGGTCATTAATTATATCATCCTTGGTAAATCCTTCTCTCCATTCTTTTTGGGGCTTTAACAGAATAATACTTTCGATCATGCTTATTGGCGCATTGTCTGTTGCTGTATTTGCTCTTCCTGCTTTTCCCAATACATTTTGCACCTCCGGCACGGTCATAATTAGTTTATCCTGTACTTGCATAATTCTCTTTACCTCAGAATTTGAAACATCAGGCAATGTAACAGGCATGAATAACAATGAACCTTCATCTAAAGGAGGCATAAATTCCGTACCAAGGTTTAAAACAAGCGGAACGCTTCCTAATACCAAAGCAATACTTAATCCGATAGTAGTCTTTTTCCATTTCAAACACCACCGTATTAGCGGATTATACATCCAAAGGAAAAAGCGTGAAACAGGGTGTTTGCTTTCAGGCCTAACATTTCCTTTTAAAAACATAGTCATAAGAACAGGAACAAGGAATACTACAACGAAGGCAGATCCTATCATAGCGAAAGTTTTTGTCCACACAAGTGGGGAAAATAGTTTATGTTCCTGCCCCTCTAAAAAAAGGATCGGGCTAAATGACACCAAAGTGACAAGTATGGAATTGAACACTGCCTTTCCAATCAATTTAGAAGAATTTTCAATCTTCTTTTCTCTTTCTTCGTTTGATAACATATCAGTTAAATTATTTTGCTCAAATTAATCGTCTTCACCACTTATTGATTTTAATGCGTTTTCTACCATCACAATACCCGCATCCACTAAGTCACCAACCGCCAACGCTACACCGGCCAGCGACATAATATTAGATGTTATCCCAAACCAACTCATCATAATAAATGAAATTAAAATAGAAATTGGTATTGTGATAATTACTATCAAAGCGCTTCTTACATGAAATAAAAATATTAGTAACACGATTGCAACTACAATAATCTCTTCAATTACTGCCTCTTTTAATGTAGCTATTGTAGCTTCAATTAAATCTGACCTGTCATAAGCTGTTTTAAATTTTACACCGACAGGTAGACCTTTTTCTATTTCGGGAAGCTTTTCTTTTATTCTGTCAATGACATCTTTTGCATTCTCTCCATAGCGCATAATTACTATTCCACCAACTTTTTCTCCTTGTCCGTTCTCATCAATAATCCCTAATCTTAAATCGCCTCCCATTTGCACAGTAGCGACATCTTTTACTCGTATTGGAGTCGAATTAATAGTTTTCAAAGGAATCTCTTCAATCTCCTTAATATTTTTGATATAGCCTGAACCTTTTATGATATAACCAATATCAGATTGTTCAAATTTTCGTCCTCCAACATCGTTGTTATTTGCAGCAATTTTTTCATTAAGATCCATCGATGTTACATTATAGTATCTTAGCTTATTTGGGTCGGCAACGACTTGATATTGTCTTTGAAATCCCCCGAAAGAAGACACTTCACTCACACCTTCAACTGTTTGTAATGCAAAGCGAACATACCAATCTTGTAATGCCCGTAATTCACCTAAATCATATCCGGGTGCATCTAAAGTGTACCAATAAACATGTCCTAATCCGGTTCCATCAGGCCCAAGTGTAGGTGTTATTCCTTCAGGCAACAAACGCTGGGCATAATTCAATCTTTCTAAAACCCTTGTCCTTGCCCAATAAATATCTGCGTCATCATCAAAAATGACAAAAACGAAACTCATTCCAAACATGCTGTTAGCTCTGATGTTTTTTACTTTAGGAATACCTTGTAGGTTACTTACCAAAGGGTACGTTATTTGGTCTTCGATGATTTGCGGATTTCTGCCCATCCATTCAGTAAAAATAATTACCTGATTCTCGGATAAATCCGGAATAGCATCAACAGGGGTATTCTTAACCGCAATTATCCCATAAACAGTCACACCCGCTGCAATTAGCAGAACGATGATTCTGTTTTTTAATGCCCATGTTATGAAGTTACTTATCATCTTTTGTCTTTATTTCTTAAACGTACTACTTGCTATTTACAGCATGATTTTTTTGGGACAAATATCCACTTTATAATTCTCAAAATATTTTTAAGAACTCTTTTCATATTTTTTCTGCTTTAAATCCGGCTTTTTCTATTGTTTCGATTACTTTCTGTGCATCGATATGCTTTGTTTCAACTGTCAGAATTTTTTCAGGGTTATAGATGTCAACTTCCCACTTTTCAATCTCTGATTCGTTATTAAGCAAGGGCGTTACTTTTGCAACACATCCTGTACATTTTATATTGGTTTTGAATTTTAAAGTTTCCATGTTTTTTTAATTTATAGTTTTTAATTTAAGCCATAAGCTATTGCTTACAACACTAACTGAACTTAATGCCATTGCAGCACCAGCAATCATTGGGTTAAGAATAAATCCATTAAATAGATACAGAAGTCCGGCTGCAATTGGGATCCCTATGATGTTATAAATAAATGCCCAAAATAAATTTTGCTTGATAGTCTTTACTGTCAGCCTTGATAGTTTGATCGCCTCCGGAATGAGCATAAGATCTGAAGAAATGATTGTCATCTTGGCTACATCAATGGCAATATCTGAGCCCTTACCCATCGCAATACTAACATCTGATTGTGCTAAAGCCTGAGAATCATTAATGCCATCACCTACCATTGCCACAACTTTTCCCTTAGCCTGTAATTCTTTAATAAACTCGGATTTTTGAGCGGGTAGAAATTCCGCTTTGTAATTTATTAATCCGACTTGTTTAGCTACCGCAGAGGCTGTTTGTGTATTGTCGCCAGTAAGCATGTATACTTCTATTCCCTGATTTTGCAAATGCTCTATAGCTTTGGCTGAATTAACTTTTACTTTATCCGCTATTGCTATCACTATTAAAACCTGTTTTGAATCAGAAAAGAAAGTTACTGTTTTAGCTTCGTTTTGCAGGGCAGTTGCTTTTTCAGAATCAGCGGAATTTATTTGAATATTATTTTCGTTCATTAAAGCCTTGTTCCCTACAAAATAAGCTTGCCCATCTATAATTGCTTTAACGCCTTTACCAGTAATATTCTCAATACTATTTAATTGAATCGGAATTGTATTATCCTTTTTCAAATACTTACTTACAGCTTCGGCAAGCGGATGAGCAGATTGCGATTCAATGGCCATCAAGATTTGTTTTGATTGATCTGCACTTATTTTATCCGAAATAATGAAATCAGTTACTTCGGGCTTCCCTTCTGTTATAGTTCCGGTTTTGTCTAAAATAATTGCAGTAACATTTTTTGCCAATTCAAGACTTTCGGCATCTTTAATTAATATGCCATGCTCGGCACCTTTCCCAACCCCAACCATAATAGCTGTGGGAGTTGCCAATCCTAATGCGCATGGACAGGCAATTACTAATACGGTTACCATTGAAAGTAATCCTTGTGTAAGCCCATTGTCACCACCAAAAATCCACCAAACCATTAAACTTAATATGGAAAGAGCTATTACAACGGGAACAAATATCGCTGCAATTTTATCTACAAGTTTCTGAACCGGTGCCTTACTTCCCTGTGCTTCCTGCACCATTTTTATTATTTGAGCAATAATTGTTTCGCTTCCAACTTTAAGTGCCTTAATTTTGAAACTACCTTTTTGATTTAATGTACCGGTAAAAACTTTGTCGCCTTGTCGTTTTTCTACAGGAATAGGTTCTCCACTGATCATGCTTTCATCAACAAAGGATACGCCTTCTATTACTTCACCATCTACCGGAATTTTATCACCGGGTTTCACAAGAAGAATATTACTCATGTGTACTTTTGAAATCGGCATTTCCATTTCATGACCGCCTTCATGAATGACTGTAACAGTCTTAGGTTGTAAACCTATTAATTTCTTAATGGCTGATGACGTGTTAGACTTTGCCTTTTCCTCTAACAGCTTTCCTAATAAAATAAATGCTATTACCACTGAGGCTGCTTCAAAATAAACATGTGCATGTAAGCCTCTCTTATGCCAAAACTCAGGATAAAATGTATTAAATGCACTAAACAAATAAGCTATCCCTGTGCTTAATGCAACCAAAGTATCCATATTAGCACTAAAGTGCTTGATTTGCTTGTAAGCATTAATAAAAAAGTTCCTGCCAAACCAAAAAAGAACAGGAGTTGTTAAGACCATCATTATTTGATTTGCGTATGGCATTTCCATAAAGAACATACCAATAATGACAACAGGAAAAGAGAGTGCTACCGCCCAAATTGTTTTATTTCGTAATTCGACATAAAGGTTCTGATGAATTTTCTCCTTTAAGTCGTGTGCATTTTCCTCATCAATTATCATGTCATAACCGATTGATTGTAATGCGATTTTCATTTGAGAAAGAGTTACAAGATCAGGAATGAATTCGACAGTTGCGCTTGCATTTGCAAAGTTGGAGGCTACACTAATTACACCATCTAAAGATTTCAAAATTGATTCGGTACTTACCGCACAAGAAGCACAGGTCATTCCTGTGATTGGAAAAGTTTTCTTAATACTTTCTACATCATAACCTAAATCTCGGACAGTTTTTACAATGTAACTGAATTCAGGCTTTTTAGAATTGAATTCAATAACCGCCTTATTATTATTAAAGTCTACACGATGCTTTGATATACCTTCCAATTTAGATAAACCACCATCAATAAGCATAGCGCAATGCTCGCTATCCATACCGACAAGAGGAATTTCGATTGTATTTTTTAAGGTTTCCATTATTATTATTATTTTTTATTCAAAGGTAGACAGGTTGGCTTACATAAATATTATGATATTTTCTTTTTAGTTTATGATATTTACTGGTTAAATTTTATCTAATGATTTTCTTTTGTTTTCCTTAATAGTTTTAAAGTAACTTGGGGTTAGACCTGTTACTTTTTTGAATTGCCCTGATAAATAAGCAACACTACTATACCCCATTTGGTCAGCAATTTCACTCAAGGAAAGCTGATTATACACAAGGAGTTCCTTTACTCTCTCTATCTTCTGTAAAATAATATACTTTTCAATAGTAGTTCCCTCAATCTCTGAAAAAAGATTACTCAAATAGTTATAATCACGTTTAAGTTTTTCCTCAATAAATTTTGAATAATTGATACGAACATCATTATCATTGTGATGAATTAGATAAATGATTCCTGTTTTTATTTTTTCTATCGTTTTGGCTTTAGAATCATCCAATATTTCAAAACCAATTTCTTTTAAGGCTATTGATAGTGCTTCCTTTTTATCGGCACTTAATTCATTATCAATAGTAATCTCACCAAGATCAATACTTGTTGTATTAATTCCAAGTTTAGTTAACTCAAATTTCACCGCCATTTTGCAGCGATCACAAACCATATTTTTAATATAGATTACCATCATCTCCCTCCTATAAATTATTCAATATGTAATCAACTCTTTCATTCGTTGGTAATACCGGTACATGCACAACAGGAAAGGGAAGAGCCTCATAAACTTCTGTTATCAACGAATGAATTTCCTTTTGAGCCTCAGCATTTTCTTTGCGCGCGTAATCGTTTACTAATGGTAGACATTCGAGAATGAATACTTTTTTATAATAAACATTTTTCAGCGCCTCTATTAATTTTAAATCAGGTTCAAGATTTAAAAAGCGATAATAGGCAAGCGCATCAGGAATTGCACGATCAAGAAAAACCTGAACCTCAGGTGCGATTTCATTTTCTTGCTCGATTTGCATATCTAAAACTCCCAACTGAAATTCACGTTGATTTTTTCTAACCTCTTCAATAGTTCTTCCTTTTAACCGTTGAGTATCAAGAAAATGTCGGGCATGCTCCATTGTTGTGATGTAGCCTCGCTCTCTTAGTATATTTACTGTAGTGGTTTTGCCTGAACTTGGCCCACCTGTGATAACATACCAATTGGTTTGCTTTGTAGAATTATTAATGATGACTTTTTTCATTAGTGCCTTTAGTTTCAATTGAGTTTTGTAGTACACGGTTAACCTTCATTATTTTATGAAAATCATCATACTGCGTTAATTCGATATTATTATGAAAATCCATGTCTATGAGATCATGAAATTTATGATTTTCCGGAAAGGCAGCTTTAATATTGTAAATTGTAAGTTCTTGAATATTACTCTTGGCATCTTTGCTGAAATAAAAAGTAGTCTTTACGGTTGAACCGCCTTTTCCGGTGGAGCCTGAAACTACTTTAAAAATCATTATTGCTTCATTTGGATTAATTAAAGGATATTCTGAGTTATTGTAAACCCTTACAATTGAGCCATCACAATATTTAATTCCGTAAATAGAATCTTTAGGATAAGTGTAAATTGAATCGGCATGTTTGATTGAAACCTCTTTTGGATGAAAAATCATATCAGATTTTATTTTATGTTTGTGAGTTTTGCAGTTAATAGCAAAACTTAAATTGTGCTTCGTGTAATCATTAGCGGTAAAATAAACCCCACTACTGTCCTTTTGTGAGAAAGCACAATGGGAGATAATGATTATAGCACTTATAAGTATTACGTTTATTGTTTTCATGATAGTTAATTTAATTTATTTATGTTTTCAAAATGTTTTCTTGTATCCTTTAACATACTTTTAACGCACCACTTTGCGTACCATTTACCAAATAGAAAACCCCAAAGTCCTTTGTGTTTAGTATAATTAATACCAAGTTTGGCATTAGATTTCCCATCCTTTTCAGGTGTCATTGTCAAATCCATTTCAAACCAATCAATTACTATCATCTTCGCATCTCCTACAGTACCCCATACTTTCTCTTTTCCCTCAATCCATTTGCTTACTTCAACAGTAAAATCCATTTTCATTCCCACAACTTTTCCTGTCCATCTATATTTAGTACCTAATCCTGTTTTGTAATCTGAGAGCCATTCGATTTTCAATTTACTACCTGCCATTGCTCCACTGCTCTCTGTCATGTGTTTACCTGTATTTCTAATATCATCCATAAAAGCAAAAACCTCTTCCTGTGATCCATTAAGAATCATTTCTCTTTCGTAATGTCTTGTTTTTCTATTTTTAACAGTATCAGTTTTTATTGATTCATTTAGTGTGTCGTGCAGACAGAAAGCAGGGCTTGCTATAATTAACACTATTAAAATCGTCAAAATTATTTTCATTCTATTATTATTTTATTGTTGTGCGATTTTTAATTTTTTACCTATCTGAATTATTATTAACGAAACGATACTTGCTCCAATAGAAATAAGCCAATCATAAATTGACATCTCATATATTGATAGCACCTTCCTAACAGGTTCAATTGCATAGACGCCTAATAAAATTATTACAGAGAGAGCAATTGCACCCCATACATATTTATTCCTAAGTACTTCTGAATTGAAAAAAGATGTACCATTTCCCATATTGAACACATGAAGTAACTGTGAAAATATAAGTGAGAAAAATAAAATATTGTTACATAATTCCGGGTTCCAAGTTTCTGTATTGTGAACTGTAAAATGACTAAAAAATACTGCTCCAACGCTAACTGCTCCAATAATAATTGAATAAAAGAAAATGGCTATCCACCTTTTTTTGTCAATGATAGGTTCATTCATGTTCCGTGGTGGTCTTTGCATTATTTCATTACTCCCTTCGGTAACACCCAAAGCAAGTGCGGGTAAAACATCCGTTATTATGTTAATAAAAAGTATCTGAAGAGCGAATAGCTGAAAATGAAGATTAAATACAGAAGCTGTTGCAATTACTAATAGCTCACTCAAATTACATGAGAGTAAAAAGATTACGAACTTTCGGATGTTCTCAAAAATAATGCGCCCTTGTTTAATGGCAATTACTATTGATGAAAAGGAATCATCTTTCAATACCATGTCAGCTACTTCCTGGGAGACTTGCGTACCTCTTAAGCCCATTGCGATGCCTATATCTGCCTTTTTTAAAGCAGGGGCATCATTTACACCATCTCCTGTCATTCCAACAATGTTTTTCCCTTCCTGTAAAACAGCTACAAGATCCAATTTTTGTTTTGGGCTAACTCTTGCAAATACTTGCGTGTCCATCCAACTCAATTTTTCATTGACGGTCAAATGTTCAAAGTCTTTCATTTCTTTACCAATCATTGCTTTAAAATTGCCGTTGTCGGCAATGCCAAGTTTAACAGCAATATTTTTAGCAGTTGCAGGATGATCTCCTGTTATCATTATAACTTTTATTCCTGCTTCTTTGCATTCTTTAATGGCTTCAAATACTTCTTCTCTCGGTGGATCTATCATTCCGAATAATCCAACAAATACAAGATTAAGAGACAAGCCTCCTTCAGCAGAAGCCAAAGGATTATATGCACCTGCAATCACTCTCAATCCTGAGTTTGCTAGCTCCTCCGCTTTTTTTATCCAAAGGGTTCTGTTTTCTGTATTAAGTTCTTTAATGCCATCCTTCTCTAAAATACGATTACAACGCAACAGCAACTCTTCTGAGGCTCCTTTTGCATAGGTGGTACTATTGCTTTGATCTTTATGCAGTGTAGCCATTATTTTCGTTTCCGAAGAAAATGGTTCTTCTTTTAATTTTGGATATTTTGCCCTATAGCCTTGAACATTTATGGAATTCTTTTCGGCAAATTTTAGTAGCCCTGTTTCAAGCGGATCTCCAATTTCTTTAACAGTACCGTTACTGTTTTGTAATTCAGCAGTATTACATAAAATAGCAATACGATTAATAATTTCTAACGCTTCAATATTATCAGCAGGCGTAACTATTTTATTTACTTCTATTTTATTTTGAGTAAGTGTGCCTGTTTTATCTGTGCATATTACATTCGTTCCACCAAGCGTTTCAACTGCGGATAGTTTTTTTACAATTACATTGTATTTTGCCATTTTCATCATCCCTTGTGCTAATGCCATTGTAGCAACAATGGGCAAGCCTTCAGGTATAGCGGCAACTGCAAGTGCAATTGAGGTCTCCAACATTTCAAGGAATTTTTGTCCATTCAAAAGTCCGGCAACAAAAATAACAACTACCAACCCCACGGTAATCCAAATAAGTTTTTTGCTAAAATTTTCTAATTTTTTCTCTAAAGGAGTGGCTGCCTGATCAGCTGATTGAACCATTCGAGCGATATTACCAAGCTCGGTGTCCATTCCTGTAGTTGTTACAACCATAAACCCATTCCCTTTTGTTGAGAAAGTGCCTTTATACAACATATTGGTTCTCTCTGCAAGAGTTGTATCCCCATGCAATTTATCGGTTTGTTTCTCTACAGGAAGCGATTCTCCTGTTAAAGCTGATTCATCAATTTGCACTTGAGAAGCTTTGAAGATTCTTCCATCAGCAGGAATCATATCTCCAGCCTCAATATATATTATATCTCCCGGAACAATTTCCTCCGCATTTATTTCTTCTAACTTTCCATTGCGTTGTACTTTTGCAGGAACAGCGGATAATTTTTTCAAGGCATTCATGGAGCGTTCCGCTTGATACTCCATGTAAAAACCTATCAGCGCATTGATTAAGATTACAATAAGAATAGCTATACCATCTAACAACTCGCCAAAATAAAAAGATAATCCTGCTGCGAAAACAAGAAGCCACACTATCGGACTTTTAAACTGACTCAGGAAAATGAGCCAAATACTTTTGTCTTTTTTAGCTTCAATTTTATTTGCACCATTCTTTAATCGTTTTTGTGCTTCTGTTGAAGTTAAGCCATTTGCAGCATCAGAATGTAAGGCAGTTAATACTGCCTCCGGCTCAATAGCGTGTGGATTTATATTTAATTTAATGCTTGCCATTATTCATTAGTTTATGGCAAAGTTGCTGCCCCTCTTCTAAAACCTTTTTAACTTTAGTTTCATTCATTCCAATATCATATAGAAGTTTTTCATTGGCACAAATTTCTGTACAGAGTACAATTTTCATGTCCAGTAACTTTTGTTTTTCAGCGCGAGTAAGCGTAGTAAGGCAGGTAATAGGGTATAAGCCTAAATCATCAATAATATCTTTAAGACTGTTTTTAATCGGGTAATCCCATCCTAAAAGTTTTAATCCGGCACAGTTTCCGTATTGTATGGCATCTGAGCTAAATTTTGTATTTGTTACAACCCATCCCTGATGGATTTTTTTATCGTGTTGGGGAATTTTTAGCCATTCAGCTTCTACATCTTTAAAGCGAGATTGAATGTAAAGAGGTATTTTTACATCACACACAATCCCTTGCATATTATGGTATTTACACTCTATCATAAAATGATGATGATCCGCCAATGCAATCACATCTACTTCGTGAGTGACACATTTACCTTTTACAATCTCACCAACTTTTACCGAGTAGCCTTGCTCTTTTAGTATTTCTCCAATGAATCTTTCAAATGGATAGCCGGAAGGGCCTAATTCCATTATGCCTTGTTTCAAATGGTATCGAGCAGCCAAATGTTTAGAGCGATCTTTTAATTTATTAAATGCTAAACGATAGATTTTTTTTGTAGAAATTCCTTCATATAATTGACTCGAAACTTCTTTGAGTATTTCATCAGTTTGTTTATTATTTGCTCCAGACCGTATCAAAGAATTGCGGAGCTTATCCTCAATAAAAGGTGCTGTTTCTCCTGAAGCTTTTGTTACAAATATGCTTTTCTTATTCTTCATTTCTTGTGGAGCAATTTTTCGATACAGTTAAAAACCAAATTATTTTTGTTTAGTGAGTAGTAAATGTGCGAACCAACTCTTTCAAACATTAAAATCCCTTTATTTTTTAATATTGAAAGATGCCTTGACACTTCAGGCTGATTTAATTTTAACTGGTCACAAATCTGACTAACCGAAAACTTAATTTCTTTTTTTTGACCAAGAAGAGTTAAAATACTAATTCTATCAGGGTGTGCCATTGCTTTCAATGACTCCGATATCAATACTAAGTCGTGTTCTTTTTTTCTCATAGTTTAAACATATTCAGACATTCGAATATCTGAATATCTGAATATGTACTAACTGATATGCATCAAAGAACGATATGATTTATATCACTTTCTATCGTATTGGCAGCATCCGGCTAACTCACTATAAGCCTTGTCGTCCCCTTTGTATTTTTCATTATCGTAACCAACCGATGCAATGTTTTTTTGTATTTGATCCAAGGTGATCTTACTATTATCGTAAGATACTGTGATTATTTTTGAATCCACATTCCAGTCAGCTTTTGTAATTCCGTCAACTTTTAGAGAACTTTCTATAGTTTCCTTACACATTTCACAGTTCCCCCAAACCTTGAAAGTCGAAGTTGTTACGCCATCTACTACCTCAGTAGCTGTTGAATTATTTTCAGATTCCGCTTTATTAGAGCATGATGCAAATACTACAACCAAAAGGCTTGCTACTAATATTGTTTTTAGTTTCATTGGATTATTATTTTTTTGTTAATACTTGATTTATTGTTTCTACTGATTTTAATGAAATAAGTTCCTCTTGCCCAAGCCATCGTATTTACGGTTACACTTTTTAAAAATGATGTACGAAAAACTTGTTTCCCCATTATGTCGCAAACAGCTATTTCTGCTATAGCTACATTGTTTTTCAATTCCACTGTGAGCGATTCAACTGTTGGATTGGGATAAATAAGGACATCTTCCTGATTTACACTTTGTTCATTGATACCGATAACCGAGCCAGTGAATAGCAAGTTGTCCAAATAAATATAGCTTCCGTTCTTCGGACTACTTGAACTTGAAGACAAAATAATTAACGCACTATCAGGAGCATCTCCACTTTGGTAATTCAGATATGTACTTCCAACAAACCAAGAATGTGCCATTGCGTTGTAATAACTTGCACCGTAAGCAATCGTATCACGAAGCATAGTTGAAGTATTCCATTTAGTTAACAAAACTTTCACACTCGTTGAGTCCGTTGGATCATAAGGCATGTATTGGATATTATAATTTAAACTTTGCGGTCTGTTTGTAAAAGGATAACCTGATAAGGGTTTATAGGTGCTTGTATCTAATTTTCCAGAAACTGCAATTCCCGGAACGACTCCTCGCCCCGGAACAGTTTTAGACATTAAAAACAGGTAACTGCTGCCGGGATTTCCCGGAGTCCCTTGCGAACACGTAAATATTCCACTTGAAAAAGTTATTTGATTTAAGTTGTCCCAATTCGCAGGGGTTAAATATCCGCTCGTGGAATTCCATGTTTCAAAGCTATTGTTAGGAACTTGCCCAACAACAGCCTTGATTGCCAACAGCAATATACAAATCAAATAGAACCTCATTAGTCTACAATTATTTTTTTTAATGCTCTGTTTCCTTCTTGTTGAATTTCTATTAAATATAAACCACTTGTCCATTGCCCAATATCAATTACCGTATTTGTATCTTTAATATCAGTTTGATAAACCAGTTTTCCAATGCTGTTGTACACTTTTACTTCAACAGGTTTCGGGTTGGATAATTGTTCAATATTTAAAAACAAAATTTCTTTTGCGGGATTCGGATATATTTTGATACTTAAGTCATTTAATGCGATTTCGTTTACACTCGTCAGGTTTGGTTTAACAATAAATTGCCCCATCATACCATCATCTTCATGCATTAATATATGGCAATGGTACATAAATGGAATAATTGTATCTGCAAAGTCTTCGAATTTTGTAATAAACATTACCGAATCTCCTGGAGGGACAAGCACTACATCTTTTCTTCCCAATTCTTCAGCAGGTGGGGTGCTTCCACTTCTGTCAAACAAATAAAACTGTACATCGTGAATATGAAATGGATGAGCAACCATTGTTTCATTTACCAATTTCCAAATTTCAATATTGTTCAATGGGATCTCATAGTCAATGCGCATCATATTAAATGTGCTATCATTGAAGTAAAATGGCCCATCCATTACCATTGCACTATCTGCTGTAAATCGGATAGTTCTTGTTACGTTAGCCGATCCTGTTGGATAAGGATTATTTGTTGTTAAAGTTGCAGGGATAGTCGTAACCGGACTTGCAGTTTGAGGAACAACATTTATTTGCATGATATTAAAATCAATTCCGTTCAACGGGCTATCCATTGGTGGCCCACTTGGCATTGGCATTGTTGGCCCACCTTGTATTCCCATTGGAAGTTCGGAAGCATAACTCATTAAATAAATGGTTTGACCATTCATTCCGTTTAGGTCAAGTAAAATTTCTGCACGTTCGCCCGGTGCAAGTCGTAAACGTGTTGTGTTAACCGGAGCATTTAATAATCCACCATCACTTGCAATTATTTTGAATTGCTTATTTGCAGTAAATCCGAAATTAAAAGTCCGCTCACCTGAAGCATTTAAAATACGCATACGAACAATTTGCGCAGGACAGTTTGCGTATACAGTATATCCATAATTTGCTCTTGCTCCGTTTACCAAAATAGTTGAATCTTGCATGCCGAGAGGCATTGCTTGATTAGCTGAATCGTATTGCTGACATTGAATTACTAATGGAAAATCATCCACTCCATATTTCCTTGGCAAATTTAATGCAGCTTCAATAGGATCTCTCACAATTATTAATCCGGCAGCACCTTTAATAGCTTGCTCTGCCGTTTTCATATGCAAATGTGGGTGATACCAGTATGTTGCAGCATTATCCATTACCGTAAATGTTGGATTCCAACTGGCACTCGGCATTATCGGAGTGTGTGGGCCACCATCCCATTTAGAAGGAAGATGAATACCATGCCAATGCACAGTTGTTGTATCTCCAATCTGATTATTTACAGTGATATTAACGTTTACTCCTTTATTAAATATCAATGTCGGGCCAAGATAACTGAAGGCGTTGAATGCATAAGTTTGCGATTTATTTCCGGGAAAGAATTGCACACTATCTTTATGCATGTTCAAAGTATAGCTCGGCCCTATTAAGGTATCAGGAATTACGAGTTGAGTTGTTTGGGCTGCTGCATTAATGCAAAGCAGCCCCAAACATAGATTTAATAGGTTTTTCATGGCTCTTAGTATTATTCTATTACTAATTTTCTCGTTTCGGTTGCATCCTCACCTTTTATTTTCACGAAATAAGTTCCTTTGGCAATACCTGAAATATTCATGTTTTGATTAGTTTCGCCTTGTATTTTTCCAAAGTTTGTTGAACGAATTAATTTACCATTGATGTCGGTAATTTCAATATTTACTTGTTGAGCAGTTTTGATATTGAATTTAAAATTTACGTTCTCAGAAGATGGATTTGGATAAACTATCATATTTGTTAGAAACGATTCATGATTTTCAATTCCGGTTACTGATCCTGAAAATGCAAGATTGTCTACCCATAAATAATCATTAACTGTTGGCGCACTACCGCTTGCTCTTAATTCAATAATACATGAATCGGGCACAACGCTGCTCAAGTAGGTAAAGTTGATGTTAAAGTTAGCCCAACTCATTGCCATACCTGCAAGAGTTTGTGCTGCAATAGCCACTGTATCTCTTTTGCTTAAACCTACGTTCCATTTTGTAAGAACTGCTTTAACCGATCCTTGGCTTGTTCCGTAGATCATGTGTTGCCATTTTCCGGTAAAACTTACAGGTTGTAAAGTGCATGGAAAACCTGATTTTGGTTTCATTGTTATTGAATCCAATACACCACTAACTGCGATACCATTTACGACAGACGCACTAACTGTTTTAGAAATTAACTTTAAGTACGAAGCCCCTGGACTTCCCGGAGTACCTTTAGTTGCTGTGTAAACGCTATAGGTAGCTGTTGTATTATTCATTGTTCCCCATCCATTTGGTACTTCATATGAACCAACTGTTGTAAAACTTTCAAATCCTGCGTTAGGAATTTGTGCCATTGCAGATGCAGATAATGCAACTACAGAAATTATTGATAAAATTGCTTTTTTCATTTTTATATTTTTAAATAATTAATAAACTAAATTGAGTACACGATTGAGTGCAAAGAACCAAGTCCCGGAGCTATTGGTATAGTCGGGATCTACTTAGTAAATCGGAAAATCAAATAATTAATACCCTATGCTTAAGATATAAGGGATTATCGTATAAGACGGGTGGAGCGTGATAATTTTCAACAATACACTCATGTGTATTGTAATGAAAATTGTAGGTGAAATAAGGAACTTCAAAGTCTGATATCTGTCCTTTAAAAGTTACTACTTTTAAAGAGGTATTCGAATTGTGTTTATCTTTTACCTTTAGATATTGTTCTTTATCATCGCAGCAGTCCTTCTTCTTCATTGAAGATCCGCAGCATCCGTCATCATCACTTGGTGCAAACAGAGAAATATATTTTATCTTCCCACCGCAATAATGCAATTGAATATTTACACCGCAAGCTAAAGTGGTGTAAACAAAAAGCAAGGTGAAGACTAGAATTCTTTTCATTGTATGACGAAAGTACAAAATTCGATTGAGATAAAAAAATGATACTTATTAGGTTTTCGTTACAATATACTTGTTATCAATCAGTTGCGTGACATGAACCCATAATGGAAAGGGTTTGAAAATTTGCCGCCTAGGGTCTGCTTAGCTTAGGCATATTAATACCCACCCACTAAATAGGAGCTTTTACTTAGTAAAGGATAATTTTAAAAATAACTGCTCACGCCAAATTGAATTGCACCTGTTCTTGCAGCAAGATTACCTAAAATATCTGTTTTCCATTCATAGCGGTAATTTAAGCGGAGGACTGTTTGTGGTGAAGTCCTGAAACTGATTGCTGGGACAATAGCAAAAATCTCATCTGCAATATTCCCTCCTGTTTCATTGAACGTACCAACGTTCCAATCAACATATTCTGCACGGATAGCTGCATTGAAACTTGCTTTTTCAAAACCAAACATTTTTTTCTTTATAATAGGTTGTACTATATCTATAAATCCCCCATGCTGTTTCTTTCCGAATTGTTGAGTATAAGTGTCAGGAACATCCACAAAAGTCCAAGCAAACTCTGTTGTAATTACTGTGTTTGCTTTAGGGATTGTGGTATTAAAATCGATAGCGAAAACGTCCGCTCTTCTTTTTTTGTCCAATACTAAACCATCTTCTTGAAATTTATTGTAAACCCCACCCATGTATGACAAACCAAGTTCACCAATTTTTCTATACCTGAATGACGTCTTTGCGCTTGTTAATGGCTCGCCATTAAAACTCTCTTCAAATCTATCAGGGTTTAATTTTGCAGCAGGAAGGAATGTTTTATTCTCTGCATTACCAATGATGTTGTCGTTTAAGCCATTAGTTAAATACAATTCATAAGCCCACACTGTATTCGGTTTATAAATTTTGCCATAAAAACCAAAGCCAACATTACTGAAGGTTGATGGTAACATTTGGGTTGCAGAGATTGGTCTATCAATAAATTCCCAACGTGGACCATCGTGGTTTTGATTAAATGCTCCAATTGGATTCATAATTATTCCTCCTCTAAAATTCAGCAAATGATGGAATTGAAAATCTAAGGCTGCAAATTCTATATTGATTTCTTTTGTCCCATCTTCGAACTCAATCTCTGTTAGGAACTTAATTTTGCGATGGATTGAGGATGACAAAAACAAAGTCATCCTTCTCATTTGGAATGAAAAACCTTCTGTTACTCCATCTGTAACTGCATATTGTGTGTTTGCTTCTGCATAACCTCCAATAGCAACAGGTATTTTACCGTATTGTAAGAAAGGACGATTATAAACTGCATCTAAATTCAATTGCATTTTTGATGTATCAGTTGGAGTTCTTTTTACTTTACTCGTATCTATTTGTGAAAAAGAATAATGAGTAGAAAAAAACAGAATTGTAAGGATAAATAAATGCTTCATTAGTTTAAAGTTGGATATAAATGTTTTCATGATCTGTTGAGGTAATAAATGATTTTAAGTTAGTTTCAGCAGGCCCAGTTGTTACTTCTCCTTTTGGATTAAACTCTGCGCCATGACAAGGACACACCATCATGGTTTCATGCGGAGAAAGTTCACAGCCTTGATGCGTACATTGTAAATAAAGTCCTTTGTATTCATTATCGTTTAATTTGTAAAGAGCAATAGGAAACTGCATTGTCTCCGGTTTAATTAAAATAAATTTTTGCTGAATAGTTTTTTCCTTTTTTATAACCGTAAACTCTGACTTTTTAATTACAAGTTTATTCTCCTTAATGCCTACGTTGGTAATGTATTTTTGTGGGGTACATGCCTGAAGCAACCATGATGCTCCAATGCTACCTGCACAGGTTAAACAAGCCGATTTAATAAAGTCTCTTCTTTCCATTACAGGCTTTCTAAAAATTTGATTAATTTTTGTTTATCGCTTTCAGATAAGTTTTGATAGTTGGTGTTGCTTTGTTGCCCTTCACCACCATGTAATAAAATTGCTTGTTCTATTGATGTTGCCCGTCCGTCATGCATTAAAAAATAATTTCCACCTTGAGAATTTTTGGATAAGCCCAAACCCCATAAGGCAGGTGTTTTCCACTCATAAGTTTTAGCAGAGCCCTCCGTGTAATTATCATCCAAACCACTACCCATATTGTGCAAAAGTAAATCGGTGTACGGAAAGAATATTTTATTTGAAAGAGCTGCGATTGGCGATGCTCCTGTTTTCAATTCTTCTTTGTGGCATTTATTACATCCTACCGAAATGAATAGTTGTTTTCCCGCTTGAACATCGCCATCGTTTTGATTTCTTTGGATTGGCACTTTTAAGGTTTTTAAATAGAATACAACATCATGCACCGTATTATTTGTTACTTCCGGATCAACTTCTAATTTTGAATAAGTATCATACGGTTCAAATGAAGTGTTTATGCCCATATCTTGATTATAGGCGTTTGCTGTTTGTTGCAGTAGGTCGTAAGCAGCTCCCTTTTTTCCAAACCTTCCGATATATTTTCCTCCTTGGGAAATTGCATTTGCTCTTAATTGGCAATAAGACGGAACATTTACCCAATTTGGAATACCTGAAATTCCATCAGCATTAGCATCTGTAGGATCAGATATGGCAATCAAATCTGCATCAGAAACAGCATCTAAAAATCCCAATCCGGTATTTGCAGGTGGAAGTATTTTAGAAAAACCTACACCGCTTGGTAAAGCTTCAGGTGTGTAACCGGGAATAGCTCTATTCTGTAATTGCGGTGCGCCAAAAGAAAGCCATTGATTTCCTGTACTATCTACTTGTCCGAATCGAGTTAAGGTTGTGAAAGGATGTCCTTTACCATCTCCTGCATGGCAAGAGCCACATGAATTGGCAACGAAAATTGGTCCGAGTCCATTTTGAGGTGTAAAAATATCATCATTGAAAGCAACATCTCCTTTTAGGAATTGCTGAGTCTCTGCGGTTGTTAAACCCTCCACAGGCCCATCCAATAATTCATCATCCTTTGGACTTGGTGGCATTATTTTCTTGCATCCAATAACTACCAATAGTAAAACAACTACTGTGAAAAGTGTTTTTTTCATCTTTTAAATGTTTTGGCAAAGCTGATTATAATTTAGAAGATTAAAATTATTATTTTTGGCATACCAAAAAGATAATTTATGAGACCAGAAACTATAGAGAATTACCTAAAGACCATATATAACCTGTCTTCCAATAATACCGCTGTTGTTAGCAACCAAAAAATTGCAGATAAACTTAGTTTAAACCCTGCAACCGTAACCGAAGGTTTAAGAAAATTACATGAATTAAAGTATGTAATTTATGAAAAATCATACGGTTCACGATTAACAACATCAGGTTCTAAATTGGCATTGGATATTGTTAGAAGGCATCGGATTTGGGAAACGTACCTCGCAAAAGAATTGGGTTTCGGTTGGGATGAGGTACATGCAATTGCTGAAGAGTTAGAACATGTAAACAATGCAAAACTCATAAACAAACTGGCTTCCATTCTTGGCAATCCAACTTACGATCCACATGGCGATCCTATTCCTGATGCGAAAGGAAAGATTCAAAAAAGTAATTTCATTAAACTATCCGAAACCAAAGTAAAAGGAAACTATAAGGTAATGGGTGTTACAGACCATTCACCAACATTTCTTAAATATTTAGAGAAACATCAATTGATTATTGGTGCAACTATTAATATAAAAACGATTGAGGATTTTGATAACTCAATCGTTCTTGTTTGTCAAAAAAAGGAAGTGAACATTAGCCCCAAGGCTGCTGAATGTATTATCGTTCAGTCCATTTAGCTTTTGTACATCGAGAGTATCTCTTGCAAATCAGAAGGTATCTCCATTGGTTTTAGAGGTGGTACATTTGCTCCGCCCGAATTCCCCAATGGAATCTCGCCTACAAAAGACTTTATACCGCCCACAAGTAACCGGGGAATTTGTCCGATGATTTCTTTAGTGTTTTTAATTTGGAATGCGAATAGCAACATGTGCCAATGCGCCTTTGAATGTTCAAAGGGATAAGCCTGACCAAGAATGTGCGCTCGTTCAAGATGTCGCCATGCGGTTTGTAAATCTCCCTTTGAAAATAGTTCTTTTGATTTTAATAATTCTCCATCTACGTGCTTTTTTAAGCCCTGAGGAATTTTATAATGCAATTTCATTTCTTTATTTTTTCAACTTCAATTTGTGTTTTCATTATCACTAATGCAGTCAAAGATAATTTCTCCAATTCCTCCTTTTTTGAAAGTGGATTATTGGTTAGAATGAATTTAATTATCTCGTCCTTTGAAATTTGCATTAATGAAATTTAATATTTTGTATTCTAACTGCGTTCAAAATTGCGACCAATGCAACTCCTACATCGGCAAATACCGCTTCCCAAAGGGTGGCTACTCCGCCTGCACCTAATGCGAGTACAATAATTTTAACCACCATTGCCATTGTAATATTTTGCCAAACAATTTTTCTTGTTACGTTTCCGATTTTTATTGCAGTTACAATTTTCGAAGGCATGTCATTTTGAATCACAACGTCAGCAGTTTCAATGGTTGCATCGCTACCTAATCCTCCCATTGCAATACCTGCATCCGCCAATGCAATTACAGGCGCATCGTTTACGCCATCACCTACAAAAGCAATCGTTCGGTTTTCGTTTTTTAAGGCTTGTACTTTGTTAACTTTATCTTCCGGTAATAAATTACCAAATGCATTTACAATATGCAATTCTTTAGCAACTTTATCTACTACGCTTTGCTTATCACCTGAAAGCATTACTACTTTTAAGTTTAGTTTATGCATATCAACAATGGCTTGTGGAGCATCTTCTTTTATTTCATCAGCAACTGTAATATAACCTGCATACTTATTGTTTACCGCAATAACAACTATACTCTCAACAATACTTTCTATTTCGGTATCGTAAGCTATATTAAATTTTCGGAGCAATTTCGCATTTCCTGCCAATATTTGTTTGCTATTAACAACTCCTTTTAATCCATGTCCTGCAATCTCTTCAACTGTTTCAACCACAGCCTTGTTGTTTTGAACGTGTTGTGTTATAGCTATAGCAATGGGATGTGTTGATTTACTTTCAATACCTGCTGCCAAAGTCAATAGCTCACTTTCTTCAATCCCAACTGCAACTATTTTTTGAACTTTAAAAACACCTTTGGTTAGTGTTCCTGTTTTGTCCATAACTACTGTATCAATCTTTGTCATCACATCTAAGTAGTTTGATCCCTTAAATAAAATTCCATTTCGAGATGCTAAACCAATTCCTCCAAAGTATCCTAAAGGAATAGAAATTACCAAAGCACAAGGACAGGAGATAACAAGGAATACTAATGCTCTATAAAGCCAATCGTTAAATACATAATCCTTTACAAAGAGTGCAGGGAGCAAGCAAATACCTATTGCCAAGAAGACAACAATTGGTGTATAGATCTTTGCAAATTTGGAAATGAATAATTGTGTAGGTGCTTTTCGTGCAGTTGCTTCTTGCACCAATTCTAAAATTCTTGAGAGTTTACTGTCTTGAAAAAGTGCTGTTACTTTTATTTCGGAAACAGTATTTAGGTTAATCATTCCAGCCAATACATGTTCACTTTTCCGTTTTGTATCAGGCTTACTTTCTCCTGTTAGTGCAGCTGTATTAAATGCAGATGTCTCAGAGATAAGTTCTCCATCTAATGCTACCTTTTCTCCCGGTTTCACTTGTATTACTTCTCCAATTTTTACTTCACTTGGCGATACTGTAATTGTTGACCCATTTCTTATTACAGTTACCGTATCAGGTCGAACATCTAACAAAGCTTTAATACTTCGTTTTGCACGTTTAACTGCTGCTGATTGAAATAACTCACCAACCGCATAAAATAACATAACAGCAACGCCTTCTGAGTATTCTCCAATAAAGAATGCTCCAATGGTTGCAATGCTCATTAAAAAGAATTCGGAAAAAAACGAACCTTTTGCGATAGAGTTTACTGCATCTTTTAATACAGGAATTCCTACAGGAATATACGCTACGATATACCAAACAAGGCGAACATAATTTTTAAAAAAATCCGGCTTTATAAAATTATCAAGAATAATTCCTGACATTAAAACAACAAAACTGATAATTGCAGGTAAGTATTCTTTCCAAGCAGATTCTTCCTCGTGGTCGTGATTATGCCCTTCATGCGAATGTTCTTCTGCTTTCGCATAGATTTTATCCTCTAACGTACAACAGGTCATTTTGCCCTGCTCATCGTAGGTGTGTTTATGGTTTGGATCTGTATTAATCATTTCTATTCTATTTTAATTTGGTGGGCGAGAGAACCTGGCTATGAAAAAAGTTTAATCAAACTTAAAAGGAACCAAGCCTCCGCCCATTATATTTTAATGCCCATGACCGCCTTCTTCCTCGCTGTTTTTTATTTTAGCGAGTATGTCGTATGCTCCGTTTATTACAATCAACGATTCATTATTCAAACCTTCCTTTGTTACAATTTCGGTGTATCCTAATTCACTTATTCCTTTTGTTACTTCAAACATTTTAAAGTGATTTGCTTCCTTTTCCGCAACAAAAACATAATCTTTACCTTCAAAATTAACAATGGCTTCATTTGGCAATGCAGATAAACGCTGAGTTCCTGCTTCAACATAAGCCTTTAAGTACATTCCCGGTAACAAATCTAAGTCCTCTTTATCTAAATGACAATGAATTCGTACAGTTCTATCCGTGCTAATTTCCCTCCCAATCAAATAAACTGTTGCTGTACGTTCTTCTGTTTCATTTGCTAAAGTAAAGCGCACTTTTTGTCCTAATTTAATCTTGGGGATATCTTTTTCAAAAACAGTTAATTCAGCGTGGAGGTGTTCTGTATCAACAATTTTAAACATCACATCGGTTGGATTAACATACATTCCAATGTTTACATTTACGTGTGTAACATAACCACTTATTGGGGAAGAAATCGTGATTGAGTTTTGCATGGTTTGGCTTGTTAATTTCTCTCCATTTATTCCAAGCATCATTAATTTAGATTTTAATCCTGCATTTTTTGCAAGCATACTTTCGTATTGTGATTTAGCTTGTTGTAATGTTTTTTGAGAGTTCACATTATCTTTCGATAATTCCTTTTGTCGGTTATACTCCAATTCCAAATATTCCAATTGACTTTTGGTTTCTAAAAAGTCCTGTTGCATTTGAATGTAATCAGGATGTTGCATTACTACAATCGCCTGCCCTTTGGTTACTTTTACTCCCTGCAATAACTCCGTGCTTTTTACAAAGCCTCCCATTGGTGCGGAAATGCTAACCAAATTTTGTGGTGGCACATCCAACATTCCATTCACTTTTATTGCACCGCTCAGGTCTTTCATCTCTATCTTACCTAATTTAAGACTGATTATTTTAACCTGTTCAGGTGTTAATTCAACAATACTTGCTTCTTCTTCATGGTGTTCTTCTTTTGTAGCTTCTTCTGATTTGCTTCCACATGAGCAAATAAGAACTACAGTAAACACAAAACCAAGTAGTTTATTTATAATGATTGTCCTTTTCATATTTCTATTTTTAAATTATTTTTTACCTAATAAGAATTCCAGTTTTATTATGCTTTGATTGTATTGATTTAAGCTTGATAGATGGTTTGTCTTAATTGTTAAAGCCGTTCTAATGCTTTGTAAATATTCCACATAACCAATCTCTCCGTATTTAAACCCTTTGTCTGCCTGTTTGATTATCAATTCGGCATTCGGAAGCGCACT
>Ga0075163_10002645_pt1 | contig 24019 bp, 16 predicted proteins | sample JI1023141ADNA_FD_71478 | JGI IMG/M metagenome (GOLD analysis project Ga0075163, IMG submission 71478) | Wastewater effluent complex algal communities from Wisconsin, to seasonally profile nutrient transformation and Carbon sequestration -... | ecosystem: Engineered > WWTP > Effluent > Algae... | reverse complement strand
TGCTGATGGGACAGCGAGCTCCGATATGACAGTGAGTGGAACCCTAGCAAATGGTGGGGTGACAAAGCTAGGAGCGGGAACGCTCACCTTTTCGGGGGGAGCATCGAATAGTTATACAGGACTTACAACGATTTCTAATGGGACACTTGTTGCGAGTAAGTCTGCGGGACAACTTTCTATCCCTGGAGATGTGCTTATCAATGGAGGAACTCTCTCTTTAACGGCTCCTGATAATATCTCTAACACTTCGACAGTCACAATGACGAGTGGGGTCATTAATATGGCTTCTACAAATACGATTGGTTCCCTAATGTTTAATGGCGGATCTTTTACGGGTAGTTCAACTCTTACTCTTGCTAGTCCTGCTCTAACCGCGTTATCAATAGGTGATGGGGTCACTCTCTCTATTCCAACCACATTTTCATCCAGTGGAGGCTTGACTTACACCGGTACAACAACAGGGAGTACGATTTCGGGAGCTTTAAATTTAGGTACATCGCTTGCGCATACATTTAATATTAACGATGGAGCAGCAAGTATTGATCTTGATATCAGTGAGGTGATCTCGGGAACGGGGGCTGCAATAACAAAAACCACTGGTTTAGGGACTTTGCAGTTTAGTGGTTCGGGAGCGAATACCTATACAGGGACAACGACAGTCACGGCAGGCTCTTTAATTTTAAATAAATCCCCCAATACCGTTGCTATTGCTGGCAATACGACGATCAATGGAGGAACTTTAAAACTTGGCGCTTCAAATCAATTTGGGAGTGCATCGATAGTCAACCTTTCCAGTGGGACCTTTGACTTGAATGGAAATAATGCTACGTTAAGCGCATTCACTTATACGGGAGGTACTTTCACTCAAGGGGGAGGAACGTTATCCCTCTCAAGTAATGGAACAGCATTAACGATGAGGGACACAACAATTTCTGGACCTCTTGCACTGACAGGAGGAGGATCCATTGTTTTCGATAATACGAATAATGGAACAGCAACTTTAAGTGGTTCTGTAGATTTGGGGGGATTGGTAAGTTCTTTTGATATTGCTGATGGAACAGCAAGCTCTGATATGACGGTTAGCGGAACCCTAGCAAATGGTGGTGTGACAAAGCTGGGAGCTGGAACACTCACCTTTTCGGGGGGAGCATCGAATAGTTATACAGGGCTTACAACCATTTCTAATGGGACTCTTGTTGCAAGTAAGTCTCCGGGACAACTTTCTATCCCTGGAGATGTGCTCATCAATGGAGGAACTCTCTCTGTAACGGCTCCTGATAATATCGCCGACACTTCGACAGTCACAATGACAAGTGGAACTTTTAACATGGCGGCTGTAGATACGATTGGATCTTTAGTTTTTAATGGGGGAACTATTACAGGAGCATCCACCTTAACTCTTACAAGTACAGCATCAACAGCCTTATCATTAGGAGATGGGGTGATCGTTCCCTTTCCAATAACTTTCTCCTCCTCGGGAGGATTAACCTATACAGGGGTGAGTACAGGAAGTATCATTTCTGGACCTCTAGACTTGGGTTCATTCCTCGCTCATTCTATCAACATCAATGATGGAGGAGATGCTATCGACTTAGATATTACTAACGTTATCTCCGGAGCCGGCTCTTCTGTAACCTTATCAACAGGGCAAGGAACCCTTAGGTATAGTGGTGCTAGCCCAAATACTTACTCCGGATTGACAACGGTTACAAGTGGAACTTTGCTTCTCAATAAAACAGCGGGGGTTAATGCCGTTGCTGGAGATATTACAGTCAATGGAGGAACCTTAAAGCTAGGAGGAACAAACCAAATTATTGATACGAGTTATATGACTCTCTCTAGTGGGGTGTTTGATATGGGAGGGAATGCCGAAACGATCAAGAGTTTGACATTCAATGGAGGAACGCTATCTCAAGGAGGCGCTACTTTAAGTTTAAACAGCGCTGGAATCGCTCTTTCGGTTAGTGGAGGAACACTCATTGATGGAGCACTAGCATTGACAGGAGGAGGATCTATCTTCTTTGATTCTACATCTAACGGGACAGCTACCTTGAGCAGTACAAGTACCCTAGATTTGGGGGGTGGGGCAACTGTTTTTGATGTGAGTGATGGGACATCCTTAATTGATATGGAAATGAATGGGGTCATTAGCAATGGTGGAGTGACAAAAAATGGTGCTGGGTTGCTGAGCTTAGGTGGGACAAACACCTACCTAGGTCCCACCACCATCAATTCAGGAACATTATCAGTCATTGGAGATATTCAAACAAGTACCGTTGTTGTTAACAGTGGCGGACTATTAAAGGGCATCGGAACAGTCGGAGCAACGACTGTCCATTCAGGAGGAACGATCCATCCAGGGACTTCAATGGGTGTGCTGACAGTTGCAGGCCCCTTAGTATTGTCTGGAACAACAGAGATTGAAATTTCTTTTAATCCCGATCCAACATATGGAAACACCTCTTCTCGAATTGCGATTACAGGAGCTGGCGCGACTTTGGGGGGAAATTTAATTGTCTTGCCGGAGATAGGGATCTATTATCCAGACGATACCTGGACAATCGTACAAACAGATGGCGCTCCAGTAACAGGAACTTTTAATTTCTTCTTACCTCCAACGAAACTTCCCAGTTTATCGATAGACTATTCGATGGCTTCGTCAGGGATCATTCGATTACTCAACATGTCAATAGCAGTGCTGGGTCGTATTAACTTGGCAGCCCTTTCAGGAAATAATCTTGTCCTTGCTGAATACCTCAATACACTTCTTAACACCTCTTCTTCAGTCCCATTGCTCCAAACGCTCATTCACCTTGTCCCTCTTTCTGGTTCAGCCCTCAAAGAGGCTCTTTCGAGCATCAGTCCTTTGCGAGTGGCATCCACCACATGGACCACCCTTAATACCCAGTTTGAATTCATCTCCCTCTTGTCAAACCATCTGCAAAACCGCCGTCTTTTGGATATTTTAACATCACGAGTAGAAGAAGATTTGTATGGAGCTTTTCAGAACTTTGAAGAGAAGGACCTTTTAGTCTCAGCGGAAGAAGGCTATTATAGAAACCCTTCCTCCTCGAGGAGCAATCGAGAAAAATATAGCCTCTGGACCCAAGGATTTGGACAATTTGCTGACCAAAAAGGGGATGATACAAACCCATCATTCGGAGTGAACTCTGGAGGTGTTGTCATGGCCTTTGAATATTTAGATGTTCCTTTCCTTACTTTTGGTGGAGGTTTAGGTTATGCGCAAAGTGCTCTCCATGAACGGGATAACTTTGGCAGAGGTCATTCAAACACCTATTTATCAACTATTTATGCTGATTTTGTGACTTCTCACTTTTTTGCTGATCTAGCCCTTTTGGGATCTTTCACACAAACCCAAAATAAGAGACATGTCTTCTTTCCAAATTTTCATCAGACCGCGACAAGCTCAACAAATAGTTGGCAACTTACCCCTCATCTTGCTTTTGGGTATACGATCACGTCCTCTAAAATTGCAATCCAGCCATTTGCCTCTTTTGACTGGGCCAATCAATTTGGCAAAAGCTTTGATGAGCACGGAGCAGGACCCATCAATATGCATGTTTCGGGAAAACATTCCTCAATGCTTAGAAGCGAGTTAGGACTCTCTTTCTACGAGAAGAAAACTTGCAGGTGGGGAAGCATTATTGCTAAGCAAAGGATGAGCTATATCAATAAAACGCCCTTTTCGGTTGGGATAGTCAATGCCGCTATTATTGGAGCATCAGGTTCATTTACTGTTGAAACATTTACCCACTCGCAAAATCTCTTTTCTCCCCTCATTGAATTTATCTGCAAGTTCAATAGAGGAGGGTTTGCTTCGCTCTTTTACCAAGGGGAATTTGGACAGGAATATACCTCCCATACTATTGTGGCCAAAGCTGGGGTCGACTTCTAATACCTTTATGTTTATACCCACACAACTTCAAAACTTGGATTTTCGGCGGCGCCAGGCCGCCGAAATTTGCCGATCGTAAGTGACCCTATATTTTTAATATTAGGTCACTTACGATCGACGAATTTCGAAAGCCTTCGCGTTCGTCCAAACCTAAGTTTTGAAGTTGTTTGGGTATAGTATAGGTTGCATTTATTCTTAAACGTTCCATATAATCGGTAACCTCGACTGTGTACATTTTTTGGCGAGCAGATTCTAGGAAATGCGTGGGAAGATGCCATCTAAAAAATGTACACAGTCGAAGTAACTTATCGTTAACAGGAAAGATGTATCTCAATGAACAAAACAATCCTCACGGCCATTGCCCCCCTTCTCCTTGCAGTAGCACCGATGAAACCGATTTTTGCAGCAGTCCCTGCATCGGAAGTTTATGAAAATAAACAGATCGGAAAGATCACAATCATCATGGAAAATCTCCCAAGAGGGGCCACATTTAATCAAGAACGTGTCTTATCGATGCTCAGTACCAAGCAAGGGGACCCATTTTCTCAGCTTACCTTTGACCACGACCTAAAATCTCTTGCAGAAGAATATGACAAAGCGATCCCGACTATCCAGACAGAAAATGGCGAAGTCTATATTACGATTAAGCTATGGCAAAAACCTATGATCCGCTCGATTACCTGGAATGGAAACGATAAGATTAAAACAAGCAAACTCCAAAATGAACTCGGAATCAAACCCCATACCATTTTTTCACGGGACGCATTTAATCACGCCCTTACAAAAGTCAAAGAATATTACCAGAAGAAAGGTTACTTTGATTATCAACTTGAGTACAAATTGATCCCCTACACCAATACGAATGAAGTCGATATCGAAATCACCGTCGATGAAGGAAACTCTGGTCACATCAAAAAAATCTGCTTCAACGGATTTTCTAAGAAAGAAGAATCGGCCATCCTCGATCTGATGACGACAAAGAAATATAACTTCTTTACCAGTTGGCTTACAGGAACAGGAAATTATCATGAAGAAGCCTTAGAGCACGATAAGCTAGTCATCGTTAACTACCTTCAAAATGAGGGGTATGCCGATGCAGAGGTGAGTATCCAGATCAAGGAGAGTGCAGAAGGGCGCCTTGAGATCTATGTGACTGCTAATAAGGGAGAGATTTACAAATTTGGAAGTTTTTCTATCTCTGGAAATAAGCTGCTCACCGATGAGCAAATCAAAAAAGTGATGATTATCCACGATGGATCGACTTTCTCCCCTGAAAAACTCCGCGATAGTATCGAAAATATCAAAGATCTTTATGGAAAAGATGGATACATCGAAACAGAAGTGAACTATTCTCTCCACCTCTCTCGCTCTGTTCCTATTTATGATGTTGATCTCCGGATCACCGAAGGAGAGCAGTTTAAAATCGGCCTCATTCGGGTTCTTGGAAATGTCTCGACAAACAAAAATGTGATTTTAAGAGAGTCTCTCCTTGTGCCAGGAGAGGTTTTTGACCGAAGACGACTCAAGATCACTCAGATGCGTCTTGAAGCAATGGGCTACTTCAAATCGGTCAACGTATACCCCATTAAAACTACGGAAGATCAAGAACTGGGTGAAAACTACCGTGATGTCATCATCGAAGTAGAAGAGACAGCAACAGGAAATTTAAGCCTCTTCTTTGGATTTAGTACCCTTGAAAACCTCTTTGGAGGACTCGACCTTGCAGAAAACAACTTTGACCACAGAGGTCTTACAAGTTTTTGGAAAGGACTCTCCAGACTAAGAGGTGCGGGTGAATATGCCCACGCCCGTGTTCAAATTGGAAAAAAACAACAAAGCTATACCATTGCTTGGATGGACCCTTACTTTAAAGATACCCTCTGGCGCTTTGGAGTCGATCTCAACTACTCAAAAACAGGGCTCCAATCTGATGATTACCATGTCAATTCATTTGGAGGATCACTCTTTGGTAGCTATCCCCTCACCAACTATTGGACCTATGGATGGAAGTTCCGCCTCCGTAATTCCATTACCCACATCCATGGAATAGAAAACGAAGAAGCACAAAAAGAGAGGCAAAATAGTGGTTGGGTTACAGGGGTTGGTAGCTCTATCTCCTTTGACTCCGTTGATAATGCTTTCAAACCCCATCGAGGATTTAGATCAAGCATTGAAGCCGAGCTTGCTGGAGTGCGCCGCCATGATCATGATCATACCATGTTCCCCTTCCTAAAGTTGGGGTACCTCAACAACTATTACTACCCTGTTTGGAGAAAAGGAACCTTGAAGCTTAAGTGGGAACTCCGCTTTAGCTACCCCTTCTGGGGAGGAGCGCCTGATCTTCTCCCTCTTAATGAACGGTACTTCCTCGGGGGGGAAACAACCGTTAGAGGTTACAAACCTTATATCTTAGGACCTCACTTCACAAAGAACAATGGAACAGAGAAAGATGACCCCACAGGGGGGGTCTCCTCTACCCTCCTTTCTATGGAATATAACCAAACCATCTTCAAGATGCTTGACCTTTTCACCTTTATCGATGGAGGTTCGATTTCTGAAAAACGGTTTAAAATTTCAACTATCCGAATGGGTTATGGTGCAGGAGCTCGTATAGAGCTTGGTAACCGGATGCCGATTACCCTAGGTGTGGGCTTTCCTATCAATCCCCAAAAACGTCTAACAAAAATCATAAATAACCCCGATGGAACGATTACGAAGAAGTACAAAAAGTATGAAGACCAGAAAATCTTCTTTATTTCCATGGGAGGACAATTTTAAGAGACGAAGAAATCGGTTATTTGCTATGATGGGTAACAACTAAAATGTTTTTTTAAGGAGACTTAATTCATGAATAAACGACAAATTTTTATCCTAATCACTTCTCTCTTTTGTCTTTCCTCAATGAAAAGCTTTGCTGCTGAGGAGATCCCCTACGGAATCGTCAACTTCGGAAATTGTTTGACCGAATCAAAATATGGGAAACAAGAACAAGAGTCATTTGAAAAAGTTCGAGAGCAAATGATCTCGATGATGGGAGACATCGAAAAACAGCTGAATGAGATCGCTACAAAATTCAACGATCCTGAGTTCGTTGATAGCCTCTCCCCTGAAGGAGAACAGGAGCTAAAAGCAAAGTTCCAAACGCTCAGTGAAGAACTCAATCGGTACCAAAACCAGTACATGCAAATCATGCAGCAAGCAAATATGAGACTCATGCAAACCATGAGCAACCATATCTCAAAAGCTTCTGAAACCATTGCAAAACAAAGAAAACTCCCTATGATCGTCCGTGAAGAGGTCTGCTTCTTCTTCAACCCCTCGTTTGATATTACAAGCTCTATCATCAAAGAGATGGATAAAAGCTACGACAAAGAACATAAAGTCGAAGATCAAGCAAAAAAATAGGGAAGACCATGACGAAGCGATTTTCACTGGGTGAGCTCTCCTTGCTCACCTCTTCAGAGCTTGTTGGTGATCCAACTCTAGAGATCATAAACGTGGATAACCTAGAATCGGCATCTGAAAAAGATGCCTCTTTTTTAGCCAATCCTAAGTATAACGAAGCAATGAAACAGTCGAAAGCAGGGGTGATCTGTATTGATCGAAAAACACCCCTTATCGAAGGAAAAAATTTCCTTATCTCCGATAACCCTTCCCGGACATTCCAAATCATTGCAGAAAAAATAATCGCCTCCAGCCATCACCACTCCGGTTTTAAAGGGATCCACCCTACCGCAGTCATTCATGAAACAGCCTCCATTGGCGATGATGTCACGATCGCCCCTTGCGCTGTTGTCGATGCTTACGCAGTCATTGGAAGAGGAACAAAACTTTACCCCCATACCTACGTAGGCGTCGGTGCAAAGGTGGGCGAAGAGTGCACCCTTTACCCCAATAGTTCGGTCCGCGAACGGTGCATCCTTGGCAACCGTGTCATTCTTCAGCCTGGCGCCGCTATAGGCTCTTGCGGCTACGGATACACCACCGACCCCAAAACAGGGCGCCATACCAAGCTTGAACAACTCGGAAATGTCGTTCTAGAAGATGATGTCGAAGTCGGTGCTAACTCCACCATCGATCGAGCCCGTTTCAAACAAACCCTCATCAAAAAAGGGACTAAGATCGACAACCTAGTCCAAATCGCCCACAATGTGGAGCTAGGTGAGAACAACATTATCGTCTCACAAACAGGGATCGCAGGATCTTCTAAACTGGGCAATAACGTCTTCCTTGGAGGACAAGCAGGAGTTGTTGGCCATGTCACGATCACCGATAATGTTAAAGTTGCCACTCGAGGGGGGGTAAGCAAATCGATAAGCGAGCCCGGCATCTACGGTGGAGGCCCTACCTCTCCCATGGCCGAGTTCAATAAACGACAAGTTCTTCTAAGAAAAATTGGAACATTTGTCAAAGATTTAGCGAGCCTCAAGCAAAGAATCGAAAACCTTGAAACGAAATAACTCGAGTTTTATATTATATTCGTGCTAACCTTCGGTAGAACTTACTCTGCGAGGGACCCGTAGGATGATTACAATCTACGATAAGGGCGAGCATGACGAGGAATTTGTAGAGATCCCCGAACCAAAAGAGGGGTGCTGGATCCACGTCGAAGATGCAACCACCAACGATATCAATCAGATCAGCAAGCTGATCGACCTCGAGTATACCGATATGTATGACACGCTCGATCGGTATGAGATCCCTCGTGTAGAAAGAATCGATGAAGTGGTCCTGATTTTCACCCGTCACCCCATTGACCACGAATCGGGGCTCTATACCACCACCTTCACCATCATCCTCACCAAAGATTATTTTATCACCATCTGCCCCCAAAAATCGCAGATCGTTGAAAACTTTATTTCACAAAAGCCCAAACTCAGCCCCGCCCAGCAGTCAAAATTCCTGATCTATATCCTTCTTAAGATCACCCAAGAATATACCCTACAAATTAAAAAAATTCGGACGAACGTCCTAAAACAAGAAAAAAAGATGTCCTACGTCGATAGTAAAGACATCACCAACCTCACCCACAACGAAGAGATCCTCAATCAGTACCTCTCCTCCCTCGTTCCGATCCGAAGTGTCCTCGAATCAATCACCTCCGGGCGGTACACCTTCCTCCACGAAAAAGATCAAGACCTCCTTGAAGATCTTCTAAACGCCAGCATGCAGTCCGAAGATCTCTGCTCGATCAACCTCCGGAGCATCCGGAGCCTCCGCGACTCCTACCAAATCATTTTCACGAATCAATTGAATAAAACGATCAAGCTTTTAACCGCCCTCACGATCATCCTCAGCATCCCCACCATGATCGCCTCTCTCTACGGGATGAACGTGGGCCTCCCCCTAGCCAATGAGAAACACGCCTTTGCCATCGTCCTCACCTTCATCGTCCTCCTCTCCATCTGCTCCCTCATCATCTTCCAACGGAAGAAATGGCTCTAACTTTTTTCTGTATTCTCTAGCTTTGCAAGAATGCCCTCTCGAACCTTTTTCCACTGAAGAGAGTTAACAACAGTCCCCATAGAAGTGCAGTAGGCCTTATGTGCAGCCTCGAGTTCTGTTCCGTTTGTCTTAAATTTCTCTTCGCTAAATTCCTTATTAAACGCTTCTAGCTCTTCCTTGAATTGATCAGTAGGGGCCTCTTCTTCTAATGCCTGACGAGCCTCTTCAGACATTTTGTTTTCAAATCTTGCAAATTCTTCTTGCGTTCTAAAACATATAGAATTGTCAGTATATTGTTTGCACAAAAGATCTGCTGACTGAAGCTTCTCGGCTCTTTCATCCAAAACCTTTGTTGCTACTTTCAATCTCTCAAGCAAAGAATCAAAGGCCTCTTTCATATCTCCTTCTCTTTGTTTCTCTACTTCTCTCTGTTGATCCTGTCGTAGTGTTTCTTCATACTCTTGGTCTTGCTCAGACATATCTGGAACAGTATACGGGTTATTTGTTTGAGCTCCGGTCTGAACAAATTCCATACCTCTTCGATCAGCAGGAAATTCTAATTCCTCGGAGAGCTGTGGTCTTCGATTCATTCTTTCCAGAAATTGGTTGGCATCAGCCATATCTTGTTCAGAAACTGGATTATCTCCAGTAAAGATGCCAATGAGTCGTTCATGTTCTATTTGGCTTTCATTAGGAACACAACCGCTTTTTTCAAGTAATGCATTGAGTGTCTCAGCTTTTCTATTATTCTGATGATTCGCTTGGACTTCAGAGTCTTGGAGAAACCCCACTCCTTGATAAGCAACAGCTAATGCCGCGACGGACTGTGGTGTTGGATTCGTTCCTGACTGAGATAGGTTAAGCTGATTCACCTGTGCTGGGCCTCCAGAAGAGTCGTCACTTTTTGGGGTGTGGGGATCTTTTTTGTCACCATCAGGGGAAGGTGGGGGTGATTTGCGCATCATGGCGACGTAAATGAAGGCAATGGAGAAGAAGGCGAGGGCAAAGACAGCGATGGCTTTTGCAGCGAGGGACATCTCTGATGGTGTAAAAGACTGAGGGACAAATGTCTGGGTGGTGGGCTGTGGGGCCGTACGGAAATAAATTTCTGACATTTTGGTACTCCTCCTTGCTGACTTGAAGAGGAGGGTACCACGGATGATAGTTAAATTTAAACCAGTAATATTGGGGGGTTTTCAAGATATTTCTGTACAGTTCTGATGAACTGCGCCGCTTCTGCCCCATCGATAACTCGATGATCGACCGAGAGGGAGATCATCATCCGTTTTCCGGGGACAACGGCGCCGTTTTTAACAACGGGGCACTCTCGTATACCGCCGATAGCAAGGATGGCGGATTGAGGTGTGTGATGATCGCTTGGAGTTTATCGCTAATTGCTTTTCGCATGGGTGTCAAGGGAATAGTTACACCCAGCCGCAGAGTAGCGTTGTGTTAAATTAAAAAAGTAAGTTATGGTATTTTTTGTATACCGCTCGTGTTTCAAAAATTGGGAATTTGCCAAAGTCAACGCTCAAAATTTAATCTCCTCGAAGCAGCTCCCATTCAAGAGATAGGAGCGATGGAGAGGAGGTTAAAGATCGGGATGTTGATAAAGGGAAAAACCAAGTTTTGAAGTTGTTTGGATATAAATCTAGAGGATAAAAAATGGAATTTGGTTGGCACTTTATTCGATTACTTATTTTAGGTTTAATAAACATTTCAACATCATTATTTTCATCCAACTTCTTGGAAGCAAGCAATCCTCTTAAATTTGAATGCCCTTATCAATGCGGAACCTGGGGTTCTCCATCCCTTCTTTCGATAGAGTGGGATTTTGTTTTAGTTTTACATCATGTCGATCAACTCTTAAGTACCGTTCACTATTATGAAGATGAGGATTATATTGAGGATTTTTGGGATCCTAATGTCAGTTATTGGTTAGAACGATATCCTCCCCCAATAAATGAGAACTCTTCATGGTACAAGCACATCATTAATGAGTCTTTTTATTGTAGAAATCATCCAGAAGAGTGTGACTTTTGCTTTTGCTCGATTGCTATAGAGACTCCTGATAGAAAAGGACTAGCAAGCTGGTCTCATTGGGGTATTAAGCATTTTGAGGATAGCCAAGGAGCACATTTAGGAAAAATTTTTACAAGACAAGAATTTTTAGGGATTATCAACAATGAGCAAGAAGAACGATTGCCTATGATTTCCTATCGTTTTGATAACTATATCGACTTTCATCAAGCTTGTGAAGACCTAAAAGATGATATTGAATGGTACTACCTGCAAGGATATCAGTATGAAAATGATCCTGGACCAGTAGATGACAGACCGGTGATGGTTGAATACTACAAAAATTTTCATGAGAAAATCAAAACTCTTGAAAACAAATACCACTCTATTTTCACGCATTGTTCTCAAGACCATCATGCCCCATCCGCGTATTATCAAAACGCCTTGCATGACCTTAAGATAGGAGATATAAGCTCATCTCTTGAAAATCTCCGAGAGCTCTACAAATTAATTGATATTGACACCCTTTCTTCCTCAGTAGCTTCAGCAATCTGCCAGACGAAAGGTTACGTAGAGATGGAAATAGGTTATTATGACCAGGCAATTCTTGATTTAGGAAAGGCAATCGAGAAAGATCCCAATTGCAATGATGCTTATTTCTTGCGGGCCATTGCTCAGTTTGAAAGGGGAAACTTCAAAGAGGCAATAAATGACTATTCAAAGTCTAATGTTAGTGTAACTCCTCTTGATGAAACCCTAGCTACCCCTATAAAGAAATATACATCCCAAGAGGTGCTTCAATTTTCTACAGGAATAATTGAAGGGGTTACATCAGGGAGTCTCCAAAGCCTACAAGAGTTCATTCCCTCAACGTTAAACTCTTTATGGGGATTAGCAAATGGCTTATGGGCCTTTGCTCTCCATCCCAAGCAAGTATCTATAGAAATGCTACAAGCTGCAAATAACATTATCAACTTCATCAACTCCCATGATTTTCTTGATACTATTTCAATCATTATTCCAGAAATACAAGAACTAAGACAACAGAGGCTAAGTCCTTACCAAAAAGGTCAATTGATAGGAAAAATCATAGGTCGATACGGAGTGGACATATTGATGTGCTCCGGCTCGGTAAAAGGAATAAAAGCTGTAATGGAGCTCAAAAGAGCAAATGCTGCTCTCAGTCTCAAAGTTTTATCAAAACAACTAGGAAAAACAGAAGCCTTTTCAGAGATTTCTCAACAATGGTGGAAAAATACTGCTCCCATTATTGATGAAATAAAACTCCAAAAAGGAAAGCTCGGAGAAAATTTATGTAATGCATTTAAAACAAGTAACCTAAATGAACATCAAATAAGAAAAATTCTAAACCATGCTGGTATTCAAACCTTTGCGCGCCCAAAGGGAATACCTCAATCTTATAAAGTATCTATATCCAAAAAGCATGGTGGGATGGTTTACACGCACCCAACAAATCCTCATATATCAATCAGAGTATCTCCAGGAAACCCCAACAGCATTAATTCAGCGCAAAGAACACCTTACATAGTCCATAAAACCCCTAAAGGACCTCTAGATAAGAAAGGAAAAATTCATAAAAAGGACGATATAGAAGTTCACATACCAATAGAAGAATATGATTTTACTAAATTAACAAAAATTTTACCTATCGATGAATAGATCTAATGAAGAAGATGCATTAAAAACCCTTTTAAGAGGGTATGTTGAACCCTTGACAGATGAAAAGCTCCAAAGACAAGTTTGGATCGAAGGTCAATGGGAAAAATGGACTACCTTTGATGAGTTGTACATGAACTTTTGTGATTACTGTGAGCCTATTTTAGAAGAACCTGATAAATATCCCCTTACCACCGAGCAACTATCTGAAATTAAAATCCTCTATGACCTTATTGAGGATTTTGATGACAAAAATCCAGACATAGCAACAGTTGAGGACTACAAAAAAGTCCTAAGTGATCCTATGTGGAAAAATATTCAGTCCCAGGCAAAAACAGTTCTATCGAAATTCAAATCGTCTGATCAAACGATGTGACACTCTAAAGATGTATACAGGAAAAATCATAGTTAAAGGGGGAGTTGCAAACTCCCTCTAAATTTAAACCAGTAATATTGGGGGGTTTTCAAGATATTTCTGCATAGTTCTGATGAACTGCGCCGCTTCTGCTCCATCGATAACCCGATGATCGACCGAGAGGGAGATCATCATCCGTTTTCCCGGAACAACAGCGCCGTTTTTAACAACGGGGCAATCTCGTATACCGCCGATAGCGAGGATGGCGGATTGAGGGGGGTTGATGATCGCTTGGAAGTCGTGAATTCCGTACATCCCGAGGTTGGAAAGGGTAAAAGAGCCGCCGCGGTATTGTTCGGGCTTTAATTTCCCCTCTTTGGCAAGGGTCGCGAGGTGTTTGACTTCAGCTGAGATTTGGCCGAGATTTTTGTAGTCGACATGGCGGATAATGGGGGTGATGAGGCCATCGGGAATGCTAACAGCAACGGAGATGTCGATCGTTTTAAATTGGACGATTTGTTTGTTGGCACTATCGAAACCAGAGTTGACATGGGGATGCGCGCGAAGAGCAAGGGCTACAGCGCGCATCACAAAATCGTTGAAGGTGACTTTAATCCCCCCCTCTTTGAGTTGCTCTCGGAGGGTGATCATCGCTTCAACATCAATATCTTGTTGGACGTAGAAGTGAGGAACGAAGGTTTTTGAGGCTTGGAGTTTATCGCTGATCGCTTTTCGCATAGGCGTTAGGGGAATCGTTTGGTAACTCCCTGGCTTTTCGGTGGGTTTTTGTCCAGCGCCGAAGGTGGCTGCGGCTAGGGGCTCTCCGAGATCAAGATCGCGACTCATCACCCGCCCATCAGGTCCTGATCCTTTGACGGAGGTGATGTCGATCCCTTTTTCTTTGGCGAGCTTTTTTGCTAAGGGAGAGGCGGCAAGGCGCTCTTTCATTTCGGTGTCGAATTCAAAGGAGTAGTCTTCGAGTGGGGGTTCGATCGGGAAATTGACTTGGGTTATTCCAGTGGCAGGTTGTTTTGGAAGAGCAGCTTCTTTTGGGGCTTTCTCCCCTTTTTGAGAAGGGGCTGTCTCTTGTTTTTTGATCCCTTCGGTCTGGTACCCTTCAATACTTTCCTCTTTGGAGAGGGTGAAGATCGCAACGGCTTGATTGACAAGGGCCTCCCCTCCTTCGGAAACAAGGACTTTTCGAAGAAACCCTCCATCTAGGGCTTCATATTCAACGGTTGCTTTATCGGTAGCGACTTCAAAGAGAAGCTCTCCACTTTTAACGAAGTCTCCTTCTTTTTTGTGCCATTTAACAATGGTTCCCCCTTCCATGGTAGGTGAGAGTTTGGGCATCGTGAGGGTAAAAGGCATCGTCGTTTAACTCCTAAGGTGGAGGGTTTCAGAGATCGCTCTTGCGATCCTCTCGGGGTTTGGTTGCGTTTCCCTCTCAAGGGTTTTGTTGTAAGGGAGAGGGGTTTCTCTTTGGCAGACCCTCTTTAAAGGGGCATCTAAAAAGTCAAAACATTGCTCTTGGATTTGAAATCCAATCTCTGCAGAAATTCCACTGAAGATATGTCCCTCTTCAACAAGGACAGCAAAGTGGGTTTTGCGGACAGATTCAGCAATGGTTCCCATATCGAGAGGTTTGATAGTCCGAAGGTCTATCACTTCGGTCTCGATTCCCCTCTTTGCCATTTGTTTTGCCGCTTCCATACAATGGTGGAGCATCCGGCTATGAGAAATCACTGTGATATGTTTTCCTTCTCGGAGAATTTTTGCTTTTCCAAACGGAACTAAATACTCTTTGGTTGGGATCTCCATTTTCATCCCGTAGTCGAGCTCGTTCTCTAAAAAGATAACAGGGCTATCGCACCGAATTGCTGATTTTAAGAGCCCTTTGGCATCGTAAGGGTTACTGGGAGCGACAATGATAAACCCAGGGAGATTTCCATAGATCGCCTCAACGCAGTGGGAGTGTTGACACGACACTTGAGCTGCTGCTCCATTTGGTCCACGAAATACAATCGGCACCTTAAAGCGATTCCCTGACATGTAATACATTTTGCAGGCATTCGAAACGAGTTGATCAAAGGCTACAAAGGAAAAGTTAAAACTCATAAATTCGACAATCGGACGAAGCCCTGTGAGTGCTGCGCCGATGCAGAGACCTGTAAACCCATTTTCAGCAATAGGGGTATCAATAATGCGTTCTGGGCCCCATTTATCGAGAAGACCTTTAGAGACTTTATAAGCGCCATTATATTCAGCCACCTCTTCTCCCATAAGATAGACAAGGGGGTCCCGCTCCATTTCTTCATCGATCGCTTGCCGGAGCGCTTCTCGGAGTTCTACATTTTGCATTTTTTGACTCATGGGGCAAACACATCCTCTTCTAACGTCATGACATCGGGCTCAGGGGAGCTCTCTGCATATTTCATTGAAGCAATGATTTTCTCTTTGATCTCTTGATCGCAGGCCTCAAATTCTTTTTCGGTGAGGATTTTTTCTTTTATCAGATAGTCGCGGAAAAGATGGATGGGATCACGTCCTTTCGCTGCCTCAAGCTCTTCTTTAGAACGGTAGAGGCCCGGGTCAGAGATCGAGTGACCACGAAAACGTTCAGTCACCACTTCCACAAGGACGGGACGCCCTGTTTTTTTTACCTCATCGTGAATCTGTTTAAAACCGCTGTAGCAATTGTTAAAATCCATCCCATCAAGGGTGTAAGATTTCATCCCATAGGCAGGGGCAAAATGCTCAGCAATAGGCTGCACACAAAGGGCGCGGCTGACAGCTGTTCCCATTCCCCACTGGTTATTTTCAATCACATAGACACACGGAAGATTCCAAAGAGAGGCGAGATTCAGCGATTCATGAACGGCTCCTTGGACAAAAGCTCCTTCCCCTAAAAAGCAAATGGCTATACCTGTTTGTTTTTGATATTTAAGGGAAAAGGCTGCACCTGTTGCAATGGGAAGGTGTCCTCCCACGATTCCAAAACCGCCGAGCATCCGATCAGCGTACAAGTGCATCGACCCTCCACGTCCCATTGCATTTCCTGTGACTTTACCGTAAAGCTCAGCCATCATTTCATTGGGAGTAGCGCCACATAAAAAGGCAAGGGCATGACACCGATAGGTGGTCACCCACCAGTTATTTTCGACCCCCATCGCATGAATTGCAGCGGTTTGAATCGCTTCTTGACCCATGTAGGCATGGAAGAAACCTCCAACCTTTCCTTGCTGGTAAGCAGATTCTGCCCGCATTTCAAAGTGACGAATGGTGAGCATCTCCTTCATGACTTTAAGAAGACCCTCTTTTCCCAAGGCATTTTTAGCATCGCCCTCCTTGGATACAAAGAAGTTATACTTAATGTGATGGGCGTTTTTTTTTGCCATGTCTTACTGTGCCTTTTTACCCTTTCTCATACTGCACCAGATGCCTCAAAGTCAATAAGGCATTGTTTGCATCGGCCCCAAATCTCTTTTCGGGGTGATGTTAGGGTTATTTGTCACCGGCACCGCTCGAAGATCATCTTCGTCACTGGTTCGATAACACCCAACAGTCAAAAGAGCAAGAACAAGAAACATTAAAATGGTTTTCACTTTCTATCCTTTTCTTTGAACCTATCCCATTAAAAAGTGTGAATGGGATGGGTTCTTAAAGGACCTATCATACTCGACTAAAGTCTTTTTGACAATTTATAATCTTCTTGTTTAGACTAACATCCATGTCTAAACGGCCAATCTATTACGATACAGAGACGACAGGGGTACGTCCCGACAAAGACCGGATTGTTGAAATCGCTGCCTATGATCCTGTGCGAGGTAAAACGTTCCACTCCCTTATCAATCCCGGCTCCCCTATTCCTAAAGAGGCCAGCGCGATCCATCATATTTCTGATGAGATGGTCCAAGATGCCCCTTCCTTTACCGAAGTGGGCAAACAATTCATTGAATTTTGCAGAGAAGAGGTGGTCCTGATCGCCCATAACAACGATGCTTTTGATCAACCCTTTCTCGAAAATGAATACCAAAGAAATGAACTTACTCTCCCTGGGTGGCCTTATATTGATTCCCTAAAATTTTCACGGAAATATCGCCCTGATCTTCCTCGCCATTCCCTTCAACACCTTCGGGAATATCATGGGATCGAAGCAAATAATGCCCACCGCGCCCTTGATGATGTGATCATCCTTCACCAAGTCTTTTCTCTAATGATTGATGATCTTACCATGGAAACAATCATCGAACTGATGAACCAAAAAGAGACACTTCGTCATATGCCTTTCGGCAAACATCGAGGCGTTCCCATCAAAGATATTCCCCCTGGTTACGTCCGCTGGCTCCATGAGAACGGGGCTCTTGATAAATCCGACAATGCCGAGCTCAAAGAAGCCTTCGCAGTCCTCGGCATGCTTCCCACTTAACCTGAGTTTTGAGTTTATTTTGCTTATTCTCATCGGAGAGTTCTCTTAGATTCTTGGGATTTTTACCGAAGCGAAGGGCCAAAGTGCCCTTTTCGAGGTAAAAAGACCGAGAAGAAAGAGAAAAATCCCTGAGAATGAGTGAAATAAACTCAAAACTCAGGTACTTAGTGTCTAGACACTTAGAGGGAATTGCAAAACTCCCTCCTTAAAAAGAAATTTGCAGGTTAAGCTCTGCACCCCAAAAGATGTAGGAGTTCTTGGGAAGGCCTAAACTGAGTCCTGAGGGAGAACGTGCAGTCGTTTGACCATCTTGCCAAAACTCAAAAAAGGGCTTGAAGATAAGGCTAAGATTCTGACTTTTTGCAAACGCATAGCTTAAGGGAAGTTCAACAAGGAAATTCTTAAACTTCTTCTGAATTTTCCAGTAAGCTCCACCAATAGGTGAAATGTAAACGCTAGAAAAGACTTGCCCTTTCCAAGTTACATTCCCCCCTATACCAATCGAGTCGGTGATTTGATAATAGGTAAGGATTCCCACCGGAACATAAAAGTGGTTATAGCGAAGATCGATTGCTGAGAGATGGTTATAGTGAACCCCATGGCTGAGGTGGCGGTAGCCAAAGCCGGTAAAAAAAGTGAGCAAAAAGTCATTTTTCCAAAATGCTAGGGTATAGCCAAGCTTTTCTTGAACATTCACATCAAGAAGAGTCCTTTTTCCATTTCCCCCATGCACTCTCCCATAAGCCCAATCAAGCTCTAATCCTGCATAAAGAAAGTTAAAAGGTTTGTATTCGTATAACCCTTGCATTCCCCCCATGTTTCCTTGAAGGGAAGGAAGTCCACTCGGCTTCACATTTGCACGAATATAGCGTGGTCCTATTACAAAGTGTTGAACAGGGGAGGGGGAAGGTTTTTCCCCGTCTTGAGCGTAGAGCCCTAGCGTTAAAAGGAGGAAGATGATTGCTTTTTTCATGAAAAACCACTCTTTTTCAAATTTTTTCTAGATATATAATCTTGCTTTAAGCTATTTTTTTCATCAATAAAAAACAGTTTGGAGCCCTTTATGAGAGCCTTTTTTTGCCTTATTTTTCTCCCCTTCTTCCTTTACTCAGCGCCCGATACTTTTTCTAGTGATCGACTTAAGAAATTTGGAAATGATTTCTATAGCGAACAAAAGGATCAGTTGTTTGAGGCTGGACTCACAGAAATAGAGTCGAGTGAAAAGTTATCACCAGCACCAAAAAAGGGCTTTTTGCCCGTTCTCATTACAAACGATACAGGTTTTTCTGATAACCAAGTTTATGTTATTCTTGAAGGACAACAGATTGCTGGAGGAACACAATACTTCTTTAGCCTCGACAAGTCAACGGGCGTTTATACCCCTCACATTGCAACAGTTTCATCTTATTCTCCAAACTACTCTTATCGTTTTTCCGAACTTCCTTCTTCTATAACAGGAAGTAGTGATCGCATTGTGTATGTCCCTGACTTAAATGGAGCCCGTTTTTATTTTTCAATCAATCGACCGATTTATTTAGCCTCAAAAACAGGAAATGCCATTGCCGCACCCTCTTATTTTGCCTTTTATGACCCTAACTTCAATACTCTGTTCGAATCTGTTGAGCTCACTTATACGAATGACTTTATCTATAAACAGCCCCCTCCTGTAATCCCATGGACAGCTTCGATTAATACAACAGAAGTTGATGCCTTTGGCCTTCCTATTAAGATCCAATACTATTCACATAATCCTTCTAACCCTAGTAAGCTCATTCCCGTTATACAAGCTCCCAATGCCCTTCCCTCTGGATTTGGAGAGGGAGGTCTTGCTGGAAATACCACAAGGAGCGCCATTTTAAACTCTGTCCACTCAGGACTAAGCTCTGGTGATTTAACAGGTCAAAATGTGTGGACACGCCTTGTTATTCCTTATTATTCCGATCCCTATACTCCTTCTGGACTTCAAACCTATCTTAGAATCCTTTCGCCAAAACAAGGGGTTGGGAATGATCCTTCTACAGCCATCCAAATGCAAGGAGGGATCTCTATACAACATCTAAATACGGTACAAGGAACTGGAGGAGTCCCTCGCTTCTACAACTCGAATTTTCCTTTTTTCCCTTATGACTACTTTTCAAGTACTAGTTTCGGAAATTCAAATTCCTTTGCCGATGACCTCTTCAGTTACTACACAGGAGGGACTGATCTCTATATCTCAACAGGAGGACAATCACCTGCTATCTACCAAGGGTCAACGTCGGGAGCAAGCCCCAATCAAACAATCACTTTTACCCTTTTCTCAGGATCAGGCCCTTCTCCCCTTACAATAGATCAAGGTAATCTAAACGTTTATAAAATGTATTCGGGTAACCAAGAAATTGGAGCAAGTCCTTCTCCTATTGGTTTCTATTTTGGTGATGCCTTTACAGCAGGGATTCTTCCAAGTACAACAGGAACAGCCTCAGGAACGCCGATCAATATTACAGATGCAACAAATGGGGGATGGGAAGATACCAATGTCCCAAATTATTATACTCCCCTTAACAACCTACTGCCTGGAGGGCCTTGGTATAGTCTCTACGCCAAGGAACTCCACCAGGTTGCTATAAGAACAACTTTTACAGCCCCTACACCTAATTTTCTAAGTGGTGTTGGACTGTGCTATGCTTATGATTTCGATGATTCCTTAGGAATTAGTGGAACAATCACCCCCAAAAATACAACTCCTGAATCTGACAATCTTTACTTAAGGATTACTCTTGGAAAGATTGACACCGCTGTTCCTAACCCTTTTGCCGATACAAACAGCTATGATGTTACTTTTAAAACTCCTTCAAACACTCGAACTCTTTTTTACCGCCAAGGAAATACGGGACCTTATATTCAGGTCCCTTTTAATCCTTCTGGAACAACGATCTCAGGTCTTTTCTCAAACCAGTTTACTCCCCTTTACATCCGCTATACGAATAACCAAGGGACAAGTGACTACATCGTCTATTTGTATCATCAATTTCTTGTTCCCCAAGGAAGATACTCCGATGCTGAAATCAGTGTGATCAATTCAACAACAATCACCCCTGATAACATCCCACCCACAAGTTTTACAATAAACTTATTACCATGAGGGCGGAGAGGGGTTATACTGAAACTGATGCTGCTTCTTTTTGAATGCGGAAGTGGGTTTCCCATAACGTACGGAAAGGAGGACAACTCTCAAGGAGTTCTTCTTTCGTCCCTTCAGCGATTTTTTGCCCCTTTTCAAGATAGATAATGCGATCGGCATACTCGATCGTTGAAAGGCGATGGGCAATCAAGATTTGGGTGATTTCACCATGAAGTTCTTTAATGGCCAATTTGATTTTATCCTCACTCACGGCATCAAGAGAAGAGGTTGCTTCATCCAAGATAAGGATCGGCGCATTTTTCACAAGGGCTCGCGCAATAGCTAGGCGCTGCTGCTGTCCCCCAGAAAAGTTTTTTCCTGTTTCGGCAAGCATTGTTTCGTATGTTTCGGGAAGATCTTTTATGAATTCATGGGCATGTGCTTTTTTTGCAGCACGGACAATCGCCTCTTTTGAAAAGGGTTTTCCATAGGCAATATTGGCACTGATCGTATCATAGAAAAGGAAAGGCTTTTGTGGAACAAAAGCTATTTTGTCACGGAGAGATTGCTGGGTATAATCATGGATCTCTTTTCCATCGATAAAGATCGCCCCTTTTTGAATATCGTAAAGGCGAGGAAGGAGTTGAACAATGGTTGATTTTCCAGCACCTGTCGCCCCTACTAAGGCAACGGTTTCCCCTTTATTCACCTTGAAACTGAGATCTTGGAGAATCCATCTCTCTTCATAGCGGAACCAGACGTTTTTAAATTCAATGGCTGTTTCAAACCCCTTAAGCTCGGTTGCATGGGGATGGTCAGTGATCTCCGGTTTAAGATTCAGTACCTCGTACATCCGCTCGGCAGCGACCACCCCTTTTTGAATATTGGTGTTTTCCTCTGCAAACTTCTTCACTGGCTCATAAAAGAGATTAAGAAGGCCAATAAAGACAATGAGCTCGGCAATTTTCATCTCTAAAACATAGAGCCCCACAATAAGAACTGTTGCAATACAGAAAGTGGTGATCATATGGAGAATGGGCCGGGTCAATAGATCATATTTGGCTGTCTTTGTCTCAAGTTTCGCCATTTGCTCATTCTGCTGCTGGTACTTTTTAAAAGAAAAAGCCTCCATTGAAAAGACTTTGACCGTCTGGATTCCCGACAGAAAATCGATCAAGACAGAGGTGAATCGCTCTTGATTCTTCTGGAGTTGACGGGTTATCTTTTTTACTTTCCGCGTCACAAAAATGACAGGGAAAACAACCATTGGCAATCCTAAAAAAATCACCATCGAAAGTTGCCATGACATCCAAAAACAGGCAATCAAGGTGGAGATAATCGTGAATGGGGCCTGAATATAGTTGATCATGAAAGAATTAATTGACATCGCGATCTGATTGGCATCTCCAGCAACACGGGAAGAAAGGCTTCCAATATTATATTTTTGGAAGAAACTCATCTGCTGATCTTGAATATGGTCAAAGTATTGTTTTCGCAAATCTCGGCTAATCCGTATCGCTAAAATCTGCGTTGAATACCGACTAAAGAAAAGAAAAAGGGCTTTGGTTATTGCTACAATCAAAAGAAGGGTAATAAAGGCCTTCATATTGTGTTGAAAGTGAAACATTTTTTTGAGGTGATACATCACCCGCTTTAGCGGATTGTCCCCTGATTTTTTGATCATGAAGGTTTGAGCATCATCTTTAGTGATCACCCCCTTTTCCTCTTGATCGATTTTCTTCCACTTCTCTTTAACATCCTCAAGGGAGACATGGTCATCTCCTGACGAGAAAAGGGTAAAAAAATCGGTCCCTGTATCGGCAATCACTCCAAGGGAAAACATCTCGACTTGACTTGCCACTGTAAGCCCAATAAGGGTGACAAGAGTGATTGCAAAAAGAGAGAGGTGGCGAGAAAAGCGCAAGGCGGCTTTCAAAAGCAATTTCATAACTACCAATTATAAATAATTGTCAGATATTTGTCCTCCATGAAAAAATATGGACAGAAAACCACTGGAAAAAGTAAATTTTTTGGTATGTCAAATATGCTGCAAAAGTGTTAGCAAATGAGTTCAAAAATACCACAGTCTGCACACCCTGAACACAAAAATCCCCCATGGTATATCTCTGGTATTGCAGGATCTTTAGGGATGACAGCCGAGCTCACACTTGGAGGGCAAGTCCTTAACCGAGTATTAATAGCTCAACAAGCAAACCCTGACTTAACGGTCATTAATGCAACCAAGTCGATCTATAACCAAAATGGAATAAAAAGTTTTTTTGTAGGATATCGTTGGAATGTTGGGATGGCTGTATGCAAAGGTTTCACTAGATGGAGTCTTAACAATACCATCTTTTCTTTTTGCCAAGATCATATTCCAAAAGAGGTTCAGAAAAATCATCAATACCTTGTTCCAACAATTGTAGGAATTGGGGGAGCTATTTTTGAAACTACTGTTTACCTATGCCCTTTGGAAAGTTTGAAAACTAGAGAAATGACGATCCTCAATCCACATGGAGATAAGAATAAAATCTGGAGAATCATACGAGATGAAAAGGGCTCCATCTTCTTTAAAGGGTGGACGGGGTTATTTCCTAGGCAAGCTATTACATGGGTAACGTATTTACTTGTTTATGATAAATATAGAACACTTCTTATTAAAGCTCGGGGAGAGAATCAAATAGGAAAAGTTGAAAAGATTGCTATGAACTTTATGACTGGTGCCACTGCTGCTTTCTTAACAACCCCTTTTGATCTTTATAAGACTCAAAGACAAAAAGAAAATCCCATTGAGCAAAAAAATATTGTCTCCTCTATCCGTTTCTTATTTTTTCATCATGGCCTGCAAGGGGTATATCGGAGCCTTCCCATTCGTCTTGTTCGATCGGGATTCTATGCAGCTTCTACTTTTACCGTTATGGATTTTTTCGATGCTCTGCCAGCACGCATGAAGCTGTGACTGCTCCCTCGCCTAAAGGCGAAGGCTTCTAGGGGTCATTCCCAGGCCATCCAATCCGAGGGCCAAAATATTTTGCGCTCCGTTGACATCCCTATCTGCCGTATACCCACACCTTG
>Ga0075163_10002644_pt1 | contig 24021 bp, 19 predicted proteins | sample JI1023141ADNA_FD_71478 | JGI IMG/M metagenome (GOLD analysis project Ga0075163, IMG submission 71478) | Wastewater effluent complex algal communities from Wisconsin, to seasonally profile nutrient transformation and Carbon sequestration -... | ecosystem: Engineered > WWTP > Effluent > Algae... | reverse complement strand
GTTGCGCTAGGCGTTACACAATCCCTTCCGAACACCGGACTGGCCGCGCCACTGATCGATGAATTGTCGCGCTGGACGCCCGTCCCCATCTTTGAGGCGTCTTTCTCCCGAGCGCCAGCAGACGACAGCGCCTGGGCATCCCCGTTGGCAGATCGGTTGTTCTGTTAGTCCGCGTCCTGTTCGACCGGCTGGGCGAGCGCAGGCATCGGTTTGCCGGAGAGCGCCGCCCGCAGTTTATCGCGGTCCAGCGCGCCCTCCCAACGGCTGACCACAATCGTCGCCACTGCGTTGCCGATGAAGTTGGTGAGCGCACGGCATTCCGACAGGAAGCGGTCCACGCCGAGGATGATCGCCATGCCCGCAATCGGGATCGACGGGACGACTGCCAGAGTTGCCGCCAGCGTGATGAAGCCCGCGCCCGTAACCCCCGCCGCACCCTTTGAGCTGAGCATCGCCACGGCCAACAGAATGACCTGATCCATCAGCGACAACGGCGTGTTGGTCGCCTGCGCAATGAAAAGCGCAGCGAGCGTCATATAGATGTTGGTGCCGTCAAGGTTGAACGAGTAGCCGGCCGGTATTACCAGACCGACCACCGGCTTGGCGCAGCCTGCCCGCTCCATCTTTTCCATCAGCGCCGGCAGGGCGGACTCCGAGGACGATGTGCCGAGCACGAGGATCAGTTCATCCTTGATGTAACGCAGCAGGCTGAATATCGAAAACCCGGCCAGCCACGACACGGCGCCAAGTACGAGCACGATGAACAACGCCGATGTCAGGTAAACGGCGCCCACCAGCTGCGCCAGGTCGACCACCGCTCCGATCCCCTGGCTGGATATGATGAACGCGAAAGCTCCGAAGGCTCCGACCGGCGCGGCCTTCATGAGAATGCTGACCATCTTGAAGATGCCGGCGCTGATCGATGTCATCACGTCGATGGCCAGTTGACCCTTGTCGCCAACGAGCGCCAGCGAGATGCCAAACAGGATCGCGATGAACAGCACCTGCAGGATATTCCCGCTGGTGAACGCACTTAGAAACGTGTCCGGGATCACGCTCATCAGGAACCCGACGACCGTCGTTTCGTGCGCTTTTGCTTCGTAACCGTGGACTTTGCTGACATCGCCCGCGCTCAGCGTGGACACATCGATATTCATGCCTTCACCCGGTCGCCAGGTGTTTGCGACGAGCAGGCCGACGATCAAGGCGAGGGTCGAAAAGAACAGGAAGTAGGTGAAGGCCTTCAGCGCAACGCGGCCCAGCTTGCCCATGTCGCGCATGCCGGAAATGCCGATGGCGATCGTGAGGAAGATCACCGGTGCGATGATCATCTTCACGAGCTTGATGAAGCCCTTGCCCAGCGGATCGAGATACTCGGCGATCCATGGGGCGCCGCGATAGAAATGTCCGATCAGCCCGCCGGCGATGATGGCCAGCAGGACCTGAAAGTAGAGATGCGTGTAAAACGGGCTCTTGCGCTTCGGCGCAGCGCCTGACGCGTCGATCGTCACCATCCCGTCAACTCCAGCCCCGAGCAGCCGTGTAACCGCAGCGTGGCGGTTACATCGGCCTGTGGGCGCACCCTACCCGGCGGAGGAGCCAAAACGCCAGCAAATTTCGGGTCTAGGAGGCTGCGGCGGCGGCTTCGTCGGCGCCGGAGTACTTGGCGCCCGGAATCTTGCCGGGAAGCACCAGCAGAAGCGGCGCAGCCACGAAGATACTGGAATACGTGCCGATGATGATCCCGAAGGTGATCGAAGTCGCGAAACCGAACAGCACCGGGCCGCCCAGGAACATCATGGCGACGCTGGCCAGCATGGTCGCCACCGAGGTGATCAGGGTGCGGGACAGCGTCGAGGTGATGGAGATATCGACAATGCGCGGCAGCGGGATCTTCTTGTACTTCTTGAGCATCTCGCGGATCCGGTCGAACACGACGACGGTGTCGTTGATCGAATAGCCCGCCACGGTCAGCGCGCCGGCAACGATCGTCAGGTCGAAGGTCATGCGGGTGATCGAAAACAGCCCGATGACCGCGTAGACGTCATGAAAGGTCGTGATGAACGCAGCCCAACCGAACTTGGACTCAAACCGGAACCAAATGTAGGCGGCGATGCCGAACACCGCGAGCAAGCTGGCGAGAACGCCGGTCTGGAACAGTTCACCGCTGACCTTCGGGCCGACAGCATCCGTCTTGCGGATTTCAACGTCCGACCCCAGCGCCTCGGTGATCTTGCGGGTGACGGCCGCGACGTCTGCGCCAGTATCCTGGACCGGCAGGCGGATCAGGGCGGTCTTGTCGCCGTCGGCCAGCGTGACCTGGGATTCGCCCTCGAACCCCGCGTCGTGCACCTGGGCGCGGACGGCGTCGGCGTCAAACGGCGTCGAACGGGCTGCTTCAATCAGAACGCCGCCGGTGAAGTCGAGGCCCATATTGAGGCCCTGGGTGGCGAGAGAGACCGTGGTGGCGATGGTCATGGCCAGCGTCACCAGGAAGCCGACCCAGCGCATCTTCATGAACCCGAAAGCCTTCGGCTCTCCGGTTGTCACGGCCTTGGTTGCTGACGGTTTATCCCACCACATGGCGGCCTCAAGCGCTTGAAAACAATCCCAATTGCCGTCGTTGGCAACTGCGGCAATTCTGCCCTCCCGCTAGCAGTTGAGGCCGAAAAGCGCCATCGGAAAAATTTGTAACGGCTGCACTGGACTTGGAGGGGGGCTGAAGGGACTGTCCGCCCGCGGCGGGGCGACCGGCGCGGCAAGGCAACAGCCAAAACCAGCGACAGGCCCGCAGCACGCGCCGGGCGGGAACCCTGCAGACCATGTCACCTACGGTAGACCCCCATTCAGCAGCGGGAGTGGGCGCAAAAACGTCCGTCATGCTGATGGATGCGGTCCGTGGCGACAGCGACCGGATCAGCGTCGGCGAGATCCTGGACGCGCTGGACGCGCGAGCCTTCGGGCTGGCGACCCTGCTTTTTGCCCTGCCCTCGTGCATTCCCATGCCCCCCGGCGTGCCCACCGTGGTTGGCGTGGCTCTGCTGATCGTTTCGGCCCAGATGGTTTTCGGTCGGCAAGAGTTGTGGCTGCCCAAGTTCCTGACAAAGCGCAGCTTCTCCCGTCCAGCACTGGTTGGCGGGCTGAAGAATGTTCAGAAGTACATCGAGTGGCTTGAACGGTTTGCCCGGCCCCGCCTGTTGTTCATGACGGGAACGGCGGGGACGGTTCTGATTGGCCTGATTGTCCTGATCATGGCGATCATCCTGATTCTGCCCCTGCCTCCGGGAGGAAATTTCCCGCCAGCGGTCGCCTGCGCCGTGCTGGGAATCGCCCTGGCGGAGCGGGACGGCGTGATTGTGCTGATCGGGTTCCTGACGACCGCGGCGGCCGTGGCCGCCGTATGGGTCGTGACCGCCAGCTTCATCCGCTACCTGCCCGATTTTATCGCCTGGGTTCAGGGGTTGCTGGGTTTCTAAGGCCGCGCAGCATTCAGCAGCTGCATACATCTTGCGACAAAAACCCGTTTCAAGGGCGCACTCCAGCGACACCTCGAGTCGATTGTCTCCTCATGGCGATCTTCGAGGGACGCCGCACAAGGAAACGCTTATGAAACGCCTGCATCTGCTTGCGACCGCCGCACTGGTACTCGCCACCGCGGCTACTGCCCAGGCCCAGGACGGACCTCGCGGTCCCAAAGGCCCGGGGCATGGCGCCTTTGGACTTCTTGAGTTCGATACCAACGCTGACGGAAAGATCACCAAGGCCGAATTCGACGGCGCTCTGAAAACGCGCTTTGCCGAGATCGACGCCAACAAAGACGGCGCGGCGACCCGCGAGGAAGCAAAGGCCTCCATGCAAGCCCGCTTTGCCAAGATGGAAGCTGGCCGCTTTGCCTCGCTCGACGCCGACAAGAACGGCCAGCTGAGTCGTGCGGAGTTCAGCGCCGCTCATGACGGTCCCGGAGGACCTGGCGGTTACCGCGGTCCGGGCGGCCCTGGCGGCCCCGGAGGACCGGACGGTCCTCGCGGCGCCAAAGGTGACCGTGCTGGGCCCGGAGACGCTGACAAGGACGGTAAGGTGACGTTCGCCGAGTTCAGTAAACGCCCGCTTGACGCGTTTACCCGCGCGGACGCCAACAAGGACGGAACGGTGACCATCGCAGAGCTCCAGGCCCAGCCGCCTGGCTCCCAGCGATAGTCGCCCGGCCGCGTCACCCTGGCTCCTCCCCCCGACCCCCGGTCGGCGCGGCCACCTTCTTCGTGCAGCCTGTTGCATCCCTTCAGGGTCCTGCAGCAGGCTGCATCTTCGTCACAGGCCGGTCCCATGTCGCAAAATTTGCTGATTGTTGAAGACGAAACGTCGATCCGGGAGCCGCTGGTCCGGTACTTTGACACCAATCAGTTCCGCACCAAGGGAGCAGCCTCGGCGGCCGAGGCGCGCACCATGATGGCCGCGCATACATTCGACCTGATCATCTCGGATATCATGATGCCAGGCGAGGACGGGCTCAGCCTGTGCCGTCACATCCGCAGCACCAGCAACATCCCGGTGATCCTGCTGACGGCCAAAGCCGAAGAGCTGGACCGGATTCTCGGCCTCGAAGTCGGAGCCGACGACTATGTGGTGAAGCCGTTCTCGCCGCGCGAGTTGCTTGCCCGGGTCAAGGCGGTGCTGCGTCGGGCCAATAGCCTGCCGCCGCGCCAGACTGCTCCGGAAACGGAACGCTACGGCTTCGGCGACTGGGTGCTGAAAACCGGCGAGCGCGAGCTTGTTGGCGCGGACGGTCTGTCGGTGCCGCTGTCGACTGGCGAATACAGCCTTTTGCTGGCGCTGGTCGAGCGGCCAAAGCTGGTGCTTAACCGCGACCAGCTACTAGACCTCACGCAGGGCCGCGAGGCCGGCGTGTTTGACCGTAGTGTCGACAACCAGATCAGCCGGCTGCGCCGCAAGCTGGAGCCTGACCCCAAGAACCCGCGCTACATCAAGACGGTCTGGGGCGGCGGCTATACCTTCTCGGCCGAGGTCCGGCGCCTGTGAAATCGATCCTGCCCCGAAGTCTGTCAGGCCAGATCGCAATGGTGATGACGGCGGCCCTGCTGGTCGCCAGCGCGGTCAATTTTGCACTACTACTGTCCGAACGATCGCGCGCTGGATTGATCGAATTCAGCGGCCCGGCGATCACGCGGTTTGTTGACCAGACCTCCGCCCTCATGGCCGCGCCGCCGGCGCCCCGTCAGCGGCCGATCGTGCTGGGACGCGCGCAAGGACCTGGTCGCTACACGCTGGCCCGCGAGAACATGATCGACACCCGCGCCCTGCCTCGCAATGCTCGGTTGGAACAGCGTCTGTCTAAGGCGTTTGCCGAGGCGGATGTCAAAGTCAGTGCGATCCGGGCCTCAACTCGCACAATCACGCGGCCCGAGCGGCGCGCGCCTCCGGCAGGCGACTTCGGGCCGGACGGTCCGCAGACGGGACAGCCCGGAGACCGGCCCATCAATGCGACCCCTTTCATGGATGGGCCGCCCGACAACCAGCGCAGGCCGCGCAAGGCGCGCGAGATCGTGCTCGCGGCGCAGATCACGGACGGTCGCTGGTTCAACGCCATCATCGTTTCACCCATCCCGCCGAACGACGAGATCATCCGGCTGGGGGCGAGCACCTTCATACTATTTGCCTGCGTGCTTGCAGCTGCTCTGTGGATCGCCGGCCGCCTGTCGCGCCCGTTGAACGATCTGGCGCAAGCGACGGCGCGAGTTGGCGCCGCCGCCGAGCCTGAAGAAGTCGAAGTACGCGGGCCGAGCGATATCCAGCAGACGTTGCGCGCCTTCAACGCCATGAGCCGAAGAGTCAGCCAGTTGCTGGGGGAAAAGGACGTCATGCTCGGCGCGCTGGGACACGACCTGCGCACGCCTCTGGCGTCCCTGCGTATCCGTATCGAGACGATGGAGCCGGAGGCCGAGCGGCAGAAAGCGATCAAGACCATCGAGGAAGCCGCACAGCTGCTGGAAGACATCCTTGATCTGGCGCGTTTGGGCCGCTCGACCGAGCCGGTGCAGACTATGGATGTGTCGATCCTGGTTCAAGACATTGTCGAGGACTACGCCGAAACCGGTGCGGCGGTATCGCTGGGTGGGATCGTGCGGGCGCCCGTCGCATGCAGGCCGTTGTTGTTCAGGCGACTGCTGCGCAATTTGATCGACAATGCGCTGACTTATGGCGGCGCCGCTCGGCTGCAGGTGGCCCAAGCCGATGGCGCGACAGTGATCACAGTGGAAGACGACGGACCCGGCATGACCGAGGAAGCGCTCGCCACCGCAACGCGACCATTCGTGCGGGGGGACGCCTCCCGTCATCGCGGGTCTGGCGGCGCGGGTCTTGGGCTGGCTCTGGCCGACGCCATCGCACGAACGCACGGCGGAGCGCTGACATTGGCGAACCGCAAGCCTCATGGACTGGCGGCCACGGTCAGCCTGCCCAGCGTTGCGATCCAGGCCCGGGACTAGTCGAGCAGCGGCCTGCCCTTGGTTTCGGGATAGAACAGCAGGCAGACAATGATGCCCAGCGTGCCGAAGATCACCGGATACCAGAGCCCCGCGAAAATATTGCCGGTGGCTGTCGCCACCGCAAAGGCCGTCATCGGCATGAAGCCGCCCACCCAGCCGACACCGACGTGGTAAGGCACCGACAATGCGGTGTAGCGAACATTGGTGGGGAACAGCTCGACAAGAGACGCCGCCATCGGGCCATAAAGTGCGCATGCGGCGATGACCAGGATGGAGAACCCGCCGACCACAAGGACCCAGTCGATCTGCGCGGGGTCTGCAGACGCCGGGAAGCCCGACTGCTTCAGAACCGCCTTGAGGCGGCCGTCGATGTCTGCGGCGTGCGCAGTCAGGGTTTTGGCGTCGGCCCCCGTGGCGTCCGTGGTCTCGACGATAATGTCGCCAATGCTGACCGTGGTGGGCTGGCCGGCTGGAACCTCCAGCGTGTCGTAACCGACGCCAGCCTTGGTCAGGATGCTGCGCGCGATGTCGCAGCCGGTCTCGTATTTCTTGCGGCCCAGCAGATCGAACTGGAAGGAACATGTCGCCGGGTCGGCGTGGATCTGCACGGGCGTCGCGGTCTGCGCTACCAGAAGGGCGGCGTTGGCGCCTCCAGAGAAGGTCTTGAAGGCTGGGAATACCGAGACGACCGCCAGGATCATGCCCAGCAGCAGGATGGGCTTGCGGCCTACCTTGTCCGACAGCCAGCCGAAGAAGATGTAGAGCGGGATCGAAGCCAGCGTTGCGCCGATCATGATCAGGTTAGCCCAGACGCCCGGCAATTTCATGAACGTCTCGAGGAATATCTGCGAGTAGGAGAACGCGCACCACCAGATGGCGCCCTGCGGCATCAGGATGGCGAACAGCGCGATCAGGACGACCTTGAGATTCGACCAGCGCAGGAAGGCTTCGGCATAGGGCGCCTTGCTGACGCGGCCTTCAGCCTTCATGCGCTCGAACTCGGGGCTTTCGTTCAGTTTCAGCCGCATCCAGATCGAGACGCCGACGAGCAACGCAGACGCGAGGAACGGGATACGCCAGCCCCAGTCGGAAAAGGCTTCCTCGCCCATGACAGTACGAGCGGTCAGGACGACGGCCAGTGCGCCCATCAAACCGAAGGCAGCCGAGGACTGGATCCAGCTGGTGACAGTGCCACGACGGTTGGCGGGTGAGTGTTCGGCGACATAGATCGCCGCGCCGCCGTACTCGCCGCCGACGGCCATGCCCTGCAGGATGCGCAGCAGGATCAGGAGCACGGTGCTGACGCCGGCCATGGCCGGATCATCGGGCAGCAGGCCAATGGCGAAGGTTGCGCCGCCCATGATGAGCACGGTGGCCAGGAAGGCGCCTTTCCGGCCGAAGCGATCGCCCAACCGGCCGAAGATCAGCGCGCCCATCGGGCGGAACAGCAGGCCAACCGCGAAAACCGCAAGAGCTGCAAGCGTTGCCGACGTCTCGTCGAGCTGAGCGAAGAATTTCCGTGAGATGATAGCAGTGAGCGAGCCATAGACAAAAAAGTCGTACCATTCGAACGCCGTGCCGGCCGACGAGGCGACAATCACGGTTCGCATCGACGGGGCCGGCTTTTCGACCGGTCCGGTTGCGGCGGTATTCATCTGGCGCTCCCTGGGCCCCGCGCCGGTCGCCTCTATGGGCAAGCCGACGAAGATCTGAGGCCGACACCTGCCCCAGTTTGTGCGCCGCCGCCAGTGGTCCAGAGGCAGACAGAGCCAACAGTGCCGTGAGGTTGCGCTTTCACGGCCTTGTTTTTATGGAGCGCTGACCGGGCGTTGTGTTTCTGGCGACTGTTGGCTCTACTCCTCCTTCGCCTGCTCTTTCTCTCACTTTGCCCGGTGGATTCGCCCTTGAAGTATGCGTTTGCCCTTCTTGCAGCCCTTGTGCTGGCCGCGACGCCAATGAACGCCCAGACGCGCAGCGAGCCGCAGCCGCTGGCGCCGGCGCCTGCCCTCCCCGCACTCAGGGATGTGGCCTATCTCGGCGTGTTGAAGCTCACTGTCGACGCGACCGACACCCAGCGGAAGATATTCCGGATCAAGCAGACGATCCCGGTCTCGAAGGCAGGCCCGCTGACGCTGCTCTACGCCGAATGGATCCCCGGCAACCACGCGCCCCGCGGACCAATCTACAACTATGCGGGCCTGACGATCAGCGCCAACGGCAAGCCGGTAGATTGGACACGCGATCCGGCGGATGTCTTCGCCTTCCACGTCGATGTGCCGACCGGCGCGAAGACCCTGGAGATCGAGGCGCAGTTCCTGACGCCCATCGAAGCGGCGCAGGGCCCGACCATGGTCACGCCCGACATGATGCGACTGAACTGGTATGTCGCAGCGCTCTACCCGGCGGGACATTTCACCCGGAAGATCAATTTCGACGTGACGCTGAAACTGCCGCAGGGTTGGGACTACGCCACGGCGCTGGAAACCGCTTCAAGCAACAACGGGACGGTGACGTTCAAGACGGTATCGTACGAAACCCTGATCGACTCACCGCTGTTTGCCGGCCGCTACATGAAGAAGTGGGATCTCGATCCGGGCGGGAAGTCGCGCGTGACGCTGAACGTAATGGCCGACCAGCCGGATCAGTTGGCCGCGACAGACGAAATGATCCAGACCCATCGCAATCTGCTGAAGCAGGCGGACAAGCTCTACGGCGCGCGGCACTTCAATCACTATGACTTCCTGCTGTCGCTGAGCGACACGCTCGCCGGCGCCGGAATCGAGCATGCCCGGTCGAGCGACAACGGCACGTCAAGCGGGTACTTCAAATCGTGGGACACAGCGTCAATCGCGCGCGACCTGCTGGCGCATGAGTACACCCACTCGTGGAACGGCAAGTACCGCCGCGGCGCCGATCTCTGGACGGCAAACAACAACACGCCGATGCGCAACAGCCTTATGTGGGTCTATGAGGGCCAGACGCAGTACTGGGGCCAGGTGCTGGCAGCTCGCTCGGGGTTCCTGACAAAGCAGCAGGCGCTGGACAGCCTGGCCGCTACTGCCGCGCTCTATGACGTCCGGATCGGGCGCGACTGGCGGCCGCTGGCTGATACAACGCTGGATCCGATAATCGCCGCCCGGCGCGCCCTGCCGTGGCGCTCGTGGCAGCGCAGCGAAGACTACTATTCTGAAGGCCTGCTGATCTGGATGGACGTGGATACGCTGATCCGCGAGCGGTCTGGCGGCAAACGCTCGCTGGACGATTTCGCCAAGGCGTTCTTCGGGGTCAATGATGGCGACTGGGGACAGCTAACCTACACGTTCAACGACATTGTCGCGACGCTCAACAAGGTGGAGCCGTATGACTGGGACAGTTTCCTGAAAAAACGGGTCGAAGATGTGCGTCCCGAAGCGCCGCTGGATGGTCTGGCGCGCGGCGGCTATCGTTTGGTCTACGGCCCAACGCCGACTGACGCATTCCGTGCTGGAGAAGTTCGCAGCAAGGGCGCCGATCTCACCTACTCCATCGGTCTGACAACCGACACGGCGGGGAAGATCACAGCCGTGCAATGGGATGGGCCGGCTTTCAAGGCGGGGCTGACATCAGCGGGCACAATCGTGAGTGTGAATGGTCTGGCCTATAGCTCTGACGGCCTGCGAGCCGCCGTCGCGGCGACAAAGAGTGGGCCGCCGGTTGAACTGACGGTCAAGACCGGCAACGCCGTCAGCACGATCAAGCTCGACTACGCTGGCGACGCTCGCTACCCGCGTCTGGAGCGCATTCCTGGCACGCCGGACCGGCTGGGCGACATCCTGAAAGCGCGCTGAGCTATTTGGGAGCGGCTGGCGGCGGTGGGAAGAAAGCGCCGACGATGCCGGCGAACTGAACCGGGCTGGCGTAGCCATCCTTGCTGACCGCCGAAACGCCGAAGAACCAGTCGTCGATCACGACGCCGGGCAGCAGGACTGACGTTTCGGTTCCCGCAACCACGCGGCTATCGGTCCATGTCGGATCGGTCGTGCCGCGCCACCAGACGACATAGCTTTCGGCGCCGGGTGTCGCTGTCCACGAAACGGTGCTGTCAGGCCCGACCGCGCCTTCAACCTTTACTTCAAGTGGCGGTGGCGGCGCAGACGCCAGCGAAGCCATAGTCAGCGCGTTGAGGCGGGTGACGCGAGCGAGATAGGGAAAATCGACACCGTCAATCGTGTCGCCGTAGACGATGCCATCGGCGGTGCGCAGGTCCTGGTGCTGGCGGGTGTAGTTCTCGGACGCCTCTGTGACCCGGACCGCCGGGAAGCCGGCCTCGACCATCGGCACTTGATCACCGCCGCGGCCAAAGCGATCGCGGCGGTAGACCATCATCACGTCGAAGCCGCCAAGATGGCGCGCGGCGATCTGGTCGACATAGCGAGCGAGATTACGTGATGGGGAGTCGACCTCGCCGCCTACCGATTTGCGGGCGGCCGTCTGCGCTTCGGACTCGGCCGAGCGGACGCCTTCGGAGAACACGCGGACACGGTCACTCGATACCACTCCGCCGGAACCACGCGTGTTGCCGACGATATCGTTGTTGAGGACGGCTTCCACTTTCCAGCCTTGGGCCTTGGCGTAGTTGGCGAGGATGCGGCCGCCGTGGAGGCCCTGCTCTTCGCCGGTCAGCGCAGCATAGACCAGCGTGGCGGAGAATTTATGTTTCGACAGGATACGCGCAGTCTCGATCACGGCGGCGACGCCTGAGGCGTCGTCATTGGCGCCGGGGGCATCGGAGATCGCGTTCATAGCATCGGTAACGCGGCTGTCGAGATGGCCCTGGATGATGATGACGCGGTTCGGATCGCCTGTGCCGCGCTGGATGGCGACGACGTCCATGATTTCGGTGGCGACGGGTACGCGCGGCGGACTGGTGATGAGTTCGGATGGGGTGACGATTTCGAGGCACCCGCCGCAGTCGGCGCTGAAGGCCTTGAACTCGGAGCCGACCCAGCGGCGGGCGGCGCCGACGCCGCGCGTGTCCGAGACGGTGTCCGACAGCGTGTGGCGCGTGCCGAAGCTGACCATCTTCGCGATGTAGCCGCGAAGCTTCTGTTCGCTGACCTCTGCGCCGATGGCGCTGAGCGCCGACGTGACGGCGGGCGGCTCAGCCGGCGGCGCCGGGCGCGTTGCGCAGGCTGAGGCCAGGCTGGCGGCGAGGAGAAGCGCGAGAGGGGCGAATTTCATGGGCAGTCCTTCACGGCGGCTCGGAGGGTGGTTCACGTCGATGCTACTGGTGATAGAAGCCGGTACAAGTCAAAGACCGCCCGCCGGGATCAAATCATGCCGAAGCTTTGCCGGATTGCAGCGCTGATCAGTGTTGCGGCGGCCACAGCCCTCCTGACAGGAGCCTTCTCCATGGCCGCACAGACGCCCAAACCGCTGAACCCGGAAACCTTCTTGCCGCCTGCCCCGGCGTGGAGCGGGGCCAGTGAGAAGCTTGTCGCGCCCGCCAGCGATCCGTGGATCACGCCCAGCGAGAAGACGGGCATCACCGCGACACCCAACTACGAGCAATCGATGGCCTGGCTGCGCAAGCTGGACAAGGCGACCAAGCTGGTGCGGCTGGAGACGTTTGGCGCGACGGGCCAGGGTCGCAAGCTGGTCGCGGTCATCGTCACGAAGGACGGCGACAGGCTGGATCCGGCAAAGCCGGTGTTTCTGGTTCAGGCTGGCATCCATTCGGGCGAGATCGACGGCAAGGACGCCATGTTCATGCTGGTGCGCGACATCGTGTTTCGCGGTCAGGACAGGCTGATCGACCATGTGAACATCGTCTTCATTCCGATGCTCAACGCGGACGGGCATGAGCGGTCCACACCTTACAGCCGCCCGAACCAGCGCGGTCCGGCGAGACAGGGCTGGCGCAACACGGCGCAAAACCTGAACCTCAACCGCGACTACATGAAAGCCGATGCGCCGGAGATGCAAGCGTTGCTTGGCCTGATGACCAAGTACGATCCGGCGTTCTACATCGACCTGCACGTCACCGATGGCATGGATTACCAGTACGACATTACCTATGGGTTCGACGGCTGGGATGGCTTGTATGCAGACAGCCCCGCCATCGGCAAATGGCTGAACGACAGCTACCGGCCCAAGGCGGATGCCGCGCTGAAAGCGGCGGGACATATTCCCGGCCCGCTGATCTTCGCGCGGGATGACGCCGATCTTTCCAAGGGCCTCGACCTCGCGGCGTTCGGGCCGCGCTTCTCCAACGCCTATGGCGACATTCGCCGCGTGCCGACCGTGCTGGTCGAGAACCACTCGTTGAAGCCCTACCGGCAACGCGTGCTCGGCACTTATGTGCTGCTGGAGGCAACGCTGAAGGCGATGGCGGCGGATGGCGCTGCGCTGAAAGCTGCGATCAAGGCTGATCGCGCGTTGCGGCCGGCGACGGTGGATACCAACTGGCGGCCGAAAGCAGACCCTGTCGGTCATGTCGATTTCCTGACCATCGAATCCGAGAAGGCGACGTCTGCGGCTTCTGGCAGCGAGACGGTCCGTTGGAACGGCAAGCCGGGGCCCGCGGTGAAGACGCCGGTCTATGGCTCCGAACCCGGCCTCCAACTGAAGATCGCCAAGGCTTATTGGGTGCCGGCGACCAAGCCAGATGTGATCGCGCGGCTGAAGGCGCATGGTGTTGTGATGGAGACCCTCAAGAAACCGACGACTGTCGAGGTAGATATGATCCGGCTCGACGGCTTCAAGATCGGCGCGCCGAGCGAAGGACGCTTCCCCACAACGGCAAACGGCTTCTCGCACACCAAGCGCATGGAGACTTATCCGAAAGGCTCCGTGAAGGTCTCAACCGACCAGCCGCTGGGCGCACTCGCCGCCATGCTGCTGGAGCCGGAATGCGAGGACTCGCTGTTTGCCTGGGGCTTCTTCGCGGAGATCCTGCAGCGGGTCGAATACATGGAGCCCTACGCTATCGCGCCGATGGCGGAGAAGATGCTGGCGGACGATCCGGCGCTGAAGGCCGAGTTCGACGCCAACCTGCGTGATCCAGCGTTTGCGGCGTCACCTTTGCGCCGCTTGCAGTTCTTCTACGAGCGCAGCCCGTTCTACGACGACCGCTACCTGCTCTATCCCGTCGGACGCGAGCTGGCGGACTAGCTATTTCAGCCCGGCCTTCTTGAGCGCGGCCTGCGCGATCGGCGCCATCACGGCGTAGCCGGCGTTGTTGGGATGCACGCCATCGAACGTGTAGGCGGGCTTAAGCGCGCCTTCGGGCGTCGCCATTGGCGTGTGGTAGTCGGCGTAGACGATCTTCTCCTGCGCCGCGTAGGCCTTGAGCCAGGCGTTGTAGGCCTGAATGTCGGAAGCAGGTTTGGCGCCGGGCATCCAGCCGAACGAGTCTGCGGGAAGAGCCGAACTCAACACTACGCCGACGCCATTGGCGCGCGCGATTTCAACCATCGACGCGATGTTGTTCTCGATATTCTCCAGCGTGGTCGGCCCGGTATTGCCCGCAATGTCGTTCACGCCGGCGAGAATGTGCACGACCTTCGGCTTCAGCGCGATCACGTCGGCGCGGAAGCGGCCGAGCATCTGGGGCGTGGTCTGTCCGCTGATGCCACGGTTCACGATGCCGGCGGTGAAGTAGGCTGGATCGGACAGCAGCCAGTTCTGGGTGATGGAATCACCCATGAAGACGACGCGGCGCTCGCTGGCAGGTTTCTGCACCAACGCGGCGTTGTCGGCCCGGAAGCGGCAGAGATTCGGCCAGTCATTCGCGCGCTGCTGGGTCTCCATCGCGCGATAGGCGGCGAGATCTGCGGCAGGAACCGCCGCTGGCGCCGGAGAACCGGGTGCCGCGAAGCGGGCGCGGGCAGAATCGATCAGGGACTGCGGGATCGGCAACACCCCGCTGCAGGGATCGGCCTGGATTCCGCCGGGCGTCTGGGCGTGGGCCGAAACAGCGAATGCAGCCGCGAGGACGGCCAGCTTCAGACAGTGTGCAACGGGTTTCATGGCTCGGCTCCCTTGGAGCGCAAGCCTAGCACGCCCTTGCGGGGTGCTGGATTGAGGCGGTGTGGGTTCGAAGAAAATCTTGGTGAGCCCGCCGGGGGTCGAACCCGGGACCACCTGATTAAAAGTCAGACGGTCCTAGCGTTCGCTGGCTTTCGAGCGTCTACGCCGGGTTTCGCTCTACTACGATAAGTAGCTGGTTTTATGCTCTTTTCCGTAGACATTACTGACTGGCTCGTGCGACAGGATTCTGCAGGCTACGCTTTGGCCTGCTTACCCCGTGCTTACCCGAAGCCGCGCTGATCGCCACCATGTCCCAGCTCAAACTCACGAAAACCCTCGTCGGTGACCTTCAGCCGACCGACAGCGACTATGTCGCCTGGGACGCCGCCCTCCCCGGCTTCGGCGTGCGTGTCAAAACCTCTGGAGCCAAAAGCTACATCGTCCAGTACCGTAACCGGCAGACCGGCTCCTCCCGTCGCAAGACGCTGGGTCGTGAGGGACCGCTGCTGACGCTGCACCAGGCCCGCAACCGCGCCCGCGTCGTCCTCGCCGACGCCATCAGGGGCGATGACCCGGTGGCGCGCGACAAAGCTCAGCGCCTTGCTCCCACCATCAAGGATCTTGCTGGCGACTACCTGCGTTACCACGCCGTCCCGAAGAAACGCCCCGCCAGCGTGTCGGGCGACCGCTCGATGCTCGACCGCATCATCCTACCCCGCTGGAGCTCACGAAAGGTAACGGCGGTCAGCCACCGCGACATTCAGCGCCTTCACGCATCGATGAGCGAGACGCCCTATCTAGCCAATCGCGCGCTGGCTCTGATTTCGCGGATGTTTACCCTCAGTCTTGCCTGGGGATGGCGGGGCGACAATCCCGCAAAGGGTATCGAACGTTTCGCGGAGGCCCGTCGCGAGCGCTGGCTAAAGGATGATGAGCTGCTCCGGCTGCTCGCAGTGCTGGATGCGCATGCCAATCGCCGCGCCGCCGAAGCCGTCCGCCTGCAGATCCTCACCGGCGCCCGCATCGGCGAAATACTCTCCGCTCGCTGGCAGGACTTCGACCTCGCCCGCGGCGTCTGGACCCGGCTCTCGCACCATACCAAGCAAAAGCGGCTCCACCATTTGCCGCTGTCAGAAGCGGCGCGCCAGCTCCTGACGCGGTTGAGATCGAAGGCGCCGCCAGGCGAACCGTTCGTGTTCCCCGGCGACGCCGCAGGCAAGCCGCTCCAGGATATCAAACGGTTCTGGCACAGCGTCACGCTCAAGGCTGGACTTGACGACTACCGGCTGCACGACAACCGCCACACGCATGCCTCGCACCTGGTATCCGGCGGTCTATCGCTTGAGATTGTCGGTCGGCTTCTCGGCCATACCAGCCCGCTCACGACACGCCGTTATGCGCACCTCGCGGATGACCCCGTGCGTGCGGGAACGGAGACCTTCGGTGCAAAAGTACGCGCGCTGGAATCCGCTAAGTGATCGTAAAGTTCGCCAAACCAGCCGCTCGCCAAGCAAGAGACGCGTGTGTTGGCTGGTCGACGTTTCGATGGCGGGCGATCCGCGCCAATGGGTTTTGACCGAACGGTGACCGTGAGGCAGCGGCGTGAGAGGTGCAGCGCAACGCGCGCGATGCACTGCAATACCGTTGACAACCCTAAGCTCGTTCTACCCGAAAACCCGCATAGACGATCCCGTCATTCGTGCCGCCGATGCAGCGCATGTCGCCCTCACTCCAGCGGCGGTCGGAGGAGCAAAGCTTCGATCGCCGAAGCTCCGTGTCCCTCCTGGTACATCGGTTCATCCATGCAGTCATGTTCGGGCCGCACAAGCAGTTGCGGTACAGCTGCCTCGATCGTCACGAAGCCGGGCCCGCCGACATCCGGGATGGCGACCTCTGGCCATGGCTCATGCGCTTTCAGAAGTTCGATCAGCTGAGCAACGGTCATAGGCAGCCCCCTATCTAGGTCGCAACGAAAGCCGAGATTGAGAACGCGTCAACACAAAGCGGAGCCGCGGGCTGTGACGCGAACCGCAACCAGATGCGCAAGCGGATCGCCATGAGCGTCCACGAGTGTCGGAAGCGCCTGAACGCGCGGGGCATTTAGCCAGAGCGGGTCCGTGGCTGCGCCCATCTACGCAGCCATGCGGTTATGCGTGTGGGGCCAGTACTCGAAATGTGCCCGCGATCCGCCGTCCCGCCGAGCGCGATGCGCGCAAAGGCGACGATCATCGCCAAGGCTCCATAACTCAGTATCTCGCGGCATCGACAGCGCCTCATCTATCGAGACGATAGTACGGCTGCCACCGCCGTTGATGATGTAAGCTTGGGTTTTCATGCGGTCCTCCTTTGTTGAGACCGCCTTTCAATAAGGCCGCTTTTGCGGGCTCCGCAACAGGCCGCCCACTTTTGTTCTCTTTCGCGTCGGCGAACCGGGCCTGCCTCAACCGCCCGGAAGGATGCACGCCACCATCAGTGTTTATCGTTGAAGGAATGCCCGGGAGGAGCGGAGGTCATCACGTCAGCTATGACAAGCCGAAGATCGTCATCGCTGATGTAGCCGTCCGAATCGACGGGGATTGTGACAAAATCCCACTCGGATTTCCACCACTCAGCGGTGTTGAGCTTTGTTTTGCCTTGAAGCGTACTGCAGCAGCAATGACTATCGAATTCCACTTAACCCAGTGTGCGGATTTCCCGAACCACCTCTATTGTTAGGACCATACCGTCAGCTTGACCCGGCACCGCCGATATGCCCCTTTGGAAAAAGGGATATGGGGGGGGGTGTTTATGTTGTCTTCTTTGAAGCTCGCCGCCATTCTGCTTTGGCTTCTCCTCGCAATTGCGGTTCCGTTAGTACTGCTCATCATCTACGGCATGCGTGTATTCACGGGTTTGCCGTGGGTAGACGATTGGATGTTCTTGGACAAGCTGCGCGGCTTCATGCTGGGCGATCTCGGATTTGACTACGTCCTTGGGCGACATAATGGGCACCCCAGCGTTTCCGCGCATCTGGCTTTCCTGACATCGTTCTATATCGCCGGTCTCGATCTTGGATTCGTGCGCTGGTCATCCGCCTTTATCCAGACGATTTCTGCACTCGTCGTAGCGATGATGTTTGTGTTTCAGGCGCGCGGGAATACGTCGACCAAATCGCTTCTCGATACCCTTACGCATCCTGCGATAGTGCTTTGCATCCCAATATCGGTCGCGCTCTTCCTTTCGCTTGGCCACTGGGAAACCTATTCGCTCGCCATGGCGATCACGAACTTCTCCACACTCCTTTTCGTTATCGTCTCGCTGGCCTGCGTTCACTTCTGGCGGACTGGGGGGATGCCAGTGCTTCTAGTTGTTGCTTTCGTGGGCGGCGTTGGCGCTATGCTGAGCATGTCACAAGGCTTGCTCGTCTGGCCGTCTATTGCCGCGATGCTGGTCGTCGCACCGCTTCGCAAGTCAACCATCATTCTTCTCGTTGTGCTGATCATGGGGTTCATCGCATCCGTCATTTGGCATGTCGCGTCCACCGGATCGCCTGCCACGACGAACATCCACCTCAGCTCTGTCGTAGCAAGCATTCTGGTGCTCCTGGGAACTTCGCTTTTCGGCCATATCGGCAATCAGCCAATTGTGTCCTTGGATATGGCGGTGGGGGCTATTGTCGCCTTGCTGCTGGTCTGCGCGTTTGCGTCATATATGCGGTCACCCGCCGAGACCCGCGCCAAGAGCGGGTTTTTCTTTGGCCTTTTCGTCTACGGCATTGGGACGGTGGTGATGATTGGTATTGGAAGGCAGTCGTTTTCCCTCGAAGCGTATGGTGCCTCTCGCTATGCGGGCCTCGTCCTTCCAGTGATTGTCGGCGCAATGGGAATGCTATCCAACCGCGACGCTCGACCGGGACTACACCGCGAAGTGCTCGCGGGGTTGCTGACCCTTTCTCTCGCTGGATGGCTGGTTACAAACTTCGAGGAAGCGCGCATGTCCGTATTTCGCCAAGAAATTCTGAAGACGCTTGTCGACAAGCTTCAGCACGATCCGGATCTGCTCAACAATGACGAAAGACTGAGAGCCGAGTTATACCTCGACGAATACTATGCTGCCGCGGCGCGACGCGTAGTTCCATGGCTCAGGCAGAACGAGCTTTCCGTTTATCGTGAGGAGCGTTAGATGAACGGTCGATTGCGACGACGCGCCGAGGATCGCGAATGAAACATCGCAGACGGCGACTTTTTTGAGCTGCCACGGAAATTTCCTCTACTGGGAATGAGAGTCCGGCCCCTTGAGAGGACGGACGATGAAGTGGACAAGGTTCACTACTGAGCAGATCAATAGATCGAGGTTATACAGGAATCTAGGCAAGGCCAGTTCAGCCGCTTGAAAAACGCTCCCATCGTAAAATGCGGAACTGCCGGCCCGATTGATGATGTGATCCGCGCGTTGCTAGGCGGGGAGAGGCGAATCCACAATTCTGAGGTTTGGGAGGGGCGCGTGCGAGCTTTCTTACCTGTTGCTGAAGCACGAATGGTATTCAACCAGTTTCACGTGATGATGATGGCGTTGGGTACGATCTCGGCGCGCCTATGCTGCGACAACGATCCGCAAATGGGCGCGGTTGGCAGGCGGTTGGCGCAAATCCGTGAGAGTCTCCTCATTCATCAGTGGCCGATGCGGGAGACGGAAGTCAGCGACTATTTGGTCGAGTCGCTAATCGACGAAGCACTGTCAGACGAAGACGGCTTAGCGACCCTGTCGCTTTTCCACCAGAACGTCGTCGCATTGTCGCAGGTATTGGCTGCGCTTTCAGGTCAAGGCGAGGATGCTGTTTCGATCGACATCGCAGAGCACCAGGAAACACTTGAGGAATTGCGCGAGGCCAAGCGTTTGAATCTTGAGCTGTTGGCCTACGAAGCGGTCGCTGGCCGTGTGCGCCTCAAAAGCATGCCTGTACGTCATGTGATTGATGCAGGCAGTCGCTGCAATCTCCGATGCCTAACCTGCCATCAGAGCGCCACTCAGGACCTCATCCACTACGACATCGCGGATGTTCCAACAGGGGTGCTTGCGCCAGCTATCCGATTGGCCAGCCTGGTGCAGATCGCTGGAATGGGAGAGACGCTGCTTTCTCGGGCCTCTCCTAAGCTTGTCGAGGCTTACAGCAAGGGTGGGGTTTTTGTCGAACTCTTGAACAATGGGACCCTGCTTTCGCGTGCGGTGCGCTTAGTCCACGATGTGGACATGTTGTCGATCAGCGTGGATGGCGGAACGGAGGAAACTTATAACGCAATTCGGCGATGGGGCGATTTTAGAAAGCTAATGGAAGAAGTCGGTGCGTTATCGGTCGAGGTTCGCCGAAAAATTTGCTTCAACTTCGTCGTCTGCAAACAAAATCTGTTTTCCTGCCTCGATATCGTGCGCGAGGCGATCCTGCTGCAGATTGGTCAGGTCCACTTTCAAGAAATGAACGTGCCCTTGTCGTGGCACAGTCGCATGGCGCTTGATGAAGTGGATCGGCAGTGGTTCTTCAATAACTATCCGCAATGGCGCAATGAAGCGTCCGATGGCGGTGTATTTGTCATCGCGAATTTGATGCCCTCACAACCCGGCTCGGGAGCTGCTGCTGAAAGTGTTTCCACCGTTGATCGAATTGCTGCCGTCGGTAATGTTCCGATCCCACCAATGCCGCGAAGAATGTCGGCGTCGGCCGCAATGACCGCACTTGAGTCGTTCGCGGCTTTCGCATTTCCGCCTCGAATGTCTACCTATCTGGCTAGACTTGCTGCCCCGTCAGAAGAAACGAGGACAGCGCCGCGTGAAATACGCGACGATGTCGCTGAAGCTCGCGCTGGTCTGGAGTATCAGATCGATGCTGGCACAGCAAAGATTCCCCACTGCCTCGCATCTTACGCCCAGCTTTTAGTAAACGGTGACGGCAGCACACGTTCATGCTGCAGTGTGCAGTCTCAACTTTCGACCCTGTTCGTCGACGACTTCGATCAAGTTCGTAATAGCAGACCATACATGGACCTACGTTCGGCACACGCCAGTCAGGTTTCGCCGCGCAGGGAATGTGAAGGATGCCGCGATCCCCTGCGCTATTTTTTGCTTATAGATATCCTACGTGAAATGAAGGATCGTGGTGTCGATATCGCCCGCATTGCTCGTCCGGACGATTTCGATGTTCCCGTCTCCCTAGCCGAAAACCCTCTGGTGCAAGAACTCGGGTCGGCATTGAGATAGAGCTAGTACCGGCGCACAGTGGATTTGAGAGGTGGTTCGGTTTGTCCGAACAGGTTCCGGGGTTTGGATAATTGGATTTCCGCCTCGGTTATCTGCGGCCGAACCGGCGAGCCGCAGCTCCCGCAAGTGGTTCAGCATCGCCAGCGTCTTCCAGAGCTGGCGCGTGAGCCTCTCGTCGAGTGCAAGCACCCGGCCCGTGCGGAATGCTGAGTTGTCAGTTCAGGAATCGTGGCTCAATTTAATGGCTGCGAGCATCGAAGGCGAAACTTGCACAAGCGGGCAATCCGCAGGTTGGGGGCATCCATGATAGCAAAGCTTCGAAGACTGCTGCTGGTCTCTGCGGGGCAATCGGATACTGGCATCTGTGGATGGTCCCCGCTCTACAAGCGGGACGGGCGCATGTTGCAATCGTACATGGTCACGATTGGCATCTGCACATGCATCGCCGCTGGCAGCTGCGATGCAGGACCACCACAGCCTGAGCCTCAACTCGGCTATCCCTCTCGCGACGAACTCGCGCTGGGCGACCTTCGCCTCGAAGTATACGATATAGCGAACAAGCTAGAAGAACTGCAGGCACTTCAGGCGATCCTTATTGAGGACCTCGGGCAGCAGAAGCGCCCGATCGAGAGGCAACTTTTGGACCGGTTGAAAAACAATTCGGGAATAACTCTCCAGTGGATCGAAAGCGACGCTCGGGGAAATGTGTCAGTGACGGAATCTGAGAACGGCAAGGTTGTGGTTCGAGGCGAACAGGTGAGCGACGACGGCCGCGACAAACTGCTGGTCGAAGGCCAGGTAATCCTGATGACTTCCGACGTATTTATCGTGCAGGGCTCAATCGACTTCGACGTGCAGAAGCTGCGTGAGTCGGGAGCCCCACGCTGTCATCGCGAAGGCTTTTTCACCTTTCGAATTACAGGCGACCGAAAATACTGGCGCCTGCTCGAAAAGGACGGGCACTGCGGCCAAACAACCGACTACATCGACATTTACTTGTAGTCCTTTACCGCGGCCCGCGCGGGGGATCTGTCTGCTTAATTCGGGGACGGTGATTTCCGTGCATCGGGGGATCCCACCAAGCGACCGCGCCTCGCCCATTATCGAGAACCCAGACCGCGCCGTTATTGCAGCGTGACCAAAACCAAACAGCCTCCGGAGTTGCCGGGCGGTTCACACTGACGTTGGCACCGAGGGCGCGGTCGGCATTTCCTGGCGGCAATAGTAGATCTCGGGTGAAGGCGCTCACTGGCTAGTCGCTCTCATACCCTGTTGCTGAGGCATGTCGGCACAAACACCTAGCTCGCAGCCACTCGCTCGTACCTGACCGCGAACCTCGTCCCATAAAGCCTTGACTCTAGCCAGGGGGAGCGCTGCGGCGCTCTTGCTCTGCCCCTTCATGCCCTGAGCTAGATTGGGGTTGAAGTATTCGTTTGTCAGGACGGTGCTTAGCTTGATCTCCGGTCGAGCGAACCCCTGTGTATCCCCAGGCGCTGAGCACGGAAAGAAACTGAACATGCCGTCGAGTGGTTCGGAAAATGTTGCTCCAATATAGAGCCGCCTCGGCAGATGGCGTCTATCCGAATGCGGCCCGTATGTCGGCCCCAGCACGAGCTGATCGTATCCCGCCGGGACTCGGTTGTGGAGGCGCTCCTGATAATTCGCTGAGTTGTGGTCGATATAGTCGCGCACGACAAACACCGTGTCCAAGACCCAACGGCCCCGAGACACGCTGCCGAAGATGATCACCGAACCCACATCGAGTTCGAGCATTCCCTGCGACGATGGAGACGTCCCTTGTTTGCAGTCGGTGTAGAAGAAACCACCAAACACAAAGGGATCGGTGTTGTGCAGGTTCTCGAAGCCATTCTTGCGGACCCAGAAAGGTTCAAAAAGAGTGGTAGGTCCTCCGTCAGCACCCTCCCACGCGCGCAGTACGTTCGCCTCGGCTTCCCATTCTCCCCACGCCCACAGCGGTCCAGTGACCATCCCCTCACCGGTCAAGCGAGTGCCGTTTACCTGAAAGAAGGTTCGTGCGTGCGAAATGTTGCTCCCGTCGGGAAGGGTGATCCGGTTCCAAGCCTTTCCGCTGCCGTCAGGGCCAGGTCGATGCTCACCCCCCGGATGTGGAAACTGGATGAAGCGAATGTTTTTCATTGGGCGCCCCGAATCCGGGCGAGCAGCTTCTGCCCTGCCTCACGTTTGCGTTCGGTCGTGAACCGTCCGAACGGCTTGTCGGCCGCCGATGCATTGACGAACATAAGCGGGCGCCCCTTTCGAGAGGATATGCTACCGACCTGAACAAGTAGGGGTGCTCGCAACGACTCACCCGTGCCGGTCGTGCGGTGTTCCGCAAGTCGTTCCCAGCGTCGTCCCGTTCGGAAGTCGGCATTCCACTCCTGAAGGTGCGCCCAGCCGAGGGACGCCACGATGACGTGGGGTTCGAGCTCGTCTGTAAGCCACTCGAAAATATCTCGCCCGGTCCTTGTCAGCTTTCCGCGCTGCGCCGGGCTCAGCTTCGACCACGTAGGTACGGTGGCAATGGGCGAGCACATGTCAACGTGGAGGGCCGTCGAGGCATAGTCACCGTTCGCCATCTTGCCACCGTAAGATGCTTCGAGCCCGTTGAGCACAGGCTCGAACGAGTTGAACCAAGATCGATACGGATGGCGCTGGAAATAGGCGCTGAGCTGCGCTTCCAGCTCCGCTGGCCCCTTAAGTCCCATAGCAACTTCGAACCGTGGCTTCTCGTCGGGAAATTCTCGATCCGATGGGTTTAGGGCGGCGGTCAGAACCCGGAGGGGCGATGCCAGGTAGCGTTTCAGATCGCCGAAATAAGGTATGGGCAGGCTGTTCGCGACAACGAAATCGAGCTCGCGGGCTTCAGCCATATGCGCAAGACAGCGCCCATAGAAGTCGACGTCGAGAAGAGTTCCCTCGTTCATTCCGCCGCCTTCCAGTTCGCGATCCGTCATCGGGCCTGTCTCTAGGGCTTGTCGAATGAGCGGATCATGCGCTTGTCGCAATTCCTGGCGCCTCCACGCGAGGGGGCAAAGACTTGCCGCGTAACAAAAACCGATTTCGCTATTCGGGGGAGAGGGGAAATTGACCGTTGCGTTGGGATGCTTGTCGGGAAGGGCAAATCGAAAGGGCGCATTCGGTTACCAGGCCGGCACTTGCAGCGGTGCGCTCGCTCAGCCGACTGCGTATGAGTAGTTCCAGGCGCGCAAGTCCCCGCCAAAAATCCGACAACCAACACCACAGGGACTTTTACCCA
>Ga0075163_10002643_pt1 | contig 24022 bp, 4 predicted proteins | sample JI1023141ADNA_FD_71478 | JGI IMG/M metagenome (GOLD analysis project Ga0075163, IMG submission 71478) | Wastewater effluent complex algal communities from Wisconsin, to seasonally profile nutrient transformation and Carbon sequestration -... | ecosystem: Engineered > WWTP > Effluent > Algae... | reverse complement strand
AACCACGCGTCCGCCTCCTCCGCGAGCACGCTCGGCGCGAACGGCCGGAACGACTCGCGCTGCTTGACGCGGCGGTTGAGCGTGTCCTGCATGTCGGCCCGCCGCGGGTCCGCGAGCAGCGAGCGGTTGCCGAGCGCGCGCGGGCCCCACTCGACGCGGCCCTGGAACCACCCGACGATGTTGCCGTCGCGCAGCAGGCCGGCGACCAGCGGCGCCATCGCGTCGACCCGCCGCGACGGGACGTCCGCGGCGCGCAGGGCCGCCTCGATCGCCGCGTCGTCGTACTCGGGGCCCCAGAACGGGTGGTCCATGACGAAGCCGCGGGGCTGACGCAGCAGGACGTGGTGGATGTACAGCGCCGCGCCGAGCGCGGTGCCGGCGTCGTTGGCGGCCGGCTGGACGTAGATCTCGTCGAACAGGCCGCTGTTCATCAGCTCGTAGTTGGCCAGGCAATTGAGCGCGACCCCGCCGGCCAGGCACAGCCGCCGCGAGCCGGTCGCGGCGGCGACGTGGCCGGCGAGCGCCAGCACCAGCTGACTCGTGAGCTGCTGCAGCGCCGCGGCGATGTCGCGGTGGACCTGCGTCAGGGGCTCGTCGCGGTCGCGGCGCGGCGTCGAGAACAGCTCCTCGAGCGCCGTGAAGTCGGGGGCGCGAAAGCGCAGCAGCTCGGCGGCGAAGCGCGGGTCGCCGGGGGAGGCGCGGTCGACCAGCCGCTCCATGCGGGCGGCGTAGCGGCGCGGGTCGCCGTAGGCGGACAGGCCCATGACCTTGCCGGCGTCGTACTCCGAGAAGCCGATGAACTGGCACAGCTTCTCCCACAAGAAGCCGATCGAGTGCGGGTACTCGAGCTCGGCGAGCGGGGTGAGCCGGCGGTCCTGCCCGTGGCCCATCCACGTCGAGCTGTGCTCGCCGATGCCGTCGACGGTGAGCACGGCGGACTCGGCGAAGGTCGACGGGAAGAACGCGCTGGCGGCGTGGCACAGGTGGTGCGGGAGCCAGCGGAAGCGGTCGCCGACGTCGCGGCCGGCGAGCGCGGACAGCTGCGCGGGGACGTCGGCGAGCCGCGCGAACAGCCGCGCCTCGCCGCCCGGGGTGCCCCAGCTGTCGTCGACGGTGTACGGGTCGTCGCCGGCGCTGCGCAGGCGCAGCTCCGGGACGAACGAGTAGCCGATGTGGTCGACGTCGGCGAGCTCGATGCCGGCGGCGTCGAGGCACGCGCGGATCGCCGCGGTCGGCAGCTGGCCGGCGTTGTCGATGGTCGCGGTCTTGCCGTGCTTGACGCGGGTGAGCCGCTCCTCCTCGATCGCGAGGCACAGCTCCCCGTCGCGCAGCAGGCAGGCCGAGAGGTCGTGGTAGGGGCCGTTGATGCCCAGAATATAGGTGGTCATCGGTCTCCGGCGCCGGCGACCGGCGGCTTGTCGGCGGTCACCAATAGATAGTCGTCCATGCCCATGAACCAGCCGCGGCCGCGGCTCCAGTCGTCGACGGTGGCGCTGTCGCGGGTGAGGTCGATGGTCAGGGCGTGCTTGTCGGCGCCGCGCGCGACCTGCTCGAAGTAGCGGACCATCGCCGGCCACACGTGCTCACCGATCGGTCTAAACGAGATGCGCGTGAACCCGGCCGCGGCGAGCCGCGCGACGTAGGTGTAGCGGTCGTACTGATTGGCGAAGGGGACGCTCATGCGCTTGCTGGCGATGCGCAGCCACACGTCGCGCGGGGTCCCGGGCAGCGGCAGGCAGTCGGTGAGCGCGAGGCGGCCGCCCGGCCGCAGGACCCGGAACGCCTCGGCGAAGAAGTCGTCGCGGGTGTCGAAGTGCAGCGCGCACTCCAGCGCGGTGACCTTGTCGAAGCGCCCGGCCGGGAACGGGATCGCGGTCGCCGAGCCCTGCTGCAGGTCGATGCGCCCCGCGAGCCCGGCCCGGGCGACCCGCTCGCGCGCGACCTCCACCTGCAGCGCGGTGATGTTGAGGCCGTCGATGCGCCGGACGTCGCGCTCGCGCACCCACTGCAGGTCCTGCTCGGCGAAGCCGAAGCCGACGTCGAGGACCTCGTCGCCCGGGCCGAGCTCGGCGACGTCGGCGAGCTCGCGGGCCATCGCGGCGCAGGCCCCGGTGTAGCTGGTCTCGCGCGCCCAGTAGCCGAAGTTGAGCCAGTGCGGGACGTCGGGGTCGCCGAGGGCCGGGTCGCGGCGGGCGAGGCGGGTGTAGAGCTCGTCGGAGGTCAGCGGCTTGACGACGAAGCCGAGCTCGCGCCGCGGGTTGCGGAGGAACTCGGCGATGACGGTGAGGCGGTTGCGCCACTCGGGCAGCAGGGGGAGGCGCTTGGCCATGGTGCTCCTAGGACTCGAGGATCGCGCGCAGGAGCGCGGCGTTGGTGGCGAGGTGCGGGGGCTCCAGCAGCTCGCGATGCGCGCCGCGGGCGAGGTGATTGAGGCGGGCGCGGCGGGTCGCGGCCGGCCAGTCGTCGTCGCGGCGGTGGTTCTCCTCGGCGCGCACGAGGTGGATCGTCGCGCCGACGCGGACGTCGAGGTCGCTGCGCCACAGGAACTCGAAGTACTCCTGGACCTGACGATAGGCGCGCTCGCGCAGGTGATGGCTCTGCAGGAAGTAGGCGCGCAGCTCGGCGCGGCCGGGGTGGTGCAGGTACTCGTCGACGCCGGCGCGGACCTCCGCGGCGCTCGCGGGCCGCTGCTCGCGTCCGCCGCGGAAGGTGTCGAGGAGGATCAGGGACGAGACCTCGCGGCCGCGGGCCTCGAGCGCGCGCGCCATCAGCAGCGCGAGGAAGCCGCCCGCGGAGTGGCCGAGCAGCGCGAGCGGGCCGCGCGGCTGCAGCTCGTCGATCAAGGCGGCGTGGCGGGCCAGCGTCGCGTCGTCGGGCACGTAGTTGAAGGCGTACAGGGCGACCCCGGGCAGCTGCTCGGCCAGGCCGGCGTAGGCGACCGCGGAGCCGAGCGCCGGCGGGAACAGGAACAGCGCGCGCTCCTCACCCCCGGCGCCGAGGCGCAGGTACGGGCGCTCCGGGACGTCGATGCGCAGCTCCCGGGCGCGCTCGACGTAGACGCTGAGCCCGCGCACGGTCGGCGCCTCGTAGACGAGCGCGAGCGGGACGGCGACGCCGAGCTCGCGGTGGATGAGGGCGACCAGCGACATGGCCCGCAGCGAGTAGCCGCCGACGCGGAAGAAGTTGTCCTCGACGCCGAGCCCTTCGACGCCGAGCACCTGCTGCCACAGCTCGAGCACGCGGGTTTCGGTGTCCGTCGCGGGTGGCTCGCGGCGCGCGGGCGCGACGTCGTCCGGTCGGGGCAGGGCCGCGAGCAGGCGCTTGCCGCTGGCGTTGAGGGGGATGGCGTCGATCCGCAGGATGCGGGACGGGACCATGTAGTGCGGGAGGGTGGCGCGCAGGTGGCGGTGGAGGGCGTCCTCGGCGGGCGGGTCCTCGCCGGTGACGTAGCCGACGAGCTTGGGGCGCCCGTCGTGGTCGTCGACGGTGATGACACACGCGTCGGCGACGTCGGGGTGGCGCGCCAGGGCGGCCTCGATCTCGCCGAGCTCGACGCGGTAGCCGCGGATCTGGACCTGGGCGTCGATGCGGCCGAGGAACTCGAGCTGGCCGTCGTGCAGGCGGAAGCGGGCGCTGTCGCCGGTCCGGTACAGGCGCTCGCCCGGGAGGAAGGGGCTGGTGACGAAGCGCTCGGCCGTCAGCGTCGGGCGGTTCAGGTAGCCGCGCGCGAGGCTCGGGCCGACGAGGCACAGCTCGCCGGGCAGGCCGACGGGGACCGGGCGCAGCGCCGCGTCGAGCAGGTAGACGCGGGTGCCGTTGATCGGCCGGCCGATCGGGACGGCGTCGGCGGGGTCGCGGCCGAGGAGGTCGGCGGCGGTGTTGACGACGCTCGCCTCGCTGAGGCCGTAGACGTTGATCACGCGGTAGCTGCGGGTCTCGGCGCGGCGCAGCGCGTCGCCGCCGGTGGTGACGACGAGCTCCGGCGGCAGCGCGGGCGCGCCGGGGTCGGCGAGCTGCTCGCAGATCACGGTGGGCAGGTCGAGGTGGGTCACCCCGTGGGCGCGGACGTACGCCGCGAGCGCGGTCGGGTCGTGCCACAGGTCCTCCGGGAGGACGAGGACGCGGCCGCCGTGCGTGAGCGTCGGCAGCAGCTCGACCAGCGAGACGTCGAAGCCGATGCTGTTGCCGTGGGTGACGCGCGCGCGCTCGTCGAGCCCGAAGCGCCGGCCGTAGCAGGCGCACAGGTTGGCCAGGCTCTGCCGGCGGATGACGGCGCCCTTGGGCTCGCCGGTGGAGCCCGAGGTGTAGATCACGTAGGCGGCCTGCTCGGGGTCGACGGGGCGGGCGCCCGCGGGGGTGGTCGCGGCGGCGGCGGCCCGCAGCGCGTGGACGTGCAGGGCCACGGCGCCCGCGGGCACCGGCGGCGGCTCGACGCGGTCGTGGACGAGCAGGCAGCAGCCGGCGTCGCGCAGGGTGGCGGCGACGCGGGCGGGCGGGGCGGCGACGTCGATCGGGACGAAGGCCGCGCCGCAGCGCAGGACGGCGAGCAGGGCGGCGACATAGTCGCTCGAGCGGGCCATGTGCAGGGCGACGAAGCGCTCGGGGCCGAGCTCGCAGCGGGTGGCGAGGACCGCGGCCATGCGCGCGGCCAGCTCGTCGAGCTCGCGGTAGGTGGTCGCGCGCTCGCCGTCCTCGATCGCCACCGCGTCGGGGCGCGCGGCGACCTGGCGGGCGAAGCAGGCGAGCAGGTCCTCGGCCGGCAGCAGGTCCTCGTCGTCGGGGCGCGCGCGGGCGTGGATCTCCGCGAGCTCGGCCGGGGGCAACAGCTCGAGCTCGGCGAGGGGGCGCGTCGGGTGGGCGAGGACGTCGGCCATCAGCGCGCAGAGGTGGCGCCACATCCGGGCGACGCGCTCGTCGGAGAGCAGCGCGGGGTCGTGGTCGATCAGCACCTGGGCCCCGCCGGCCTGCTCGATCAGGTGGATCGAGAGGTCGAGCTGGGCGTCGCGCGGCGGCAGCGGCAGCGGCTCGGCGCTCACCCCGGGCAGCAGCGCGTCGCCCTGCGCGTCCTCGCCGGTCAGCGTGAACATCACGTCGAACAGCGGGTGGCGCGTCAGGTCGCGCTCGAGGTCCAGCCCCTCGACGAGGCGGTCGAACGGGTACTCGCGGTGCTCGAAGGCCTCCACGCAGGTGCGGGCGACCCGGCGCAGGGCGTCGTCGAAGCCGCGGTCCGGGTCGAGCCGGGTGCGCAGCGCGAGGGTGTTGACGAAGAAGCCGAGCTGGCCGGCGAGGTCGGGGTGGGTCCGGCCCGAGGACGGGGTGCCGACGGTGAGGTCGGTCTGGCCGGTGTAGCGGTGCAGGAGGACCTCGAGCAGCGCGAGCACGGTCATGAACAGGGTCGCGCCGTGGGCGTGACCGAGGCCGCGCAGGCGCTCGACGACGTCGCGGTCCAGCGCCTCGCGGCGGGTCGCGCCGCGGTGGCGGGCGCCGGGGCTGCGCGGGCGGTCGGTGGGGAGGTCCAGGGGGGGCGGCGGCGGGGTGAAGCGCGCGAGCCAGTGGTCGCGGGCGGCGTCGGCGTCGGGGCTGGCGAGCCACGCGGCCTGCCAGGCGGCGTAGTCGCGGTGCTGGATCGCGGGCGCCTCGCAGGGTCGGCCGGTGAGCGCGGCGACGAGCTCGCGGCGCATCTGCGCGATCGACTCGGCGTCGGTGATGATGTGGTGCATCGCGGTGACCAGCACGAGCTCGTCGTCCGCGAGGTGGAGCAGCTCGGCGCGCAGCAGCGGGCCGTGGACGAGGTCGAAGGGGGCGTGGACGAGGCGCTCGACCAGGGCGTTCACGGCGGCCGGGGTCGGTGGCTCGGCGCGCAGGTCGCGATAGACGAGGCGCGGGGCCGCGGGCGCGTCGGCGGGGTGGACGACCTGGCGCAGCTCGTCGTCGACGACGAGGAAGGTGGTGCGCAGTACCTCGTGGCGGGCGATCAGCTCGGCGTGGGCGCGCTGGAACGCGGCGACGTCGACGGCGCCGCGCAGGCGGTGGGCCTCGCGGATGTGGTAGCCGGTCGCGCCCTCCTCGAGGTGGTGCAGCACCCACAGGCGGCGCTGGGCGTTCGAGGTCGGGTGGTGGTCCGCGGGCGGTCGCGGGGCGATCGGCCGCTGCGCGATCGGGCGGCGGCCGGCGATGCGGACGGCCATCGCCGCGACGCTCGGGTGGGCGAAGACCTCGCGCAGCGGCAGCGTCACGCCGAACACCCGGTGGATCCGGGCCACCAGTTGCATCGCCAGCAGGCTGTCGCCGCCGAGCTCGAAGAACGGGACGTCGAAGGCGAGGTCCCGGGCGCCGCGCAGGCCGAGCACCTCGCGGAAGACCTCGCCGAGGTGCGACTCCCACTCGCTGCGGGCGACGCGGCGGTGCTCGTCGTGCAGCTGGGCCGCGGGCCGGGGCAGCGCCGCGCGGTCGACCTTGCCGCCGGGGAGCAGCGGGAAGGCCTCGAGCTGGACGAGGTGGTTCGGCATCAGGTAGCCGGGGAGGGCGCGCCGCAGCGCGCGCTGGAGCTCGTCGGGCGCGGCGGCGCCGGTGAAGTACGCGGTGACGACGACGGCGCCGGCGGGCGAGCGGTCGGCGGCGACCAGGGTCTCGCGCACGCCGGGCTGGCCGCGCAGCGCCTCGTCGATCTCGCCGAGCTCGATGCGGACGCCGTTGCGCTTGATCTGGTCGTCGATGCGGCCGAGCAGCTCGAGGTTGCCGTCGGGGAGGATGCGCCCGAGGTCGCCGGTGCGGTAGACGATGTCCGGCGCGGCGACCAGCGGGTTCTGCACGAACATGCGGGCGGTCAGCTCGGGGTCGCCGTAGTAGCCGAGGGTCATGTACGGCGACTTGAGGTAGACCTCGCCGACCTCGCCGGGCAGGCACGCGCGCGCGCCGTCGAGGACCGCCAGCGCGGCGCCGGCCATCGGCCCGCCGGCGGGGATCTGCGGCGAGAGCAGGAGGTCGAGCGCGCCGACGCGATAAAACGTCTTGATGCAGGTCGTCTCGGTGGTGCCGTAGATGTTGACGAGCTCGGTGTGGGCGCCGAACCTGGCGCGCCAGCCGCGGATGTCCTCGGCGCCGAGCGGCTCGCCGCCCATGATGTAGCGCTCGAGCGCGGCGAGGAGGCCGGCGGGCGCGTGCTCGCCGGCCTTGAGCAGCAGGCGCATGACGGAGGGCACGCTGTGGATCAGCGTCAGGCGGCTGGCGCCGATCCACAGGAGCAGGCGGTCGATGTCGTTGCGGGTCTCGTCATCGGGGATCACCAGGGTGCCGCCGACGGACAGGGCGACGAGGGTCTCGCGCAGGTAGGCGTCGAACTGGACGCGCGCGACCTGGCCGACGCGGCAGCGCGCGTCGAGGCGAAACTCGTCGATCTCCCAGCGGATGAACTGGCGCAGGCTGCCGTGGTTGCCGAGGATCGCCTTGGGCTCGCCGGTCGAGCCGGAGGTGAAGAAGATGTAATTGGCCTGCTCGGCGCGCGGGCGCGGCGGGGCGGGCAGGTCGTCGCCGCGGGGCAGCGCGCGCGGGTCGTGGCCGGGGGCCGACACGATGCGGCGCAGGCCGTGGTCGTCGGCGACGGCGATCGTCGGGCGCGCGGCGAGGTGGTCGACGCGGGCCTCGATCCCGTCGGCGTCCTCCTCGGCGATCAGCAGCAGCGCGGGCGGGGCCCGGCGGGTCATCCGCTGCCAGCGCAGCGCGGGCTCGTGCAGGCGCAGGGGCATGTACACGCCGCCGGCGCGGAAGGTGGCGAGCATGGCGACGAGCTGGCGCAGGCCGCCGCCGAGGGCGACGACGACGAGCGCCTGGTCGCGCACGCCGAGCGCGTGGAGCTCGGCGGCCATGGTCGCGACGCGGCGGCCGAGCTCGGCGTAGGTGAGCGGGCCGCCCGGGTGCTCGACGGCGACGGCGTGCGGGCGGGCGGCGACGTTGCGCTCGAGGTCGTCGAGCACGCTGCCCTCGATGTCGCGGGCGATCGGGGCGGTGAAGGCGGCGACGTGGCGGGCGGACGCGGCGGCGGCGATGTGGAACTGGTCGTGGCGGTCGGCGGGGCGGCTCGCCATGGCCGCCAGGACCTCGCGGTAGGCGGCGGCGAGCGCCTCGACCTGGGCGGCGGGGTAGCGGCTGGTGTCGTACTTGAGGAGCAGGCCGAGGCGGGCGCGCCGGGGGTCCTTCTCGACGATGAGGGCGAGCGGGAAGTTGGTGCGGGCGAACGAGCGGACGGCGCGGGCGTCGATGCCGAGCTCGTCGACGGCGTCGCCGAGCACGTGGAAGTGGGTGTAGTTGAAATAGATGTCGAAGGCGCTGCGCTCGCCGAGGATCGCGTGCATCTGGGCGAGCGGGAACCTGCGGTGGGGCAGCAGCTCGCGGGCGTCGCGGGCGATCTGGCGCACGAGGTCGACCCAGCTGCCCGGCGCCGGGCGGGCGCGGAGGATCGGCGTGTTGAGGAACAGGCCGAGCATGCGGTCGCCGCCCTCGACCTCGAGGCGGCCGTTGTGGACCACGCCGAGCAGCAGGTCGGCGCGCCCGGTGACCATGGCGAGGACCTTGGCGTGCGCGGCGAGCATGACGTGCTGCAGCGGGGCGCCGGCGATGTCGGCGACGCGCTCGAGCGCGGCGGAGTGCTCGTCGCCGAGGGCGATGTCGACGACCCCGAGGGCGCTGTGCGCGGTGGTCGGCCCGGGCAGGCGACGGATCCGCAGCGGCTCCGCGCCGCGCAGCTGCTCGGCCCAGTAGCGCTGGGTGGCCGCCTGGGCGGCGCTGCGCCGCTCGAGCGCGACGTAGTCGCGGTAGGCGTGGGCGCCGACGGCGACGGGGCTCGGCGCGGCGCGGCCGCTGGCCGCGAGGACGTCGCGCACGAGGTCGGTGAGGAGGGTCGCCGCGCTCCAGCCGTCGAGGATCGCGTGGTGGAAGCTGAGGGTGAGCGTGAGCCGGTCGGCGCCGCGGCGCAGGACGTGCAGACGGAACAGCGGGGCGCGCTCGAGCTCGAAGCCGCGGGCGCGGTCGTCGGCGAACATCCGGTCGAAGCGGGCGTCCTGCTCGTCGCCGTCGCACGCGCTCGCGTCGTCGATCGTCAGCGGCGCGGCGACGCGGGCGTGCACCAGCTGCAGCGGCTCGCTGAAGTCGCGGACGTGGAAGCTGGTGCGCAGCACGTGGTGGCGCTCGATCTGGCGCTCGAGCGCGCCGCGCAGCGCGGCGTCGTCGCAGGCGAGGCGCAGGTCGAAGGCGAGGATGTCGTGGTAGAGCGCGTCCTCGCGGCCGAACAGCGAGTGGAAGACCATGCCGGCCTGCAGGCGCGTGAGCGGGTAGGCGTCGGCGATGTCGTCCGGGACGGCGGCGCGGTCGGCCGGGCCGAGCAGGGCGAAGGGCGCGAGCGGCGGGGCGACGGCGTCGTCGGGGCGCTGCTCGTCGAGGGCGGCGAGCTCGGCGACGGTGGGGTGGGCGAAGAGGTCGCGGACGGACAGGGCGACGCCGGCGGCGCGGGCCCGCTGGACGACCCGGATGCCGCGGATCGAGTCGCCGCCGAGCTCGAAGAAGTTGTCGCGCGCGCCGACGCGCTCGACGCCGAGGACCTCCTGCCAGACGCCGGCGAGGGTCGCCTCGCGCGGGGTGGCGGGGGCGAGGTACGCGGCGGCGCCGCGGCGGCGCGGGGTCGGGTCCGGGAGCGCGGCGCGGTCGATCTTGCCGTTCGGCAGGGTCGGCAGGGCGGGCAGGACCACGAAGCTGGCCGGGAGCATGTAGTCCGGGAGGGTCCGCGCGAGCAGCGTCCGCAGCGAGCGCGCGAGCCGTCCGTCGAGCTCCCCGGCGATCGGCGTGTTGGTGAAGACCGGGCCGCGGTGCCGCGGCGACAGCTCCACGCCGATGCCGCGGCCCTCGGCGTCGGTGGCGGCGGTGGCGTCGCTGGAGTTGATGGCGTGGCGGCGCAGGACGACGCGCAGGTGCTCCGGCTCGCCGCCGACGCACAGCTCGACGGCGTAGGGCAGGTCGCGCGCGAGGGCGCGCAGCTCGTCGGGGCGCGGCGCGGCGGCCTCGCGCTCGCCGGCGCGGGCGCGCAGCTGCTGCGCGGACGCGCCGGCCTGCAGCGCGTCCAGGGCCGCGAGGTGGCCGACCACGTGGCGGTTGGGGACGCGCTCGACGAGCGCGAGCCCGGGGCGCTCGTCGGCGAGGCGACGGGCGAGCGCGGCGAGCGTGAGCGCCTCCTGCTGCCAGTCCCAGACGACGGGGGCGGGGGCGGGCGCGGGGCCGCCGACGCGCACGAGCACGTCGTAGCGGAAGCGCATGAGCTCGTTGTCGTAGCCGCCGCGCTTGAGCAGGGGCCGGACCTCGCGGACCCGCGGGTCGCGGCGCGGGAGGTCGAGGAAGAAGGCGGGGTCGACGGTGAGCTCCTCCTCGTGGGCGACGCGCTCGCGCAGCTCGGCGCGCAGGTCGTCGGAGGTCGCGTCGGGGCGGTGGTCGCGGGCGACGGCGAGGTGGAAGGCGGCGAGGGTGGTGTGGTCGCGGACGTCGCCGATGAACACGAGGCCGCCGGGGGCGACGCGGGCGACGGCGTCGTCGAGGACGCGGGCGAGGTAGGCCTGGTCGGGGAAGTACTGGACGACCGAGTTGAGGATCACGACGTCGAAGCGCTCGTCGTCGGCGGCGAGCGCATGGGCGGCGCCGCAGCGCAGCTCGACGTGGCGCATGGCGGGCCGGTCGCGGAGCTGCAGCGCGAGCGCGTCGACGGCGGCGCGCGAGAGGTCGGTGGCGAGGTAGCGCTCGACGCGGGGGGCGATGCGGTGGAGCAGCAGGCCGGTGCCGCAGCCGATCTCGAGCACGCGACGGGGCGCGTGGGCGACGATCCGCGCGACGGTGTGCTCGACCCAGGCGCGCATGTCCGCGGCGGGCAGCGGGGCGCGGGTGAAGCTGCTGTTCCACCCGGCGATGTCGAAGGTGGGGTCGTGGGCGCCGCGGTCCCCGGCGTAGAGGCCGTCGTAGATCTCGCGCCACTGGTCGACCTGCTCGTCGGCGACGGCGCCCGGCGCGTCGCCGATGACGGCGGCCTCGCGCTCGACGTAGGCGACGAGCTGCCTGTCCTCGCGGCCATGTCCGATCACGCAGGCGCGACGGACGGCGGGGTGGCGCGCGATCGCGGCCTCGATCTCGCCGGCCTCGATGCGAAACCCGCGGATCTTCAGCTGGTGGTCGACGCGCCCGAGGTACTCGAGGCGGCCGTCGGGGAGCAGGCGGGCCCGGTCGCCGCTGCGGTACAGGCGCTCGCCGGCGAGGTGGCCGCGGCCGGCGACGAAGCGCTCCGCGGTGAGCTCGGGGCGGTCGACGTAGCCGCGGGCGAGGCCGAGGCCGGCGACGTGGATCTCGCCGGCGACGCCGGGCGGGACGAGCATGCCGGCGCGGTCGAGCAGGTAGACGCGCCAGCCGGGCAGCGGGCGGCCGATGATCGAGCGCGCGTGCCGGTCGTGCGCGCGGACGCGGTGGAACGTGACGTGCACGGTCGTCTCGGTGATGCCGTACATGTTGATCAGCTGCGGCCGCTCGTCGCCGCGGCGGGCGATCCACGGCGCGAGCTGGCCGGGGTCGAGGGCCTCGCCGCCGAACACGACGTAGCGCAGCGCGAGCGGCGACGCGGCCGCCTCCGGGGCGTCCTCGCGGGCGTCCCACGCGACCAGCGGCCGGAACGCCGACGGCGTCTGGCTGAGCACGGTCACGCCCTCGCGCTGCAGCAGCGCGTGAAAGTCGGCCGGGGCGCGCGCGACCCAGTGCGGCACGACGACGACGCGCCCGCCGTACAGCAGCGCGCCCCACAGCTCCCACACCGAGAAGTCGAAGGCGAACGAGTGGAACAGGGTCCAGACGTCGTCGGGGCCGAGCGCGAAGCAGGTGTCGGCCGCGGCGAACAGGGCGAGGACGTTGCCGTGGCGGACGCACACGCCCTTGGGCTGGCCGGTGGAGCCGGAGGTGTAGATGATGTATGCGGCGTGTTCGGGGCCGAGGTCGACGCGGGGGGCCTCGGCGGGCAGGGCCGCGAGGCGCTCGCGCTCGGCGTCGAGGTCGAGGGTGGCAAGGGTGTCGGCGAGGATCGACGCGTCGGCGAGGGCCGGCGCGCCGGCGGTCACGAGGACGGCGGCCCGGGCGTCGCGGAGCATGAAGCTCTGGCGCTGCGGCGGGTAGGCGGGGTCGATCGGGAGGTACACGCCGCCGGCCTTGAGCGCGCCGAGGATCGCCACGACCATGGCGAGCGATCGCTCGAGCCGGATCGCGACCACGACCTCGGGGCCGACGCCCATGCCCCGCAGCGCGTGGGCGACGCGGTTGGCCCGCGCGTCGAGCTCCGCGTAGCTCATGCGCTCGCCCTCGCAGGCGAGCGCGCACGCGTCCGGGCGCGCCCGGACCTGGGCCGCGAACGCGGCGACCAGCGACGGCGCGCGGATGTCCCCGGGGACAGGTGCGTTCCAGTCGCGCCACAGCGCGAGCTCGTCGGCGCCGAGCAGGTCGAGCCCGCCGAGGACGTCGCCGGGGGCGCGGGTGACGTGGTCGAGCGCGCGCAGCAGGTGCCGGAGCAGGCGCCGGGCCGCGTCGGCGCCGAGGAGGTCGCGGCGGGACACGAGGGCGACGGTGCGGTCGTCGACGTCGACCTCGAAGCGGAGCCGGAACGGGCCCAGGGACGCGCCGTCGCCGTGGATCGCGGCGTGGTGGAGGGCGACGTCGTGCGCGACCTCCTCGCGGCAGCCGGCGGCGGCGAGCCGGCGCAGCAGGGCGTCGGGGTCGTGGGCGCGGTGGAGGTTGGCCTCCTCGAGCTCGCGGCGCAGCGCGCCCAGGCGCTGCTTGAAGCTGGTCTCCGGGGTCCACGCGGCGCGCACGTACAGCACAGCGTCGGGCGCGCCCCCGGGGTCGCGCGGCGCGGGGGTCGCGATCAGCGGGTCGTCGACGTCGGCGTGACGGACCAGCACGAGCTCGAGGGCGAGCAGGTACAGCAGCCACTTGTTGGCGGCGGAGCCGGCGGTGAGGTGATCGATCCGGGCCCGCAGCGGGCCGTCGATCGCGCACTCCTGGCGGTCGTGGCCGGCGGCCGGGTCGGCGTGGTGGTCGAGGTGGTCGGCGTGGTCGGCGAGGCGGGGGGCGAGCGCCTGGGCGCCGAGGATGCGTCGGGCGTGGAAGTCCAGCGCGCGGGACGACGGGGCTTCGTGCATGGCGTCTCGCTCAGGCCTCGCGGGTGACGAGGCTGGAGAACTCGCGCGCGATGATGTCGAGCGGGTCGATGAAGCGGATCGAGTCGTCACCGCGGGCCGCGAGGGCGCGGGCGACCAGGTGAAACTCGGTGCAGCCGGCGACGCAGGTGCGGGTGCCGTGGCGCTCGAGCAGGCGGGTGAGCGCGGGCACGACGCGCATGGGATCATGCCCGCACTTGAGCTCGGCGAAGATCATACCCATGACGATCTCCTGCTCGCCCGGCGCGAGCTCGAGGAGCCGGTCGGCGTGGACGCACTGGTCCTGGAACAGGCGCTTCTTGTAGGCGCCGGTGCTGGCGATCAGCAGCGCGGGCTCGTCGCTGCGCCCGAGCTCGCGGTCGGTGAGCGCCATCGCCGAGATGACCTTGCGCCGCAGCGGCTCGGGGACCGCGGGCAACGAGTAGTGCGCGGTGCAGCAGGCGATGAAGATCTTGTCGCACAGCGGGTCCAGGCGGGCCAGCTGGGTGGTCATGAACTCGATGAACGGGGCCTCGCTGCCGCCATGGATCGAGGCGCAGCGATCCGGCGCGCCGGGCAAGGAGAACAGGATGACGTGCGGCGCGAGCTGGTCGGTGGGCGACGGGTTGCAGGCGTAGATGGTGCGCATGAGCTCGGCCGAGGTGACCGGGCCCATGCCGCCGATGATGCCGAGAGTGGGGGGGAGCTGCTGCATCTGCGTCGACTCGTGATGCCCTGGTTTCTCGACCGGCTTTCGATCGACCGGCCAGGTACCCTGGCTAGCTTTTGATGCTACCGAACTTTGCCTCCGTTGGGCGTGGCGTCGCCAGGACGCACGGTATGTCTGAACTACCGTCACGAGCGACATTTTACTTGCATATTCCAAAACTATGATCGGGCCCAGAAAATCTTGCGCGAACGGTCACCTCCGATTGCGGGCGGGCGTCCCGGTATTCGTCAGACATCGGCGTTCGAGGTGCCGCGATCACAGCGTGAGCGGTGAGTCCCGAGATAAGTGGGACGCGCAGGATGGGTTCCCAATTGCGGGTAGTACGGCGCCGGCAAACCGCCCGACGACGCGCTCGACACCCGACAAACCGACCCGGGTCGCCGGGTCGCCGTCCGGTCTGAAGCGGGGCCGATCGCTCACGCGCCGATCGTGCGGCGCAGGGACAGGTAGGCGTCGCTGAGCATGAACACGGCGAGGTCCTGGGCCGTGCGGCTGAGGCTGATGCGCTGCTTGAGGCTGCCGTTGGCGAAGCCGTCGAGGAGGCAGGCGGCGGCGAGGCAGCCGCTGACGTCGCCGGAGAGCAGCAGGGCCATGCGCAGGTCGGTGGCCAGCGTGGCGCGGGCGGTCGCGGCGGGTTCGAAGTGGGTGCTCGAGAGCGCCTGGCAGATGCGCAGCAGCGGGCGGCGCTGGCGGCGGGGGAGGTTCTTGCCGAGGTTGTTGGTCAGGTCGCGCAGGCGGCGGGTGTCGGGGTCGGCCGTGATCGCGTTGAAGACCTTGGTGACCTCGAAGCTGGCGGCGAGCATCAGGTCGAGCTCGACGGGGGCGAGGGCGCGCACGCGGCCGCCGCCGAGCGCCCGGCGGGCGAGGGCCAGCGCCGCGAGGCCGCGCCAGGCGATGATGTCGCCGCGGATCCACAGGTTGACGCCGAGGCGCAGCGTCGGGTCGTCGCCCTCCTCGAGCAGCGCGACCGTGTTGTTGACCGAACATGCCCGAAGGGACAGGTTGCTGAGCGCGAGCAGGCGGCCCCACTGCTGCAGCGGCATCATGATGCTGTGGGTGTCGACGTTGGGCGGGAGCGGCACGACCTCGTCGGGGCCGAGGCCGGTGAACTCGACGTACATGCGGTCCATCGCCGACTCGACGCAGGCGAGCAGGTCGTTGACGTCGCCGGTCTCGCCGGGGGACAGCAGCATCTGGCGCAGGTTCGGGGTCGCGAGCACGTTGCCGAGGCCGCCGGGCGAGGCGGCGCGCATGTGGCCCTCGGGCGGCGGGGCGGAGCTCGGCTCGAGCGCGTGGCACAGGATGCGGGCCATCTGGGCGAGCACGGGGTTGGGGCGGGCGGCGACCTCGGCGAGCATGCGGATGTCGCTGGGGGCGACGGTGCCGCGGCCGATGCTGGCGAGCATCGCGGCGCGGATCGGGTCGAGGTAGGCGGCGACGCGGTCGACCTGGCCGCTGCGCTCGAGCAGGCGGATGAGCAGGAGGATCGTGGTGCGGTTGCCGGGGCCGAGCTCGGCGGCCTTCTCGACGGCGGCGAGGGCGTGGGCCTCGCGGCCGGGGACGTCGGCGAGGAGCTTGGCGCGCTGCATGTACAGGTCGTGCAGGCGGTCGGGGTCGCGCTCGCGGGCGGCGAGGCGCTCGAGGATGTCGGCGGCCTCGGCGGGCTGGCGGCTGCGCTCGAGCAGGCTCGCCATCAGCTGGATCGCGCGCGGGTCGTCGCCGCGGGCCTGGAGGACGATGCGCGCGTGGTCGAGGGCGCGGCCCATGGTCTCCGGCGACTGCGCGAGGATGCCGGCGAGGATCAGGCGCAGGTCGACCGCGGACGGCTCGCCGGGGTCGTAGAGGCCGAGCAGCTGCTCCATCGCCTGCGCCGACTCGGCCTCGCGCCCGAGCTGTTGATAGCAGCGGACCAGGCCGCGCAGCGCCTGCTTGCCGTCGGGCCGCGCCTGGGCGGCGACGGTGAAGTAGGCGACGGCGTGCTCGTCGCTGTCGGCCTGCTCGCCGAGGAACACGCCGAGCTCGTAGCGCAGGCCGGGGTCGGTGATGCGGCCGAAGACGGTGCTCAGCAGGTTGATCGCCGGGCGCGGCTCGGGCAGCTGGGTGGCCAGCGCGCGCGTCAGGCCGATCGCGTCGCGGTAGTGCGGATCGCGGCCGAGGATCTGGCCGAGCAGCTGCAGCGCGAGCTCGGCGTCGGCCGGCTTGCCGGTGGTCCCGGCCTTGACCGCGGCGTCGCGCGCCTCGGCCATCAGGGTGTGCACCGACACGGCCTTCTGCTTCGGCGTGGCCTGCTCGCGCGTCGCCCCGCTGCTGAGCCGGCCGAGGCCCATGTCGGCGGGCGCGAGGCCGGGCATGGCCCGCAGCGCGGCGCGGTAGGCCCGCTGGGCCTCGTTGACGGCGCCGGCGTGCTCGAGCAGCTCGGCGCTCTCGAGGTAGAAGATCGCGCGCTCGCTGTCGGACTGGGCCCGCACGGCCCGCGCGCCGACGGCGTCGGTCATCGCCAGCGGGCTGTTGGGGTCGCTGAGCAGGCCCTCGAGCAGGCGCACGGCGTAGGGGTTGCCGGGGTCCTCCTTGAGCGCGCCGAGGATCGCGCCGGCCGCGAACTCGCGGTCCTCCGGGGCCTCGGACTGCAGCAGGACCTCGGCCGACTCGACCAGCAGCGTCGCCTTGTAGTGCGTGTCCTCCGAGGTCCGCGCGAGCCGCAGGCGCAGCGTCGGCAGCGTGGCGGTGTCGCCGAGCTTGCGCAGCAGGTTCTTGTACTCGCGCAGGATCAGCGCGTCGTCGGGCGCGACCTCGGCGGCGGACTCGTAGCTGCCGCGCGCGGCGTCGAGGTCACCTGTCCCCAAGTACAGGCGGCCGAGCTGGACCAGCAGCGCCGCCTTGATCGGGCCGGCGGCGTGCTGGAGCTGGTCCTCGAGCAGGCGGATCAGGTTGGCGACGTCGTGGTTTGCGACCAGCAGTCGGCGGCCGCGCTCGAGCGCGAGGCCGTGGTCGGGCTGGACCGCGAGCGCGGCGCGGTAGTGCTGGAGCGCGCGGTCCTCGTCGGCGAGCGGGTTGTCCTGGCTCTGGCGCGCGAGGGCCTCGGCGATCAGGCCGAGGCGGTAGTGGTAGTCGGCGAGCAGGGCGGGGCTGTGCGGCGGGTCCTGGGCGCGCAGCAGGTCGTAGGCCTCGCGGATCTTGCCGGTCGCGCTCAGCAGCTGCAGCAGGATCTCGCGCGCGGGCACGAGGTCGGGGTTCAGCCTGTAGGAGCGCCACAGGTACTCGACGGCGCGGTCCATGTCGCCGAGCTCCTCGAAGCAGATCCGGCCGGCCTTGAGCGCGAGCACGGCGGGGTCGCTGGTCGCGTCGACCTCGGGCTCGTGCAGGCGCAGCAGGCCCTCGAGGTCGCCGCCGTCGCGGTAGAGGCGGGCCAGCGCGCGCAGGGCCGGGGTGTAGCCGGGGCTCAGCTTGAGCGCGCGCTCGTAGGACTCGCGGGCCGCGGTGCGCTGCTTGAGGCGGGTCTCGTGGGCCTCGCCGAGCTCGACGAGGATCGCGGTGCGGGCGATGTCCTCGTCGAGGCGCTCGACGAGCAGCTGCAGGGTCTGGATCAGGATCGCGGGGCGGTCGTGGGTGCGGCACAGGCCGGCGAGCTGGAACAGCGACAGGACGTCGTCCTGATCGATCTGGGCGATCTCTTGCAGCGTGGCGATCGCCAGGTCGACGTCGTGCAGCTCCTGCTCGGCGAGCAGGGCGATCTGACGCAGCGCGGCGAGGCGCTCGGGGCCGTCGGTGGTCTCGCGGGCCTGGCGCTGCAGGATCGCGGCGGCCTGGGCCCAGCGCCGCATCTTCTCGTAGACGCTGCCGAGCGCGCGCAGGCACGCGGTGTTCTTCGGGTCCTCGGCGACCGCGAGCTCGTAGACCTCGGCGGCGCGCGACAGGTCGCGCTCGAGGCGCTCGTGGACGTGGCCGAGGCGCAGCAGGATCGTCGCCCGCTCGGCGCCGTGCGAGCGCGTCTGGGCCCACTCCGTCAGGTGGCCGATCAGCGCCGGGGTGTCGCCGACGACGCGCAGCACCGCCGCGAGCGCCTGCCACACCCAGCGCTGCTCGGGCAGCCAGCGGCGCACGAACCGGAGGTCGGCCTCGAGCACGCGGTGGGCCTCGCGCTCCTCCTCGGGCAGCTCGGCGGGGGTCTCGTCCTCCTCGGCGAGGCGGCGCAGGGTGCCGTCGTCGTCGAGGGCGCTCTGGCGCGAGGCCAGCGGCGAGGCCTCCCAGCGCATGCGGGCGATCTGCTCGCGCAGGATCGCCTGCTCGCGCGGGTCGTCCTTGAAGTTGCTGAGGCGGACCAGGACCTCGACGCCGCGCAGGCCAGGGATGCCGAGCTCGCGCGTGCCTCGCGGGTCGCGCTGGCCGAAGTTGCGGACCAGCGCGTCGAGCAGGCCGTGCGCCGCCGGGTCGTTGCCGTGCGCGGACAACCAGGTCCGGATGTCCTCCAAAACCTCGCGCGGGACCTCGCCGGCGCCGACGGCGAGGACGGCGAGCTGCAGGCCGGTCGCGGCGGTCACGGGGTCGGGGGCGAGGGCGGCGAGGCGGCGGTAGAGGCCGGCGAGCTCGAGCGAGCGGGCGGGCACGGGGCCGCTGGCGCCCGGGGGGCGCACGGAGACGACGGTCTCGATCGCGGCGCCGACGGGGCGCGGGGCGGGGCCGGAGCGGGCGGCGGCGACGGCCTCGGCGGCCTCGCTGCGCAGCGCGCGGATCATGCGGCGCAGGGCGGTGAGCGACTGCGGGTCGCTGGCCAGCGCGAGCTCGAGCTGCTCGCGGCGGGCGGCGGCGTCGGGCATGAGGTCGGCGAGCTCGAGCAGCCGGACGGCGCGCAGGCGCGGGAGGTCGAGGGTCTTGAGGTGCTGCTCGAGCAGCGGGCGCACGGCCTCGCGCGGGCCGGTGCGCAGGGTCGACTCGATCGCGAGGGTGAGCGCGATCGGGTGGTCGGCGACGAGCGCGAGGGCGGCGCGGTAGTCGGCGAGGGCGCCCGCGACGTCGCCGCCGAGCTGCTCGCTGCGCTGGCCGTGCTCGATCCACGCCGCGGCGCGGGCGGCCGCCGGCTGCGACTCGTCGGTCGCCTGCCGGGTCAGCTCGGCGAGGTCGTCGACGAGGCTGAGGCCGGGGATCGCCGCGGTCTTCTCGGCGGCCTTGCGCACCGCCGGGCTCCCGGCGGCGAGCAGGCGCTCGCCGGGGTCCTTGCGCGCGAGCTGCTGGAGGTAGATCCGACCTGCCTCTCCGGACATGGCCGAACGGACAGCCTCGTCGCCGGGCCGCTGGGCCTCGGCGACCAGCGCGTCGGCGAGCTGCTGCCAGCGCTGCGCGGTGTGCAGCGGCGGGTGGCTGAGCGCGGCGGGGTCGAGGCTCAGCTCGATCGGGAACAGCGCGTCGGGGAGGTCGAGCAGCGTCGGCGCGGGCGCCTGCGGCGGGGCCGGGTCGGGCGGCGTGGTCGTCAGGTCGAGCGGGCGGCCGCCCTCGTCCAGGGGGAGCCCGTGCGGGTTCGCGGTCGCGGTCGCGGGCACGCGGGTGAGGGCGGAGTCGCCGACGACGGGCGGCGCGGGGACCTTGGGCGCGTCGCTGGTCATGCGGGCAGCTCCTCGACGTCGGTGAGTTCGAGCTCGAGCTCGACGTGGTAGCCGAGCGTGCGGCGCAGCGCGAGGTGCTCCTCGGAGACGAGGTAGGCGACGAGGCCGGCGGCGCGGCGGGTGCTGAGGACGGGGAAGCGGGTCTTGTCGCGCAGGGCGACGCGGGGGTCGCCCGAGGCGATCGCGCCGGCGCGGTCCTCGGCGAGGCGGAGCAGGTCGCGCAGCAGCGCGATCGAGAACTCGGGGAGGGTGCGGCTCAGGATCTCGGCGTCCTCGCCGAAGTCGACGGGGACGGCGGCGCCGGCGAGGGCCTCGAGGATCGCGTCGGCGACGCTGCGGTCCATCGGGTGGATCTCGTCGAGCTCGGTGCCGGCGCAGGAGGCGAGGCCGTGGAGCACGCCCATCAGCTGCTCGTCGGACATGACGCGGTGGAGGTGGTCGCCGCCGGTGGCGAGGCGCAGCAGGGCCCGGCCGAGCGCGTCGCGGGCGGCCGGCGAGAACGGGGCGGCGTTGATCTTGCGGCCGACCAGCAGGACCGGGGCGGTGCCGACGTGGGCGATCACGTGGGTGTCGTCGCTCTGATTGAGGAACAGCAGCGGCTCGGCGACGCCGAGGGTGCGGGCGATCGCGCGGGTGACGGTGCCGACCGAGCTGGTCGCCGGCAGGCTGTGGCGCTGCGAGAGGTTGACGCTCGGCGGCGGGGCGCCGGGGATCGCGGTCAGGTCGTGGACGCCGGTGCGCAGCAGGCCGAGGGCGGCCGCGCCGGCGGCGTCGTCGGCGGTGAAGAACGGCGCGAGCCCGGGCTGGCCGGGGGCGCCGGGCGGGTCGGGCAGCGGCCACGGCTCGGGCTTGACGGTGTCGCAGCGGCGGTGCGGCGGGACCAGCTCGACGTCGATGGCCTCGAGGATCGCGGCGCACACGTACACGCCGCCGGGCTCCTCGGCGGCGTCGAACAGGCGCAGCAGGCCGAGCACCGGCGCGGGGTCGAGCGGGTCCGCGGTCGACTCGCCGGTCGAGCTCAGGCCGCGGTCGCGGAGGATCGCCCGCTGCGCGGCGATGCCGGCCTGCAGCGCGACGCGGCCCTCCTCGGCGCGGCCGAGGTCGCCGAGCAGCTCGTGGAGCTCGAGGATGACGTCGGTGGCCGCGGGCCGCAGCTTGAGCAGCTCGCGCAGTAGGCTGGCGGCGCGCTCGGGCTGGTCGAGCGAGCCGCGGTAGAGCACGGCGAGCGCCCGCAGGCTGCGCACGCGCTCGTCGACGTCGCCCTGGTGGATGAGGAGCTGGAGGACCTCGACGCGCTGCTGGACGGTGCCGATCGCCGAGGCGATGCGGTCGGCCGCGGTCAGCGAGCGGTGGGGCTGGTAGCCGCCGCGGCTGGCGGCGAGGTAGAGGTCGAAGGCCGACTCGGCGGCGCCGCTGCGCTCGTAGGCGTCGGCGGCGAGGAACTGCAGCAGGGCGCGGCGCTCGGGCGCGGGCTCGAGGTCGACGGCGGCGAGCATGCGCGCGACGCCGTCGCCCCAGCGGCCGACGCGGGCGTAGACGCGGGCGAGGTCGACGTGGACGCCGACGTCGTGGGGGTGGATCGCCAGGCCGCGCTCGAGCAGGCCGGCGGCGGCGGCCGGGCCGTCGCTGTCGACGGCGACGCGGGCCAGCGCGCGCAGGTCGGCGGGGCCGAGCTGGCCCGAGGTCTGAAGCGCGGCGAGGCGGCGGGTCAGCGCCGGCAGCAGGGCGCACGCGCCCTCGCGGTTGTGGGCCTCGCGGACGCGCCACAGCACCGAGAAGGCGAGCGGCTCCTCGGGGATCAGGTCGAGGGCGCGGGCGAGGGCCTTCCACGCGCGCGCGGGGTCGCGGCCGCGCAGCGCGAGCAGGCCGGCGCGGCACAGGTGCGGGTAGGCGGCGGCGGGCTCGTGCAGGCCGTGGGCGAGGGCGACGAAGGCGTCGGCGGCGGCGACGAACTCGGGGATCGAGGCGCGCGCGCCGACCTCGGGGCCGTGCGGGCGGGCGGCCTCGGCGACCTGCTCCAAGAGACAGGCGCGGGCGTGGAGCGCGGGCAGGTACTTCGAGCACGCGGCGAGGGCGGCGTCGAGGCGGGCGCGGGCGTCGCTGAGGTCGCCGGCGCGGGTCAGCAATTCGCCGGCGCGGGTCAGCAGGACGGCCCTGTCGGCGGCGATCTTTTCGCCGGAGGCGGCCTCGGTGAGGACGGCGGCCGCAGTGCGACAGGCGGCGGGGGTGCCTTTTTCGGCGGCGATGCGGGCGCGGGCGCGCAGGGCGGGGGCGTGGTCGCGGTCGAGCTCGAGGATCGTGCCGAGCAGGCGGTCGGCCTGGGCGAGCTCGCCGGCCTGTTCGAACGCCCGGGCGGCGCGGTAGCGCAGGCTCTGGACCGCGGGGTGGCCGGCGGACGCGGTCTTCGGGGGCGGGGCGACCGGGGGCGGGGCGCCGGGCGAGGCGCTCGGCGGGGCCACGGGGGCGGTCGCCGGAGCGGCCGCGCGGGCGTTGGCGGCGGCGTCGAGCAGCGTCGCCGCGGCCAGCAGCGCGGGGGCGGCGAGGCCGGGGCGGCCGGTGAAGCGGGCGGCGCGGGCGAGCCGGATCTGGGTCGCGAGGTCCTGCGGGCGGGCGAGGGCCGCGGCATGCAGGTAGGGCAGGGCGGCGGCGGACGAGCCCGACAGCTCGGCGAGGCGCAGCGCGAAGCTCTGGCGGTTGCCGGCGCCGCGGTCGTGGGCGAGGCCGCTGCGCGCGGCGGCGCGGATCAGGGCCGGGTCGCCGGTCGACTCGGCGAGCGCGAGGTGGGTCGCGTGCCCGCCCCCGAGCTGCGGCCACAGGGCGAGCGCGCGGCGAAACTCGTAGACCGCGGCGCGCGGGTCCTGGCGCAGCAGACCTGTCCGATAGGCCAGGAGCGCGCGGGTGCGGTGGCCGCGGGCGACGCTGAAGTGCTGCTGCAAGTACCGCAGGCGCTGCTCGGGCTGGGCGGTCGCGGCGGCCAGGCGCACGCCGAGCTGCAGCGTCGACAGGTGCTCGGGCCAGGTCTCGAGGATCGGGTCGATCTCCGCGAGCGCGGCCGCGGGGTCGCCGAGCGCGAGCTGGAGGTGGGCGATCTCGAGGCGCAGGCTCAGGCGCTGCTCGGGGTCGGGGGCCTGGTCGAGGCGGCGGCGCAGCAGGGCGATCAGCGCCGGCGTGTCGTTGCGGTCCCGCAGGATGCGCTCGAGCAGGGCCATGCTCGGCTGGTGGTCGTCGACGGTCTCGAGCGCCTGGGCGAGGCAGGCCTCGGCGTGCGGGCGGTCGCCGAGCTCGAGCGCGAGCTCGGCGGACCGGTACAGCAGCTTGGCCTGGCGCTGCGGGCTGATGGTGAGCTTGATCTCCTGCTCGGTGACCTGCAGCAGCTCGCGCGCGCGGCCGGCCCGGGCGAGCAGGCGGGCGAGCAGCTGGATCGACGGGGTGTGCTCCGGGAAGTCCTTGAGCAGGCTGACGAGCGCCTTGATCGCCGCGCCGGCGTCGCCCTGCTGGGCGTGCAGGCGGGCGAGGATCGACAGCAGGAACACGCGCCGCGAGCCGTCGGCGCCGCGGGCCAGCTCGCCCTGGTACAGCTCGCGCAGGCCGTCGAGGCGGCCGAGCTGGTGGTGCACGCGCTCGAGGCGGTCGAGCGCGGGGCGAAAGCTCGGGCACGAGGCGACGGCCTCCTCGTAGATCTGGCGCGCGCCCTCGAGCTCGCCGAGGTTCTCCTCCAGCACCTGGCCGGCGCGCAGCTGGGCCTGGGCCTTCTCCTCGGGCGACAGGCCGGCCTCGTCGGCCGTGGCGACTTGAAGCTTCAGCAGCTCGAGCAGCTGCGACCACGCGTCGTTGGCGATCAGGTAGCGGCCGGCGTCCTCGAGCGCGGGGATGTGCCCGGGGAACAGCTTGAGCGCCTTGCGCATGGCGGCGAGGCCCTCGGTGACGCGGTCGAGGCGGATCATCGCCAGCTTGCCGAGGCGGTAGAACAGCTCGGCCTGGATCCCGGAGTCCTGGCTGCCGCCGCCGATCGCCTTGAGCTGGCCGGCGCAGGCCTCGACGGCGACGTCGTAGCGGGCCGTCGCCATGCTCAGCTCCTCGAGGTTGCGCCACAGGCTGACGTTGCCGGGCTGGGTCTTGGCCGCGGCGTGCAGCAGGCTGACGGCGGCGGCCCGCTCGCGGATCTCTCGCAGCGTCAGGCTCGCGCGGGTCAGCGGCATGGCGCGCAGCTCGGGCGGGCGGGCGTCGGCCTCGAGCTCGAGCGCGCGCAGCATCAGCTCCGCGTTGCCGCCGGCCTCGGCGAGGCGAAACAGGTCCTGCAGCAGGCTGATGTTGCCCTTCTGCTCCTCCGCGGCGGCGAGCATCAGCTCGCAGGCGAGGGCGAGGTCGCCGCCGTGGCGGGCCTCGAGCAGGGCGAGGTCGCGGGCGACGGCGGCGACGGCCCGGGCGTCGTGGAGGACCTCGAGCTGGGCCTCGAGGTTGCTGATCAGGGCGAAGATGTTGCCCTGGGTGAG
>Ga0075163_10002641_pt1 | contig 24028 bp, 19 predicted proteins | sample JI1023141ADNA_FD_71478 | JGI IMG/M metagenome (GOLD analysis project Ga0075163, IMG submission 71478) | Wastewater effluent complex algal communities from Wisconsin, to seasonally profile nutrient transformation and Carbon sequestration -... | ecosystem: Engineered > WWTP > Effluent > Algae... | reverse complement strand
AATCTTTCGTCGCTCCGCGACTCTTTTACAATATAATACGTAAACCCAGCGCTTACGCACTGGTGCTCAGATATATCGCCCCTATCGGGGCTTTAGATTTAATGCTATTGTTATCAATAGGTTACTGTTAAATTGACACCAGTGGGTGAACAGTTTGCCACTACTTTAGAATCAAATATTTACAAAGCTTATTTATTAGGCTGAAGTTAGTTAGAGCTATTGTTTTTTAAGGTTCATCTCAAAAAATTTCTGCCACTTATTTTCATCCATTGATAGTTCTCCAATTTCAGTCCATTGATCTTTATCTATAGTAATTGTATAGCGATAACGTTGACCGTTAGGCAGTTTGAACCCCCAAACAAATGCACCATCTTGGTTAATAGTAGCTTCAGCATTTGAAGAATTCCCATTAGCTAAATGAGGGCGAAAAGAATATGATTTTGATTCAGTATCATAAGTAATTACAGCTAGAGCATGGTGGATTACAACATCCTCTGATTTATTAGGAATTTGTGCTTTATGAACTCCTTCTACTAAAATCACTAAACCATTAAGCCTTTTTTCTATAATTTCTGTACTCTTAAAATTAGATCGTCTACCTGGTACCATTTCATACCAACCTTGACCTTCCCAATTACCAACCATTTTTTCTATTTTTTTCATGGCCTCAGTTTGCGCAACTAATGTTGGTGAAGGTGGAGGAGCTTGAGCATAAATTTGACCTGTTATTAAAAACATTCCTATAAAAAGTTGAAAAGAAACTACTAATATTTTCACTAAATTGTTTACCATAAAATCTCCTAAAAGTGAGTTATCTTACTCTTGTGCTACTAACACATTACGTTATTTTTTTTATAACAAAAAAGACTTACTTCTGAATGGTTGTTTTTTTCAACCAAACTGCATAGCTCTATCTTTTAGGACGTTAGAAGATATGCAAAAATTATATTATGAAAAAACAATGGCAAGAATATTGGGAAAAAATACGGCAATATTTAGTTTATATCCCTATTGGTGGATTAATGGGGTTATTAGCAGGATGGCTAAATTCTAAATCTTTTGAAATAAATGGATCTTTAATCCTAGGGTTTACTATACCTTTTGGTTTTGGGATATTAATTTCAATAATAGTATGGTTAGTTGTTTGTGCTGAGTTTGCTGTATTAACAGCAATTCATATTCGCTATCCAGTTATATTTCCTATACCTAGCCATAAACGATTAGCTTATGGTGGTCTTGGGGCTTGTTTAGGGACATTTCTTGGCATTTGGCTTATTCATAAGCTACAAAGCCTATTATTTAACCAACCTGTATCCAATTCAAATTTATTACCTTCATTAGCTACTAGTGCAATTATACTTATGTTCTTTGTTTTATTTTTTGCTTATCGTTTTGCTCGTGAAGATGCTATAGAGTTACGTGCTTTAATGGCTGAGAGCCGTTATGAAACGCTAAAAGAACAAATGCAGCCTCATTTTTTATTTAACTCCTTAAATAGTTTGGCAGAGTTAATTGAATCTAGACATGAATTTGCAAGTGATGTTGTTTATAAACTCTCAAATCTTTATAGGCAAATTCTAGTTAACTCTAATTCCAAAACTGTACTTCTAGAAAAAGAAATAGAGATTGCTAGTAACTATCTTGAAATTGAACAAGTACGCTTTGGCTCACGCTTACAATTTAAGATTAAAATACCTATAGAATTTAATAAGTTATATATACCTAGTTTATCTTTACAGCCTTTGATTGAAAATGCCATTAAACATGGCTTGGCTACAACAGATAAAACTGTTTTAATAACTATCCAAGTAGCTAAACTAGACTCAATGTATTTATTAAGTGTTTCTAATAATGGCTCAAAGAGTAAAAGCCCTTCTAGTAATGGCATTGGTCTACCTAACTTACGTAGTCGGTTAGAATTATTATATGGCAAATCATCTAAACTAGAATTTATAGCTAATAATCTAGAAGATACTACTGTATCTTTTACTTTTTCAGGAGAAAAGATTGACTGAGCAAAAACGTATATTAATTGTTGATGATGAGCCTTTAGCACTTCAAAAGCTTTCTCGTTATCTAAAACAATCTGGTGAATCAGTTACAGTTGAACAAGCAAATAATGGATTAGAAGCAGTTAAGCTAATAAAAAGCTTTGAACCAGAAATTATTTTTTTAGATATTGAAATGTCAAATTTCTCTGGGTTTGATGTTTTACGACAGTTTGAAAATCGACCTTTTCTAGTAGTATTTCAAACAGCTTATGATGAGTATGCAGTTAAAGCATTTGAAGAATGTGCTTATGATTATTTACTTAAACCCTTTACTTTTGAGCGTTTTCAAAAAGCTTTTGAGCGAGCTTTAAATTATTTAGTCGACCAACAAAAGCTTCAACAAATTGAAACTAAACTTGCTACTCATAAAGGATACTTAAACCAATTAGTAGTTAAACAAAATAATCTAACAAGATTATTGGATCTTTCAGAAGTAATTTGTTTTATTAGCCGTGATCACTACACCTGTGTTTATTTTGATCAGACCCGCGAAGCCATTATAGATTTGTCTCTTAGCTATTTATCTAAGCGTCTGGATCCACAGGTTTTTCAACAGCTTCATAGAAATAATATTATTCGCCTACAAACAATTCTAGGTTTTAGTACAAGTGAAGGTGAGATGATTGTTAAGCTTTCAAATGGCTTTGAACTAACCGTTTCCCGAAATCATCAACGAATAGTTCGCGACTGGTTTATTAAATATAAATAAAGCGTTATCAGACCTAATCTCCCACATTTATTATTTCCTCAAAAATACTTTTCCCCAAAATGCTCTATAATCATTAAATTATCTACTAATTATAGTTTTATACTTACAGCTTATTACACCTTTACCTATATATTTTTTTATTTCCTCAGGTATTGCCCAGTCAAAAGCCACTGTCTTTTTCTCATTTGGTTTTAACTCAACAATAGCTGAATGAAAGTCGTCATGTTCATATTTGTAGCCGCATCGAAATTGACCACTTATTATTACTATCCCTTCTTTGGTAATAGATTCAAATTCATAGGGCGGAGATCCATGTCCTAGTAAAAACAATATTTGTGCTTTTCCATCATTAATAAAAGTAATTTTTGAGGTAATATCACTTAGTTCTATTGTACTATTAACAATTATTTCTTTTGATGTTTGCATTTTAAATAATTTTTTGAGTAGTTTAATAAGTCGTCTTTATACGTTGCCAAACCATCATTTTAGGGTTTGGGCTAACTTCATAAATAAGCTGAAAATCCTTAGAAAAACTAGGATACTTCTCAAGTTTTTGCCAAAGACTATCCCCTTCTTTAACAATAATTGTATTAACATTTTCTGGAATCTTATCACTATGCCAACTACTAACACCTTCAAAAATAAGATCTTTAAACTCTAGATTACTAAGAGGAATTACTGCACCAAGATCCCCTCCAAATATCATAACTGTTTTTTTAGGAGGATGTTTAATTAAATAACCTATTAGTTTATTTCTAGCTCTAGTTTCACGAGAATTAAAATTATTACGATAAGGTTCTTGTATTACTGCTAGTTGCATAACACCACCAGAAACCAACCAAATATAGTTTGAGATAATTAGAAAAAAAACTAAAAGGTTCTTAATATGCGCTTTTACAGTTAGCCAAATTATAGGGAAAATAGCTATAGCCAATATGCTATTAAGACCATAACGAACATTTAAGAGTGAAATAGCACTTAAAGGATATATTTGAATATTGCCTGTAAATAAGCTATAAACCGTAAAAGCAAAAGGAATAATTAATAAAAAAGCAGGAAATGATTTTATAAATAGCTCTTTATTTTTTTCTTGGTAAATAAAAAATATTGTTTTGATAAAAGAAATAACTCCTAGTAAGCAAACCCAACCAGAACAAGCAATAGAGGCTGATAGAGCTAATAAAAAAGCTAAATGAGGTCTATTAATTGTAAAACTTGCCCATCCTAAGCGCTCTTGTTGCCTTAAATAAATCCCTTTAGCTGAATAAAAACCATTATAAAATTCTAGTGCATTACCATAAATTGCCCAGTTATGCCAAAACCAATAAAGTGGTGCAATAAGACTAATTAAAAGCCATAGTACTGCTATTTTTAACTTAATTTGCCAATTTCCTTGAGTAATAAAAAAAACTGTTAAAAACCCTGCTGGTATAATTGCCCAAGCTTCATAACGAGTAAGCATCGCTAAACAAGCCATTACTGCTGATAAAATTAAACACATTCTAGTATTATCAGATGCATATTTTAATAAGAAAAAAACTATTCCAACAAAAGTAGCTAAAAAAGGCAGTTCTGTCATAGGAGTAGACTGCAAATAAAGCACACTAGGATTAAGAGCAAAAATTAAAGAGGCTAAAAGACCTGAGAGTAAAGATTTTTCTGTTTTTAAATAAAGCCCACCAAAAATAGCTCCTATTTCAAACAAAAATCCAACACATAATACATAACAAATCATTGATACAAAACTACCTGCAAGCCCTGTTTGCCATAAATAATTGCTCCAAACAAAAGGTAGTACTAGCAAATGAGGTAAAGGCAACCAAGGTGAGCCTAGTTGAACATAATGACTCCATAAACTAGCTTCACTTAAGTCAATTACCTTACGAGCAATATTAAGATGTGCTACTCCATCACCATAAAGATTTATGATTCCTAAATGAAAAAAATAATAGCAACTAGTAATACTTAAAAATAAAGAAAAGATAATTATATAAAGCCGTATTTGGTTGATTGGATATGAGTTGCTTGGCATTTAAGTTGGTGTAGGTGTGGTTACTTAGGTATTGTAAAAGTTTAAATCTTTTTTTCTTCGATAGTTAAGCCATCATTAACAACGTTTTTTTTCTTTCTTCTCATTAGCTCACGTAAGCGTCTTTTTTCACGGACTTCAAAACGATCTCGCACCTTTCCATAAAATTTACGAAAATAACCATACATTGAATATAAAGAAGAAAATACAACAATCCACAACATTGCACGCCCTGCTGCATAACAAAGCAAGCGAAACTGATCAATACTAATATTTTTTGTGTTAGTAATTTCTGTTAAAACTTGTGTCCAGCCTATATTATCGGATGGAGGGGCACCATTTACAGTACCAAGGATTAATAAAGTAATAGCTACTACTTGAGTAGCCATTTTTAGTTTACCCATTTTTGAAGCAGCAATGGTAAAACCTTCTGAAGCAGCAATAGAGCGTAGCCCAGTAACAGCAAATTCTCTAGCAATAATAATCACTACAGCCCAAGCAGGAGCAACATGAGTTTCTACTAAAGAAATAAAAGCAGCAGAAATTAATAATTTATCTGCAATAGGATCAAGTAAAGTCCCTAGTGTAGTAACCTCACCACGTCGACGGGCTAAAAACCCGTCTAATAAGTCTGTTAATGCAGCAGCCAAGAAAAGTGAAACTCCTAAAATTTGCTGAGGGACACCAAATCTACTTGCAACATTTGTTAACAAGACTACTACTAGTATGGGAACTAGAAATATACGAGTTATAGTCAGCGTGTTTGGAAGATTCAAGCTTTCCTGCCTAAGGGAGTAACTTTTCTTGATAAAATTTTTATGGGAAAATTTTATCAAAAAACCGCGGTGCTTCCAATGCTAGATAAGCTAAATAATAAAACCTAGCGCCAAAACGCCAGGTTTATCAGATTTATTCAATTTTATTAGGTTATTAAGAATAAAATTAATGCTACTTATCCCTTAACTCATATTCGCATAGGCATTACTACATATTTATAATCATAGTTAGCAGTTTGTTTTGGCCTAAGTTGTGCCTGACTATTAACATCCTTAAACTCTAAATAAATTTCCTCTGTACCTACAGATTGTAGAAAATCCAGCATATAAGAAGAATTAAAACCTACATTAATTTCTGGCCCATTATAAGCAGTTAAAATACTTTCCTCTGCTTTGCCTACCTCACTACTTTGAGAAGTAATTTCTGCTACACCATCAAAAATACGTAGTTTAATCCCTCGGCTTTTTTCATCTGCCATTAAAGCAGCTCGCTTAATAGCTGAAGAAAACTCACTAGTGGAAAATGTCATTGAAAGCTTTATTTCCTTTGGCATTACTAATTCATAGTTTGGAAATTGTCCTGATAGAGTACGGGAAATTAAAACCCTGTTACCTACATTAAAAAACAAATGATTATCATCCTTATCAAACATTACTACTTCTGGTTGTTTTTGATGGTCTTTATCATCTTTATTTTTAGCAGACGCTTCACCAACATCTGTTAGCATTTTTAGTAACTCATTTAAGGTTTTCCTTGGTACTAAAACCTTAAATTCTTCTGTTTGACCACCATCAAAATTCTTTTGTTCAACATAAGCTAATCGATGACCATCTGTAGCAATCATTCGTGCAGAATCTTTTCCAATTACAAATTGAGCACCATTAAGAGCAAAACGCTGTGACTCTTCTTGGGTAATAGCATAAATAGTATGTTCAATCAAATAACGTAACCCATCAGCAGGAAAAGAAAGCTTTGTAGCTTTTGGCTCAGGAACTGAAGGAAAGGCTTCTTCTGGTTGACCAACAATACGATATTTTGATCTCTCACATTTAAGCTCTGCCCAAGATTGTTCATCTTTTTTTATTTGTATTTCTGCGTCTGGTAAATTACGCACAATCTCAAACAATTTTCGAGCATGGATAAGCATAGTGCCTGGTTTCTTTACTTCTGCTTCACATTGGCAACGAATAGAAACATCTAAATCAGTAGCAATAATTTTTATTGCATCCTTACCATCAGATTTAATAGCAATATTTTGTAAAGCAGGAATAGTATTTTTTTTCTCTATTACACCCTGTACAAATCCTAATTCTTTTTGTAGGTTACTTTTCTTTACCGTAAACTCCACTTTGTTACTCCTCTTTTTCAAAAAGATCTATTTTTTATCATATAACGAAATCTTAATTTTTTAAGTTATTCACAGCTACTGATCCGGATCATAAAATCTAAATTTAAATTATCATGTAGATCTAGGATTAGTAATAGGTGCTGTGGAAATGTGTGAAACTTTTTATAATTAGTTGTAAAATAACAAGTTCTACTAACAAAACCCTGTGTGATCTGTTGTGGATCCCTATATGTGAAACTTTTTGATCTGTGGAACCTTTTTTCGATCTGTGAATTTTTCACAGGTTCCACTAGGGATCCATGATATAGTTATAGGAAAACTCTGCTAACTCTATTTTAATGAACTAGTTAAGCTGTTGATAAGTCTGTGGAAATCGCGATCAGTCTCATATAGAGCCGCTATTTTAGTTACACTATGAAGTACTGTCGTATGGTGCTTACCGCCAAACTCTCTACCGATCTCTGGTAAACTAGCCTTGGTAAGAGCCTTGCACAGATACATTGCTACTTGTCTTGGGATAGCAATATTTCTGGCATTATTTTTTGATTTTAGATCATTAATCTTTAATTTGTAATGGTTAGCAACTACTTTCTGAATCATTTCTATCGAAGTCCCACGCTCATCTTCATCAATAATATTTCTTAATACTTCTTGAGCTAATTGCAAAGTAATAGGCTGTTTCTTTAGCGATGAATAAGCCACTAGACGCACTAAAGACCCTTCTAGCTCACGCACATTAGACTTTATTTTACTAGCAATAAAAAGCGCTACCTCATTGTCTAACTCTATTTTCTCTATTTCTGCTTTACGCCTTAAAATTGCTACTTTTGTTTCTAAATCAGGGGCTTGAATATCAGCTAATAGCCCCCATTCAAAACGTGAATGTAAGCGTTCTTCTAAAGTAGGAATTTCTCTAGGGGGACAATCAGAAGAAATTACAATTTGTTTTTGCGCGTCGTATAAAGCATTAAATGTATGGAAAAATTCCTCTTGGGTTCTTTCTTTACCAGCAATAAATTGAATATCATCAACAAGCAGTACATCTATAGAACGATATTTCTCACGAAAGTTTAATGTTTTATCATAGCGAATAGCATTAATTAGCTCATTCATAAACTTTTCCGCAGAAATATAAACTAGTTTTAAGTGGCGATTACGCAAGCGAATAGTATGCCCTATAGCATGCATTAAGTGAGTTTTTCCTAAACCCACACCACCGTAAAGAAAAAGAGGGTTATAGGCTTTAGATGGTGAGGCTGCTACAGCTTGAGCTGCAGCATGAGCAAACTGGTTAGATGAGCCTACTACAAAGTTTTCAAATAAATATTTTTGATTAAGAGGCGTTTCAATTGGCTCAATATCAACAAACCTAGTACTAGCAAAATCATCTACTTGGTTTTGATCAGAGCTTTTATAAATAATGGATGAATTAGCTTTTTCTAATGTTTCAGCCGGAGGATAGCTTCTATTTAAATCATAGTTATGTAAGGCTTTGCCTCTTTCATTAAAGTTAAATATTATTCGATAATTATTTAATCCTAATTCTGTTAAAGCTTCTGATAAAATACTAGAGTAATTATCTATTATCCAAGTTTCAAACACTTTATCTGGAGCAGTTATATAAATAATATTATTAGTATTAGATAAAAAAACTATTGGTTGAAACCAAGTCTCAAAACTTTGGGGGCTTATTTTCCCTTTAACTAGAGAAAGTAATGATTCCCAAAGATTTAGATCGCTTTTTGTATTCATAAACTATACTTCCTAAATCTATTACAGCAACACCCCTACCTAAATAGCCTTAGGGTAATTAGATTAGATCTATATTTTTAATATTAACAACCGAGAATGATTTGATTTACAATAAAGAGACATGTCTCTCAGGATTTCCACAGCTTGCCATTGCTATGAAATTAATTAGCTGTGAAGAAATAAGAGGTCTATTTTCAAATAGTTAAGCTGTGGAAAATATGCTTCTCCGAACAATTTCGAGATTAGCATATCGATCAAAGAGTTTGCAATGAAATTTAACAGAAAGGAAAGAAAAACCTCTATTCTTAGAGAGATCTTTTTTACTAGAAGTCGTTTTATCAAGATCTTAGGCCAAATAAAGATTTCCACTGCTTAAATAAGTAGTTTTACAGTTTATTAGCAGATCTCTTGTTTTTTGATCCATTAGAGCTAATAGTAAACAAGTAAGAAAGCATTGAATAATAAGAACAAAACTTTTATTTTAATATTTTAATCTAAGGATCTATCTTTAACCTAAGCATACTTAGGCTTGTGTTTATGGTGGAAAAAGTGCAAATAACTTTAATAGAGTTTGCCAAAAAGTTTAATAAAGAAATAACAGAAATCTTTTTTTCTTTAACAAAACGCTACTCAGTAACAAAAGAGATTTTTACAAACTCTCTTTGCTTAATTACAGATAAATATCTACTGAAAAACTCTCAAGATATATCTGATAGAGATATAATAACTTTCCTAATGCAATTAAATTCCCAAGAGTTATGTTTTGCTATTGCTTGTGCCCAAGGAGATGAAAGCGCTTGGGATGAGTTTATGCGAGACTACAGAAGTTTTTTACAAGCTGTTGCTCATCAACTAACTCGAAATGAAACCCAAGCAGATGAATTAGTAGAAGTTGCATGGAGTGAGCTTTATGGGTTACGTGAAGTAGAAGGAAGGCGTATTAGTAAGTTTTCTGCTTATTCTGGCAAAGGATCTCTAAAAGGCTGGCTACGAGCAGTATTATTTCAGCTTTCTGTTGATCGTCATCGTCGCCAAAATAAATATGTTCAACCAGAAGAAGAAAACGACCTTGAGCGCTTAGCTGCACCTGTAATGCATGCTTCAGAAAATAACTCACAACTTTCAGAACGCTACAAAATCGCTACACATAAATCTTTAGCCCAATCTATTAATTTACTAGAGCCTCGTATGAAAGTAGTTCTTAACTACTATTATTATGACAATTTAACCTTAAAGCAAATAGGGCAAATTTTTGGAGTACATGAAGCAACTGCTAGCCGATGGTTACAGAAAATTCAACAAGATATTCGACAAATGGTCGAAAAAGCTCTTAAGCAAGAATATAAGTTTAATAATGTTCAGATCAAGGAATGCTTAGAATATGCGGCTCAAGGCGAAGGTTTGGACATAAAGAGTCTATTAGCTGAAACAGAACCACCAACTCGCGGGCCATAGGAAAAATTTAGAAATTTTCTTTGCAAGTTTTCTTTCTTTTTACGTTCAAAAGGTAAGGATAACCAGATATTGTTTTAACTTCATATTAAATAGTAACCATAAATAGTAACCGTCTGCTGATTTATTAGTGAAAAGCTTAAAAGAGGAAAAAATGAAAGACACAAAACCTAAACAAATGGATTTGCAAATAGATAAGATGTTGCGGAACCATTTGAAAAGTAATCCTATAGAACAACCTATTAAATGTAATGGGTTTGATCCAGATCTAGCAGCAGCTTATGGTGAAAGAACTTTAGGTAGTCTAGAGTTAAAACAATATGAAAGCCATTTAGCTGATTGTAAAAACTGCCGTCAAATGACTGCTGAATATATGCTCCTCTTTGCTACTGAAATGCCTATTATTGAAGAAGCTGAAGATATTGTTAAACTAGAGGTTAAAGAAGTCTCCAAAGCTACTAAAGAAAGTGGACTAAGCTGGACACAGGTCAAAGAATGGCTTTTTGGAAGTCAAGTTCGTTGGGCAATGGCTGCTTTATTGATTCTCTTTATTTCTGGTGCTATTTGGATGTTTTCTGGTACCAATAAAACTAGCCAAACAGCAGGAACTAATAAAGGGGTAGAAAAAAATACCCAACCAGAAACTAATCCTATAAATAAAGTAGATAGCCCAGAAACAGCGATAAATAATGGTAATAATCAGGTAATAACTCCTACTCTACAACCTACACCTGATAATAATTTAGTTAAGACACCAAAACAAAATCAAGATGCAAGTAAAACAGATCCTTTACAAACGCCAAAGCCAAATGATCTAAACATTAAACAGCCAATTGAAGTAGCAAAAGGTAATTCTGTAAAATTACCTTCTTTAACAAAAGATGATAATTTGCCTGATATAGCTAATAATAATAAAGCCACTCCACCAATAAATATTACAGATCCTTTACAAGTACCGCCACCACCAGTAGATGTGGCACAAAATCCAGAAAAAAATACACCAAAAAATCCTACTACTAATAGTAGTCCAAATAAATCTCCTAGGAATGGTACAGAATTTGGCGTAGGTATAGTTGATAGTAATATTAAAGATAAGAAGTCTATTGGTGGGAAAACATTTTTATTAAAATCAGGGGTATGGACAGATCAAGAATATATTACTAATGCTAAGGCAAAGGGCTTGAGAAAACTGGAGTTAAAAAAAGGTAGTGAGGATTATCAAAAATCACTTAGTGCTAGTCCTGACTTAAAGGCTTATTTTGAAATAGGAACATCTGTCACAGTAGTTTATAAGGATACTGTTTATATTGTTAAATAAAAACAAACTAATAGATTAAGATAAACATCTCAAGTAGGCAAAAACTTTCTAGTCAATCAAAGTTTTTTAGTAAAACAAGCTTAAATTTTTGCTTGTATCCATTAGTAAACAGCTATTCTATTTGACAGTTAGCAATAGGCAAGACTAGAATTAGTAAACGTTTTTTTTAAGGAGATTTTTATGTTTGGCCTTGGCCCTACTGAACTAATAATTATTGGTGTTATCTTAGTAGTACTTTTTGGCGGTAAAAAAATCCCAGAGCTTGCATCTGGACTAGGCTCAGGAATTAGGAATTTTAAGAAAGCAATGAACGAAGATGAAGAACCTGGTAAAGATAAAGTTCGCCTCGAAGAAACTACCCCCAAACAACTAAAGTAATCGCTAGAGGGCCGCTACTGGGTATTAAATCCAGTAAATAGGTTTTATTAGCTTGTCAGGCCCCTAAGATTTCCTCTTATTGATTATTGCTTAGAGTTGAAAGCTTTGTGTGGAAGTGTTAGACTAACGCTTCCTTATTACCTAATCGTCATAAAAATTGGAGAAGTAAGCTTTGGGTTTTGTTAGAACACTTTGGACAATCACTCGACGGTTGTTAGTTCTAGCAATTCTATTTATAGCTTTTGCTGGCAGCACTTTAACCGTAATTTATCTTTCTCGTGGTAAAGAGATTATTGTACCTAAGATGATTGGTAAAAAACAAAGTGAGGCTTTGGTTATTGCAAAAATGTCTGGCCTTGAAGTAGATACAATAGAAATTATTGATGAAGAATCACCAAAAGGTCTTATTTTACGCCAAGAACCAAAAGCTGGTATGGTGGTTAAACAAGGTTATACAATCAAAATTTATTTGGCTCGTGAAAAGAAATAATTTTAAGCTATTAAACCTTTTAGTTAGTTAAAAACATAATAGAGGATTTTATTATGAATATACAAATTGCTCCCTCTATCTTAGCAGCTGATTTTACCCGCTTAGGTGAGCAAGTTAGAGAAGTAGAAGCTGCAGGAGCTGGTATATTACACGTTGATGTAATGGATGGACATTTTGTTCCTAATATTTCTATTGGCTTACCTGTAGTTGAATCCTTAAGACCTATTACAAAATTACCTATTGATACCCACTTAATGATATCTGAGGCAGATCGTTATATTGAACGCTTTGCTAAAGCTGGTGCAGATATGATTTCTGTACATGTCGAAGCCGTTCCTCATCTGCATCGCAGCCTAGATTTAATTCATAACCTTGGTTGTAAAGCCGGAGTTGTACTTAATCCAGGTACTGCACTTTCCTCTCTAGATGAAATATTACCTTATACTGATTTTGTTTTGATTATGTCTGTCAACCCTGGCTTTGGTGGGCAAAAATTTATTAAAGGCTCTATTGAAAAAATTGCTAAACTAAGAAAAATGATTCAAGAACGTGGCTTAAATGTCCATATCGAAGTAGATGGTGGTATTGATATGTCTACAGCCCCTTTAGTTACTGAAGTAGGGGCAGAATGGCTAGTAGCTGGTTCAGCAGTTTTTGGTGCTCCTTCTCCAGGAGAAGCTGTTAGAGAAATGCAAAAGGTTGCAAGCAAACCTTTTTCTATTTAACTTATTCTATTTTTTTAAATTTCTAAATTAAAAAGTTTTATTTGGAGTACATTAATAATGAAATTAGCAAGGTTTTTTACTTTATTTATTGTCTTAATGTTAGTTTTTTCTGTTGGTGCTTGTAGTAGTCAGAAAACTACTAAACTTGCTGTGTCCGATAATGCAGATCAACCACGTGATGGCCGTGATCGAGAGCTTTTTGAAGATGCATTAAAGGAAATGCAAAAGAAGCGCTATGAACAAGGTAGACTCTTAATTAACACAATGGTTACTACTTATGGTGATAGCCCACTTTTACCAATGGCTAAGCTTACCATTGCTGATTCTTATTATCGTGAAGGGGGAACACCTAACTTAGTTCAAGCAGAAGCAGAATATCGTGATTGGCTACAGTTCTTTCCTAACCATGAACTAGCACCAGAAGTTTTAGTCAAAACTGCAGAAATTCACTTGCGCCAAGTCCAAACAGCCGATAGAGACAAAGAACATGCAGTAAAAGCAGAAAAGATACTCTTAGAAACCACTCGACGTTTCCCACAAACTAAAGAGAATGCCAAAATAAAAGAATATTTAGATTTAGTACAAGAAAAACTTGCTACTCATGATTTAGGAGTGGCTAGATTTTATTTTGAAAGACGTGATGCTTGGAAAGCAACAGAATCTCGTTGCTCTGATATTGTTAATAAATATCCAAATTATACTGATTTAGATATTGCCCTTTGGTACTTAGGTCGTTCCTTAGAAGAACAAGAAAATACTGAAGATGCTTCTAAATATTTTGCTCGTATTGTACGTGAATTTCCTAGCAGTAAATACCGTGATGCAGCAGCAGAAAAATTAGAGCGTTTTGGTAAACCTATTCCAGATCCTGCTGAAGGTGTCCAAGAAAGAGTTGCTGAACGTCGCTCAATGATGGCACAAGTAATGGAAAACCTCTTTGGGCCAACTGTTGCCGTTTCTAAAGAAGGTATTTTGCTAAAAGAAGGCGATAAGATTGACGAATCTACTTATGAATTAATTAGCAATGCTTCTCGTAATACTGGCACTTCTCCTAGTAGCCAAGGTAGTAGCATTGGAACTAAACCTCCTTCAACTAATTCAGCTAGTAGCGACCCTTTAACTAACGGGTCTGATAATAACGGGGATTCTACTCAACCAAAAATAAAAGAAAAGAAAAAAAGTAAAAAATCTAAAGAATAAATAATTGATAAGTGTTCAAGCTATTTTAAGCTTTACCCAAAAGTTGTCTTATTTCAAGTATTTGGGAAATAAGAAATCTTGACAGAGAATTGTAAGAATGTTAGCTTAGGTCTTCAATGGCAAAATTTTAGTCAACTTTTAGTAAAAAGATTTTGATTTTTAACTTGACGCTACAGAGGAAAATCTCTCTGTAGCGATTTGCATTTAGAATGCATCATTAGTTGTGGTAGCAAAATATAAAACTCAAGATCTTGTAGGAGGATAGGATGGGGCGAAAGATCTTACTTGCCGATGATAGTATTACTATACAAAAGGTTGTAAACCTAACCTTTTCTGATGAAGGAATAGAGGTTATTACTGTAGGGAATGGAGAGTTGGCAGTAAGAAAAATGAATGAAGTCAGACCAGATATTGTGCTGGCAGACGTTTATATGCCTGGTAAGAGTGGTTATGAGGTTTGTGAATTTGTTAAAACTAATCCACAGTTTGCTCACATCCCAGTACTTTTATTAGTAGGGGCTTTTGAGCCTTTTGACCCTGCTGAAGCTGTAAGGGTTAAAGCTGATGGACATTTAACAAAACCTTTTGAGTCACGTGCTTTAGTTGCTACAGTATCTAGGCTTTTATCTAGTGCTCCTCCTCCCGCAATACCTTTTTCTCCTCCTGCACCTATGGCAGCAGTTCCTGTACCACAAAGCTGGCATTCAATTCCTCCTGATGCCACCACTACAAAGCTTTCTCCTGACCTAGCCGAAAAGTTTCAATCAAGTTTTGCTAATGAACATAAAAAACCAGAATTGTTTAGAGCAAGTCCAGTAACACCAATTCAAGCAAGTCCAGTAACACCAATTCAAGCAAGCCCAGTTTTTCTTGATGATTTCTCTGTTTCAAACCCTGTTGTTGAAGAAGTTTCTTCTCAACCATCCCAACAAACTGTAAGTTATACTTCTCCTGCTTCAAATTTTGTTGATAAAGTTTTTTCCTTTGATAATAACGAGGTTAATAATCCAGTAGCAAATGAAATTTCTGTAAGCGCATCTGATAACGAAGAAGTTGAGATTGATAGAGGGCCAGTATTTGATTTAGATTCTCCACCTGCAAATGAGCCAACTTTTGAGTTAGATCTTAATGATATTTCTTATAATACTTCTGAGCAAAAAGTAGCAGCACCTACTATTAGTGAAATGCCACCTGTTGCTATAGCAAATGATGAGAAAGGTTTTGACTTAAACGAACCTTCTTTTGATTTAAATCAAGTGAATCAGAATCAACAATATACAGAATCAGAAGATATGAACTTAGATGTTCAAGATGATCAATATGAGTCTACTAAAATAATGGGATCAGCTTCTCGTAAAGAGTTACAAGCTGCTTATGCTGCATATTCATCTTCTGAAAGCGAAAAAACTGATACTAATGAACCTTCACAATTAGAACTAGATGTTGATCTAAATAATGATCAAGCCTCTACACCAAGCTATCAAGATAGTACAGAAATACAATATGATGATTTTACTCCACTGGATTTAGAACCTTTAGAAGAAGTACATTACCAAAATGCTGTTAGCCAAACTACAGGTTCTTCTCATGATCATGTAGCAACTGCTACTGATGAATTACCTGCTATTAATGATGAATATGTCTTTGAATCAACAACCTCAGAAATAAAGAGAGAACCTTTACTTGATATAGAGGATGCTCCTTCATCCCCAACAATAGCTTATCAAGATGCATCTGCATCATTGCCCACAATGGCTTATCCTCCTTCTGTTATACCATCTTATTCTGAACCTTCTAACTATCCTGTTTACCCTAGTGATGAAGGATTAAGGACAGGTCGTATTACTGGTTCGCATGATAATCCTCGAATAACAGAAACAATGCCTCAACTGCCAGCACCAGAAGGCTTTGATCCAGGTATAGAATCTAGAGAGAGCTTAGATTCACAAGATAATGTACTAGAAGAACCTATTCCAGAATATGCTAGTTCAACTCCAAATTTTGAAATAGAAGAACCTCCTTCACAATTAGAGCTAGAACAAGCACCAGCACAATATTACTTAGAAAATGAATCTTCATACTCTGAATATTCTGATGAGCCACTTGCTGATTTAGTAACACCTGAATTAGACAATCAACCCCAATCTTATACTCCATCATATTATCAAACTAACTATCAATCATCATTACCTACAGATGATGTATTAGAAGAAACACCTCTTGAAATAGATGAACCAGTAGCAAGTATGGCAAGCACTGAGGCCATAAATTACCAAGCACAAGAATTAGAAGCACAAGCCCCAGAAATACCACCTACACCTACAATACCTACACCACAATATATTGATGTGCCACCAGCTTTGCCTACAGTTAAGAAGTCAGATTTACCTACATTGCCTTCAATACCTGCTCTTGAAGTTGAATCACCAATGGTTAGCCAGCCAGCTATGTCACCTGTAGCAATTACTAGTATTGATCAAATACCACAACATCTTGTGGATGAAATTGTTCGACGAGTTGTTGCTCAGCTTAGCGAAAATGTAGTAAGAGAAATTGCTTGGGAAGTAGTCCCAGATTTAGCACAAATTATGATTAAAAAACAACTAAGTCAAACTAGTGGTAAGTAATATAATAATCATAGAGATTGCTTTATAAGTTACTGAAAATAGTAAAATTTAAGTCCTATTTCTTTCCTAGAGTAAGTAGAAACCTATTAGTTCCAAGGGTTAGACCAAAGGGTTTAACTCTTGGCTCTAGTTCCTTTTCAGAGCTTAAGAACTATTTCTAGAGCTTAAGCCTTTAGTTTAAAAGTGTCTAATCTGTTTGTTTTTCCACTTCCACTTTAATTCTTTAAGTGGGGGTTTCTCGAGGGAACCATAAATTATGAAAATCCTTGCTCTCGAGCCATCAATAAATCTTCTAAAGTTGCTTTCTGACAATATGCAACAATATGGCTACCAATTCCAAGGTGCTCTTGATATTGGACTTGCTCATAATGTTTTACAAATGGGATATCAGCCAGAAATCATTATGATAAACCTCTGTTTTTGTGTTCATCCAATGATTTCACAATTAGAAATCTTAGTCCAACAATTAAACTATCCTTATAAAGGAATAATGGCAATTCTTGATACTGAGAGCGAGGCTAGTTGTGCACATGCTCGTAGTATGGGCTTTCATGGCATTATTGTTAAACCGTTAGGTATTAAAACAATTCTTACCCAAATAGAGTTACTTACTGGGGTAAATAGTAATGATCAGTTTGCTTTCTTGCCACTTGATACACGTCGTGAAATACGTTTGCGTATTGCTATTGAGGTTATGCTTAAAGTAGTTGATGAAAATAATGGACAATTTTTTCAGGAACAGACTATAACAGAAGATATTAGTCTTAATGGTACATCTATACTTACTTTACTTGAGGCAAAAATAGGCTCAATGGTTAGCCTTACTCTTGCTAATGAAACAGAATCTTGTATTGGTATAGTGCGAGGTAGTTTTATAGGTGCTGATAAAATTCGTCGTTTAAATCTACAAGTGATAGGGAAAAGATGGCAAGACTTTTATACAGAACTAACTGAGCGTGAGCAAGCTATTAATAAAACTAAAAATTCACAAGAACCAAAACAAATAGAAGTTGATAGTGGAGAAATCTTTAAGAATCGTTATAAGATTGAAAATGAGCTTGGCAAAGGAGGTTTTGGGATTGTTTACAAAGCAACTGATCTTGTGAGTACAGAAAAAGTTGCCTTAAAACTCTTAATTGAAAGCCAGGATATGGTTCAGCATAGAATTAATCAACAGTTTTTTGAAAGAGAAATTAAGATCTTATCAAAAATTCAACATCCAAATATTGTTTCAATTCTTGATTCTGGCTTTAGTGATAATGGTGACCCTTTCTTTGTAATGAATTATATTGACGGTATACCACTTGATCAGTTAATTCGCTCAGAGAGTATTTGGCCAATTGCTAAAGTATTAAATATGCTTAAACAAATTTGCCCAGCATTACATACTATGCACCTAAAGAACATAATCCATAGAGACCTAAAACCAGCTAATATCATTATTGAAAATGTAGGCAAAAAAGCTATCTTGCTAGATTTAGGTATTGCCAAGATGGTGAGAGGAAATAATGAAAGTTCTTTAATGCAACAAGTAACTAAAACAGGAATGACTGTAGGCACTTTACAATATATATCACCTGAACAATGCTTAGATCTTAAGCTTGATAATGGAGTGGATATATATTCTTTAGCTATAATGGTATACCAGTTATTGACTGGGAAAATGCCATTTAAAACTAATACCTTAGCAGAATTAATAATTGCTCAGGTGCAAGGTAAACCTGTTCCAATGCAAGAAGTTAACCCTAATATTAGCAATGCTATTGAGTCAGTAATACTTTGGGGAATGGCAAAAAACCGTGAACAACGACCTAAAACAATCTTGGAATTCTTACAGCATTTTGAAGAGGCAGTTAATCAATCACCTTACTTACATACTGGGAATATAGACCAACAAGAAGGAATTGAAGAGGATCCAACAGTCTTCTTTTTACCTGAAGACTAAACTACTAATAGTTAAAATAAACTTGCTTAAGTAAGCCTTAAAGTGAGTAAACCCGCCTTTTTCCTCTGTGCGCTTTTTAGTTTTTGTGGTTAAATTTCCTTTCTGTAAAATCCAGTTACACAATAAATAAATAAGGTCAAATAATAGTTTATGGAAATAGCTAAAACATACGAACCAAAAGAAATAGAAAGTAAATGGTACCCAATTTGGGAAAGCCGTGGTTACTTTATTGCTGAATCTAAATCAGAAAAACCTCCGTTTTGTATCTCTATACCTCCTCCTAATGTCACAGGTTATTTACATATGGGACATGCTTTGCAACATACACTAATGGACACTCTTACCCGTTGGCGACGTATGCAAGGCTATAATGCTCTGTGGCTTCCTGGTACTGATCATGCAGGGATTTCTACTCAAATTGTTGTAGAAAGACGATTATGGGAACAAGAAAAACTTACTCGTAAAGATCTTGGACGTGAAGAATTTGAACGTCGTATTTGGCAGTGGAAAGAACATGCTGGTGGCACTATTCAGCGTCAAATACGTAAGGAAGGCGCAAGCTGTGATTGGACAAGAGAACGATTTACCTTAGACGAAGGCTTATCACGTGCTGTAAAAGAAGTCTTTGTTCGCCTTTATGAAGAAGGTTTGATATATCGTGGGGCTTATATGGTTAACTGGTGCCCTAAAGATCAAACAGCTTTGTCAGACTTAGAAGCACCTAAAAAAGAAGTTAAAGCCAAACTTTATCATATTGCTTATCCTGTTAAAGATAGTGATGAAAAGATAATAGTAGCAACTACTAGACCTGAAACAATGCTTGGTGATACTGGAGTTGCTATACATCCTAATGATGAGCGATATAAAGCTTTTCATGGCAAATATACAATTTTACCATTAGTAGGCAGAGAGATTCCCTTTGTATGTGATGAAATCGTAGAAATGGACTTTGGAACAGGTGTAGTTAAGGTTACTCCAGCCCATGATCCTAATGATTTTAAGATGGGACTAACTCATAACTTGCCACAAATTAATGTAATTGATAAATATGGCAAGATGACCGAGGCCGCTGGAGCAGAGTTTGCTGGATTAGACCGTTTTGCTGCCCGTAAACTAGTATTAGAAAAACTTGAGAAAGAAGGATTTTTAGTAAAAGTTGAAGACTATACCCATAAAGTAGGTCATTGTCAGCGTTGTGATACAGTGCTTGAACCTTTAATCTCTACTCAATGGTTTGCAATAATGAAACCTTTAGCTGAACAAGCTATTAAAGCTGTTCAAGATGGTCGTACTCAGTTTATTCCTGAAAATTGGACAAAGGTTTTTTATGATTGGTTAGAAAATATCCAAGATTGGTGTATTTCCCGTCAACTTTGGTGGGGCCACCGGATTCCAGCTTGGTATTGTAATGATTGCCCAAAAGTAATTGTTGCACGTGAAACACCCACAAATTGCCCTGATTGTAATAGCGAAAATCTCCGTCAAGATGAAGATGTACTTGATACATGGTTTTCTTCTGCTCTTTGGCCTTTTTCTACATTAGGTTGGCCAGATAATACCGATGACTTAAAAACTTTTTATCCAACAACAGAAATGATTACAGGTTTTGATATCATCTTTTTCTGGGTAGCAAGAATGATGATGATGGGACTTAAATTTATGGATGAAGTTCCATTTAAGCGGGTTTATATTACTGGGTTAGTCCGTGTTGATGGTGAAAAGATGTCAAAAATGAAGGGCAATGTAATAGACCCTCTAGATGTTTTCGAGCGCTATGGTACAGATGCTGTACGTTTTACTTTAGCTAGTTCTGTTACTGGTGGAACAGATGTTGACTTACAAGAAGTAAAACGTAAGACAGAAGGACAGGAAGTTAAAGAATATCCTAAAATGGAGACTGCCCGTAATTTTGCTAATAAGATTTGGAATGCTTCTCGTTTTGTAATGATGAATTTAGAAGGAACAGAATTTAATGAAAATCCATTTGATAAAACTGATTCACTCTATGATAAATGGATTTTATCTCGTCTTAACCATGCTATTGCTGATATCAATACAGCTTTAGATCAATTCCGTTTCTATGATGTTACACAAACGCTTTACCACTTTTTCTGGAATGATTTTTGTGATTGGTATATTGAACTTGCTAAACCTTTAGTAGCGGCTAAAGAAGTTACTGCTGAGGTAGTAAAAGCTAGACAAAGAATTATGTATATTCTAGAAAAATCCTTGAGACTTCTTCATCCAGTTATGCCTTATATTACTGAAGAACTTTGGCAAAGACTTCCTCATCAAAAAGAGTCGATCTCACTTGCTCCATTTCCTGGATCAGGACGCGATCAAGTACATGATCATAAATCAGATCAAACAGATCAGATTAATGATCAGATTGAAGAAGAAATGAGATCAGTGATCGCATTGATCACAAAGATCAGAAATATAAGATCAGAAATGAATCTACCCGCACATGAAGCTTTAACCCTTAAACTAGGCATTAAAGACGAGTCTTTACAAAAAGTGATCGCAGAAAGTGAAGATTCGATCAAACGATTAGCTAGGGTTAAAGAGATCGAGATCAAGTCTGATCTTGGATCACAAGATCAATCTGCACGAGCGGTGATCTCAGGAATTGAGATCGCGATCCCATTAGCAGGTTTAATTGATCTTGATAAAGAGCGAGAGCGACTTAATAAAGAATTAGCAAAGATCCAAGCAGAAGCTGAAAAACTTTCTACCCAATTAGCTAACCCTAATTTTGTTAATAAAGCTGCTGCTGAAAAAGTAGAGCAAGTTCGTAGTCGTCTAGCAGACTTAAATGTTCAACATGAAACAATCAAAGATAATTTGGCAAAGTTATAGATAAGAAATATTGGGAATGCAGTAGTTTTGCATTCCCATAACGCTATTTTTGATTAAACGCTGGAGATAAACGTGCAAATAGATAGAAATTTACTTTTTAGTTCCATTACTCAATTTTTAGATGAAGATTTAGGACGTGGAGATATTACTACACAATCAACAGTTTTAGAGGCTACTAGAGGACGAGGGAAATTTTTAGCTAAACAGGAAATGATAGTTGCTGGTTTAGAAGTAGCAGAAACTGTTTTTAACTGTCTAGATCCTGAACTACAAATAGAAGCCTTTGTTTATGAAGGTGAACTAGTAAAAGCTAATACAGAAATTGCTCGCTTGGATGGCCCAGCACATATATTACTAGTAGGTGAAAGACTAGCATTAAATTTAATGCAAAGAATGTCTGGTATTGCTACGCTAACTAGTAAATATGTTGAGGCTATAGCAGGTACAAATGCTCGAATTGTAGACACTCGTAAAACTATGCCAGGCTTAAGAATGATTGATAAATATGCAGTACAAATAGGTGGAGGACATAACCACCGTTTTGGTTTAGATGATGGTATTTTAATCAAAGATAATCATATTATGCTTGCTGGTGGAATTGAAACCGCTGTTAAACGTGCCCGTGATAGAGCAGGGCATTTACATAAAATTGAGGTAGAAGTTGCTACTTTTGAACAACTCCAAGAAGCTATCAATGTAGGGGCAGATATAATTATGTTAGACAATATGAACCCTATACAAGTAGCCGAAGCTGTGCAAATTGTACGTAAAACCGAAAAAAATATTTTGCTAGAAGCTTCTGGAGGGATTACTTTAGAAAATGTTGCTGATTATGCTAAAGCAGGAGTAGACCTAATTTCCATTGGTGCCATTACACATTCTGCTCAAGCCGTAGATATTAGTTTTAAGATAGGAATAGGGCATTAATTACAAGTAGACATTAAGGATAATAAAATATAAGGGCAGACATATGCAAAAGTGTCTGCCCTTATATTTTAGAAAAATAGTTTATATTTTTTAGAGTGCTTGAAACCTAGTTAATTCTTCTACATCATGAGCAGAAAAAAGCTGTACTTCATTTGAATGATTTTTTGCAAGCTCACGTAAACGATCTTGATTATCTAATCTAGCTTGTCCATCCATTTGAACTATATTCTGAAAGAACCATAAACCTATAGGACAATGATAACCTGCTGGATCCATTTCACCATGAGAGAAATAAGCATCTCCACAATGTAGTAACCAACCTGTAGATGTTTTAACTGCAACAGCACAATGTCCACGAGTATGACCTATTGCTGGAATAAGTAGTACTTCTGAATCTGTACCAGATATTGCTTGTACTTTATCAAATCCAAACCATCGTTCACCTGCTTGTAAAGAATGTATATCCCAAGAAGGGTTGTGTTGCCAATGAAAAGGACGATAACGGTTTTTTTCTTTTAAGGTAAGCGGATTCATTGCTGCTTTATGTTCTGGTTCAAAGACATGAACTTTTGCTTTAGGGAAATCAGGTAAACCACCAGCATGGTCTAAATCTAAATGAGTTACTACAATATGTCGAACATCATCTGTCTTAAACCCTAATTTAACAACCTGGCGAGCGGCTGTTTCTTCTGGATCTAGTTTAGGGCGAGTCATTAGAGTAAACATGCCACCTAACCGAGTTTTGGGATCAGCTACATCTTGAAGCCCAATTCCTGTATCCACAAGTATTAAACCCTCATTGGTTTCAATCAATAAACAATGGCAAATCATTTTACCTGGAGCAAAAAGACCATACTCAGTAGCAGAAGTTATACCTAAAAGGGTTAAAAAGGGAAGTTTTTTAATAGGAATGTCAAAACTATTACCTGTATTATATTTAGCCCCATTAATTAAAAATGCTGTGTATGGGCACATTGTGGCACAATTTAAGTGATGAATACGCATTCTTTTAGATCCTTGATGGTTTAGTTGACCGTTAAGGATAGCACTAGGTTTTAATATTTTTGAGTTGTTTTGCCAAAAATATTAAATTTAATAAAAACTTTTAGGTTGAATCACTTAACAATAATATAGATAATAACGCTTTCTAACAGGCACAAAATTGTATTTTTATAATCTAGAATGAGCGAAAATTTAGCTAGTCCTAAAAAAATTATTTCTTACCAATTAGAAAATTTTCTTGCTCAAATTTTTTATTTTGAGCAACTTGACTCTACTAACACTTTTTTAAAAAAGTATTTTCAAGCTAAGCGAGCAGAAGTAGAAAACCTTGATTCTTTAGAAGGTGTTGGTGCTTTAGCTGATTTTCAGAGTGCAGGCCGTGGTAGATTAGAGCGAAAATGGCATTCTCCTTTAGGCGAAGGACTTTATTTTTCCATTT
>Ga0075163_10002640_pt1 | contig 24033 bp, 23 predicted proteins | sample JI1023141ADNA_FD_71478 | JGI IMG/M metagenome (GOLD analysis project Ga0075163, IMG submission 71478) | Wastewater effluent complex algal communities from Wisconsin, to seasonally profile nutrient transformation and Carbon sequestration -... | ecosystem: Engineered > WWTP > Effluent > Algae... | reverse complement strand
GGCTGTTCGAGGTCCGGAAACCTTCGCTGGTGGCGCTGGCAGTGGGAAGTGCGTGGCTCATGTGGTGGCCGGCTCCTGGCGTTCGCAGTGGTGAATCGTTGGGAGTATGGCACCGAGCAGCGAATTGAACATCGACACTGAGGAAACGTTGTGCAGTGGAACACTCAGCTACTGGTCGAGGAACCTGGCGATATCGGGGTGAGCAATGCGGCGGCCTCGGCCCGGTGACTTCCCTGCCATACCCATGTCCAATCCCAGCCCATCTCGGCGGCGACATCGATGATGGCCGACCGGTCCGCAGGGAAGTCGTAGGTGGTGATGTGGGTGACGACCGCCTCGCGGGCATCGGCCGCGATGGCGTCCCAGCTTCCGCGAATTCGGGCGACGTACCGATCCAGATATTCCGGTCGCGATTCGCCCGGCTCGCAGAAGACGTCGATCCAGAGAAATGCGCCGCCGGGCCGGATGCGCTTGCGCAGTGACGAGAGGAAGCCCGCCTTGTCTCCGTCGGACAGGTGATGCAGCACGAAGGAGGCATGGACAAGGTCGAATGGCTCACCCTCGGCTTCCACGAACCGCTGGACGTCGCTGTGATGAAACTCAGTGGCGAACGGGACGTCACCGAGCGCTGCCTGTGCCATCGGCAGCACCTGCTCGGTGAGGTCCACGCCGACGAACGCGCCCAGCGGCAGCGCCCGGAATACCGGGGCCATCTGCGCCATGTCGCCGCAGCCCAGATCGAGCAGGCGGGCCGACCCGTGCCGCTCGGGGTGCTGGGCCACCCACGCTTGCAGCTCCGAGGCGCAGGTGGCCGTGACGCCGCGGTGTTCCATCCAATCGTTCTCGATGACACTGCGGTACGTCTGCCACTGCTGTTCGAACAGATCCATTTGGGCGCCTCTCGCTCTTGTGCCACGCAGTTCCGCGGTGAACAATTCTTTATCAGGTTGGGCTTCGCGCCAACCAGCGCGGAGGCTGCCTCGCCACAGGGAGGAGCCCGATACCCGGCGTTTCAACACCCATTGTTTGAACACCCCAGGTATCGGGTTGGTGAATTCACAACTCCAACGGAAGGAAGAGCAGTGAGATTCAGCAGCAAGATCCTGGCGATACTGGCAAGCGCGATCATCGCGATCGCCGGATTCGTCACCGCGCCAATGGCGTTGGCGACCTATCCCATTGTGGGCAAGCTCGGCTCCGCATTGACGATGACCGACAGTGTCGGCCACGTCAACCTCAGCTGGAAGGTCAGCAACCTCCAGCCCAGCACCGATGTGATGCCCGGCTATTTCGTCGCCGGTGATCTGTGGGAGGCCACGGTAACCGTCAACGCGCTCAGTGGTCCGGTGACGCCGGCCATCTCACAATTCAATGCGGTCGCCCCCAACCAGGCGGCGTATCGGGTGCTGTGGCAGGTGGCCAGCCCGGTGAACATCAGCGGCGCAACGATTCCGCAGGGAGCGCAGGCGACCGGGAAGATCCACTTCGACGTGACGGGTCCGGCTCCGACAACCGTCACGATGAACAACGGCATGGAGGATCTGCTCATCTGGACACCGTGATCAGTCGGCATCGAGTCCGAGCAGCTTGATGGACTCGGCCCGCATCTCGACCTTGCGCACCTTGCCCGTCACCGTCATCGGGAACTCCTCGACGACAAGGACGTAGCGGGGGATCTTGTAGTGGGCCAGCTTTCCGGTTGAAAAGTCCCGTATCGCTGTGGAATTCAGCGGCGCACAGTCGGCGCGCATCTTGATCCAGGCGCAGATCTCTTCGCCGTACTTTTCGTCGGGGACTCCGATCACCTGCACATCGTCGATGTCCGGGTGTGAGTACAGGAATTCTTCGATCTCGCGGGGGTAGACGTTCTCGCCGCCGCGGATCACCATGTCCTTGATGCGCCCGACGATCTGGCAGTAGCCGTCGTCTCGCATGACGGCCAGGTCGCCGGTGTGCATCCAGCCTTCGCTGTCGATGGCTTCGCGGGTCTGAACGTCGTCATTCCAGTAGCCGACCATCACCGAATATCCGCGGGTGCAGAACTCTCCGGACTGCCCACGTTCGACGGTGGCGCCCGTCTCCGGGTCGACGATCTTGATCTCGACGTGGGGATGCACACGGCCAACGGTTTCGGTTCGACGTTCCAGGGTGTCATTGCTGAGCGTCTGGCAGGACACCGGCGAGGTTTCCGTCATTCCGTACGCGATAGCGACCTCTTTCATGTTCAGCTCGTCGACGCAGCGCTTCATGACTTCGACCGGGCAGGGAGAGCCGGCCATGATGCCGGTCCGCAGCGTCGACATATCGCGGGTGGGGAGGTCGGGATGGCCCAGCATCGCGATGAACATCGTCGGGACGCCGTAGACCGCCGTGCAGCGCTCAGACTCGATTGCGGCCAGTGTTGCGGCGGGGTCGAAGCTGGGGGAGGGCATCACGAGAGTGGCACCGTGAGTGGTGCAGCCGAGGTTGGACATCACCAGACCAAAGCAGTGGTACGAAGGCACCGGCGTGCACAGCCGATCGTGCGGGCCGAAGTTGATGAGGTCGGTGACGAAGAAGCCGTTGTTGAGAATGTTTCGGTGCGACAGCACGGCCCCCTTCGGCGATCCCGTTGTCCCGGAGGTGTATTGGATGTTGATGGGGTCGTTCGGGCTCAGCGTGTCGGCGCGTTCCTGAAGTTCTGCCGGTGAAATGTCGTCTCCGCGTCGGCGCAGCAATTCCCAGTCCGCGGCGTCGAGGAAGACGACGTCGGTCAGATCGGGAGCCTCCGGACGTACCTCGGCGATCATGGCGCGGTAGTCGGACGTCTTGAATCGGCTTGCGGAGAAAAGAAGCCGTATGCCGGCGTGCCGAAGTACGTAGGTGAGTTCGTGGATTCGGTACGCCGGGTTGATAGTCACCAGGATCGCGCCGATCCGCGCCGTGGCGTATTGCAGGATGGTCCATTCGGGGCAGTTGGGTGCCCAGATGCCGACCCGGTCGCCCTTCTTGATTCCGCCGGCTATCAATCCGGCCGCCAAGACGTCGGTTTCGGCGTCGAACTCCGAGTACGTCCAACGCCGGCCCGACGGGATGTCAACGAGTGCTTCGTTGTCCGGAAAGCGGGCGGCGATGTGTCGCAGATTGGCGCCGATGGTTTCTTCGAGCAGGGGAGTGTCCGTGGGGCCGCTGTCCATTGCATTCACGGGTGAGTCCTGTGTCGTGAGTTGTGGGCAGGCGAGGGCGCGGGGAAAAACGAAAAAATGAAGCACCGAAAGCCGCAGCCTCTGTGGTCCTTCGAATCAAACCGCATAAGCGGGATCCGCGCCCTCATCGAGAATCGAACCGCATCATCGGTCTCAGTGCAAGTTCCTCAGCTGCACGATCGACGTGAGATTCAAGTCGCGATACAACAGCGACGGTGCGAGCGTCCGAAAGCCAAGCACGCCAGGCTTTCCCGTGGCTGCCTGCACGATCTTGCGGGCAATGCGAAAGTCGACGTCCTTGAGGATTCCTCGGTCGGTCGTCGAATCGAGCAGCGATGACAAGCCCGGGGCGGCGAACTGGTTGGTCAGGTCGAGCATCACGTTAGTGGCGTCTACGAGGTGGCGGGCCCGAGTGCGGACAGGGAGCGGATGCAGTGCCGGCGCCATTCCGTCTATGCGAGTGGCTATTCGGGCGACGAAGCGCCTCAATCTATGCGGAGCGACGGCGGTTGTTCCGGCATGTGTGACGGAGAGGCCGATGTAGTCGATTCGGTTAGCACCCCGATAGGCGGGGTCTTGTTGCGAGGTCTGGCCGTTGCCGCTCAGCGCCGTCCGGCGCTCTTTGGTCATCTTTCGCTTGACACCCAATCCTGCAGTCAGTGAGTCGATTCGCTTGTCGGCCTCGTGCAATGCTTCCAATTCGGGATGGGCGATCAGGAAGTCGTCGTTGTAGCGGGCGTAGAAGATTCCGTCGATATCCAAGATGGCCCGGTCCATCGGCACCACCGCAAGATTGCTCAGTATCGGGACGAGCGGAGTGCCCATGGGTAGTCCGCGGAGTCGGTTGAATTCACTGCCCTCGCTGTCGCGGACCACGGGACGGGTGAGTGCCGTGAGCAAGCTCAGGGTATTCGGGCCGGCCGTACCAGAGGGGCTTCCGAGCGCCGCGACCGCTCGTAGGATCGGCCACAATGCCGCATCTGGTCCGACCGGCAGGTTATCGCCGTAGTGCTCGAAATCCGATTGCAGCACATACAGCGGACCTCCGCGTGGGCCGGCCGATTGGCGATGGGCACGAACGTATTTCGCGAGCCCACGTGCTGCACTCACGTTTGTGGTGTGCGGCAGGTAGGAGTAGACGCCGGGCATTCCATAGCACTGCGCGTTATGGGTGAGCAGTCCTGCCAGAGCCGAACCGACTACGTGATCGACGTACTCGGGCGAATGCGCGGCGCGGCGCTTGCCCTTGGTCTCCAGGATCCAGAGGCCGACCGTTTGAGTTTTGTATTCGCCGCCGGCGACGGTTTTTGCGATCGCCCGGGCCAGGTCTTGTCTTCCGCTTGCCGTGCTGAAATACGTCACGCCGTTTGCTGCTTCGCCATAAGCCATGCCGCGCAAACGCTTCTTGGCGAAGATTTTCAGAATGGTGTCTTCGTAGGTGTCCGGATTCGCAATCTTCTGCTCGATATCCACGGGTGCCAGGTCAGCCACTGTGGTTCGCCATCTGCCATGTTCTGGCCTTGCCCAGCCAGCATTTGACGTCGGCGGCGTCCGCCCCGGCGGGAGCGACGAACAGCATGCGCAATGTCCCACTCCGGAAGATCGGGGTGATCCAGCGATTATTCAGGCAAACGGATGTAGTGCCCTGCTCGAGGCAGGCTGATGCGGTGGGCAGGGCCCGGGCCAACACTTCGTGTTCGAGTTCGCGCATCCCTTTCGCGCCATCGAGGGTCTCAATGTTCAGCGCGACGCCGGCAGGGAAGAGCGCAACGAACTCCGACCGGAGGTCTGTCAGGGTTGTCGTCGATGTCGCGTCGGTTGACGGTATCCACCGCTCGGATGACAGCGCGCTGAGCGCGCGCAGGCCGTCCTCCGGTGTTGTCGCTAAGAGGCGGGCGCGGCTCACTGCTCCTCCAGTGAGCTGTTGTAACTCGAGATGCAGCGGCACCTCACGACTCGCGGTGCGCTGGTAGTAGACGATATTTGTGTTAGAGGCGTACGCGAAATGCCCATTGCCGCTGTACTTCTGCTGCATCAATCGCAGTGTCGCGGTCTTCTGCCGGGACGTGATCGAATCCGGCACCGTGATGCGGCCGACCTGCAATGCGCCGGGTTCCGAGCCAAGGGCACCGACCCAATCTCCCAGCGCCAACAGCGGGGGGAGCGGCAGTTGCCGACGGTCTTGCAGGTGCTGCAGATTGATCAGGACGATGATCTCGGTGAACATCGCCGCGGTGATCTCGATGAGGTCCGATGCGGGGTCCGGGTTGATCCAGACGAGCCACAGCAACGTCGACAGGAACAACATCACCGCGATATGGACGCCCGTCCGGCCCTCGGCGAACATCCGGATCTCGTAAGTGCCGATCAAGCTGCGGGCGATGAAGAACGGCAGCAGGGCCAGCAGGAATGCGAATGGAATCTCGCGGAGAACCAGCATCCCGAGTGCCACCGCCTGCGCCCAGAAGAAAACAGCGATCAACGGGGCCAGCCACAGGACCCTGCGGAAGAACTGCAGCTGGAATTCGCGGAGAATCGGCGACCCGCGAAGCTTCACGAAGTCGAAGTAGAAAACGTCGGCGCTCGCGAAAGTGCCTCGTAGCAAGGGCAACACGAGGTAGAAGAACTGGAATGTGTCGATCTGCCCCCACGATGCGACCCCGGCGGTGAAGTCGAATGACCGGGCGTCTGTCCCGTACACCCCGACAAGGCCCAGAACGAGAAGGCCGTCCATTCGCAGGCTCAATCCCGACACGGTTGTTGTAAAACCCTGCCACAGCGGAATCCGGGGCAGCAGCCGCCAGAAGGCGAGTGTGGGTGTGCCGAATCGCGGCCGAAGCCCGCTGAGCCGGTAGACCTCGATGCAGTAGTGAACCGTGAAATAGATGCCGATGGCGTTGGAGGCGATGATCGCGATGATGATGGCGGCCGTGGGATACAGATAGAAGCCGGCGCCCAGAACGCTCACCTGAACGATGAGCGGAACGAACAGCGACCACAACGGCCGGAACACTCGCCGGGTGGCGAAGATCCCGGAATGCAGAACGCGGACAGGGAAATTGATCGCCAGTTCGAAGACGATGAGGAATGCGTAGAGCTGCGGAATGCGGTCGCCGTCCGCGGGGTAGAGATACGGGATCAGAATCGCGGCCACCACTGTCACGGCTAATGACAGAAGTCCGGCGAGCACCAGCCAGCGCCCGATTTCCCGCTCCGATTCCGCGCGTTCCCCCGCGCGTGCGAACCCTCTGATGCGCTCCCGCATCACCTCGAGAATCCCCCACCAGCCGCCGCCGACGATGACGCTGCCGATCCGAAGGACCATAACCACCAACGTCGCCAATCCGCCGAGGCTGTTCAGCAGAATGAAGAATTCGATGGCGTGTGCGACGAACCGCACTGAAGTCATGAGCAGCGAAAACCGCAGCCGGTAACCGAAGTAGGAGAACAGCCGTCCGGTCAGAAGCATCGCGTTGAGCGATACCGCGCGGTTCTGGCGTTGTGCCGCCCGGCCGAACCAGCGGTCGATGTCGTTCACAGACAGGTTCTCCGGGTCAGGCGGGGGTGAGTTCATGTAGCTTAGGCGGCGTCGAACGGAGGGGGCATGAAACGAGGCGACGCGGCCGTCGTGTCCGTATCGATCGCTTTGGCAGTCGCCGTGGTCTCCGCCGTCGTCTATAGCCAGTTCTTCTTGGACCGTTCGCCGGTGCGGCCGCCGAACCAGCCCGGCGACAGTACCTCCAGCTTGCTCGTGATGACTTGGGGGCCAAGCCTCTGCGCGGTGGAGGCGGCCAACGCGGGTTGCAAGAGCGGACATGTCGGATCGCTGGGGCCGACCCTCATCCTGCACGGGCTATGGCCGCAGCCGAAGTCGCAACAACTCTGCGGTGTGCCGAGGTCCGTTGCGGACCGGGCCGGCAACACACAGGGCAACAACATGCCGTCCGTCGACCTGCCGGGTGCCGTGCAGGCGAGGCTTCAGACGATGATGTCGGACGCATCCATCATGGTGCCGCACGAGTGGTACACCCACGGCACATGCTCCGGGCTCGACCCTGCCGAATACTTCACTCTTGCCGCCTCGTTCGCCGACCAGGTGAGCAAGGTCCTGGATCCGGTGTTTGTGCAGTCGCGGGGAAAGCGATTGTCGCCCGGGAAGGTTCGCGGCAGCATCGACGCGGTGTTCGGCCAGGGTGCGGGCGATCGCGTCGGCCTGACCTGTCGAACTACCGGAGATCGCGGATCAGTGACCTACGAGGTGCAGATCTCGCTGCCGCCCGTCGTCGAAATGCGTTCGGCCGCAGATACTTCGGTAGGGAAATGGCTTCTCAGTGGGCCGGTGACCTCGGCTGGCTGCGGACAGGGCGCCGTGCCCTGATAGCGGGCCAAAAGTAGACCTTGTTGTCGCCGAGCATGGCTGCGAAAATCAGTAGGCGGCCGGGAATCTCGTCGGGCCGCGGAACGGGGCGCCATGAGTACGTTCACCACTTCTGACGGCACCGAAATTTTCTACAAGGATTGGGGCTCGGGACCGCCAATCGTATTCAGTCATGGTTGGCCGTTGTCATCCGACGACTGGGACACCCAGATGCTGTTCTTTCTGCGGCACGGCTATCGGGTGATCGCGCACGATCGCCGTGGCCACGGGCGCTCCACGCAAACCCCGACCGGCCACGACCTCGACCACTACGCCGACGATCTCGCCGAGTTGACCAACCATCTCAATCTGCGCGAGGCCGTTCACGTCGGGCATTCCACCGGTGGGGGCGAAGTGGTTCGCTATCTCGGGCGGCACGGCGAAGCCAGGGTTTCCAAGGCCGCGATCATCAGTGCGGTACCGCCATTGATGCTGCGTACCCCGGACAATCCAGAGGGTTTACCCAAAGAGGTGTTCGACGATCTGCAAGCTCAATTGGCCGCGAATCGGTCGGTGTTCTATCGGGCCCTCGCCGCGGGCCCGTTCTATGGATTCAACCGGTCCGAGGTGGCGCCCGATGAAGCCATCGTGGAGAACTGGTGGCGGCAGGGGATGATGGGCGACGCGTATTCCCATTACGACGGCATCGTCGCTTTTTCACAGACGGACTTCACGGAGGATCTGAAACGGATCACGGTGCCCGTGCTGGTCATGCACAGCGAGGACGATCAGATCGTGCCCTATGTGGCGTCTGGGCCGAAGTCGGCGGCGCTTCTGCGGAACGGGGTTCTCAAGACTTATCAAGGGTTCCCGCACGGCATGCCTACGACTCACGCCGACGTCGTCAACGCAGACTTGCTGAGTTTCTTGCGGGATGCGTCGGAGTAAGGGGCGGAGGGTTGAGACCGCTGTTGTGGCAACGTGCGCCTGGCGGCTACTTCTGGAGGAAGTCCTCGCTGTTGACGATGTCCTCGACCTGCTTGAGGCCCGCCAATGCGAGGTTCACCAGCGCTTCGTCACCAGCGCGCATCCGAACGGCATTTTCGAAGATGTCGACCACGGTCCGGATCCGAACAGCCCATCGGCTGTCTTCCTCAAGGGTTTCGCCGACTTGAGCCAACATGGCGTAGAGCAGGCCTGCAAAAGCCTGGTAGTTCACCTCGCCGATTGGCTCGTGCACCTGTTGAATGCTGCCATCACACCGGCTGACCTGCCAACTCGAAAGGCCGTTGTGGTCGGGTCCTGAGTGTTTGACTGAGATACCCAGGCGGGTATAGTCAATGGTAGTGAGATACCCATGGGGGTATCCACTGTAGGATGAGAAACTACCCTTGGGGGCGGTCATGAAATTCATTCAGTACTACTTGGACTGCCTGTCGCAGGCGTCGTACCTGATCGGCGACGAAACCAGCGGCCGTGCCGTCGTCGTCGACCCGCGGCGCGACGTGGCGATATACCTGAACGACGCCGAGGAACTCGGCTTCACCATCGAACTCGTCATCGAGACCCACTTCCATGCGGATTTCCTGTCCGGCCATCTCGAACTTGCGGCGGCCACCGGCGCTGAAGTCGTCTACTCAGCCGCTGCCCAGACGGAATTCGACTCGATGCGCGTCGACGACGGCCAGCGTTATTCGCTGGGCGAAGTGACGTTGGAATTCCGGCACACTCCGGGCCACACGCCGGAGTCGATGAGCGTCGTGGTCTACGAACACGACACCGATACGGCGCCCTACGCGGTACTCACCGGCGACACCCTGTTCATCGGTGATGTGGGCCGCCCGGACCTGCTGTCGTCCATCGGGTTCAGTCGGGATGAACTAGCCGCCCAACTGTACGACTCGCTGCACGACAAGCTCATGACCCTGCCCAATGAGACCCGGGTGTACCCGGCCCACGGCGCGGGCTCGGCCTGCGGCAAGAATCTCTCCACGGAACTGTGGTCGACTATCGGTGAGCAAAAGCGCACCAACTACGCGTTGCGCGCACCGAACAAGCAGAAGTTCATGGAGTTGGTCACCGAGGGCCAGCCGCCGGCGCCCGGGTATTTCGTCTACGACGCGATCCTCAACCGGAAAGATCATCAACTTCTCGACGAAACCGCCTTGCCGCCGGCGATGAGCTACCAGCAGGTGCTGGAGGCGATGGAGCGCGGCGCACTGCTGATCGACGGGCGTACACCCGAGGAGTTCGCCCAGGGACACCTGCGCGACGCGATCAACATCGGCCTTGAAGGCCGGTACGCGGAATTCGCGGGCTCCGTCCTCCCGCACGACGTCGACATCGTGCTGTTCGCCGATCCCGGCCAGGAGTTGGAGGCCAAGAATCGGCTGGCCCGCATCGGGTTCGACCGCGTGATCGGCTACCTCGACCAGCCATACCAGGTGATGATCGACAACCCCGGCGGCATTGGAATCGCGTCAAGGCTGACCGCCGACGCCTTCGGCGAGCGCGCTCACGTCATCGGCGATCTCCAGATCGTCGACGTTCGCAATCCCGGCGAAGCTGCGGCCGGAATGATCCCCGACGCAGTGAACATCCCCGTTGCCGAACTGCCTGGTCGGCTCGGTGAACTGGACGCCGCGAAACCTACCGTTGTTTACTGTGGCGGAGGCTATCGCTCGTCGGTTGCCGCCAGCCTGATGCGCGAGCGTGGTTTCACCGACGTCAGCGACATCCTCGGGGGTTATCAAGCATGGGACCGGGTCTAGGAAAACGGGTTTAGGAATCGGCATGAACACTTCGCACCACAAAGTCGTCATCATCGGTGGCGGCTCCGCCGGGATCTCGGTCGCGGCACGTTTGCTCCGCAAGGGGTATCGCGATGTGTCCGTCATTGAACCGTCCAACACCCACTACTACCAGCCGTTGTGGACGCTGGTCGGCGGCGGCCAGGCTGACATCGGGCCGACCGCGCGGCCCGAGGCTTCGGTTATGCCGAAGGGCGCCAACTGGATTCGCGGTACGGCGACGGCGATCGACCCCGACGCCAACACCGTCACTTGCGCTGACGGAAGCTCACACGGATACGACGCGTTGGTCGTGTGCCCGGGAATCCAGCTGGACTGGAACCGCACCGAGGGTCTCGAAGACGCCATGCAAACAGCCGCGGCGGCGTCGAACTACGGATACGACCTGGCGCCGAAGACCTGGGAACTGATCCGTAAAACCCGTTCTGGCACAGCGGTATTCATGATGCCTTCGGGCCCGATCAAGTGTGCGGGCGCACCGCAGAAGATCGCTTACCTGGCCAGCGATTACTGGCGCCGAGAGGGTGTGCTCCGCGACATCGACGTGCACATCGTGCTGCCCACCCCGCGCATGTTCGGAATTCCGGAGATCGCCGATGGGCTCGATGCCGTGGTTGCCGACTACGGAATCACCGTGCACACCAACGCCGAAATCACCGCGGTGGACTCGGCCGCGCAGAAAGTGGTTGTCAGTAGCGTCGCCGAGGGCGGCAGCGACCTCACTCTGCCCTACGACATGCTTCACGCCGTGCCACGTCAATCGGCTCCCGACTGGATCAAAGCCAGCCCGGTGTCCACCGGCGATGCGAACGGCTACGTCGAGGTTCACAAGCACACGATGCAGCACGTCCGCTACCCGAACATTTTCGCGCTCGGCGACGCCGGCTCGACACCGAACTCCAAGACCGGTGCCGCGATTCGCAAGCAGGCGCCAGTCGTCGTCGAGAACCTGGATTCGTTCTTCAACGGGCGTCCGCTGACGGCCGCGTATGACGGCTACGCATCGTGCCCCATCGTCACGTCGTCCCATGCGATGCTGCTGGCCGAGTTCGACTACTCGATGACCATGAAGCCGACCTTCCCGGGGCTGAACCCCGCGACACCGCACCGAAGCTACTGGTATCTGAAGAAATACGGGCTGCCGTTCCTGTATTGGAACCTGATGCTGAAGGGCCTCGCCTGACCTGATCCGCGGCTACGCTCGACGGATGGAGGACGGCACCAAGAAGCTGCGGTCGCGTCACGTCACGATGATCACGCTCGGCGGGATCATCGGTGCGAGTCTTTTCGTCGGGTCCGGAAACGTTGTGCGGTCGGTGGGACCGGCCGCAGTCATCTCGTATCTCATTGGCGGGCTGCTGGTATTCCTGGCCATGCGGATGCTGGGCGAGATGGCGGCCACCCGTCCCGCAGTGGGTTCGTTCATGGAGTACGCCAGAGTCGGCCTCGGCGACTGGGCGGCCTACATGGTCGGCTGGCTTTACTGGTATTTCTGGGTCGGGGTTATCGCATTCGAAGCTGTTGTGGGCGGCGCGATTCTGCATGGCTGGATGCCGGGCCTGCCGCCCTGGGCGTTCTCCATCCTGCTGCTGTTGGTCTTCACCGCGACGAACCTGGTGTCGCTGAGGTCTTTCGGGGAAGTCGAATTCTGGCTTGCCAGTGTGAAAGTCCTCGCGATCGTCATCTTCCTCTCGGTCGGTGTGGCGTATGCGTTCGGGCTTTGGCCCGGTTCCCATTTCTCGATCCCGAATCTGTGGTCGCACGACGGCTTCGCCCCCAAGGGCGTCTGGCCCGTCATCGCCGGTGTGGCGGTGGTGATCTTCAGCTATTTCGGAACTGAGATCGCAGTGATGGCGGCGGCCGAATCGATGGACCCCGCGAAGGGAATCCGGCAGGCCACCAGCACGGTGATCTGGCGGATCCTGTTGTTCTTCGTCGGCGGTGTGCTGGTGATCGTCACGATCGTGCCGTGGGACGAATTGCCGAATCCCAAAGACACAGCACCCTTTGCGTACATCTTCGGGCTCTTCGGAATGCCCGGTGCCAAGCTGTTCATGACCGCGGTGATCCTGACAGCGGTGTGTTCGGTGCTGAACTCGGGATTGTATTCGGCGGCCCGGATGTTCGCGGCACTCGCGGGTGAGGGTTTCGCGCCGAAGATCGTCGCGCGGCGGGCTCGTGGTGTGCCGGTCGCGGCGGTGCTGGCGTCGACGATCGGCGGCTATGCGGCGGTCATCGTGAACTACCTTGCGCCGGAATCCGGGATCTTCGACTTCATCATGAACTCGGCGGGACTCGTCGCCCTGTTTGTCTATGCGTTCATCGCACTGACGCAGATCAAGTTGCGTTCGGCCATGACCGACGAGGAAGTGGCCGCACTCAAGCTGAAGATGTGGCTACACCCGTGGCTCGGGGTTCTGGTCATCGCGTCGGTGATCGGCATCCTCATCGTGATGTTCTTCGACGAGACGGGCCGCACTCAGGTGGGGACGAGCCTGGTGTCGGTCGCGGTACTCGTGGTGTGCTGGCCGTTGGTGCGCAACTCAGTGAAGAAGCGCCGCGCTGTTGCGGCGCGAGTTTCCTAGCGCCTGCTCGGCGAACAACTAGCGCAGCGGCGTGGCCTTGACGACGCCGATCTCCGGCGGCTCGGTGATGGCCGCCGGAAGGAATCGTTCGATGCCGAAGACGAAGAGTGCGCCACCAACCAAACCGCCGATCAGTGGCGCGATGATCGGCAGCCAGAAGTAGAGCTGCGGACCGTTCGCCGAATACATGGCGTCGTGATAGCCCGTCAGCAACGACGCCACCCGGGGCGCGAAATCGCGGGCCGGGTTGATCGCATAGCCGGCGTTAGCGCCCCAACCGAGGCCGATCCCCACCACGAGAAGGCCGATGAACAGCGGCGCCGTATTGCCAAGCGGTGGATTGTTCACCGCACTGGTGAGCGCGAAAATCACCATCACCAGGATGGCCGTGCCGATGATCTGGTCCAGGAAGGCCGTGGGGATCGAGACGCCGATGTCGGGGGACGTGGAGAAAATGCCCTGGGTGGCTTTCGTGTGTCCGGGATCCACCCGGTTGATGGCGTCGGAATACGACCACCGCACAAGAAGAGCCGCCACGAATGCGCCGCCCATCTGCGCGCCGATATAGGGCAGCACGCTGCGCCAACTGAATCCCTTGTAGACCGCCAGCGCCAGCGTCACTGCCGGATTGAGATGCGCGCCTGACAGCCGGCCGGCGACGTACACGGCCATCGTGACCCCGAGCCCCCAACCCCAGGCAATGGAGTTGTAGTCACCGGTGGCACCGGTCGTGGTCGGGAACCCACCCGTCACCACCTGCGCGACGACGCCGACGCCGAACAAGATCAAGATCATGGTGCCGAAGAATTCGGCCGAACATTCGCCGAGCAGCGGACTCCGTTTCATGGGGCGAACGTAGCAACCGCGACCGTATTGAGGAGGCAGAAGTTGCTCATCATGTGCCCTCTGTCAGGACTTCAAGTACGCGTGGCGCGAAGAAGCGACGCTTGTAGGCATTGGGATCGACCACGTCGAGCACTCCGAGATCGAGAAGCTGACTTACCAGCTTGTTGGCGCGGCCGTATGAAATGCCAAGGGCCGCTTCGACTCTGCGGACTGCGAATGAGGGGTTGGCGACGGCGAAGTCGACTAGCGCGTGCGCGCTGTCGGCCCGAAGCTTCGAAGACCTAACGGTGTCCTTCAATTCGTTCTGTACCGCGACCAGTTTGAGCATCTGGCGGCGTGTGGTGGTGGCGGCTTCGTGGAGACCGGAGGCGTAGAAATGTATGAACCCGTCCCAGTCTCCGTCGGTGCTGACGGCAAGCAGGCTGGTGTAGTAGTCCGCTCTTCGCGCTTCAAACCATGGTGAGACTGTGAGCGTCGGTTCACTCAGGATCCCCATCTGTAATAGATGCAGCACGATCAAGAACCGGCCGAGGCGTCCGTTGCCGTCGTGGAAGGGATGGAGCGTCTCGAACTGGTAGTGCGACATTGCGGTTGCAACAACAGGGTCGATAAATCGGGAGTGGTCGCTTCGGATCCACTCCACCAGATCGCGCAGTCCCGTAGCGAGGTGATCCCCGGGTGGGGGAGGAATGAACCGTGCGGCGTGAACCGCCGGTAGACCTCTGTCGGTGTGCGCGAGTCTTCCTATGACGACCTGGGAATTGCGTACTTTGCCGGAGTGCTTCTCCATCGGGGTGCCCCGCATGAGTTGCCCCTGGAGGTCTTCAAGCAACGCAACGGTTACTGGCCTGCCCTCGCCGACCCAGCCGAAGCCGTAGTCGGCCATTCTGACGTAGTTGAGGATTTCCGACAGCTCGAGCGACGTGGGCTCGTCCTCGTCTGCGGTCAGAACAGCGGCCAGTGGTGCGTAGGTTCCTTCCAAGGCGGAGGTGCTCTGGGCTTCTCGTCGCAGAGCCGGCATCCGGAGCATGGTCGGGTTGGGCAGCTGACTTGCGGTGCTGTCCAGGGCTGCGAGTGCTGCACGGGCATCCGCTACCGCGAGGAAGGTTTCGCTGGAGAGTTCCGGCATCGTTGCCGGCAGAGTGGCGGGAACGAACGCCGCGTGTTTCCAGTTGCCTGAGGCCGGGTCGCTACCGGTGATTTCCACCAGCGACCCGGTATTGCTGTTTACGAACATGGATAGGTCCACAATGTCACTCTATTGCCACTTGTGTGACATTGTTTTCCGTATTCGGCTGGTTGTGGATCAATTCGAAGTTGATCACCTGTTCCGGTTTGAACTCATCAACTCATCGACACGTGCGCCTCATGCTCGCAGGACTGCAGTCGGGGCGTTGGCGATGATCACGTCATCGCGGGTGGCAAGAGTCAGCCCATGAGTCATTGATTGGGCGACGAGCATCCGGTCGAACGGATCTCGGTGTGGCCAATCAAGCTGTCCTGCGGCGATCGCGTCGCTGCAGGCGATCGGTAACTCATCGCAGCCCAGCGCCGCCAGGGTGCTCATCCACGTCGACAACAGGCGGTCAGCGTCGATGCGACCCAGGCGGGCCTTGGTGGCGATTTCCCACGCGGATGCTGCACTAACGAAGAGCGTGTGCCGGCGGTCGCGGAGTTGCTCGACCGCGGTCGGCTCCAGCTTGGAGGGGTCGGAGAGCAGCCAGAGCAACGTGTGGGTATCGAGGAGAAAGCTGATGCTTGGCGCTGCGCCAGTCACGTGCCGCCTTCCCAGGCGCCCAGCTCATTGTCCGGAAGTGGCTCATCGAAGTCTGAGGCGATTGGTCCCAGCTCAGGCATGAATCCGAACTTGCGAGGCGAAGGGCCGCTGGCCGGGGCCAGTGTGGCGACGGGCTTGCCATGGCTGGTGATTGTGACGGTCCTTCCGGTGTGTTGGATCTCGGCGAGAAGAGCATTGAAGTGAGTCTTCGCATACGTGCTGGAGACGGCGTCTGCGTCATCTCTTGAGTGGCTGACGGACATAGCGCCATGCTATTTGGTCTGACTAGTTGGACTAGTCTTTATTGTGGTGTATCGCGCTTGGCGCGGTACGCGTCGAAGATTCGTTGGAACACCTCTTCGCCGACGACCGGGATGCCATATTGCCGAGCTTTCACAAGGAGGCGAGTGGATTTGGTCACCCCTCCTGACGTCAGCCCAGAGGCGATTTCGACTTCCAGCTTCTGGTGGGGCGGTATTGCCAAGCCGATTGAGGTGATCGATATCGGCGCTCCGACAAGAATTGATGTCTCCAAACCGGTTGGCGCTGCTCTTCCCGAGCGGTTGCAATGGCTGTCCGTTGTGGCGCTGGACGAATCGATCGGCAGCATGGTAATCAGGCCAAGGCCGGGACCTGTGTCCGAGGTTCGCTCGGTGACACCTTTCTTGCGCGGTCAACCCTCTTGCGTGAACAGGCTCAAAGAGTACGTAATCCTCGGGGTGTCGGGGTGTCGGGGGCCGTTGGGTCTGCTCGCGACGGGAGTTATGCACAGCTGTTGATTCATCCACAGTCGACACTTCATGTCCGGCTTTTGTCGTTGTGCTGCAATAGAATTCAGTCATGTTCGCAACTGTTGTCGACTCCCTCGCGCAGGGGATTGACGCTGTCGCGGACTTCGATGCGACGGGGTTGGGGGTCGCCGAGCAGTTGCGGCTACTCGACGCCTTGGAGACCGCGCGACGCCGGTTGGCGGCGGTCAGTCACACGGTGACGATCACCGCCGCTAAAGCCGATGCGCCGACCGTGATGACCAAGGCCATCGCCGACGCGATCCGGGTCAGCCCGGCCGAAGCTCGCAGGCGCCTCAAAGACGCCGAACAGTTAGCGCCACGATCGACGTTGACCGGTGAGCCGTTGCCTGCCGTGTTGCCGGCGACCGCGCAAGCCTGGCATGCCGGGGTGTTGGATGGCGAGCACCTACGGGTGATCCAGAAGTTCTGCCGCGAACTTCCTGCCGACATCGCCCCCGACGTGGTCGCCGACAGCGAGGCCTTCCTCGCGGGCTACGCAGCGCAGCTGCGCCCGGATCAGTTAGACAAACTCGCCGTGCAGTTGGCGATGCGGGTCAATCCCGATGGGAAGTTCTCCGATGAGGACCGGGCGCGGCAGCGGGGCTTCACCTGGTCACCCGCGCAGCATCCCGACGGGATGAGTACCGGCAAGTTAGTCGCAACACCCGAACAACGAGCCATGATCGATGCACTGTTGGCCAAGTTCGCCGCACCCGGCATGTGCAATCCAGCAGACCAGTCACCCGTCACCGATGACGAAGCCACCCCGGAGGCCGCCGAGCGGGACACCCGCAGCCACGCCCAACGCCAACATGACGCCCTGGCCGCGATCTTCCGCGCCGCACTGGGTGACCCGAAACTCGGCCAGCACAACGGATTACCCGTGACGGTGATTGCTACGGCCACGATTGGGGACCTGCAAGCACAAACCGGGCATGCCGTCACCGCCTCAGGCACCTACCTACCGATCCGCGACCTGATCCGCATGGCCGCCCCGGCGTATCACTACCTGACGATCTTCGACGGCGTCACCGGCCGCGCCCTGTGGCTGGGCCGCACCAAGCGGATCGCCTCGGCCGATCAGCGAATTGTGCTGCACGCCAGGGATCGTGGGTGCACGCATCCAGGCTGCGATATGCCCGGCTACCTCTGCGAAGTCCATCATGTCAATGAATGGGCCCAGGGCGGACCCACCGACATCGACAACCTCACCTTCGCCTGCGGCCAACACCACAAACTCCTCGACAAGGGTTGGCAGACAAAGAAACTCCCGAATGGTCGAACTCAATGGATCCCACCACCACAACTCGAACTGCCCAGCGCCACCAACACCTTCCACCACCCGGAAGATTTTCTACCCGAGCGCGAATAACGCGCCGCCGCTGGATTGTCATCTCGGTTATGTTGGTAACGGCTTGCTATGTGGGTACAACCGGCGGGAGCGTTGATGAAGCTTGAGAACGACACTGCGTTGATCACCGGTGCCAGCGGGGGGATCGGCGAAGAGTTTGCGGTCCAGTTCGCCAAGCGGGGGGTCAACCTGGTCCTTGTCGCACGTCGGGAAGACAAGCTGGCCGAACTGCGGGACAGGCTGCTGAAGCTGCGCCCGGGGTTGACGATCGACGTCATCGCCGCCGATCTCGCGGTGCCAGGTTCGGCGGCCGAGCTCACAGCTGAGGTCGAAAAACTGGGCCGCCGGATCGACATCCTCGTCAACAACGCGGGCGTCGGCGGGCACGGTGACTTTGCCAAGGGGTCGGTGGCGCAGAACGCGGCGCAGATTCAGCTGAACTGCGTGACACTCGTCGAGCTCACCGGGTTGTTTCTGCCTGCCATGACATCTGCGCGGCACGGACTGATCATCAACGTCGCGTCGACCGCCGCCTTTCAGCCGCTCCCCGGAATGGCGGTGTACGGCGCGACGAAGGCATTCGTGTTGTCGTTCACCGAGGCGCTCTGGCAGGAAACGAAGTCCTCTGGCGTTAGGGTGTTCGCGCTGTGCCCGGGGGCGACGGAGACCGAGTTCTTCGCCCGCACCGGTGAGGAGTTCATGACCAGCGGCCGCCAGACGTCACGCCAAGTGGTCGACACCGCGATGGCTGCGATCGACAAATCGACGCCCACGGTGATCTCAGGATGGCGAAATGCGTTGGTGGCCAGTGGCTACCGGATTACGCCCCGACGCCTCATGCTCATGGCATCGGAGCGATTCGTAAAGGCCGAATAGCGCCCTACACCGACGGGCTCTGTGCTCCTGTCACCCAGAACCCGCAGCTGCCGCACCACGGAACCGAACTCAGTTGGGACTGAAGATTATTCGCAAAGTCGCTGGCTGAGCTGGGGCTGGTGAAGCTGATCGAGTTGCTGAGCTCGGAGGTGCCGGTCGACGACGTTGGGCTGCCGGAGTCGGCCAATGCCGGTCCGGCGAGAGCAACCGACGCGGCGAAGAGTCCGGCACCGATGAACGTGACCATCTTCGTCATGGGGACTCCTGTTCCGAGGTGCGACTGTTGGCTCAATTCTGCTGCCGGGATCCCCGCAGGCCCATCGGCCGATCGGGCCGAGTGCGGATGAAATCACCCGTCCACCAGTCGGGGGACGAGCCGGCCGGATTCAGCCCGGTCGGATTCAGCCCGGTCGGATTCAGCCGCTGTAGTCGACGAGTACCGCACCATCGGGCCGGGTGCCCAACGTCTGCAGCGGTATGTCTGCGCCCTGCGCTGTGAGCCGCACGATCTGCGCGAGTTGCGTTGGCGCATCGCACTGGATGTAGTGATCGGCGCCCGGCACGATCCAGTACCTGTTGATACCCGGCTTGGTCTTCAGGAACGCCTGCCATACGTGGTTGGCGACGCGAAGGGGAGCGACGTTGTCGTGAATGCCCCAGACCAGAGTGGTGTTGACGTCGCTCTGGGACAGCGTTTCCAGCCAGCCCGATTCGTCTTTGGTGCGCTCGTGGAGATACCGGATTGTGTCAGGAAGCACCTGTGTGCCGTCGTTATGAGCGAAACTCTCTGCCAGGGCGGCAATTTCAGGATCATCGAGCGTTCGCCGCGGCATGAAGACGGTAAACCCCAGACCTGCGGCAAGGGCTTCCGGGGTTACGGCCGCCGCGGTGGCGCGGGCAGTTGCGTCGTCGAGGAGGGCGACCTGAAACGCGGTCAGATTCGACAGCGGGAGAAAGATATTGCCATTCGTGAGGATCAGGTCGACGGGCGCTGACTTCGGCAGTGCTGCGGTCAGCGTGTTCACCGCGATGATGCCGACGCTGCTGCCTCGATCGTGGGTGATCATCCGGTAATCGGAGAGGCGCCACACCTCGGTGATCGCGTGGATGAGCAGGCGGGCGTCGTCGTACAGCGAATAGACGTAAGGCGCCGTGGGCTTTTCGGACAAACCGTAACCGGGGAAGTCGAGCAGGTAGATGTCGAAGTCGTCGCCCAGCTCGCGAGTCAGTGCGAAGTAGTCGATGCTCGACGTCGGAAACCCGTGCACACAGACCAGCGCCGGCTTGCCCGGTGTTCCGCAACGGCGGGTGAACACCGAGACTTCCCGGCCGTTGTTTGCTGCGGTCGTCGAGCGCCAGCGAAGCTCAGCACCGCCGTCGCGCCAACTGGAAAAGGTGTCAGTGCCGGTCACAATCGGATCATAGGCAGGACGAAAGCCTCTAGAACCCGTCATAACATTAGTTACGCTCTTCACATGCGGCAGCGACGCCGCGTGATAGGGGGAGCCAACATGCCGCACAGCCTCACGTCATACACCCCAAACTTGCCACCGAGCAGAACCATGCGGGTGCGAGCGGCCGATCGGACCGGACTCCACGTTGAGGTGTTCGGGCCGGAGGACGGCTACCCGATCGTCCTGGCCCACGGAATCACCTGCTCGGTGAAGGTCTGGCACGAGCAGATCAACGACCTGGCGCGCGACTTCCGGGTCATCGCCTACGACCACCGCGGCCACGGGCGCAGCGGGGTTCCGCACCGGTCGGCTTACAGCCTCGATCACCTTGCCGGAGATCTGGACTCCGTTCTCGCAGCCACGCTCCGGCCGGGGGAGCGCGCGGTCATCGCCGGGCATTCGATGGGCGGTATGGCCATTTCTTCCTGGGCCGAACGACATTCCGACAAGGTGCGCCTGCGGGCCGACGCCGTCGCGTTCATCAACACCACCACCGGCGAGCTGCTCGAGAACATCAGGCTGCTGCCGGTTCCCGCCGCTCTGGCGGGAGGCCGCGTGGTGGCTGCGCGGAGGTTGGTGAGTGCTGTAGGGGGTGCACCGGTGTTCCGGGGTGCGCAGCCCGGCAGTCGGCGCTTCGTCAAGATGATGGCCGTGGGGGACGATGCGGATCCCCGGATCGCCGACTTCGTCCACGACCTATTTGCCGCGACGCCGCCGGCCGGTCGCGGTGCGTGGGCCCGGGTTCTCGTCAATTCGCTGGGGGCGCGCCACATCGATGTGACGCGTCTGCCGGTACCCGCCCTGGTAATCGGCAGCACCAAAGATCGGCTGCTGCCGATGCGTCAGGCCCGCAAAATCGCCGAAGCGGTGCCGCATCTCGTCGACCTCGTGGAACTGCCCGGCGGGCATTGCGCCATCCTCGAGCATCCCAAGATCGTCAACCGGCATCTGCGTGCGCTGGCCGAGGAGGCCGTGGGCGAGCGTCGCATCAGTTCCTGAGCGCGGCAACCACCTCGGCGGCGGCGCGCTGCCCGGACCGGACCGCCCCGTCGAGGAAGCCGGTCCACTTATCGGCGGTCTCGGTTCCCGCCCAGTGCAACGGCCCGTGGGGCTTTCGCAGCAGCGGTCCAAACTCCGTCCACGATCCGGGAGGCACCGCGGCCGTCGGGCCGCCGGGCGCGAAAGGTTCTGCGCCCCAACAATGATCGAGATAGTCGACCGGCTTCAGGGCTTCGTCTCCGAAGATCGAGGCGAACCCGGCCAACGCTCGCGCCTTCCGTTGTTCGGGTGGTAGCGCGTCGAAGCCCCGTGAATCGACGAACCCGAGAAGAACGCCGGGACCGTCGTTGCCCGGGCTCACATCGAAGGTGATGAACACCGGACCCTCATCGGAGAGCGCTTCACCCGAATGCCCGGCCAACCGCCAGAACGGACGTTCGTAGGCCGCGTAGGCCTTGCTGAGCGCTCCCTGGGGCCAGCTCTGCGCGAGCTGCTGGTAGCCGATGGGGAGTGCGGGAGCGATGTCGATCGCCAGCCGGTGTGCCGGCGGTATCGCCAGGATTGCGCGACGCGCTTCGAAGACACCAGCCGACGATGTCACCGCGACGGCGTCGTCGGACCATTCGATCCGTGAGACGGTGGCATTGAGGACCACGGTGTTGTCACCAAGTTGCTCGCCCATCTTGATGGCGATCTGCTGGGTTCCGGCCGGGAACTGGTCCTGCTGAGCTCCGCCCACGACGTCGAGCATCCGATCCAGACCGCCCGCCGCCTTCACATACCGCACGGCGTGCAGCATCGAGACGTCGTCGGGCTCCGCGCCCCAAGTAACGCGCGCCATGATCGCCATCAGATCCCGCGCCGTCGGGGTGGCTTTGACGGAGCGCAGCCAATCGCCGAGGGTCTGGGCGTCCAGCTTCTTGGCAGCCGGGGCGGCCCACGGCTCATCGACCGGGACCTGCTGGGAAATGCGTTCGAATTGCCAACGGATGCGGCCGATATCGAGCAGACCGAACATGCCGAGCTTCGGAATGGTGCCGGCGTAGGAGCGAACCTGGCCGCGCCAGCGAATCAGGTTGTCGCCATCGGTGAACGTCGGCCTCGTTGGACAGCCGAGTTCCCTGGCCAGAGCGACAACCGCGTCTTGGGTGGGGCCGACGAACGTCCCGCCCAGATCGACCGGAACGCCGGCCAGGGTGGTCGTGCTGGAGCGGCCTCCGACCCTGTCACGCCCCTCGAGGACCTTCACGCTCACGTTGCTTTTGGCCAATTTGCGGGCCGCCGCCAGCCCGGCGAAGCCCGCTCCGATTACCAATACGTCGTAACCCACGTACCCATGTTGCCTCCCCCTCTCGCCCAAACCAACAATTGGGTGCGGAAGTGCGAGTGAGGAGCGACGAAACGGCGATCTCGGCGACGGGTGCCCGACTATTCTCACCACGTCGTGAAAATCCTGACCGCCCTGTTCGGGCCCACCGATGCGATCGATCGAGCCCGTGCGCTGCGCGACGCCGGAGCAAGCGGTGTATTCACCTTCGAAGGTCCGCACGACGTGTTTGCGCCGCTGACCCTGGCCGCTACCGTCGGCGGACTCGACCTGCTCACCAATGTTGCAATTGGCTTCCCCCGCAACCCGATTCAACTTGCCCACCAGGCCTACGATCACCAGATCCTGTCATCGGGCCGTTTTTCCCTTGGGCTGGGCACACAGATTCGCGCCCAGATCGAGAAGCGGTACGGCAGTTCCTTCGAACGCCCGGTTCCGCGAATGATCGAATTGATCCGGGCGCTGCGGGCGATTTTCACGGCATGGGAATCCGGCGAACGATTGAACTTTCGCGGCGAGTTCTATCACCACACCCTCATGACGCCGACCTTCAACCCGGGACCGAACCCCTACGGACCTCCGCCGATCTACCTGGGCGCTCTGGGCCCGCGCCTGACGAAGGCCGCTGCGGAGGTGGCCGACGGACTGCTGGTCATGCCCTTCGGCTCGACTCATTTCCTGCGTTCCGTGACCATGCCCGCGGTGCGCGAGGGGCTCCTGTCCGCTGGGCGGTCGTCTGCTGACTTCGCGGTGGTGCCGGAGGTCATCGTGTCGTCAGGCGGAGACCACACAGCCACGCGCAGGCTGTTGGCGTTCTACGGGTCCACCCCCGCCTACCGGCCGGTGCTCGACGCCCACGGGTGGGGGGACCTGCAGCCTGAGCTGAATTCGCTTTCCAAGCAAGGCAAGTGGCGTGAGATGGGCGGGCTGATCACCGATGAGATACTGCACACCATCGCGGCGTGTGGATCGCCACGGGAGATCGCCGCGCACATCCGCTCGCGGGTGGAGGGCATCTCCGACACGGTGTGCCTGTATCAGCCCGGACCCATTGCCGTGGAGACGCTGGGCGCGATTGTGGCCGAGCTTGAGGGCTCTGCAGGGTCGGGTGTAGGGCCAGGCGCATAAACAATTGCCCGGCTCTCAGCGACTGTCGGCGGGCGATTCGCTACGTCTGGAGCCCAGCTCGGCGGTCAGGGCGCCACCGTGAGCCAGTCGGCGAAACCGGACGGATCATGACGGCCCAGCGCGCCGTGTTCGAACAGCCCCCAGCCCTCAGCCGAGCCGGAACTGTCATGGCAGACCGCATATCCGACGTGATCGATGACGCCGAACGCGGATCGCGCGATGTTCCCCGGTTCGGCCATGTCGTAGGTTCGACGTTCCGTGAAACCGGGCCCCTTCCAGGTTCCGTGCAGCCAGTCGGAGTCGCCGCCGTAACCGCCGCCGACGTGAATCGGCACGGGCAGCTTCGATTCGACGTGAAGGCGGACGGGAGCACCGGAAGGGTCAGTGGCCTCGATCGTCGCGCCGGTGGGAATGCGGGTACCGGAACGATAGTGAATCTTCACTCGGGGCCAGCCCAGCTGCTCGACGCGGCCATCGCGCCAGACGCGGGTGCAGTCATTGAGCGAGCGGAACCCGTTGGGCTCTTCCTGGATGATCAGGACAATGG
>Ga0075163_10002639_pt1 | contig 24033 bp, 20 predicted proteins | sample JI1023141ADNA_FD_71478 | JGI IMG/M metagenome (GOLD analysis project Ga0075163, IMG submission 71478) | Wastewater effluent complex algal communities from Wisconsin, to seasonally profile nutrient transformation and Carbon sequestration -... | ecosystem: Engineered > WWTP > Effluent > Algae... | reverse complement strand
TCTCGTGGTTGTATTCGGTTAACATTTCGGCTGCGAGGTATGCATACCGGCTTGGATTTGTGGTTGCCCCAATGATTACTGTTTTCTTCATTTTTTTACATACATTTTAATTGCAGCTTCAGCACAGCGTTCGCCATCCATAGCTGCGGATACAATTCCACCCGCATAGCCAGCACCTTCTGCACAAGGAAACAATTTTTTTACCTGAATATGTTCCAGCGTTTCTTTATCGCGGGGAATACGAACGGGTGCCGAGGTGCGGCTCTCTACTCCTACCACCTGGGCATCGTTGGTGAAATAGCCTTTCATCTTCTGTCCAAATGCTTTGAAGCCTTGCTTCAATCCTGAATAAATAAAAGACGGCAATATTTCCTTCATATCTATCGAAGCCAAGCCCGGTTGATACGAAGTATCTAACAAGCTTGCTGAGATTTTTCCTTCCGTGAAATCAACCAAACGTTGCGCGGGCGCTACTTGTGTACCTCCTGCTATCGCGCAAGCTTTTTGTTCAACAGCTGCCTGAAAGTACATACCGGCCAGTGCGCCATGCTGATTAAATGCTTTAAAATCATGTAACTCAACAGCCACCACAATACCTGAGTTGGCAAACTGTGAATCTCTACGCGAAGGACTCATACCATTTACGACAATCTCGCCCGGAGCAGTTGCCGCAGGTACGATAAATCCACCGGGACACATGCAAAACGAAAACACACCCCGTTCCTTTCCATTTACATTGGCCTGATGCACCAATGCATAAGCCGAAGCGGGTAAGTACAACCCCCGATCGGTTTCGCAATGGTATTGAATCTTGTCGATCAGGTTTTGTTGATGCTCCACGCGCACGCCCAATGCAAACGGCTTGGCTTCAATAAGAATCTTTTTTCGATTCAGTAATTCATAAATATCACGAGCCGAATGTCCTGTTGCCAGAATAACACTTTCGCCTTTTATTTTTTCTCCCGATTGCAGCACAACACCTTGTACTTCGCCAGCCTGCAAAAGCAAGTCGGTGACTTTTGTATTAAAATGCACCTCGCCACCACACGCGATTATCTTTTCGCGCAAAGCAGAAACAAGTTTGGGTAATTTGTTGGTACCGATGTGCGGGTGCGCATCGAACAAGATTTCTTCGGTAGCGCCATGCGTTACCAGTATTTCCAGAATGCGATTGATGTCGCCCCGCTTTTTGGAGCGGGTATAAAGTTTACCATCGGAATAGGTACCGGCACCACCTTCACCAAAACAATAATTGGACTCTGGATTTACAGTTTGATGTTTGTTGATAGCGGCAAGATCGCGCCTACGCGCCTGTACATCTTTACCACGCTCGAGCACAATGGGTTTTACTCCCGCTTCGATCAGGCGCAAAGCAGCAAACAATCCGGCAGGGCCAGCACCCACAATTATAACTTGCGGTGCGTGGGTTACATCCTTGTATTCAAATTGATTTTTAAATCGGTTGGTCTTATCCGCTTTAACAATTTCTACTTGTACTCGCACCAGTACGTTTTTGCCACGGGCATCAATAGAACGTTTTATTGGGATAACTTTTAACTCGCCATCGGGCGATAGCGAAAGTTTTTGGTAGAGCGAAGCATTGAAAATAGTTTCGTCAAATGCCTCTTGCGGACTAAGTTGTAATTCAACAATCTGATTCATGCCGGAAAGGAAGTTACCCTTTCAATACGGCAAAGGTAAATCTTGATTGGATAACAAAAAAACTATTAATGGCGCAACCATTACTAGTGTTCATATACACATAAAAACTAATTGTCTAATAATATTGATAAGGAATAAACTGAAATGGCGTGAGTATCAAAGAAGTTTGTTTATTATCCAAATCAAGATAAAAAGGAGTAGAATTCCAGTAACTAAATTACGAAACCACTTAAAATCATGATCAAATCGACCACTTGCCTCATCACTGAATTTTGTTTTACCAAATTTAAGTAACCAAAAAAATAAAGCACCTCCATTAACAAGTAAAAAAATAAAAATTGCATGCATATATCTTAAATAAAAAAATCAAACTCACTTCCTAATGCCCAACTACCAATCCTTGATTACCTCCTCCCTCCAAATGAAACTGAATATCCAAATGAAATCCCAATTCGAAGTGTGTGCACAAACTTATCTTGATTTACATCTGTAAAAATATTTTCAAACCGGGGCTCCACATCAAAAGCACGATACCCTAAACCATAACCCGTGAAGGCATCAATCGTAAATCCATCGCCATTGTTACGCTGCATCAGGCGCAAGCCTAATAAAAGACCATACTCGGCCCGCTGTTCAGATGCACTGGCTGTAAAGGTTGCGCCCGGCACCAAGGGAAAATCTGTGTTGGCAAAATACCCGAGGTTGGTAAAGCGAACTTCGTGTGCAAAGTACCACATGCCCGTCTTCATGGGGTTATAAAATTTTTGTTTTACTGCAATGGCGTACCCGCGATCAAACACTTCGTCTTTAGCCACATTTGCATCGGCTGTATAAAATGGATTGCGGATGGCGACAAACTCAAACTCATGCCCTAAGCGTTCTTCATTGTAAAATTCAACAGCCATTGGCAACATTCCGGCAAACGTTAAAGCCGGGTTGCCTTCTATAATTACTCCGCGGTATTCCGGATAGCGGGGATTAAAATAGGTAAAGCCTCTGCGCGATTCTTTACTGGCTTGAGTCAATGTTTTTGCGGGCGCATTAACCAGCACATTATTTTCATACACCGGTTTGTAGTATCCTGAAAGTTTTCCATCCTCTTCATAAAGTTCCCAGGTGCCCACCCGCAAGTCATTTTCAATGGCGCCTTTGGTTTGCAACGATCCGGAAGCAAAGTATCCTTTATAAGTACCCGAGCCTAACACAAAATCACATTCACCCTCCAGCTTTCCGTCCTCTGTATAATAATTCCATACACCCTGGTTTTTTCCATTCTCAATCTTGCCTTTCGCTTTTAATTTACCAGATGGGTAATATTCTTTGTACTCTCCACTACCAGAAACATAGTTAACTTCACTTCGTTTCTTACCGCCTGGGGCAAACGAATTCCAGTAGCCATTTTTTTTGCCGCCTTTAAAATCGCCACTTGCACTTACAGTACCATCCTCAAAATAATAATTCCATGCGCCCGCAGGTTCATCATTCTCGTAAGCGCCTTGCGCAGAAACTTTTCCTGAAGGATAATAATGTTTCCAGATTCCATTTCTTTTTCCTTCCAGAAATTCGCCTTCGCTTTCCAGCGTTCCATCTTCATTAAAATATCGCCAGTGCCCTACATTGCGCACACCTGCTTTCGGCCCTTCGGCTAACACTTTACCAGAATGATAATACTCCGTATATCGACCATGATCATCGGCATACTCTATCTCACCGCGCAGCACACCATCCTGAAAATATGTTCGCCACAAGCCCGATCGTTTATCAACCACATAACTTCCTGATTCTTTCAGGTCGCCACTTTCGTAATAAATTTTCCAAAGGCCTTCGCGCAAGCGATTATTGATAGTACCCTCCATACTTTTCTGGCCGTTCTCATAAAAATATTCCCACAATCCATAGTTTGAATTTTGCCTGAGAATACCCCGCATTTTTATGTTACCTGTTTCGTAATAAAACTCCCATACACCCGAAGTTTCGTTGTTTACAAACTGGCCTTTCGATTCGATGTTTCCATTTAAGAAATACGATACATAGCGGCCATGCAATACATTCTGAATGGTGTCTTTGACCTGATAAACTTCTTTGATTACTTTTTTCTCAGCATCGTGATAGGTATAGCGCTTAAACTGGGCGGAAGCCCAAACGGGTAAAAGCAAAAAGATCAACACAACACTGCGCATTACTCCTGAATACTTTTGAATAGTAAGTGGTAATCAAAGTTACAGAAATCTCCCGAAAGGAATTAGCGACCCAAGGCGTTGAGCACACCGGCTTTACCCCATTCTTCTGTTTCGGCTGGCGACCATAACTCCGGAAAAAACTGGATGCGTTGAAAACGAGGTGGTAAATATTTTTGCCAGTTAGTACCTCCGGTTGCTTTAATGTCTTCAGGATCGCGTTGCAGATAACGCGCGGCAGATTTTAAATGCGCCAACGGCCATAACACATTTGCCAGTTGATCGAGCTGGCGAAGGAATTGTTTTGCCGGTTCAGAATTAGGAAAATGGTTTTGGTAAAGTTTGCGCAGGTTTCTGTTGCGGAAACGCATGCCGGTTTCATTAAATAATTTCAGGTACTTTTCTTCGAACTGTTGAAGCGTTAATGTTTTTTTACCTGAAGCCAATTCGGTTGCACCACTTCGCCAGTACAAATGCTCTACCTGTTGTTCTAAATCGCTATACTCTTGCAACGACTCGCGCATGCCCAGACTCACCAGATTAATCATATCGGTACAACAAATTTCTATTAACCGATATTGTGCGGATTGAAATCCTGATGCGGGCAACAACGACATGCGGAATTTCAAAAACTGTTCTTTCTCCATGCCATCCACCATTACCGTAAATGAACTTTCGAGCAATTGAAAATACCGTACTATGCGTGTGGTGCGTTCAATAAAAAACTTTTCATCTATGTTTTCCCTTGCAGCAATTTGTTCCAGTTCCCATAAAATCAAGTTGAAGTATAGCTCTGTAATCTGGTGGTAAACAATAAACACTTTTTCATCTGGAAATTGAGTCTTTGGATTTTGTAAACTTAACAGCGTATCTAAGTGAATATAATCCCAATAGGTTAGATAATCGGCATGCAGCAATCCATCTAGGTACGAGGATAAATCCTGCCCCATCACAGCATACTTTTGTTGTAACTTTTTTAGCAATTCTGAAAGGCTGGGGTCGAGCGAAGATTTGTCCATAGGAATTCTCAATACTTGCGTAAATTTGACCATTCACACAGAATAACCAAAACTATGTCATCAAAAGCTACCGAAACCAAAACCCGCAAAAGCACCAAACAAGACGCGTACGAGCAACCCGATTTTTATGCGGTTGATGATTTGCTTACCGAAGAACACAAGTTGGTGCGAAGTGCTATCCGCGACTTTGTGAAGCGTGAAATTTCGCCATACATAGAAGACTGGGCACAACGGGCGCACTTTCCTTACGAGATTGTAAAAAAGTTTGGTGATATCGGAGCATTCGGGCCAACCATTCCACAACAATATGGTGGTGGCGGTTTGGATTATATTGCATATGGTATTCTGATGCAAGAGATTGAGCGGGGCGATTCGGGCATGCGCTCTACGGCCTCGGTGCAAGGTTCGTTGGTGATGTACCCGATTTATAAATTCGGTAGCGAAGAACAACGCAACAAGTATTTACCCAAGCTTGCCAGTGGCGAGTGGTTGGGTTGCTTTGGTTTAACCGAACCCGATCATGGTTCCAACCCATCGGGAATGGTTACAAACTTTAAAGACATGGGCGATCATTATTTATTGAATGGTGCCAAGATGTGGATTTCAAATTCGCCTAAAGCGGATGTAGCGGTAGTGTGGGCCAAGAACGAGGCCGGTCGCATTCATGGTTTGATTGTGGAGCGCGGCATGCCGGGCTTTACCACTCCCGAAACGCATGGCAAGTGGAGTTTACGTGCCAGCACCACCGGTGAATTGGTTTTTGATAATGTGAAAGTTCCGAAAGAAAATTTGTTGCCCGGCAAAAATGGTTTGGGCGCGCCTATGATGTGTTTGGATTCCGCGCGGTATGGAATTGCGTGGGGCGCGATTGGTGCTGCGATGGATTGTTACGATTCTGCCAGAAGATATGCGATAGAACGCATTCAGTTTGGCAAACCCATTGGTTCGTTTCAATTAATACAGAAAAAACTTGCTGAGATGCTGACTGAAATTACCAAAGCACAATTAGTGAATTGGCGTCTGGGCGTATTGATGAATGAAGGCAAAGCCACTACGGCTCAGATTTCATTAGCCAAACGCGATAACATTAGAATTGCACTTGATGTTGCCCGCGAAGCGCGGCAAATACATGGCGGCATGGGCATTACCGGAGAGTACCCGATTATGCGCCACATGATGAACTTAGAATCGGTGATAACCTATGAAGGTACGCATGATATTCACTTACTGATTTTGGGAAATCATATTACAGGGATAGCGGCATTTAGTTGATGTCTGACAAGCTTTTGAGTGCTTCGCTGAATTGCTTCTTCAGAACCGGAAGGTCATTCTGAGCTATCTCCCATACTAATCTGAAGTTAACACCGAAATATTCATGAATGGAGATGTTCCTGAATCCTCTAATAGGCTTCCACTCAATTTGTGGGTAAGTGCTTTTGAATTCGTCTGAAAGCTGGTTGCACGCTTCGCCAATAATTTCAATTTGCTTTATTGTTGCAAATCGCTTTTCTGAGTTACTTAGGAAGTCTTCAAAAGAGATATGAACCAGATATTTTTCAACTTCGTTGATTGCATCAATGATGTGCAGTATTCTGACTTTATCTGGAAGTCTGCCTTTCATAAACGAGAATCTTATCCCGATCAACAAACGGTTTAACACGGTGCGAAATACCCTCTTCACTTACCAGCTCCACGCGTGTCTTTAACAACTCTTCCAATTCTGTTTGATAAGTAAAAAACTTCATACCAATTGGCAATGTATGATCCAACTCAACAAGAATGTCAAGATCACTATCGGATGTGGCTTCATTGCGGGCAACCGAGCCAAATATATAAGCTCTCTTTACAGGTTTGTCTGCAAAAAATCTTTGAATCAGGTTTTTATTTTGAATTGACAACTTCACTTATCAAAGATACTATCAATTTTCAATAAACCCACTCATGGTAATCCGCTGCACAGGATTGCGCGGATCGGTTGAATAAATCGTGATGGATTTATTTTGAGTTCCGGCACGGCCTTTTGTATCCAATACAATTTTCATGGTAGCTATTTCACCTGGCTGAAGTAAATTTTTATCTACTGAAGTAGTCACACACGTACAATTGGGTTGCACTTCGCGAATGGTGAGTGGCTGTTTACCTTTATTTTGAAGACTTACGGTTAATTCGCTTTTGGTTCCCTGTTGTACTCTACCAAAATCAAGTGCATAATTAGCCGCCAACAATACCGGTGCTTTCGTAATTTCCGTAGCACTTAATATGGGGAAAAATTCTTCCGCCATAGCGTAAACGGAAATAAATTTAATAGAATCTGTATCGGTTGTAACCAATTCAATTCTATCGGCAATAAAACCATAGCGATTCAATGTCTTCGCATCATAATTCAGATTAAGAATTCCGGTTTCGCCCGCTTGTAAAGTTACCGGGGTAGTTACTTTGATATGTGGAGGTGCATTGGCGCGTTTAATGGTAATCGATTCTGAACCTGCATTCTGAATTTTATATTCCTGAGCAATGGCGGGTTTGTTTACAAATACTTTTCCCAAGGCAAGTGAATTGCTCTTCATTCGAAGGTTACCCATCACAACCTTCAACTCATCTCCACCCGATTTTTTATCTACCACATTTCCTTTAATGGTCAGTACAATGGGGTTCTTTTCAATATCAGTAGTAACAGTTAACGTTTTGTTGAAATAACCGGGTTTGCCTTTCGGATCAAAACTGACTTTAATAAAACCAGAACCCGAAGCAGCAATTGTCTCTTTCGTCCAACCCGGAGTGGTACACCCGCACGAAGCCTGAACATTCAGAATCCGCATAGGCCGATTAGCCAGATTGGTAAATGTAAAATCATATTCCACGTTGCCACCCAATTCCACCACTTCACCAAAATCGTAAGTCTTCGACTTAAAAAATACCGGCTCTGTTATTTGAGCCATTGCCAAACCGGGGATTAATAAAAAGAGTATAAACCATTTCATTCTGCAAAACTAAAATATTGAATCCTTCAAAGCGATCTTACCAGCAAATAATTCGTCAGTGGCTGAAGGCATTTCCCTATTCTTACCTTTATTTGCAACCAATTATGGCACGCATTCTTACAGGCATTCAAAGTAGTGGTCGCCCGCATTTGGGTAATTTACTTGGCGCGATTATTCCCGCTATTAAACTCTCGCAACAACCCGGCAACGAGTCGTTCTTTTTTATTGCTGATCTGCATTCGCTTACCACCATAAAAGATGCCCAAACCCGCAAAGCCAATGTGCAGGCAGTTGCCGCGGCTTGGTTGGCTTTTGGATTTGATGTAGATAAAAATCTGCTCTATCGGCAGAGCCAGATTCCGGAAGTGTGTGAGCTTACGTGGTACCTCAGTTGCTTCACTCCTTTTCCCATGTTGGCCAATGCTCATTCGTTTAAGGATAAGTCCGACCGGCTATCAGATGTAAATGCTGGGTTGTTTACCTACCCGGTTTTAATGACGGCCGATATTATTCTGTACGATGCCAACTTTGTTCCAGTAGGAAAAGATCAGCGCCAGCATTTAGAAATGGCCCGCGACATTGCCAGCACGTTTAACAATCAGTATGGCGAAACCTTTGTGCTGCCCGAAGCTCGCATTGAAGAATCGGTTATGACTATTCCCGGTACTGATGGCCAGAAGATGAGCAAGTCATACAATAACATCATCGATATTTTCTTACCCGAAAAGGAGTTGAAGAAACAAATCGGAACGATTATAACCGATAGCACTCCGTTGGAAGAACCTAAAAATCCGGATACCGATAACGTATTTGCGATTTACAAACTCATTGCCACACCTGAACAAACCGAGGCCTTACGCCAAAAATACCTGGCCGGAAATTTTGGCTACGGCCACGCCAAACAAGAACTGTTGGCTTTAGTGTTGGAAAAATATGCGAAGGAGCGCGAGGTTTTCAATCACTACATGAATAACCCCGCTGAATTAGACAAGAAATTAGAACAGAGCGAAGCCAAAGCCCGCGTAATTGCCCGCACAGTTTTAAATAAAGTTCGAAACAGTTTAGGGTATTAAGAGGAAATTTAAAGTATGCAGTTGGTCAGTAGCCGTTTTGTAAGAATGCTAGTTACTACCTATTCAAACGTTAGTTGAAACTCACTTAGCAGTCCAAACAATTTGCTGCTGGTTTACCCCTACGTTTAAAATTACTCGCATAGGATTAGGCACAAGTACCAGCTTGGTATCCTTACCGGGAATTGAATCAACTTCAACAAAAACACCTTCTTTGTTTGTGACAGAAAATTCATTCTTATCACTTATTGCATAGGTTTTAGCCAGATAAGCAATAGGATATAACACATCTGTATCTGGGCAATATTTATCGTGTACGTCTTGCAGAATTTCTTCCAGATAATCGCCATACTTTACCTGAAGTGAGTCTTCCAGGTCGTGTAATTCCTCTTCCAGATCGTCATACTTAGGGTTATTGTAATCAATTTTACTTAACGCATTTCTGCGATTAGCTATTTCCTGTATGGCTTTGTCAAGTTCTTTTACGTCCATTGCTTTAAAATTTTATCAAGATTATAGAAACGTGGCCTAAATTAAAACTGGCCGATTGATTAATTTTGAACAACATCAACAAAACAGGTATGAATCAGGATTTTCTACCCATCCTCGGCACCGACCATATTGAATTTTATGTAGGTAATGCCAAACAAACCGCGTTGTTCTACCAGCATTGTATGGGCTTTGAACTCACTGCCTATGCAGGCCCCGAAACGGGAGTTCGCGACCGCGCCTCGTATGTGCTTACACAAGGTAAAATCCGGTTTGTGTTAACTACCAGTTTGCAACCCGATACCCCAATAGCCCAGCATGTAGCCAAACATGGCGATGGTGTAAAAGTTCTTGCACTTTGGGTTGATGATGCCGAAAAATCGTTTCGTGAAACAGTTGCGCGTGGTGGCGCACCTGCTATTGCACCCGCTACGTTAAAAGATAATTTTGGTGAAGTGGTGATTTCATCTATTCACACCTATGGCGATACACTCCACACCTTCGTGGAACGGAAAAATTATAAGGGTGCATTTCTACCGGGGTATCAAGCTGTAAAAACCAGTTGGAAACCCGAACCAATTGGATTAAAATATGTAGATCATTGTGTAGGCAATGTAGAACTGGGTAAGATGAATCATTGGGTTGAGTTCTACGAAAAAGTAATGGGCTTTAACCTGCTTATTACCTTCGATGATAAAGACATTTCAACGGAGTACAGTGCCTTAATGTCGAAAGTGGTTTCCAATGGAAATGGCTATATCAAGTTTCCGATAAACGAACCAGCGTCTGGAAAAAAGAAATCGCAGATTGAAGAATACCTTGATTTTTACAAGGGCGCAGGCGTACAACACATTGCTATTGCTACAGACGATATTATTCATACCGTAAGTGAATTAAGGCGAAGAGGTGTAGAATTTTTACGCGTGCCCGATGTGTATTACGATGATGTGCTGGATCGTGTGGGGCATATCAATGAAGACCTTCAGTCTCTTAAGAAACTGAATATACTTATCGATCGCGATGAAGAAGGGTACCTGCTTCAGATTTTTACCAAACCTATTCAGGATCGCCCCACGCTGTTCTTCGAAATAATAGAACGCAATGGCGCTAAATCTTTCGGTAAAGGAAATTTCAAAGCTTTGTTTGAAGCCATTGAAATGGAGCAAGGCTTGCGCGGAAATTTGTAAGCAAAAAGAAAGCTGCCGGAAGTACCCGACAGCTTTCTCAGTTTCATTCTTCTTTATTTTTTCTTGAAATATAGGCGTGTAATAAAAATACCTACGCCATCACTTTTACCGGCATCGCTTTCTACCGCACTGGAAACGAATACCAGATCCCAACCTTCTTTAACCATATCATTAATCTTGGATGAGATTACCGCATCGTTCGAAGCAATATTCTGAAAATTGATACCCGCAATACTGTAGAAGTTAAGCAACTTGGTCTCGCTAAAATTATCAATCTTAATGTCAGAACGTTTAATATCGCCCTGATCGCTCTTTCCACCATCGGTGCGTTCAGTGGTCAAGTCTTTGTGGTTAATATCCTGTTTTTCTTCAATCATGCGCGAGCGACCAATACCGCCCGGTACAATAGATTCAACCACGGTAACTACTTTAAACTCCTGAGCAATTGCAACAGAGGATGCAAAACTTAGCATCAAGCCAACAATAATTTTCATTTTCATTGTGTAATAGATTTTATATTTGTTCCGATAAACGAACATCTCAAAACAAAGTTTTCATATTGGCACAAATACCATGAACGATTTATTAACTATTGCCACTCAACGCGCTTACACCTGGCTGCAAAGTCCGGCTATTGACGATCAAACCAAAGACATCATCCAGCAAATGCTTGCTCCCGACAACTCCAAGTTGTTGATTGATAGCTTCTATAAAGATCTGGAGTTTGGCACCGGAGGGCTGCGTGGCGTGATGGGCGTAGGCTCTAATTGTATGAATCGCTACACCATCGGTGCAGCCACACAGGGTTTAGCAAACTACCTTAAGAAATCGTTTACCGGTAGCATCAAAGTTGCCATTGCTTATGACAGTCGCAATAACAGCGCGGCCTTTGCGCAGGTTACGGCCGATATTTTTTCAGCAAACGGAATTGAAGCGTATTTGTTTTCGGAACTACGGCCAACTCCTCTGCTATCTTTTGCTATCCGGTATTTAAATTGTCAGTCGGGTGTGGTGATAACGGCATCGCACAATCCGAAAGAATATAACGGCTACAAAGCTTACTGGCAAGGTGGCGCACAATTGGTTCCTCCGCACGATAAAAATGTAATCACGGAAGTAAATGCCATTGGTGGATTTGAGAATATTAAGTTTCAAGCCGATCCATCCAAAATAAAAACGATTGGCAAAGAAGTGGAAGATGCTTATTATGAAGAAGTAAATAGACTGATTCCAAAAAAAGAAAGTATAAAACGTCAGGCAAACATCGCATTGGTTTATTCCAGCATTCATGGTGCGGGCATAACCATGGTGCCCGAATGTTTAAAGCGACTTGGGTTTATTAATCTGAAAGTAGTGGAAGAGCAACGGGAGCCAAACGGCAATTTTCCAACAGTGCACTCCCCTAACCCTGAAGAACAATCGGCTATGGAACTTGCTTTGCAAAAAGCAAAAGCTGAAAACGCTGAGTTGGTAATGGCTACCGACCCGGATACTGATCGCGTGGGCATTGGTATTAAAGATAACACTGGAGAATTCTTTCTATTGAATGGCAATCAGGCTTTTAGTTTGATGATGTGGTTCATTATGAAAAACCTGAGCGAAGCAGATCGTAAAGGTGGCTACATTGCTAAAACCATTGTTACTTCTGAACTGGTGGATACCATTGCTGTGAAGTTGCAGATTGATTGCTACAATACCCTTACGGGATTTAAATACATAGCCGAGTTAATGGGCCAGATGGAGGGCAAAAAGAATTTTATTGCTGCCGGTGAAGAAAGTTATGGCTACATGGTAGGCGATTTTGTTCGCGATAAAGATGCGGTTTCAGCTTGTGCATTTTTTGCAGCTCTGGCCGCTGCTGCCAAAGATGAAGGCTTCTCACTTTACGATTGGCTTATTCAGATGTATGTTGATTTTGGATATTACAAAGAAGGTTTGATAAATCTGGTACGGAAAGGTGCCACGGGCGAACAGGAGATTAAAGATATGATGCAGAAATTTCGCACCACACCGCCAAAACAATTTGCTGGTAGCCCTGTAACTCAGATTTTAGATTACAAAAGCAGCATTCAGAAAGATGTTAAAAGTGGCAAAGAAACTAAACTCGATTTGCCTAAGTCGGATGTGTTACAATTCTATACAGAAGATGGCAGTAAAATTTCAGTACGCCCTTCCGGAACGGAACCTAAGATTAAATTTTATGTAAGTGTTAAGGCAGACCTGAAATCCAAAGCAGATTTTTTAACCGTTACTGCTGCCCTGGATAACCGGATTAAAGCTATTGAACGAGATTTAGCTTGATTGCACGGAAGCCAACTTCTTAGCCGGCAGAAAAATCAGATAGGAAATAATCATTACCAAACCAAAATCAAGCAAGCCCATAAAAACAATTATGGTCAGGTGAAACACTACTCCGGCTATTAACCAATAGTTTCTGAATTTTTTGAACCAGATAAAAAAGGCAAAAGAGATTTCGAAGAGTATCACTAACCAGGCCACTACTAATGCACTGAACCCTGAAAGTTGGATGGAGAAATTTGGATTCGAGAAATAGTCCAGGTTAGCTATTGAAAATATGGCGTTGCCATTCCGCCACGGAGCCGTAATTAATTTATCGTAACCCGATAAAAAATAAATCAATGCTATCTCAACTTTTACAAACAAAACTCCAAACGCAGAAATTACTTTCTGATATTCTGCTATACCACGCCACTTTAAAACCGGAAACGTTGGAGTAACCAATCCAATAAGAAGAAATAAATTCAGCACAAGGTCTGCGCCATTCAAAACAGGAAATAAAAATTTACTCAAGCATACCGAAAACCAAAAAATAAGGAACGCGCTAATGTAGTTTAACCTGACAACAAGACTTGTTAGCAGAATTAAACTAAACACTAACACAAATACTCCAACACTAAAAGTTATAAGTTGTAGTGGCGCATGTAACACCAACCCTACCCTGCTATATTCTCTTGCAGGTACAAATTCTATAATCAATTCCAGTGTAGACCAACTTACCCAGAGCTTAATCAGCACAAAAAGATAAAGCGCTTTAAAGAAAAGTTCCTTTCGGGAATCTTCCAGCAACATACGCTTGACACCAACATCAATCTTATCAATCAACCCCATGCTTAATCGTGTAAAGGGTATCCACTTTAATCGCAAAGTCAATAGTTTCTTTTTTCACAAAGATCAACTTCACAGAATCTGTTCCGGCAGGAAAATACCTTTGGTAATAGTTTATCAACTCTTCAAATTCCGGATTGATCTGAACATCTGGATTTTTATGTTTTGCAATAACATATTGATAATAAAAATATCGATCTAATCGGGATTGAAGCATAGCCTTGGGATTACCGCTCGCCATCAACCTATGGTAATTCTCTAAAGCAGGTTGTGAAACCGGCAGCCAGGTGTTTCCCACTTGGCAGGAAAGCAGTAGCGAATACGATTGTTCAATCCGGTCTTTGGTAAAAAACGGGCCCGGCAACAGATATTTTCGATATACCGAAGTTAGCAACCCCGCATTAAAAGTTGGGCTAACAATCAGGAATAGCGAAAACACAATGTGAAGAATGAAAAGAAGGGCCACTGTTCGGATGAATTTTAACAACTTCATTGTGGTGATGCTATTAGCCAAATCTGATCTATTATCTTTGCGTAAAATATGAAGAAAGTAGCATTCTACACGCTGGGCTGTAAGCTTAACTACTCCGAAACATCCACCATTTCGCGCAAGATGGAAGATGTCGGTTACCGGAAGGTAGAATTTACGGAGCAACCTGATATTTTTATTATCAACACGTGCTCAGTCACCGAAAATGCCGATAAGAAATGTCGTAAAGTAGTGCGCGAAGCCCGAAACATTTCGCCCGATGCGTATGTGGCAATTATTGGTTGTTACGCACAACTTAAACCAAAAGAAATTTCGGAAATACCCGGAGTAGATGCGGTACTTGGCGCAGCCGAAAAATTCAGGCTAGTTGAATTGCTAGATGGTTTTGTGCGCCCCCAAACTCCACAGGTACTTGCCTCGGCCATCGAATCTGCTAATACTTTCAATACTTCTTATTCACTTCACGATCGCACCCGCACCTTTTTAAAAGTTCAGGATGGTTGCGATTACTCGTGTACGTTTTGCACCATTCCGTTAGCAAGAGGCTCAAGCCGCAGCGATAGCATTCCTAATATTGTTGAGCAAGCAAAAAAGATCGTAGCTACCGGAGTAAAAGAAATTGTGTTAACCGGTGTAAACACGGGCGATTTTGGAATTCGTGAAGGTGAACGGAAAGATCGTTTTGTTGACTTGTTAAAAGAACTGGAAAAAGTAGAAGGGCTTGAAAGGTTACGTATTTCATCCATCGAACCCAATTTACTTACTGATGAAATAATTGATCTTGTAGCCAGTTCTTCCAAACTGGTGCCACACTTTCATATTCCATTGCAATCAGGCTCTAACACAATTTTAAAATTAATGCGCAGGCGGTATCAACGCGAGCTTTATACCAGTCGCGTGGAAAAAATAAAATCAGTGATGCCTGACTGCTGTATTGGTGTAGATGTGATAGTGGGCTTCCCTGGCGAAACAAATGAACACTTTTTAGAGACCTATAAGTTCCTAAACGAACTCGACATCTCTTACCTGCATGTATTTACGTATTCCGAGAGAGAAAATACGGTTGCTGCCGAACTTCCGGGCGTTGTACCTGTGAAGGTACGCAATGAACGTTCGCGAATGTTGCATATTCTCTCCGACAAGAAAAGAAGAGCTTTCTATGAAGCCAACCTGAACAAATCCTTCAAGGTACTTTTTGAAAACGATGTGGAAGACGGATTGATGCACGGCTTTACCGAAAATTATATTCGCGTAGCCGCGAAATTTGATCCGCTATTGATAAATGAAACAAAAACAGTACTACTTACAAGCATCAACTCAAAAGGGCATGTTGAGGTAATGGAAACTGAAGAAGTATTCCAGCATCCCCATTAAACCATCCGGCCGTCTTTAATTTCCAACTTACGATCAGTCATAGCCGCAAACTCTTGGTTGTGGGTTACAATCACAAAAGTTTGTCCCAACTCATCGCGTAAGCGAAAAAAAAGTTGATGTAGTTCGGTGGCATTTTTAGAATCCAGATTACCACTGGGTTCATCGGCAAATACAAGTTTCGGGTTGTTGATCAGCGCCCTGGCTACAGCCACCCGCTGCTGCTCCCCACCCGATAGCTGAGAGGGTTTATGCTCAGCCCTTCCTCCAACTGCAAGAGTTTCCAAAAGTTTTATGGCTCGTTGTCGTACTTCTTTTTCTTCCTTACGGGAGATAAGTGCCGGGATCATTACATTTTCAACCGCGGTAAATTCAGGTAACAGATTATGAAACTGAAAGACAAAGCCGAGCCGGGTATTCCGAAATGCCGCAAGCCCTGATGTGGATTGAGAAAAGACATCCTCATTATCTAACCAAACCCGGCCAGCATCTGGTTTATCCAGTGTGCCTAAGATATGTAGCAACGTACTCTTGCCCGCCCCCGAAGCCCCTACAATGCTAACTACCTCCCCCTTCTTAATTTCAACGTCTACCCCCTTCAATACTTCCAGGTCACCGTATGTTTTCTTTAGTCCTTCAGCCTTTAACATTGCATTTAATTTGTTGAATTAAAGGTTTAAAAAAAGTAGCTTGCCTCCAAAACTTATTTTTATGAACATACACGAATACCAGGCCAAAGACATTCTTAAAAAATTTGGAGTAGCTGTACAACGCGGTATTGTAGCCGATACCCCAGACAAGGCGCTGGCAGCTGCCAAAGAATTAGGCGCTGAAACTGGTTCCAAATGGTTCGTGATTAAATCTCAGATTCATGCCGGTGGCCGTGGCAAGGGCACAATTAAAGAAACCGGATCTCGTGGTGTAGTGCTGGCCAAAAGTTTTGACGAAGTGCTTGAAAAATCCAAAGCCATTTTGGGTGGCACTTTGGTTACGATCCAAACCGGCCCTGCAGGCAAAAAGGTTAATAAAGTGCTTATAGCAGAGGATGTTTATTACCCCGGTGAAGTTGAACCTAAGGAATACTATATGAGTATTCTATTAGATAGAGCAACTAGTAAACCTGTTATAATGGCCTCTACTGAAGGCGGTATGAACATTGAGGAAGTTGCTGAAACACACCCTGAGAAGATTGTTAAGGAGTGGATTGATCCTTCGATTGGACTGCAGCCATTCCAGGCTCGTAAGATTGCTTTTAAATTAGGGCTCGAAGGCAACGCTTATAAGGAGATGATCAAGTTTGTCAATTCATTGTATGCAGCCTACATTGGTTTGGATGCGTCCATGTTTGAAATAAATCCTGTGCTAAAAACCTCAGACAATAAAATTCTGGCTGTTGATGGTAAAGTTAATTTGGACGACAATGCCTTATTCCGCCATAAGGACCTGGAAGAACTCAGAGATATTTCAGAAGAAGATCCATTGGAAGTTGAAGCCGGCAAATCGGGCCTTAATTATGTAAAACTTGATGGTAATGTGGGCTGTATGGTAAACGGTGCCGGACTAGCGATGGCTACCATGGATATTATTAAAATCTCTGGCGGTGAGCCCGCTAACTTTTTGGATGTAGGCGGTGGAGCAAATGCTGAAACCGTAGAGGCTGGATTCAGGATCATTCTAAAAGATCCAAATGTGCGAGCGATTCTAATCAACATTTTTGGGGGTATTGTTCGGTGCGACCGGGTAGCGAATGGGGTTGTGGAGGCTTATAAAAAAGTAGGAAATATACCTGTACCCATTATTGTTCGCCTTCAAGGCACTAATGCCGAAGAAGGGGCTAAAATCATTCAGGAATCAGGATTGAAGGTATTTTCGGCAATTTTATTGAAAGATGCAGCTCAGAAAATAAAGGAAGTACTGGCTTAAACCGGTTTCCTGTTTGGATAAAAAAGCATAAATTCGTGGTTTAAAGATAGTTATTATGCGCAAACTATTGGTTTTGGTGGTGTTGCTTACAGTAGCTGAAGCTGCTATAGCCCAAAGTTTCTATGCAATCCGTAAGAATAGGTCGCTGATTCTTGTAGCCGGCACAGGTACCTCAACTTATTTCGGTGAGCTTTCCAATCCTGGAGATTATTTTGATGCTAAACTAAATATCAGTGCCGGACTCCAATACTATATAACACCTCAAATAAGTTTACGCACCGAGGTAAATTGGTTCACATTACAAGGCACGGACGCAAAGGCAGACAATAGCGATAGGCAGCAAAGGAACCTTTCCTTTCGATCTAGAAATGTTGAACTCAACGCCACTGGTATGATAAATCTGTTCGCCAATGGGAACCGCTATTACAGACGCCCTTATTTTAATGTGTATGGTTATGGTGGCGTTGGGTTGCTGTATTTTAATCCTAAAGCTGAACTTAATAGCACTTGGCACGCGTTACAACCCCTCCAAACCGAAGGTGTTGAGTATAGCAGAATCACGCCAGTAATTCCGTTTGGTCTAGGTGTAAGATTTAAGTTTGGACCCAATATGAATATTGCTATTGAGGGTGGGTATCGTAAAATTTTTACAGACTATTTGGATGATGTCAGTACGGTATACCCCAACCAGGCAGGTCTAGCCTCAGACCTTGCCAGAAGTCTTTCTGTTAGATATGAAAATTTAGCTCCAGGCTATAATGCAGAAGGTGTCCAGAGAGGAAATCCCTCAAGTGATGACGGTTACATGATGGTGAATGTGAAACTTGAATACTATTTACCGTTTGATTTACATGACAATGGTAATGGCAGAATGTATAGCAAAAAGCGTAGCACCTCTTATAGATACAATAAGCGCGGTGGTCTAAGAAGATAATTCGTTTACTTTACTCCTTATCAAGAACTTCGTAGCGGGAGTAATTACTTCGGAAATCTGGTATTAATTCCTTCATCAAGGCTACCATTTTAAGTTCATTCTTGTCGTTTATTAAGTCGAAGAACAACTCTATGTATCGATTTATCTCTTCGTACGAATGAGGCTCAACCTTTCCGATCAATATCTTTTCGTGGTGAGTCGGAATCGTATCTTCGGATTTATTTAACAACTCCTCATAGAGCTTCTCTCCTTCTCTTAGTCCTGTAAATACAATCTCAATATCTTTTCCCGGCTGCATTCCTGAAAGCAGGATCATCTTCTTAGCCAGATCAGAAATCTTTACGGGCTTGCCCATATCGAAAATAAAAATCTCACCCCCTTTACCCATTGTACCTGCCTCCAACACTAATTGGCAAGCTTCAGGTATGGTCATGAAAAAGCGAGTTACTTCCGGGTGCGTAACTGTAACTGGTCCACCATCTTGAATCTGCTTCTTAAACAATGGTATAACAGACCCGTTTGATCCCAAAACATTTCCAAATCGGGTTGTAACAAAAGCAGTAGAATGATTTCCGGCCAAGCGAAGTTTTTCGTTTAATGCTTGCACATAGACTTCTGCAATGCGCTTAGAACACCCCATCACATTAGTAGGATTAACGGCTTTGTCTGTAGAAATCATGACAAATTTTTTAATCCGAAACTCAACCGCAAGGTCAGCCAGGTTTTTTGTTCCTAAAATATTACAGTGAATGGCCTCGCTGGGATTTCCTTCCATTAATGGAACATGTTTGTAGGCTGCTGCGTGATAAATAATCTCTGGTTTGTTTTCTTCAAAAATCGCACTGATCCTTGCTCTGTTTGTTATATCGGCCAGGTATGGAATAACCCTACCTGTAAACTTTACTTTTATCTCCCTTTCAATTTCATAAAGCGGAGATTCGGCCTGATCAATTAAAATTATACGTTCCGGTCCATAAGCTGCAACCTGCCGCACCAATTCACTTCCTATTGAACCCGCTGCTCCGGTAATACAAACGCGCTTGCCTTTCAAATCAGAAGCGATTGAAAGATTGTTGAGTTGAATCGTCTCTCGACCGAGTAATTCCTCAATATTAACTTCTCGTATCTGGTTAATACTCAATTCTCCACCTACCCACTTCTCAACAGGAGGAACGGTTCTTACCTTCACTTGATTTCGTATACAAGCATCCACCATCTCATTTTTTCTTTCCAAAGAGATGTCTCGAACAGTAATAACCAGTTCATCAATATTCAGTTCATCGAAGCAATGATCCAAGCTATCACCCCTACCATCATAAATCTTAGATCCATCCAATACTTTACCAATTTTATTTGGATTATCTTCCAGAAAACCTATAATCTGCATTCTTGGTGTTGAATCAATAACATGCCTTGTAATTATTCCTGTCTGACCTGCCCCAAAAATCAATACCCTTGATTTCTTTATAATGGCATTTCTATAGTATGCAAAAATATATTTTACCAACAGCCTATAGTTGAATAAGAATAAGAAAGAAGAAAGGAGACTGATAAAGATAACTGAGAATGGTATTATGAAGTTTCCACTGCTAACGTAATTAAGGAAATTAATTGCAGAGACAAGCCCAACATTTAAAACAAGCATAAAGAAAATCCTTACACCATCCTGAATACCTGTATAGCGGATAATACCTTTATAGCTACCGGTTGAAATAATTGCTAAAAAACCACATGTCCCATAGATGGCAATCCCGAAATAGAAATGATTATTGATTAACTCAGAAGTAGAAAAGTTAAATCTTAACAGATAACCGGTTAGGGTTGAAAACAAGATAAAGCCTGAATCAATCAGAACAATAACCCACCGAGGTAATATTTTTAACTTCCTTAGAAAGGCTGGAAGGTTCTTCATGAATTACGAACGCCTTTGTTTTGACGAGAGGAATCGCCTTACCCCAAGAATCCCTCCTAGAGCAAGCAGAATCTCTATACCCGTGATCGGAACATCCGGATCGCTGCTTGGATCACCTGGTTGGGCATAACCAGTAACTACCAGTACACACAATACTGCGCTAAAAATGATTCGGAGGAAAAAGGTATTCAATTTCATTTCTTAATAATCTTGAAAGTGGAAACTGCGCTTCTATCGCTATTTAATTTAACCAGATAAAGACCTGCGGGCTTGTCAGCAAAATCAATCTCAACATCATTCGTGTTTTTCTTGACTTGAATTCGACCGACCGGGATTCCTGAATTAGAAATTATTTCTATAGAACTAACCCCCAATCCAGTAACCTGAACAATTAATTTATCAACAACTGGATTTGGATAGGCTCTGGCTTGAATTTTATCCGCCTCTATTCCTGTTACAACAAATTCAAACTCGTCAGTGCTTTTACAAGCACCAATTACCACTTCAACTCTATATAAACCAGACTCAGCTACCGTAATTGATTGACCTATGGCTCCCGAAATTAATTCATTGTTATAGTACCAGCGATTACCTGAACTATGGCTGGATGTTAACACACCATAAGAGGTTTCGGTTATTTCAGCATTTTCAAACTGCTCTACAACTGCTTTCACTTCGTGTCGGTTTCCTTCGCAACCCGCAGCGTTTACTACGGACACGTAATATGATTTAGTCTTATCCAGCACCGGTGTAATAAATTCACCATTAGAAGTTTCACTTATCAACTCGGATGAATTGATACTTTGATACCATCTATACTTACCATTAGCAGGCGCTCCATCAGCTTTAAGCGTTGATTGTCCTGCCTGACATGAAAGCCCATCCGTTACAGATAGCACTTCATAAATTCTGTCAACAGTTACATTTATTACACTACTTAATGGAAGTGCGGTACATCCCGTGCGCTGTGCATATAGTGTTAACGTATTTTCGCCTAAGCCTAACTTGTCCGAAGGAACATTCAGAATAAGCTCACTTCCATTACCGTTAGCCGGTTCAGAAACAGTATTTCCATCAATTGAAGCAAAGTATTTAACGCCCGTCTCAGAAGTAGCCAACGCAATGGTATAAGGTGAATCGATACAAATCTTATCTGCACCCTGAGCATTAATCAAAAGATTTAGCGCAGGTTGTTCAACAATAATACTAAATCGATTTCCTGAAGAATTGACATCACTGGTGACACTGAAATTATATTTCATATTATCAGTTATGGCAATCGCCTGACCGGTAAAGCCATCCAATAAACTTACAAGGGGCGTATTACTGAAGGTGGATAAATCCGAAAAATTAAGTTCGTAGTTACCCACTGAAGCATTAGCAATATTCAACTGAATAGTCGTGCTACATGAATTTTCAGGTACTGAGTTAATAGCATACTTGATGTTACCTGAAACTGATGATAAATTAAAAATAGCGTTCGCAAGTTTTATAGCATCCATGTCCTTATCGAAACCGTTTGATGCGTTCTTGCTAAACCGAATTACTGTTTCGTCCTTATTACCATCTTTATTTAAAGAAACACGAATTATATCGCTCACTCCACCTTCCCGAATAAAGGTAGTTTGGGTTCCTGCAACCTTTACATCCTCGTTCGACTGAAAATTGATTGCCCCGCCATCACTCTTTACATAAAATGCTTGGCCTATGGCAATAAATCTTGAACCTCCGTTTGTTCCAACACCTCCTACATAGGAAGCATAAACAGGAGATACCAAACCATTATCGCGCACATAAATGGCATTATTAATATTCGAACGAGTCCAACCAGTTGCAGCATCCCAATCAATGGTTGATGGGTAAGGGTTACCAACCAGATTCCAACCATCATTTGCAACATTTCCGGAAGAAGTGAATGTTGTGAATGGGGTATAGTCAATCGTTCCGCTGTTAATAGGTCCTCTCACGTCCCATCTAGCTGAACCGCTCGACAGAACTGGGTCAATGTTACCTCTTACAAAAAGTGCATACCCTCTACCCGTGGTTAAAATTTCTGAATTTGATGTACTAGGGAAGTCTTCAAATCCATCATCAAAGTTGTTTCCTCCACTTCCATTTGTGTCGGTTATTACCGATTCATTATATAAAAACATGGATTGAGTTGATCCGCAGCCTGCACAAATACTAGTTCCTGTAAAGGATCCTGTAACAGGAATTTCTGTTTGAATCTGCGATACCGGTGCCGATTGAACCGGAGAAGAAACATACCGATAAATACGACCACCACTTGCACCTTCAATTTCCATGTAGCGTTGTACTGTAACATCTCCTATTACAGAAGCCCCTGCCGGTAATGTCGCAATTGAAGCATCCTGAGTTGGTGAATCGCCAGAAGAAAGCAAAGTAAAGACAGCTGTATTACTACCACCATCTGCATCAAATTGAGTGCTTGCTGCCAATGAAAGTACGCCAATCAGGTTTTGATTTGATTCAACCGAAACACCACTCGTATTAGATATTGTGATATTATTAAAGTTTGTCAAAGAGGCTCCAGAAATAGTTTGAGGTGCAGCTCCAACAAAAGCAATCGTACCAGAACCGGTATTAAAAGTACCGTTATTTATAAAATTGCCACCTATAGTATGAGTGAATGCACCAGCTGTGAAAGTTGTCCCTGAACCAATGTCTACTATTCCACCAATACTAAGACCTATCACACCTGAAGTGCTTGCCGTACCACTTAAGGTTAGGTTACCTGTTATCGAAGTTGTTCCAACCTGAAGAGTCTTTGCACCACTTCCTGATAATCCTAAGTTCTCAAAATTTACGTTATTAACGGTCTGAACGGCTCCTGTATAATTTACTGTATTACCGCTGGCTGTTGCAGTCATATTAGTAATACCCGAAGCACCGCCAATATTTAAGGTTGCACCGGTACCTTGGGTAATTCGCCCTGTACCGCTCAGTGCTGTATTAACTGTTAATGAGTTATTGTTAGTTAACGCAACCGCGCCACCTGTAACGGTAACACTTGGAATAGTGAATGAACCGGTCAAAGCCTGAGAATTGGTATTGAAGGTATGTATGCCCGTACCAGCTGTGAAAGTGCCCGTGTTGGTAATACCACCCTGGAAAGTTACAGCCTCTGTTGTATTAGTCCAGGTGGCACCTGCTCCAATCGTTACAAGACCACTAAAGGTTTTGGTGCCGGTAGCTGATGTAACTGACAATGATCCACTTGCACCTCCACCAACTGTAGTTGTACCTGTTACCACAAGCGTTGAGGCTCCAATATTAAAGCTCGTATTATCTCCAACAACCAAATTACCTCCGATGGTGGTGTTTGTACTAGCTGAAAGCGTTTTATTCCCACTACCTGATAACGTCAGGTTGCGATATGTGGTGTGTGATTCGATTATCTGATCTGTTCCATTATACTCCACTGTACTACCCGCGACCGTGGTTAATGTTCCATTGGCTGATGTATAGAAGCTATCGCCCAATCGTAGTAAACCTGCTCCGGAAAAGATAATCAAGCTGCTGGTTCCTGTACCTGTTACATCACCATTTATTGTGGCCGTACCTGTTGATATGGTCATACGATGCCCGGTACCACCTGGCGAGCCGGCAGTAAACGCAATATTATCAGCCACCAGATTTCCAGCTCCAACATTTAGGTTGTTTTGACCAGA
>Ga0075163_10002638_pt1 | contig 24041 bp, 18 predicted proteins | sample JI1023141ADNA_FD_71478 | JGI IMG/M metagenome (GOLD analysis project Ga0075163, IMG submission 71478) | Wastewater effluent complex algal communities from Wisconsin, to seasonally profile nutrient transformation and Carbon sequestration -... | ecosystem: Engineered > WWTP > Effluent > Algae... | reverse complement strand
GGTTTCGGATCAAAGGTGTCGATGTGCGACGGCGCTCCGTTCATGAACAGGAAGATGACCCGCTTCGCCTTCGGAGTGATTTGCTGCTTCGTCGCCGCGCCGAGCATGCCTGCGAGTCCGATGGCACCAAAGCCAGCCGAGAGACGCTGCAGGGCGTCGCGGCGGGACATGCTGGCGGCAGATTCAGTCCACATAGGTCATCTCATTCGTTGCCAGCAAAGCCTGAGCAAGCTGCTCCCAGGGACTGAGTCCGCCCTCGGCGGGTTGTTTGAGAAACTCGAGGGCGATGGCGATTTCTTCGGATTGGGGTTCCCTTGCAAAGAGGAGGTCGTACGCAAAGCGGATGCGTGCGGCATCGTCGCTGGCGCTTTGCTGGAGTCGGCGGGCCAGTTTCCTCGATTGGTCGATGATGAAGGGGCTGTTCATCACGAAGAGCTTCTGGGTTGGCGTGGTGCTTTCGGAGCGGCGGGCGGCGTGGACGTTGGCGTCGGGGTAATCGAAGAGCATGAGCGTCTTGTTCAGCTCCTTGCGGCTGACTTGGGAGTAAAGCGTGCGCTTGTGATGATCAGTGCTGTCGAGGTTCTGCGATGGGCCGCCTTCGAGAGTGAGCGTGCCGGCGGCAGCGAGGATGGAATCGCGGAAGGACTCGATGCCAAGGCGGCGGCGGTTCATGCGCCAGAAGTGATTGTTGGCTTCGTCGAGCTGCGCGTTCGCGGCACTGCCCTGACTGCTTTGGCGATACGTCGCAGAGAGCACCAGTTCGCGGACGAGGCGCTTCACGGACCAGCCGTCTCGCATGAAGCGGATGGCGAGATCGTCGAGCAACTCGGGATGCGTGGGCTTGTCACCCATCACGCCGAAGTTGCTGGTGGTGCGGGCAAGAGGCGCCCCGAAGAGCATACCCCACACGCGATTCACGATGACACGGGCCGTGAGCGGATTGCTTTCGTCGGCGATGCACTTGGCGAGTTCGGCCCGGCCGCTGCCCTGCTGAAACTTTGCCGGCTCACCCCGGCTGAGAACTTGCAGCCAGCCGCGTGGTGCTGCGGTGCCCGGCGATTCGACATCACCGCGCTCGTAGATGGGAAGGTCGTGTGGCTTGTCATCGCGCACGATGTGAATCGTGCCGGGGTCCATTTTCTCGGCGGTAGTCTTGTCATCCTCGTCTTTGCCATCGGGACGGAGGCTGACCTTCTTCATGGAGGCGAAGACGCCGGCCATCGCGTAGTAATCTCGGGAGGTGATGGGATCGAACTTGTGATCGTGGCAGCGTGCGCAGGCCACGGTGAGGCCTAGAAAAGTCTGCGAAACGGTGTCCACCTGCTCCGCCCACTCCTCCGCCTGCACGTCGAGCCGCGAGCGCGCATACAACTTGTGTCCGAGGCCGAGAAATCCCAGCGCAGGCAGGTCCGCCTTGTTTTTCGGCTCAATCAAATCGACAGCGAGCTGCTTCTCAATGAAGGCGTCATACGGCAGATCGGCATTGAAGGCCGCGACGACCCAGTCGCGGTAGCGCCAGGCGTTTGGCAGATTCAGCGAGGTGTTGTTCCCGACCTGATGCGCCTGATCCTCGGCATAGCGGGCGAGGTTGAGCCACAGGGACGCCATCTTTTCGCCAAACGCACGCCGACCAAGCAAGTCGTCCACGAGGCGCTCATAAGCTCCGGGTCGCGAATCAGCCAGAAACTTGCGAGTCTCCTGCGGCGATGGCGGAAGGCCGGCGAGATCAAAAAACACGCGGCGGATCAACGTCCGCGAATCGGCCTCCGGAGATGGCGTGAGATCGTTTTGCTCGATCCGGGCCAGAATGAAATGATCTGCGTGCTGCCGCGGCCAAGTGGTGTCCTTCACCTTTGGCTGAACCTGCGCCTTGGGCGGCACGAGCGACCAGTGCTGGCGAGCCTTTGCCCAGTCGATGGGCAAAGGCTCAGCAGCCGGTGCCGACACCTGCACAAGCACCACCAACGCCATCGAAATGGCGCGGCTGGCAGTTTGAAAGCCGGGGGTGGGCATGCATCAAAAAACGGGCCGCCAGCGGAGTCCTATCGGTGGGACTCGCCGACTTGAATCCAGTCAGCAGAGCCGAAAAGTCAGATGGGGGCCTCACGCAACAACCCTTCGAGATCAAGCGGGAGCGTGACCATCTCCAGCTCACCTCTTGCATCGCGCGGCCACTCGGCTTCGGGCCGATCGACGTAAAGTTCGATGCCGTTTTGATCGGGATCGCGCAGGTAGATCGCCTCGCTCACGCCGTGATCGGACGCGCCATCGATCTCGACTCCGGCTTTCACCAATCGGCGCAGTGCATCAGCGAGCTGCGTGCGATCCGGGTAAAGGATCGCGACGTGAAACAGGCCCGTGCTGCCGCGCGGCGGTGGCTTGCCGCCGAGGCTCTCCCAGGTGTTCAAGCCGATGTGATGATGATAACCACCCGCCGAGACAAAGGCCGCCTGCCGTCCATACCGCTGCGTAATCTGGAAGCCGAGCACGCCGCAGTAAAACTGAAGCGAGCGCTCGAGATCGGCCACCTTCAGGTGAACGTGACCGATGCGCGTGGCGGGATGGACAGGCTCGCTCATGATTGATCAAGCGGCGGTGAGCGCCGGGTAGTCGGTGTAACCTTCCGGCCCTGGCGAGTAGAACGTCGAAGGACGGGCGGAGTTCAGCGCAGCTTTTGCGGCGATGCGTGCTGGCAGATCGGGATTCGCGAGGAAGCTGGTGCCGAAGGCGACAGCGTCGAGCTTGCCTTCCGCAATGGCTTGCGTGGCTTCGTCGGCCTTGTAGCCCATGTTGCCTATGATCACACCTTTGAAGGCAGCACGCGCTGGCGTCATCACATCGTCCTTCTGCTGCTGGAAGAAGTCGGAGCGCATCATGTGCAGATACGCGAGATTGAAGTCATTGAGCTTCGTCGCGAGCCAAGTGGTGAGGCCGACGGGATCGCTGTCGATCATGCTGTTGTAGCTGTTCACCGGCGAGATGCGCACGCCCACGCGATCACTGCCCCAGACTTCACAGACGGCGGTCGTCACTTCGAGCAAAAGGCGCGCGCGGTTCTCGACGGGGCCGCCATATGAGCCGGTGCGCTTGTTAGCGCCATCGCGGAGGAATTCATCGAGCAGATAGCCGTTCGCGCCGTGGATCTCCACGCCGTCGAAGCCGGCAGCCTTTGCATTCTCGGCTGCCTTCTTGAATCCAGCGATGATGCCGGGAATCTCGTCATCGCGCAGCTCGCGCGGCGTGACATAGGGCTTCTTGCCTTCGGGCGTGTGGACTTCGTCGCCAACGATCGGCAGGGCGCTCGGAGCCACCGGCTGCGCACCACCATTGAGCAAGGGATGGCATGCACGGCCGCCATGCCAGAGCTGGAGAAAGATGCGTCCGCCTTTGGCATGAACCGCATCGGTCACGACCTTCCAGCCTTTCACTTGAGCGTCGGAGTAGATGCCGGGCTCCATCCAGAAGGATGAGTTGCCCTCCATCGCCATGGTCGCTTCCGCGATGATGAGACCGGCGCTGGCACGCTGCGCATAATATTCCGCCATGAGAGGCGTCGGGACGTGATCGGCATCTGCGCGACAGCGGGTGAGCGGAGCCATGAGGATGCGGTTTGGCAGCGTGAGCGCGCCGACGGTGAGGGGAGTGAAGAGGTCTGACATGGGATGGATTGTTTGGGATGTGAGATTGAGAAATGAGAACGTCTGCCGATGCAACTAGGCCTGCCGGTCAGCGTGAAGTTTCACATGCAGATGAATGTGATCGTTGACGATGTGCTTGCCGAGAAAGCGGAAGAAGCGGCCCGAGCCGTAGATGCTGCCGAACTCGGTGCGGTCGAGATCGAGCACGCCCTGCGCCGTGAGACGCTGGCCGTCCGCCGTCGCCACGAGGATGGGAAACGCGACCTCGCGCGTGACGCCGCGCAGTGTGAAGCGGCCGCGCAGCCTATAGTTGGGCGTTCCATCGGTGCATGAGACGAGCGGCTCGACTGCATCGGCGACGAACTCGGCGCTCGGATGCTTTGCCACGTCGAAGAAGTCATCGCTGTGCAGATGCTGGATGAGCATTTGATTCCACGACGAGTCCGTGAGGTCCTCGCAGGCGATGCTGTTCATCGCGATCGTGAAGCGAGCGCTCACGAGCGTGTTGTCGCGTAGCACGATGTCACCGTCGGCGAGTTTGATCGTGCCGCTGTGGTGATTGAAAAGATTGCGACCGGTCCAGCGGATCAAGCTCTCGCCCGCATCGACCTTGAAGCTGCCCGAAAGCAGGGCGGGACTCGGCAGAGCACCACTGCCCTCCAGCGGCAGGCCCGCAGCCGACCAACCGGCCAGACCGTCGGTGAATGCAGCGACATCGGTGAAACCCGCCGCTTTCAGCTTGGCGACGGCCGCCTCAGAGTCCTGCGACCCCGCTCCAGCGCCATACACGATGATGAGCTGCGATTTCTCCGGTGCGAATTCCTCCACCTTCGATACAAAGGCCATCTCATACACGCAGGCGTTTTGCGATCCTGCAATGTGCTCGGCGGCAAAGACATCCTCCGGCAGCACATGCAGAAGGAGCGGCACAGGAGAAGTGGCGAGACGTTTTTGAAGTTCAGAAGGGTTCATGACTGGCTTGTGGCTGGATGTTTATTCGAGATCAAAGAGAAGGCCTTCCACTTCGCCCTTCGCTGTCAGTGTGAGCGTACCGCTGTCTTCGGTGCTCAAGGCATCGCCAGGACTCAGCGTGACGCCATTGGCTGCGATCTCGCCCTTGATGAGCTGGAACCACACGCCATGCCCGCTGCGCACCTCGTGCGTGATAGATTTCCCATCACCGAGCCGCACCCGATAGATGTCCGCGTCCTGGTGGATCGTCGCTGAGCCTTCGCGTCCGTCCGCCGAGATCACGAGCACCTTTGGCTCACTCTCCTTCGCCGGATCGGGGTGCCACTCCGTGTAGCTCGGCGTGAGGCCGCGCTCGCGGGGCTGGAGCCAGATTTGCAAAAGGCTGCCCGCTTCCGACTTCGAGGGGTTGAACTCGCTGTGCGTCACGCCTTTGCCCGCGCTCATCAGCTGGATCTGACCCGGCAGCAGCGTGCGGCCATTGCCCATGCTGTCTTTGTGCGCCAGCGCGCCGTAAAGGATGTAGCTGAAGATCTCCATGTCGCGGTGCGGATGCGTTGGAAAGCCCGCGCCCGGAGCGATGACGTCCTGATTGATCACCCGCAGCGAGCGGAAGCCCATGTGCGCCGGATCGTAGTAATCGGCAAAGCTGAAGGTGTGGTAGCTGTCGAGCCAGCCATGATTGGCGTGGCCGCGTTCGTCGGATTTGCGAATCGTGAGTTTCATAATGTCACGATAGTGGCGCTTCACACGGCAGGGAACCAATGCTTCCTCCTTTTGAAGTTCATGCCTTGCCGGCATGAACACGCGGTGCTAGGTGGCGAGCATGGAGTTCCACCAGCTTCGCTACTTCGTGGCTGCCGCCGAGGATCTCAGCATCTCACGCGCGGCGGAGCGGCTGCATGTCACCCAGCCGGCGCTGGGGCGGCAGATCGCGCTGCTGGAGGATGAGCTGGGCGTGGCGCTCTTTGACCGCATCAAGAAGCGCATCCATCTCACCGACGCCGGCCGCTTCTTCCTGCCAAAGGCTCGACAAATCATCTGCGACGCAGAAACGGGCGCACAGCAGTTGCGCGAGCAGTTCAGCAATGCTCGTCGCACGCTACGGCTCGGCTTTCTCGCCATCTTCCTCGACGATCTCGTCGCGCCTGCCTTGCGGGAGTTCCGCCAGCGCCACCCGAAGTCGCAGGTCAGTCTCTTCGAGTTGTCGCCGCGCGCCATGCTCGATCGCCTCCGCGCCCACGAGCTGGACGCCGCGATTCTCGGTAATCTCGACGAGCGCGACCGCACCGACTTCACCATCCGACGCCTCTCACGCCATCCCATGGCCGCCGTGCTGCCGGAGGATCACCCGCTGGCGTCCAAGAAGTCCGTGAAGCTCAGCGCGCTGGCCAAAGAGCGCTGGATCTCCCTTTCGGACACGCTCTATCCCGGCCGTCGCGACTTCCTGCGCGGCATCTGCACTGCTGCGGGCTTTGAACCAAACATCGTCAGCGAGGTCGATTCGCTTTCTCTCATGCTCGGCGCCGTCGCCACAGGTGAAGGCACCGCCATCCTGCCGGAGCACACGCAGAAGCTGCCGCACACTGGCAGCGTCTTCGTGAAACTCGCCGCGCCGGTGCCCATGACCGAGCTGCTGCTCGTGCTGCCCAAGACAGAGCCGGGCCGTGAACTGGCCACGCTCACCACACTGATCGAGGAACACGCGGGTAAGGTCGCTGCGCCGTTCTCCGAGCATTGAAAACGATGCCCAGCTCGCGAGGAAGGGGCGGCTACTTGGCAGCCGCGCCTAGAACATCAAGTTCATGCACGGACCAGTAGGTTCCCTTGGCTTCGCCGAGCTGCGAGATACGGATGAACTTTGTCTTTGCGGGCCTGGAGAGCGTGTAATCGAGCGCACCGGCGTCGCCCTCGCCTTGCAGCGCGGGTTTTTCCCACTCAGTGCCGTTCAGCGAGAACTCGATCTTGTATTTGCGCGGGTAGTCATTGTGAGATTTTCCGGTGTCGAGGGTGAGGCCGGTAATGTCCGTGGCGGCGGGAAGCTCGAGTTGCAGCCACATGTCTGGGGCCTGCGGCTTGCGCGTGTCCCAGCGCGTGGCGATGTCTCCGTCGATGGCTTTGCTTAGCTCTTTGCCGTTGTGGCTGGCGGTGAGTTTCCACTCCTTGCGATTCGACAACGGCTGCGGTGTGAGGCTGCGGAGTTCGTCGATGGTCCAGGGTGTCGTGCGCTTGCTGAGTTCCTTGCGTAGCTTGGCGACTTCCTGCTTGCTAATGAGCTTGCCGTTGTTGCCGAAGGCCTTGCGGATGTAGCTGGTCACGTCGCTGATCCATTCGTCGTTGTTCGTGGCCATGGTGACCATCTGCGCCTCGTAGGTCTTGCCGTTGATGGGGCCGGTGAGGCCGTTCAACATCACGCGGATGATGGCGTCTCCCTGCACGGCGGTTTTTGATCCGGCAAGCGGCGGAGCGAGCGTGGCGCCCTCGCGTCCGGCGATGGGCATGCCGCTGCCGTCGAAGCCGTGGCAGGCAAAGCAGAGTGACCGGAAGATTTCCTGGCCGCGCTCCACTTGCTTGCGCTCGTCTCGGCTGAACTTGCCGGTGACCTTTGGCTCCTCGACGAGCAATTGTGCGCCGATCTCCTTCACGCCGAGGCTCGTGCTGGCCATGAGAGCGCCTTGCGCTTCGAGCTTCCAGTTGGGCCAGTTGAAGAGCTTGCTGGTGTAGAGTGTCTGCAAGACGACGGTCGGGTCCTTGTCGGCGCGCAGAGCTTTGATGTCGGGGATCAAGCTTGCGTCGGCTTTCTTCAGCAGCGACTCGGCCACGCGGATGCCGCTGGCTCGCAACATGGGATGCGCATCCTTCATAGCGGCACGGACGATGTCGGGCGTGAGGGCGTCGAGTCCTTCGAGCGTCCACAGCGCATGAAGGCGCGCGAGATGGTTTTCGTCTTTCGCTGCCATCTCGATGAGCGTGGGCACGACGGACTTGTCGCCTTTGACAACGATCATGCGCTGCGCGGTGTCGCGCCACCAGCCGTTCGGGTGCGTGAGGTGCGTCACGAGCTGGGCGGGCGTTTCCTTCAAGAGGCGCGGCTGCGGGCCTGGCTTGAAGTCCCTGTGGACGAGACGCCACACGCGACCGCGACCGACATTGTGCTGGAGTCCGGTTGGCTCGATGGCGCTACGCAAATAGCTGCCAGGCTTCACCCAATTGCCTTCCTGGATGATGCCGCGATATGCATCGACGATGTAGAGGCAGCCGTCGGGGCCTGTGGTCATGTTCAGCGGGCGGAAATTGGGATCGGTGCTGCGGATGAACTCGGTCATCTGCGCCTCATACGGATTTGCAACGGTGGTGATGCCGTCCTTCACCTCGACCGTGGCGCGGCGGATGAGACGACCGACGGGCTCGGGGAGAAACACATTGCCATACAGCTCCTTCGGCAAGCGGTCGCCCCGATAGACGGTCTGACCCGCACAACCGGTGAAGTGATTGAGCGTCTTGTCCTCCGCGCGGAAGCGACCGGTGCCGCCCTGCACATCAGCGAGGCCGACGAGCGGCCACACGGTGTCGAACAACTCCGACTTCTGCTGCTTCACGTTGATCGCGGCATAAAGGATGGGCGCTTGGTAGTTCCAGAGGCCCTTCTCGCCGCCAGCGTTGCTCCACCACATCTTGCCGTAGTCATCCTGTGCGAGCCCCCATTGGCCGCCATTTGGCGCGGTGTTCTCTTTGAGCGCGGGTTGCTTCTCGCCGTTCCAGCGCAGGCGGTAACCGTTGTAGGTCGTGTAGATCCAGTTGTCGAGACCCCACACGAGTCCGCTCGGTTGGTGTTCCATGTTACCGCCGCGCGGGCCGCCGACATACCAAGGCGCTTGCTCGTCGGCAGTGCCGTCGCCATTCGTGTCGCGGTGCAGCGTGATGTCGTTCGTGTCCGTGATGCCGACAAGTGCGCGGTCGTCGAGCGGCAGCACCATTCGTGGCAGCAGGATGTTGTCGAGATACACGCTGTGCTTGTCGAAGACTCCGTTGCCCTTTGTCGATTCATGCAGCGAGATGCGGCTCTTTGGCGTGAGTTCGTCCGTGCCGTCGATGTCCTGCATGTAGGTGCGCATCTCGACGACATACATTTTGCCATCTCCGTCAAAGGCGATCGCGACCGGCTCCTTGATCGTCGGCTCGCTCAAGACCAGCTCCAGCGAGTAGCCATCGGGCAACTGGATCGTCTTCAGTTCGTCCTCGGCACTGAGCGGCTTAATGGGAAAGGTGTAGGCTGGCTTGGTCTGGGCAAAGGCGGAGCAGGCGACGAGCGCGACGGACAGAAGGATGCGTGAGATCATTTGGGAGCCGCAGTAATCGCGCGAATGCCGTCGCCTCTTGCACCCCATCGCTGCGGATGACAAAACCGCTCGTCTCCCTGCCGGATTGTGGTTTCATCTGGCCGCATGAGCACATCCGCCATTCTCACATCACTGGGCATTGGAATTCTCGCCGGGATCATCGCCGCACTCTGCGGCGTCGGTGGTGGTGTCGTGATGGTGCCCGCGTTTGTGCTGCTGCTCGGCATCGCGCAAAAGAACGCGGTGGCCACCTCGCTCGCGATCATCATCCCGACCGCGCTCGTGGCGACGATTCAGAATTCAAAGAACGGCCTGCTCACGGGCCAGTGGAAGATCATCCTCTTCACCGCGCTGGCCTCGACTCTCATGGCGTGGTTCGGCGCCGGGCTGCTGACCACGATGCGCAACGAGACACTCACGCGCATCTTTGGTTTTGTCCTCGTCGTCTTCGGCGCGCGGATGCTGTGGCAGGGGAAAGCCTAGCGCTCACTTCCCGCCGCCGCCAAAAGGCAGGATGCGCTTCAGGCGCGCGGGGAGACTGCCGTCTTTCTCCTTCATCCCCTCCGGCCTCTCGTCACCTTTTGTCTCCTCCACGGGCGGAGCTTGGCGCTGGCCTTCTTTTTTTCCGCCTGAGATGCCAAAGGGGTTGAGACGCCAATGTGGCTTGCCCACGGTCCCTGTGCCCTTGTACTCGAGCAGCTCCGAGACGGGACGCAGCACCAGCCCCGTGATCCCCCGCACGCGCACCTGCGCACCGAAGTCGATGTCGTTCTTGATGAAATCGATGTTGCCGTTGGTCACGATCTTGAAGGTGCTCGTGAGCGCCTCGAAATTATTCGTCACGATGAATCCGTCGGCGACGGTGTAGGTGCAGTTCGCCTCCTTCGCCACGTTGTAGCCTTTGACGGGGGATGGGATGACGGCGGTGAGGAGCGATGTCAGCGGGCCGATGATCGGTATCGCGTAGAGATTGCCGTTGACGATGATCGCAGCGCCTGTGCCTTTGAGCTGCTGCCAGTCGCCCTGCACAGCGGTGAATTTGAAGTCGCCCGTGAGATCACCTTCGGTGTCATAGCCAGGCGAATACGTCTGCGCAAACTGCCGGAAACTGGCCGCATTCAATCGGAGCTCACCTTGATGCTGGGCGGGAGTCTTCTTCGTGTTCGTCGAGCCCTTCAGCGAAAGCGTGCCGCCAAAGATGCCCGCGCCAATGTCGAAGGCCACGGTGCCCTTTTCCGCCGCCACGCCCACAGTCACATCGGTGAACGGGAGGTCTTTTTCGATCACTTTATATGGCAGGCTCCCGGCCTTCAGGCTCACCGTGTAGTCGCTCGCGCCCGGAGCGAGATCGACCCGGCCCTTCGCCGACATCGGCTTCCCAAACACACGCCCCGCCACGTCGTAGGTCAGCTCATGGCCCTTGTATGTCACCTCGCCGACTGGCGCCAGGATCGCGTAGTCCCTGTCCCACAAGGAGTAGATGGCAGTGCCTACTTCATCACGGAAGAGCGCTTTCAGATCGTTGTGAGCGCTGTCTCGCCAGCCCACCGTGCCCGATACCGACACGCCCGTGGCGGGTGAGAGCTTGTAGCGCGAAATGTAGCTCGCCACCTTCGGCGCGAAACATCCCATCATCACCACCGGGTCCAGTCGGCCCGTCACACCGGAGAGGCGCACCCAGCGCTCGGTATTGTCAACATGCACCTCCTGCGCGGCCACGGTCTCGTTCCCCCGCCGCGCATTGATGTTCCGAAAGGTTTGCTCCGGCCCCGCCAGTTCCAGGTCGCCGTCCGCCGCGTCGAACTCCACACCCTGATAGCTGAATGCCCGCAACTCGGCGCGGCCCGTGGTCCGAGTCGTGGCCAGCTTCGGCCCGCCACCGGCTCCCTCCACGCGCACAAAAATGCTCGAACTCTCCTTGAAGCCAAAGCGCCCGATCACCTCGCGCGAGGACTCTTGCGCGAGAAATGGCAGGAAAGCCGACGGGTCCATCTTCACCGTCGCGCGGTACTTCAAGCCCTGCGCCTCGTGATACATTGCCTGAAAGCCCAGCGTGCCCGACTTGTGCCTGAGCAGGCCGTCCCGCAGATAAAAGCCCGCCGGATCGACGCCGAAGCTGATTCCGATGCCATCGAAAATTTCACCCCGGCTGTTGAAGCGGCCGCTCTGGAGCTTGCCCAACACATTGACCGGTCGTGCGGCCTTCGATTTCGGGCCGCCCACATACCAAGTGCCGTCCACCGACAGACTGGGCGGCTCATACAGGACCATCTCCTTCAGGAAATCATTGTTCAAGAACGCCGACGCCAGCCCGTGGAGATCAGCGCTCGTGCTCAGGCGGAAGCTCACTTCATTGCCGCCTGACTGCCAACCACCGCTCGCGTCGAGCGTGCCCAGCTTGTCCCGCAGAAACAGGCGCGTCAGATCAAAGAACCCCGCATTGTATTGCGCTTGCGCCTCGATTTCCTGGCACACATAGCTGCCGTAGCCCAGACCGCGCGCCGAGAGTGTCAGCCGCGCCTCCATCTCGTGGACTCTCTCCACCACGCCGTTCACCTCGATCTGCACACGCGGCTTTTGCGCAAACTGAAACCGCGACAACCATTGCAACGCCGTCTGAATCTGCTGCCGGTTGTCGCGGATGAACTTCAGCCGCTTCGTCGCATTCTCCTCGCGCGATTTCTTGCGCTGTTCCGCATCGCCCTTCTTCGGAGTCAAGATCAGCGCCCCCGTCACGCTCAGATGGATGCCCGCCAGATCGCCCTCAGCCCTGCGGATGTCGAGCCGATCATCGACCACGAAAATGCGCGCGCTCACATCCGTCACGTTCACCACCGTCAGGTCCGGGTGGTCCGGGTCCACCGGCAGCGAGAGATTCGTTTCCGCCAGATCCAGTGACTCCACCACCACCTCCCCGCGTAGCAGCCTGCCCAGATCAAAGTCGAGATTCACACGGTCCAGCGTCGCCACCACCTGCCGTCGGTTCTCATCGTTGAAGATCTGCACATCACGCGCCACCAGCCCGCGGAATGGATCGATCGACAACCGCGAGAACCGCACATACACCCCACGCTCCGCCATTTGCTCCGTCACAAACGTCCGCCACCTCTCGCCAAACGCCGATGAGGACAGAAACATCACGCCCCACGCGACCCCACAAAGGGTCGCCAACAGAAACAAGCGCGTGAGAAGCCGGAGCATCGAAAAGCCAGTCTAATTCGCCGTGCCGGAGTCACAAGCACGGGATGTTTGCTTCAAGCTTGTTGATACCGAGGCAAACTCCAGACAAGGAATGCATCTCCTTCCACGTTCCCTGTCTCCCTCTTGCTGCTCATGTCCCGGCCCTCCGCATTCGTTCGTTCCCTTGTCTTTCTCGTCACCACGGGTGTCGTTGCGGGTGGCGGCTGGCTTTTTTGGAAGAAGCAGACCACCGCACCCGCCACAAAGGCTGCGGCGGCCAAGGGCGCGACCGCAGTGACGACGGCTTTAGTGAAATCCGAGAACTACGCCACCGACATCGAGGCCATCGGCACCGTGCTCGCGGATGAGTCCACATCGATCGCCCCGAACGTCACCGAGACAGTCACCGCGCTGCATTTCGACGACGGCCAGCGCGTGAAGAAAGGCGATCTGCTCGCCACGCTGAGCGATGCCGAGGAACAGGCGCTGCTATCCTCCGCCCAATCCTCGCTTGCCGAGGAAGAGCGCGAGATCACGCGCCTCACCGCGCTCGTGAAGGATGGCGCCGCGCCCGAGGCGCGCCTGCAGGAGCGCCAGACGCTGGCCGAGGTGGCACGGCAAAGAATCCGCGAGGCCGAAGCAAAGATGGCCGACCGCCGCATCGTCGCGCCATTCGACGGCGTACTCGGGCTGCGCAAGATCAGCGTCGGCGCTCTGGTCTCGCCGACGACCATCATCACCACACTGGACAAGATCGATGTGGTGAAGATCGACTTCAGCGTGCCGGAGACCGCGCTCAGCACACTGAAATCCGGCATGGAAATCGCAGCCGTAGCCGAGGGCGCGCGGGACAAGCAGTTCAAGGGAAAGCTCTCGCAGATCGACTCGCGCGTCGATCCCATCACCCGATCCGTTGCCGCGCGTGCCGAGGTGCCAAACGCGACCGGCGACTTGAAGCCTGGGATGCTGGTGATGGTGAAACTCGCGATGCAGCCGCGCATGTCGCTCTCGATCCCCGAGCGCTCGCTCGTGCCGGTCGGATCGAAGGCCTACGTCTTCACCATCGACAACGGAAAGGCCCGACGACTCGAGGTGAAGACCGGCAGGCGCAAGCCAGGCTTCGTGGAAGTCACCAGTGGCGTGACCGAGGGACAGAAAATCATCGCCGACGGCTTGGTCGGCCTGCAGGAAGGCTCGCCCGTCAATGTCGCGGGCGAGTTTAGCGGTCCGGTGAAGGCGTTCAACCCGGAGCAAGGTGGAAAATGAAAATGTCGAAAGACGAATGCAGAATGATGAATGCATTTCCGCTCACCGATGCGTGGGAGGGCCATGAACCGCTCATGACCCCTCATTCATTCGTCATTCCCTGATGTGGCTCTCTGATACATCGGTCCGCCGCCCTGTTCTGGCCCTGGTGATGAACCTCATCCTCATCGCCTTCGGCAGCGTGGCATACACGCGACTGCAGGTGCGTGAGTATCCCGACATCGAGCCGCCCATCGTCACGGTGGAGACCTTTTATCGCGGCGCTTCATCGAGCGTGGTCGAGCGCCGCATCACACAGCGCCTGGAGGACCGCATCAGCGCCGTCGAGGCGATCAAGAACATCTCCTCCATCAGCATCGACGGGAAATCCGAGATCACCGTCGAGTTCAATCTCGGCCGCGATCTCGACGCGGCGGCCAATGACATCCGCGAGGCGATCAGTCCCGTGCTGGCGACCTTTCCCGAGGAAGTGGAGCCGCCGAACGTGGGCAAAACGGAACTCAGCGCCGAGGTGTTGATGTATCTGAACCTCGCGAGCGACACCAGAGGCACACTGGAACTCACCGACTACTCCGAGCGCTATCTCGTGGACCGTTTCTCGCGCCTGCCGGGCGTGGCGCGCGTGCGCATCAATGGCGGCTCTCGTTACGCGCTCCGCATCTGGCTGGACCGCGAGGCCCTGGCGGCGCGCGGGCTCACGGCAAACGATGTCGAGGAGGCGCTGCGCCGGGAGAACGTCGATCCGCCCGCAGGCACCGTGCAATCGCTCGACCGCCAGTTCACCGTCCGATTGAACAGGCAGTATGAAAAGCCGGAGGACTTCGAGAAGCTCGTCGTCGCGCGCGGTGCAAACGGCTATCAAGTCCGGCTGGCTGAGGTGGCAAAGGTCGAACTGGGCGCGGAGGAGGCTCGCGTCTCATTCAAAGGCAACCGCGTGAAGATGGTATCGCTCGGCATCATCCGACAGTCGCGCTCGAACCCGCTCGATGTCGCACGGGCAGTGCGCGCGGAGGCCGAGAAAATCCGCCTCGCCTTGCCGCCGGACTTGCGCCTGGAGAACAGCTACGACATCAGCCAGTTCATCGAGGAATCGCTGAACGAGGTGTACCGCACGCTCGGCATCGCCATCGTACTGGTGATCGCGATCATCTTTCTCTTCCTCGGCAACATGCGCGCCGTGATCGTACCCACCGTCGCCGTGCCGGTCAGCGTGCTGGCGACGTGCATCGTGCTCCTGGCTCTCGGGTTCTCCATGAACACGCTCACGCTGCTCGCGTTCGTGCTCGCCATCGGTCTCGTGGTCGATGACGCCATCGTCGTGCTGGAGAACATCCACCGGCGCATCGAGCTGGGAGAGCGGCCGCTCGTCGCCGCGTTTCTCGGTACCCGGCAGGTGGGCTTCGCGGTCATCGCCACCACGCTCGTGCTGCTGGCCGTGTTTGTGCCGGTGACGTTCATGCCGGGCGAGACGGGCCGCATGTTCGCCGAGTTCAGCGTCACGCTGGCCATCGCCGTCGGCTTCAGCGGTTTTGTCGCGCTCACGCTCTCGCCGATGCTGGCGTCGAAAATTCTGCGAGGCCGCGAGGGCGATGGCTTCGTCGCGAAGCTGCTCGAGCGTGCCTTCCACCTCGTGCAGCGCGCCTATCGCAGCACGCTCGGACTCGTGCTGAATTTTCCCGGAACGGCGATTCCACTCGTGATCGGTCTCATCGCGATGTGTGCGTGGCTTTTGAAGACGATCCCGGATGAGTTCATGCCGCGCGAGGACCGCGGATCGTTCTTCGTCACCGCCACCAGTCCGCCGGGCACGACCTTTGCGAACACGATGGACACACTGGAGATCATGAACGAGCGCCTCATGTATCTCGTCGAGGAGACAAAGGAGGCCACGCGCATCAATGCCCGCGCACCGCGCAGCTTTGGAGCTTCCGCCGATTTCAACGAGTCCATCGCCGTTGTCACGCTGACGCCGTTCGGCACGCGCCGCAGCGGCTTCGACATCATGGCGGAGGTGCGCGCGAAGACTGCTGACATCCCCGGCGGGAAAGTCTCCGTGATCATGCGCCAGGCGATTCTGCGCGGGCTGAACAAGCCTCTGGAGATCGTACTCAGCGGCCCGACCTTCGAGGAACTCTCGCAGTGGCGCGACATCATCCTGGCAAAGGCACGGGAGAACCCGAAGCTCGTCGGCTTCGACTGCGACTACCGAGACACGAAGCCGCAGCTCCGCGTGAGCATCAATCAGTCGCGCGCGGCTGATCTCGGCGTGAGCAGCGCCAGCATTGGGCGAACGCTCGAGACGCTGCTCGGTGGTCGGCGCGCGACCACGTTCATCCATCAGGGTGAAGAATACGACGTGATGCTCGAAGGCAGCTACGCCGACAAAAGCCGGCCGCTTGATCTGAACAACATCTTCGTGCGCAGCGATCGCTCCAAGGAACTCATCCCGCTCTCCAATCTCGTGACGATGGAAGAGTTTGCCGATAGCGGCACGCTAAATCGCTACAACCGGATGCGCAGCATCACCTTCGACGCCGAGCTGGCCACGGGCTACAGCCTCGGCGAGGCCGTCGAGTACATGGAAGGCCTGATCCGAGAGACACTTCCCTCCACTGCGATCATTGGCTACAAGGGAAACGCACTGAAGCTCAAAGAGAACAGCGGCAGCATCGGGCTCATCTTCGTGCTGGCCATGCTCATCGCCTTCCTCGTGCTGGCAGCGCAATTCGAGAGCTTTGTGCATCCCTTCACCATCATGCTCAGCGTTCCGGTGGCCGTGGCCGGAGCACTGCTCGGATTGCAGATCATGGGATTGAACCAAAGCATCTACAGCCAGATCGGCCTCATCATGCTCATCGGTCTCGCGGCCAAGAACGGCATCCTCATCGTCGAGTTCATCAACCAGCTTCGAGACGAAGGCATGGAGTTCCGTGAGGCGATCCTCACCGCGTCCGAGCAGCGGCTGCGGCCCATCATCATGACCGCTCTCGCCACCGTCATGGGTGCTCTGCCGCTCATGCTTGGTCACGGCGCGGGATTTGAAACACGCAAGGTCGTCGGCGTCGTGATTGTGTTTGGCGTGTCTCTCGCGACTGTCGTGACGCTCTACCTCGTGCCGATGGTCTATGCGCTGATCGCACGCCGCACCGGATCGCCGCACGACGTGAGCAAGCGGCTGGAGAAGGAAATGACGAAATCAGAATGACAAATGAAATGCCAGAGCAATCGGGAATAAGGGTTAGTTTGAAGTGGCCGCTTCTGCCATTCGTCATTCTGCATTCGTCATTCGTCATTCTCGCAAGCTGCAATTTCGCTCCGAAGTACGAGCCACCCACCGTCGCATTGCCGCAACATTTCAAGACGAGCGGCCCGTGGCGTGAGGCCAAGCCGAGGGACCACGAATCGCGCGGCAATTGGTGGCGCTTGTTCGGCGACGCGCGCCTCACCGCGCTCATGCAGCGCGCGGAGGCAAACAGCCCATCGCTCGAAGTGACAATGCACAAGGTCGCGGAGGCGCGGGCATTGGCGCGTGCGGACAGCGCCGATCTGTTGCCGTTTGTCTCGTCGAATTCATCCGCCGTGCGCTCGCGTGATTCAGGCACGATCACGAACCGGTTTGCCGGTGGCCGCACGACCACGCGTATCCGCAGCACGCTCGATCTCGAGTACGAACTCGACTTTTGGAGCAAGCTCCGCAACCAAGCCGCCGCCGCAAACGCCAGCGCCGATGCAGCCGAGGCGGACCACCGGAGCGCGCTGCTCACGCTCCAAGGCGAGCTGGCGCTCAGCTACTTTGCGCTGCGCTCTCAGGATGCCCAGATCGCCCTGCTCAAACGCGCGATCGAGCTTCGCAGCAAGGCGGTCGATCTCGCCAAGGCTCGCTTCAAGCAGGGTGACACCGCGCAGCTCGACGTGGCGCAGGCCGAGACCGAACTCGCCGAAGTGGAGTCGGAGGCCATCGGATTGGAAAAGAGCCGGGCCAAGCTGGACCACGCCATCGCATTGCTGGCTGGCACCACACCATCAGACCTGTCCCAGTCGTCATCGCCGCTCGTCGGTGGTCCACCGGGCGTGCCGTCTTCGATGCCTTCGGATTTGCTCGAGCGCCGACCCGACATAGCGGCGGCGGAAAGACTCATGGCAGAGGAGAACCTGCGGATCGGCGTCGCACGCGCCGCGATGTTCCCGAGCGTGAAGATCGGTTTGTTCGGCGGAGGCGAGACGAGCTACATCAAAAAACTCGCCGACGCCGCGAGCCACGTCTGGGGCGTCGGGCCGGATGTGCAGTGGCCCGTTTTCGATGGTGGCAAACGTCGCGCTGAAACCGATGCGCAGCGCGCCAAGTATCTGCAAGCCGCCGCCTCGTATCGTCAGACCGTTCTTGAGGCCGTTCGTGACGTCGAGGATGCGCTCAGCGGCATCTCCGTGCTCAAGCGCCAGTCCGCCAAGCAGGCCGAGACCGTTGCCGGAGCGCAGAAGACCGTCGATCTCGCCCAGAAACGCTACGCCGCCGGTCTCGTCGCCTATTACGAAGTGCTCGACGCGCAGCGCACGCTCCTCCGCGTCGAGCAAGAGGCCACGCGCATCAATGGTGAGCAGTTCCTCTCAACCGTGCTGCTGATCAAGGCGCTCGGCGGCGGTTGGTGAGCGGCGGACACCCGGCTCGCCGGTCAGGCGGTTCTTTTCCTCGCCGTGACGTTGAATCCCATGCCTAGTTTTCTGAGCGGGCCACGCGCTTGCGCATCGAGCACGCGCCCGAGTGCAAAATGGACTCTCGGCAGCCTGCGGTCGAGCGGCGTCGGCACCACACCAAAGCCGTAGTAGCAAACATCCACGACATCGAAGCCTTGGCTCTCGAGCAGCGCGCGGTAGGCAGGCTCGCGGTACTCGCGATGAATGATCTTCGAGTAGGGCTGGCGTCCCAGAAGGCTGCGCACGGGTTGCACCATGGCCCAATAGAGAGCGTCCCACCGCCTCCACGGTGCCCAGTAGTGCGGACAGGTGATGACCGCCATGCCGCCGTGCTTCAGCACGCGGTGCAGCTCAAGAAGCGCTGCGGCGTCGTCATCGAGGTACTCCACGACGCCGAGACAGGTGATGGCATCAAAGGTCGCGTCCGGGAAATCGAGGTGTTCAACTTTGCCGGTCGAAAAGTGCGCCCTGCCCTCATTGCCAAATCGGACGCGGCATTGCGCGATCATCTCCGAGGCCACATCCACACCCCACACTTCATTGCCCATCTCCAGCAGCTCGCGCACCAGCACTCCCGGCCCGCAACCGACGTCGAGCACCTTCCCCGGCGGCTCTCGGCGGATCATCTCCAGCGCCAGCTCGCGCCGCATGCGAAATGCATTCGCGGAAAAAGTCTGCCCCTCATACCACGAGGCATAGTCTGCCGCCCGCGAGTCGAACTGCTCCCGCACGAGGTCTGCTTGCTTGGTGTTTTCTTCTGATCCCATTTCCGGCGGCGTTGGCGACGCGCGGTGAATCTATGACGCGGTTCCGCGACACGCACAACTTCTGGCAATCTCCCCGACCGCCTGCTAAAGGCATTCGCTGATGTCCTCACCTCGACCGCCGCATCCCGCGAGTGCCGCCACCGCTCCATTCCGAGGGCGGCGATTGAGGCTCGGCATCGTGCTGAGCAATGCCGAGGTGCCGGGATGGATCGGCGAAGTCGTTGAAGAAGCGAGATGCCATCCAGCTCTGGAGGTCGGCATCTTCGCGGAAGAGCCACTGGCTCCCGAGCTGCAAACCGCGCGAGAGAGCCTGCTGCACCGCATCTTCAATCGCCTCGACAAGCGGCGTGCCGCAGCACACGCGACAGCAAAAACTTTGACGAGGATCGACGATCATCTGCCGCTCCAATCCCATGCATTGCTTAACGACTTCGCGCCTGATGTGATCTGGCAGATTGATACCGCGCTGCCGTCGGAAGCACTAGCCTCAATAGCACCCTATGGCGTCTGGCGTTACCGGCCCGGAAGCGGAGTTCGCGAGGTCTATGAGCGCGTGCCCGAGTCCGCGCAGGTGCTCGAAGTCGTCGGCCCGAACGGACAGAGCACGCACGCGCTGGTAGCTGCGCATGTGCGGACGCACCCGAGTTCACCATTGATCAATGCACGGGAGCTGGATCAGGCGGGAAAGCGGTTGCTGCTTGATGGCATCCAGCGGCTCCTCTCGCACGCCTGGACTCCCCACGAGTTCTTCGCGCGTCATTCCGAAGCGCCGACTCCATTTCCGGAACCCTTCCGTCCGACGAACCTTCAGATGGTGAAGTTCGCCGCGCGCGTGCTGCTGCCGAGCATCATCCACACACGACGCTCGTCGGGAACCGTGTGGCAGTGGACGGTGGGCATCGCTCCGGTCGGACCCGACGACTCATGCGGGCGGATTCGCGCGGACGAAGCTCGTTTCATTTCTCCACCGTGCGGATCGTTTCTAGCAGACCCATTTGTCTGGCGGCATGATGGGGGCTGGTTCGTTTTTGTCGAAGAGTACCCGTTCGCAACCGGGAAAGGACACATCTCGGTGGCGCAATGGCGCGAGGACTCCGACTTCGGGCCGTTGGAACCCGTGCTGATCGAGGATGTCCACCTGTCGTATCCGTTTCTCTTCGAGCACGAAGGCAGGCTGCTCATGATGCCGGAGCAGCACATGAGCGACCTCTGGGCGTACGAATGCGTGGAGTTCCCTCGCCGATGGGTGAAGCACCGCCGCGTGCTCGAAGGTGTGAGCTGTGTGGACGGCACGCTGCTACAGTCGGATGGGCGATGGTGGCTGTTCTATGCCCGCGTCACCAACCAGTCACCCGATGATCATCTCTACGCCTGCCACGCTTCCACGCCGTTCGGTCCATGGACGCAGCATCCGCTGAATCCCATCCGCACTGGCCTTCGAGGATCGCGGATGGCTGGAAATCTTTTCCGTCTGCCGGATGGTCGCCTCATCCGACCCGCGCAGGATTGCACCGCGTGCTACGGCGGTGCGCTCGTCTTCTACGAAGTCGAAGTACTGAGTCCCGAGGCCTACCACGAGCGCGAGGTGGGTGCCGTGGCCGCCGAATCGTTACCTCCACCGTGGAATGAGCGTTGCCACACCTTCAACATGGCCGACAACTGGGTTGTGTTTGACGCATGCAAGAGAATCGTGCGTGAGCAGTGATGAACACAAGCACCACCCAACCCGCACCCAACTCGCCCGACGACAAGAGGTTCGCCTTTGGTGAGAACTGGCAGCGGTTTCTGTCCGTGCTCGACGAGGATCGTATCCGCACGGCCGAGAGTTCATTGCGCGAGATGCTGCGGGTCGGGGACTTGCGCGACCGCACGTTTCTGGATGTTGGCTGTGGCAGTGGGCTGTTCAGTCTGGCGGCTCGGCGGCTCGGAGCTGAGGTGACTTCCTTTGACCGTGATGCGCAATCCATCGCCTGCACCACCGAGCTTCGGCGACGCTTTGCATCGGGCGACGATTCATCATGGAAGATACAGTCTGGCGACGTACTCGACGCGCCATTCCTTGCGGCTCTTGGCCAGTGGGATGTGGTTTATGCATGGGGCGTGTTGCATCACACCGGCGCGCTCTGGACTGCGCTCGGGAACACCGCCGACCTCGTGAAACCCGGCGGCACGCTCTTCATCTCGATCTACAATGATCAGGGCATGTGGTCGCGCTGCTGGCTGATGCTGAAGAAGCTCTATGTCTCATCGGCGGTCGGGCGGATCACCGCCACCGCGCTGGGCACGGCGTACTTTGTCCTTACTGGTTTGAAGGCCGATCTCGTGCGCCTCCGAAATCCCCTGACCTCCTACCGCAACTATCGCAAGAACCGCGGCATGTCGATCTGGCACGACTGGATCGACTGGTTCGGTGGCTACCCGTTCGAGGTCGCGCGCCCGGCCGACATCGTGGATTTTTTTGTCGAGCGCGGCTTCGTGCTCATCACGCTCCGCACCGTCGGCGGCTCGCTGGGCACGAATCAATTCGTTTTCCGACGTGATCGGTGATGGGGAGCTGACGTCGGAATTCTTCGGGAGGAAAAGCGTTTGGGACGCTCCGCATCGTGTGCTACTGCCGATCCATGCCCAGAACCGACGGACGCACCGCAGACCAGCTTCGAGAAGTGAGTTTCATCATGGATGTCGCACCCCACGCCACGGCGTCGGTGCTGATTTCATTTGGCAACACGCGCGTCATTTGCGCCGCCACGATCCAGGACGAGGTGCCACGCTGGATGAAGATGCAGGGCGTGCAGGGCGGCTGGCTAACAGCGGAGTACTCGATGCTCCCTTACTCGACGCTCGACCGCAAGGACCGCGACAGCACGCGCGGCAAGGTGGACGGGCGCAGCACCGAGATTCAGCGCCTGATCGGCCGCAGCCTGCGCGCCGTGGTGGACCTCAAGAAGCTCGGGGCCAAGACGATCTGGATCGACTGCGATGTCCTCCAAGCCGATGGCGGCACGCGCACGGCGTCGATCACTGGCGCGTGCGTCGCCGCCGCCGTTGCGTTCAACCGCCTGCTGGAAAAAGGCAAGCTCACCCAGCAGCCGCTCAAAAAGAAAGTCGCCGGGATCAGCGCCGGCATCTTCAAAGGCGAGGCGCTTCTCGACCTCTGCTATGAAGAGGACGCGAAGGCCGAGGTGGACTGCAATTTCGTGCTGACCGAGGACGCCGACTTTGTCGAGATCCAGGGCAGCGGAGAGGAGTCCACCTTCACGGAGGCGCAGATGCACTCGATGCTCGACCTGGGCCGCAAAGGAATCCGCGAGCTGTGCGCCCTGCAGGACGCGGCGATCAAGAGCGCGATGGCACCCGCTGATCCGTCGAAGATTCAGAGTCTGGCGACCTTCTTTGGCAAGAAGTAGGTGCGACGAGCAGAGTTCCTCTACGCCAACGCCCACAGCGTCTTCACCGCCTGAAAAGCAGCGCGCACGTTGTGAACGCGGAAAAGATGCGCACCGCGTTGCATTCCCGCCGCGATGCAGGCGACGGTTCCGGCATCGCGATCATTCGGGTTCGGGAGGGCAAGCACGTCGCCGATCACCGTCTTGCGTGACACGGGCAGCAGGATTGGCCGCTGCCAGCGATGCAGCCGGTCGAGATGCCGGTAGATCGCGAGGTTGTCGTCCTTCTGTTTTGCGAAGTCGATACCCGGATCGATCACGATCTGCTCGCTCCGTAGTCCAGCATCGAGCGCGAGCTGGATCTTCTCATCGAAGAAGGCGACCAGCGTCTCGATGATGTCCGGGTAGCTGACGTGGGTGTGCGGAACCTTCGGCTGGCCGACGCTGTGCATGATGAGCAGCGCGGCTCCATGCTCGGCGCAGAGTCGCGCGTTCGTCGCATCTGGCAGTGCGCTGATGTCGTTCAGCAAATCACCACCGTGAGGCAACACTCGCTCGATGACTGCGGAGCGCCAGGTGTTGATCGAGAGCAGTGGTGGCCAGAGTTGCACGCCGTCGGCCGGCAACGCTCGGGAAAGAAGCTCCGGCCACGCTTTGAGAAACGGGATCAGCCGCGCGACCTCTTCCTCTTCGCTGATCGGCCCACGATTCGTGCGCGCGCTCTCGGCACCGATGTCGATCACATCCGCGCCGTCCCGGATCGCCGCCTCGGCCTGCGCGAGCGCGGCGGTGACATCGAGAGTGCCGTCGCCGCAGAACGAATCATCATTGATGTTCACGATCCCCATCACCAGCGGGCGGCGTGGGTACTCGATGCGGCGGCCTCGTGCTTCGAGAATCATGCGGCGGGCCAAGTTTCCGGCAGCGGCACCTCGATGCGCTGCCGCTTCACAAAGCGGACGGTGCTGCGATAGCCGACTCCGCGCACCAGCCGCAGCGCCTGATCGAAGTCCTCGCCGACCTCGCCCGGAGCGTGGGCGTCGGAGTTGATCACGATGGGCACGCCCGCCGCGAAAGCCATCACGAGCAGCTCACGACTTGGGTAAATCTCAGCCACCTCTTTGCGCAGCCCGGCGGTGCTCACCTCCAGCACACCTTTCGTGTCGGCCAACGCCTGGATCACCGGCTCGTAGAAATGGCGCAGATCGCCCTCGGGCCTGAAGCCGAACTTCTTCGGCAGGTCAGGATGCGCGAAAAAATCAAAGAAGCCGGAGCGGATGTTTTTCTCGTAGAGCTTCCAGTAGGCGGCCCAGATTTCCTCGACGGCACCCTGGCCTTTCCAGCGCGACAAATGCTTCGGATCATCAACCGCCCATTCAGGCGAGATGTAATGCACGCTGCCGATCAGATAGTCCCAGTCGGCCAGTGACTGCGTCTTCTCAAGCCACGGCTCGTGCCCGACGAGGTAATCACACTCAAGCGCAAGCCGGATGGGATAGCCCGGATTTTCAGCGCGAGCCTCCTCGACAATTTCGAGAAACTTCGGGAAGTCCGACATGGGCATCCGCCAGTCGTCAAAGTACTCGGGCATCGGGTTGTGATCCGAGAACCCGATCTCCGCCAGACCACGCGCGCGCGCCTGCCGCACATATTCACGGGGGTGCCCCTCGGCGTGAAGGCAAAGCGGCGTGTGCGTATGGTAGTCGGTCAGCATGGGAAAGGAGATCGTGTGATTCGCGTTGGACAGTCCGCGCCGCCCCGCGCACCATGCGCGGACGCCGCCGATGGACAACCCTTTTGCAC
>Ga0075163_10002637_pt1 | contig 24055 bp, 16 predicted proteins | sample JI1023141ADNA_FD_71478 | JGI IMG/M metagenome (GOLD analysis project Ga0075163, IMG submission 71478) | Wastewater effluent complex algal communities from Wisconsin, to seasonally profile nutrient transformation and Carbon sequestration -... | ecosystem: Engineered > WWTP > Effluent > Algae... | reverse complement strand
CTCTGCTGATCCGGGCGCGCCAAAGAAACGATCGCGAGCGGCCGGTCAGCTCTGCTGATCCGGGCGCGCCAAAGAAACGATCGCGAGCGGCCGGTCAGCTCTGCTGATCCGGGCGCGAGCGCCGCAGGGCGATCTGCAGATCGCCGCCCGTCGCCAGCATCTTCGAGATCCCGCGCACCGCGCCGATCTCGTTCGCCAGCCAGTCCGCGGTATCGGCCGAGTGCTCCGCCTCGAGGCCGTGGGCCTGGAGCAGCCCGCCCAGCTGGTACGTGATCTCGTCGAGGTGGTTGGATGTATCGAGCTCGAGTAGCTCGCGCGCGTGCAACATCCCGAGCAGGCGCTTCGCCCACGCCGACAACCGCTCCGTCGTCATCGCCGCGTCGGCCTCGACCGGCATCGTCGGCTCGTCGACCTCGACGGGATCCGGCACCGGCGTCATCATCCGCGGCAGCGACGAGCGCGCGAGCTTCTTCGGTGGCTCCGCGCGGTGCTCGAGCGCGGCCCTGCGATCGACCTCGCCCATCATCAGCAGCAGCGTCGGGATCCGGCCCTCGGTCTGGATCTCCGGCCCGAGGTTGCCGTGGGTCACGAAGTTCAGCAGCGCGTTGCGCGCGCGGTCCCACGGGATGCAATCGGCGAGCGGCACCGACAGCGCCCGGCCATCGTAGTCGGCCACCTGGAGCGATTCGGTCAGCGCGTGATCACCGCACGACGTGGCGTAGCCATCGAGGGACTCGACGACATAGAGCGCGCAGCGATCTCCCGACGCCACCGCGACCACCTGGTCGTCCGCCGCCGTCCACAGCCGGAACATCCGCGGATGCTCCTTCGCGAGGCCGTGCAGCGTGTCGAGCGCCTCGATCAGCGTGCTCGTGTTCCTGACGTGCAGGGCGTCGTCGCCGTACTCGCCCCAGATCAGCAGCGGATCGCCGGTCAGCAGACGGCGCTGCGTCTTCACGATCTCGTGCCGCGTGCCCTCGATCTCCGTCAGCATGCCGTCGGCGATCGCGCGCAGCGCACCCTCGCGCAGCACGAGCTCCCACTTGGAGAGCCCGTCGGAGGTGATGTAGTGGAAGCGGTAGAGATCGCCGCCCTGCTTGTCGGAGCGCTCGAACCTGCCGCCGTAGCCGACCTCGTTCTGGAACGCGTCCTCGGCGTCGAGGAAGCGATCTTTCGAATCGAGCTCCTCGACGACTTCCTGCATGAACACGCGCAAGTCCCCGGGGACCTCGAACACGTTCACCGGCTGCCCCGCATGCAAGGCAAGCCTAACAAACGTCCGCGGCTACAACGCGACCGAGTACACGAAGTTGGCTTTCGGGTAACGCAGATAACGTTGTTTGATCGTGTCGTGAGGGACGACTGTCCCATCGACAAACTTCTTGATCAGCGCCTCCGCTCCGGCCTTGTCGCCACGCGCCTTGATCCCCGCGACGTCCTTCATGAGGTCATCGCACGCGGTGACCATCTTGGAGAGGTCGAGCTTGAACGCGCCGGTGTCCTTGCCGTTCGCGGCGGTCGCCTTCGGATCCCACACCAGCGCGCCCTTCTCGATCAGGTAGCCGTTCTGGATCGCGGCGACCTGCGGGTACGTCTTCCGCTTGCCGTCGGCTTCGTACATTCCCTGCGAGATGTGGCCGAACGCCCAGACGATCGTGTCGACGTAGCTCTGGATCGCGAGCTCGTCGGAGATGATCTTCTTCGCGCGCAGGAACTCGATCAGGAACAGCGCCCCGGCCTGCGCCTTGAGCTCCTCCATCACCTGCGAGACCGGCCCACCGAACGCCGCGCGGCTGTCCTTGTTGTCCACCTTGTATTCGTGCGCGGGACCGAGGTTGTGTGTGGCCTCGTGGAGGATCGTCGCCAGCAGCCCCGGCTGGGCATCTCCCGCGTACATCTTCATCGCGCCGCCGTCGAGCAAGCTCTCCGCCTGCCCGCGCCGCGCCGCGAGGCTGTCGGGATCGGTGTAGAGGTTGAACATCGCGACCGTGCGCCCGCGGCCTTCGTTGGCGACGGGGCCCCAGTTCGGCAGCGACTGGCCGATCGTCGCGCCGAGCGCATCGCGATCATCGCCCGCGTTGACGATGATGTCGATGAAGTCCGGGAGGTGGAACGTCACCTTGCGCTCGGTGTACGGCTTGCCCGCGCGCGCCGCGATCTCCTTCTCCATCTCCTGCTGGACGGGCACCAGCTTGCTCTGCCACGCACGTGAACCCTGGTTGATCCGCGCGAACGTCAGGTGCGTCCCCGCCTTCGAGTTGCACGGCTCCCAGTACGTCTCGTCGGGCGCCGCGCGCACGTACCACTTGGAGTTGTCGACGGTCATCTTCGACCACGCCTCGTCGGCGGGCTCCCAGTTGTTGTCGCTCCAGCTCTTCGACGCCGCACGCAGGTATGCGACCAGCGCAACCTCGCCGGGATCCTTCACGGCGTCCGCCGCGGCGGCCAGCTCCTTGCTCAACGCGAGCATCTTGTCCTTGTAGGCCTCGGTGTACGGCACGGCCACGAGTTGATCGGACGCTTCCGGCGTGCCGCGCACCGCGACGAACGGCGCCATCAGGTCTTTCGCCTTCGGGTGCTTCTCGAGCACCGCACAGAACTTGTCGTCCTTCTGCAGCTCCGCCGGGTACAGCGCGTTGATCGGCTTCGGGTTGCCCGGGATCGCGGTGCAGTCGGGCTCCTTCTCCGTGCTCGGCGCGACGCACTTCGGCCCGCGGTTGCGGCGGAACAAGCTGTGGCTCGCCGGATCGACGGGCAGCTTCGCCCGCAGCGCCGCCGCGCCGGTCTGCTCGTCGTACAGCTCGTCGATCAGCGACGCGACCTTCATCATGTGACCGACGAACTGCTTGTCGTCGGCCGACAGCTTCCTGAAATCCGACAGCACGAGCGTCGCGCGCCCGTAGTCGAGATCCTTGCCGACCAGCTGCTCGCGCCGGTCGGCGCTCTCGGGCTGCTTCGACGCGGCCGCGATCTGGGCGTAGGCCTTCTCGAGCTCCGCGGTGAACTTGCCGTCGGCGACGTACGCGGGCGCCGTCGGATAGAACAGCAGCGGCGCGACCTCCCCCGGATCGAGCGACTTGTTGTTGTTCGCGTCGGCGATCCAGTAGACCGGCAGGTTCAGCCGTACCGCCCAGCGGTTGAAGTCGATCCGTGCGATGCCATCGTGCGGCTTGCTCTCGATGGGGCCCGGCGCGGGGGAAGGGCCAGACCCCGAACCCGACCCTTCCTTGGGTGCCGGTTCGGTCTTCTTGCACCCGCACGCGAGGACGAGCGCCAGCAGCAGCAGCTTCTTCATGCGGCGCACGCTATCAGAACGTGCATCGCGGGCGAGCTGGTTTACGATCCAACGATGCGCGTGGTGGTCCTCGCTGGTCTGCTTCTTTCATCCGCCTCTCCTGCCACGTCGCAGCCCTTGCCCAAACACGAGGTCACCGTGTCGCAGGCGCGCAAGATCTTGCCGGATGCACCGGCGAGCTGCGCGGACATCCCGTGCATGCTCGAGGCGACGTACGCGAAGGATCCGAAAGCGAAGGCGCTCGCCCTCGCGATCTTCGCCGACAACGGCAGTGTCGCGGGCGTCGGGCCCGACGAGATCATGGACGGTGGCTATCGCGGCAAGATCCATCTCGTCCCCGAGCTGCCTGCGGGCAAGTACCGCAAGCACCTCGAGGCGGTGTCGTTCGCGACCAAGTCGATCGACGAGTTCTTCACCAAGCTGTTCGACAAGCAAGCCGCCCCCAACTATCGCTGGCGCGGGATCCAGCTGCGCTTCGTGCGCTCCGTCGGCAAGCGCACGCCGAGCGCGTACGCGATCGGCTGGCTGTTCGCCTACAACGTCGAAGGCTCGCTGATGCAGAACCAGCTCGGCGTCCGCGAGACCTACTTTCACGAGCTGTTTCACTCGAACGACAACGACTGGTCCGGCAAGACGCTGCGCAAGGACTACGACGCGATCGTCAAGAAGTGCCCCGGCGTCACGATCAAGTGCCTCGCGCCCTACGCGCCGAACGACACCGTGGTCCGAGGCGGCACCTACTACTCGTTCCAGCAGAACAACGGCGATGGCGTGCACGAGTACGCGGCCGAGCTCGCGGTCCGCTACTGGGAGGAGCACATGGAGATCCTCGCGAAGGGGAAGCTCGCGAAGCGGCCGTTCAAGTGTGGGACGCCCGAAAACGGCCGGGCGTGGAAGGCGTTGATCGACCAGTTCTTCGGTGGGCGAGACCTCACGCCGAGCTGCTAACGCGGCGCGTGACCGATCGGGTGTGCAGGGGCGGAGTCCCAGCCAGGGTCGGTTGACTCCAGATAGATCCCGCCAACATTCCCGCCCAGTTGCGCCATGTCGGTGATCTCGTTGAGCCTGGACGTGATCCAACCTGCGACAGCAAGCTGGCACCTCCGCTGCACAAGTAGCGCACCATGATGAGGGGCATCGCCATCGTTCTCCTTTCGGCTTCGGTCGGTACTGCATGTTCGTCCGCTGGGACGGATGAGGCACCTACCCTCGAAGTGCTGACGCCGGAGCGCGGCACCCTCTCCGATTCCTCGACCGTGCGCGTCACGGGTCGGGCGAGCACCTCGCGGGTGACCGTCAACGGCACCGAGGCGATCGTCCAGAAGGACGGCACGTTCGAAGCCACGCTGTCGGTCGAAGACGGCATCACGCTGATCGAGACCCACGCGATCCAAGGCGACGTCGACCTCCGCGATGTCCGCGCCGTGATGGCCGGCGCGCTGTCGCCGACCGACGGTTCGGTGAGCGGCCCGATCGCCGCGCGCGTCGGTGCCGAAGGCTTCATGAAGGTCGGCGGTGCCCTCGCCTCGACCGCGCAAGCCCTCGACTGGCAGACGCTCGCACTCGGGATGAACCCGATCTACGACTCGTCGGGCTGCAACAGCGCGGTGATCAACATCGAGGAGCTCAGCGTCGGCACGATCGGCATCGGCCTGACCCCGCACCCCGGCGCCGTCGCCGCCGGCGTCACGATCGACGACGTCTACGTCAAGATGAAGGTCAACTTCCGCGCGGTCTGCATCGGCGGCTCGACCCACGCGGTCGTGCGTGCCTCGCGCGCGAACATCAACGGCGACCTCTCGCTCGCGGCCAAGAACGGCAAGCTCGACGCGTCGTTGCCGTCGTCGTCGGTCGCGCTCGACGGCTTCTCGCTCGACATCTCCGGCGTTCCCGGCGCGATCGAGAGCCTGGTCAAGGGCAAGGTTCGCGAAGCCGCCGAGAAAGCGCTCAACAACGTGATCAAGGATCAGGTCCCGACCAAGGCCGGCGAGGCGCTCGGTGGCCTGCTCGCGCAGCCGCTCAACGCGAACCTCCTCGACCACGCAACGGCGTTCACGATCACGCCGTCGTCGGTCGTGATCGACGACACCGGGCTGGTCGCCGCGGTCGATGGCAAGGTGCTCGTCACCGGTGGCGAAGGTGGCATGTTCGTGTCGTCGCCGATGCCGCTCGATTCGATGACGTGGGGCGAAGGCGACATCGGCCTCGCGCTCGCGGACGACCTCGTCAACCAGCTGCTCAGCGGCCTGTGGTCGACCGGCGCGATCACGCCGACCGTCCAGCTCGAAGGTCCGCTCGCCGTGCTCACCGCGGTCCTCGACGGCAACACCAAGGCGCTCAAGCTCGACATGAAGCTGCCCCCGATGGTGCGTGCCAAGGACGGCGTGATCCAGCTCCAGGTCGGTGACCTCATCCTGTCGGCACGCGACGAATCCGACGTCGAGCTGCAGAGCTTCGCGCTATCGCTGTCGACCACGCTCGCCGCGGCCCCGGGCGCGAGCGGCAACATCGCCGTCACGCTCGGCGAGCCGACCATCAAGGCGCAGGTGCTCGTGCAGTCGCCGACCGAGGACACCTCGGGCGAGCAACTCGAAGGCATCGTCGACGGTGCGTGGGGTCTGGTCGGCAACATGCTCGGCGACACGCTCGGCGCGGTGCCGATGCCGTCGGTGGCCGGCATGCAGATCGGCGCGCCCGCGCTCAAGGGCCAGCAGGGCTTCCTGCTCGTCGACGTCCCGGTTCAGTAGCTCACGGCCGGGTGGTGTCGTAGGCCATCACGTAGTCGATCCGCACCCGCATCTTGCGGACTATGATGGAGAGGGTGACGTTGCCCTGAACGTCGCCATCGGCGTGTGCGGTGGCCCCATCGAACGAGCAGTCGACGCCATCGTTCTCGTGCGCGCCGAGCACGATCCGCTGCGGGGTCCCGACGAGGACCCGCGCCGAAGGCAGCAGGTCGACCTCACCACCGGACGACGGCGTCGTCAGGACCGCGAGGCTCGTCGAGCTGGTGGGGTCGTCTTCGCGCAGGGTGCAGTCGAGGACGCCGGTGTCCGAGCTGAAGCGCAGGATCAGCCGGTTGTCGTTCAGCGGCTCCCCCAGGTCCTCGACGGTAAAGCCGAGCTCGACGGTGAGGCCGGTGCGCGCCGAGTCTGCCAGCACGGCTGCCAACGCGGCATCGACGAACGCGATGTCACCGAGGGTCTCGAGCGAGCCATCGACGAGCTGGAACGAGGTGCCGCTCGGGCTCAGGCCGCTGAAGTCGCTGACGAAGTGCGCCTGGAGTTGGAGCTGATCGCGGTCGTCTTGGGGACTCGGATCGCAGGCATCGCCGATCAGATCGCCGTCGCTGTCGACCTGGATGTCGTTCGAGATCCCGGGGCAGTTGTCCTCGCTATCGAGGTGCCCGTCCCGATCCTCGTCGGGCTCCATGGGCGGTGTGTCGACGGGCGGTGCGTCGGCCGTCGCGAGGGGAAACACCACCTGGCACCCGGCGAGCATCGACACCAGCGGAAGCCACCACACCACGTCCACGCTAGCGCGGATCGAGCGTCACGGGGCGACCACGGTGTAGACGAAGTCGCGCGGCGCTCGGCCGTGACACCCCGTGCAGGTGTCGTCGCCGGGGCCGTTCGCGACGTTGTCGTCGCGCGTGCCCTCGAACCAGTACCAGCTGTCACCTCCGGCGGTCTCGGTGAGCTTGCGATACACGGCGTACGCGGCGATCGCACCGTCGCCGTCGAACACTTCCTTGACGGCGGCCGCCCCGGGCGGAAACTCGCCGGCCAGCTCGGCCGCTGCGACCAGCGCATCGTTGCTGCAGATCCGATTCGGGCCGTGACCCGAGCCCGCGCGTGGCGGATGGGCGGCTGCTTCGCAGGCCCAGGCGTTGTACGCGCCGGCCTCCAGCCACACGGGGAGATCGACGGCGCCACGCGGTGGAAGCTGCGGGTCATCGAGGGGATCGCCGAACGACGCCGGCCCCGGATCTCCACACGCGATCAACCCGAGCAAGACGATGCTGCGCATGGTTCGACTACGGCGCACCCAGCGCCCGGTAACGTCGAACTCCCGCTCGTTAGCGTGCAAACACGCCCACCGAGCGCCAGCGCACATCTGGTGAATCCAAACACTTCGAGATCGTGAGGGTCGTGGAGGCACGTCGAGTGCACAAGCGCCACAGGATGTGCTGGCTCCTAGTGCTCCCGGCCGATCGTGCCAGTTGTAGGTGCCGTGTCTGATCGACCGCGCCGACAGCACAGGGGCCGGGCATGAACGTCATGCAACCAACGGAACTGCCATTCGAGCTCGATGATGACCGCGACCCGGAGCCGGCGCTCGTCACGGCGGGTCGGGACATTCTCGTCGTCGACGACAACCAGACCAACCTGGTGGCGATCGAGGCCGCGCTGCTGCCGCTCGGTCGCAAGCTCGTGCTCGCGCATTCCGGAATCGAAGCCCTCGCGCGCCTCCTCGAGCAGGACTTCGCGCTGATCATCCTCGACGTCGCGATGCCCGGGCTCGATGGCTTCGAGACCGCGAAGCTGGTGCGCTCGCGCGATCGCAGCCGCGCCACGCCGATCATCTTCGTCACCGGCCTGTCGTGGCAGGACGATGCCGTGCTCCGCGGGTACGAGCTCGGCGCGTTCGACTTCCTGGTCAAGCCGATCCGCGCCGAGGTGCTGCGCGCGAAGGCGAGCGTGTTCGTCCAGCTGCAGGAGCGCACGCTCGAGCTCCAGCAAAAGGCGGACGAGCTGCGCAGCGAGCAAGCGCGCAACCACGAGCGCGAGCTGATCGCGCAGCGCAAGCGCTTCGAAGCCGAGGTGCTCGAGAAGCAGATGGCGCAGCTCGCCGAGACCGATCGCCGCAAGGACGAGTTCCTCGCGATCCTGTCCCACGAGCTCCGCAATCCCCTGCAGCCGCTGCAGACCGCGGTGGAGGTGCTCGAGCACGATCCGAACGCACCGGTGCCGGCACGCGTGCGCGGGATCATCCAGCGCCAGGTCCACCACATCACGCGGCTCGTCGACGACCTGCTGGACATCTCGCGGCTCAACGCCGGCAAGCTCGAGCTCCGCCGCGAGCCGGTCGCGCTGGAGACGATCGTCGAGGAGGCGGTCACCGCCTGCCGCGCCGCGGTCGATGCGCGCCGCCACGTCGTCGAGACCGCCGGCGGGCCGACCGCCGTGGTCTACGGCGATCCGATCCGGCTCGTGCAGGTCGTCGTCAACCTGATGAACAACGCCGCGAAGTACACCGACCCGGGCGGCAAGATCCGCGTCGAGCATGGCGTCGACGGCGACTGCGGCTTCATCCGCGTCATCGACAACGGCAAGGGCATCGCGGCGGCGCTGCTCCCGACGATCTTCGACATGTTCGTCCAGGAGCGCACCACCTCCGACGGTGCCGGTGGTCTCGGGCTCGGCCTCGGCCTCGTCAAGCGGCTCGTCGAGATGCACGGCGGTGAGGTGCGCGCCACCAGCGCCGGCACCGGTCGTGGCTCGACGTTCGAGATCCGCCTCGCGCTCGCCGATGCCAAGGTGCTCGAGCACTACAGGCCGCGCACGCAGAAGCTGAAGGCGATGGACAAGCCACTCACCGCGCTGGTGTGCGACGACGCCCTCGACCTGCGCGAGCTGGTAGCCGATCTGCTTCGCCTGCGCGGGCACGACGTCACCGTCGTCGAGGATGGGGTCTCGGCGATCTCGGCGATCGAAGGCGGCGGGTTCGACGTCGCGCTGATCGACATCGGCCTCCCCGAGATGGACGGCTACGAGGTCGCGCGGCGGATCCGCAAGTTAGGCGGCAAGCCGGTGCGCTTGATCGCGATGACCGGCTACGGCCAGGCCGCGGATCGCGCGGCCGCCTTCGACGCCGGCTTCGACGCGCACATCGTCAAGCCCGCCAGCGCCGACAAGATCCTGGGAGCACTGTACGGAGAGCCTCGCAAGGGCGAACAAGAGGACGCATGAACACGTTCGACACCCCGAAGAAGACGAACGGCACCGGCAAGAAAGCAGCATCCGCCACCACCGAGCCCAAGCAAGGGCTCGATCACCGGCACATCCTGTCGGCGTTGCGCGCGTTCAAGCGGGGCGACTTCGAGATTCGCCTGCGCGAGGATCTGACGGGGGTCGACGGCCAGATCGCGGAGACCTTCAACGAGATCGTCGATCTCGTGGCGTCGATTCGCGACGAGGCGAACGACGTCTCGAATGCCGTCGGCAAGGCGGGTCAAGCAGCGAAGCGGATGCGCCGGTTGAATGCGGCGGGCGGCTGGGCCGAGTACGTGTCCAGCGTCAACGAAGTGATCCAGGACCTCAGTGGTCACGCGAACGAGATCGCGCGCGTCGTCAGCGCCGTCGCCCGTGGCGACCTCGAGCAGACGATGGAGACCGACGAGGGTGGTGCGGGCCCGCGCCGCGGCGAGTTTCTTCGCCACGCGAAGATCGTCAACGGCATGGTCGCGAGACTCTCGCAGTTCGGCTCCGAGGTGACGCGCGTCGCGCAGGAGGTCGGTGGCGAAGGCAAGCTCGGCGCGCAGGCCCGCGTGCAAGGCGTGTCCGGCGTGTGGAAGGACCTGACGGACTCGGTGAACCTGATGGCGTCGAACCTGACGTCCCAGGTCCGCGAGATCGCACGCGTGACCACCGCCGTCGCCCAGGGCGACCTGACGAAGACGATCACCATCGACGTCAAGGGCGAGATCCTCGAGCTCAAGAACACCGTCAACACGATGGTCGAGCAGCTACGCGCGTTCGCGAACGAGGTGACCCGCGTCGCCCGCGAGGTCGGTACCGAAGGTCGGCTCGGCGGTCAGGCCACCGTGCGCGGTGTCTCCGGGGTGTGGCGCGAGCTGACCGAGTCGGTCAACTCGATGGCGAACAACCTGACGTTCCAGGTCCGCAACATCGCCGAGGTGACCACGGCCGTCGCCTCCGGTGACCTCGGCAAGAAGATCACCGTCGAGGCGAAGGGCGAGATCCTCTCGCTCAAGAACACGATCAACATCATGGTCGATCAGCTCTCGGCGTTCGCCGCCGAGGTGACGCGCGTCGCCCGCGAGGTCGGCACCGAGGGCGTGCTCGGTGCCCAGGCCGAGGTCGCCGACGTCTCCGGGGTGTGGCGCGAGCTGACCCAGAACGTCAACTCGATGGCGTCGAACCTGACCTCGCAGGTGCGCAACATCGCCGAGGTCGTCACCGCGATCGCCGGTGGTGACCTGAGCAAGAAGATCGGCGTCGACGCGCGCGGCGAGATCCTCGCGCTCAAGAACACGATCAACAGCACGGTCGACAAGCTCAACCGGTTCGCCGCCGAGGTGACGCGCGTCGCGCGTCTCGTCGGCACGGAAGGCACGCTGGGCGTCACCGCCGACGTCAAGGACGTGTCGGGCATCTGGAAGGAGCTGACCGACAACGTCAACCAGATGGCGAAGAACCTGACCAACCAGGTTCGCGACATCGCCGAGGTGACCACCGCCGTCGCGAACGGCGACCTGACCCGCAAGATCACGGTCGAGGCGCGCGGCGAGCTGGTCACGCTCAAGAACACGATCAACGCGATGGTCGACTCGCTCGGCAGCTTCGCCTCCGAGGTGACGCGTATGGCGCGCGAGGTCGGCACCGAGGGCGTGCTCGGCGGGCAGGCGCAGGTCCGCGACGTCAGCGGCATCTGGAAGGAGCTCACCGAGAACGTCAACTCGATGGCGTCGAACCTGACCAACCAGGTCCGCAACATCGCCGACGTCGCGCGCGCCGTCGCTGCGGGTGACCTGTCCCGGAAGATCACCGTCGACGCACGCGGCGAGGTGCTGGACCTCAAGGCCACGCTCAACACGATGGTCGATCAGCTGAACGCGTTCGCCTCCGAGGTGACGCGCGTCGCCCGCGAGGTCGGCACCGAAGGGCGCCTCGGCGGTCAGGCGAGTGTCGAGGGTGTCCGTGGCACGTGGAAGGAGCTCACCGACAACGTCAACGGCATGGCGTCGAACCTGACCAACCAGGTGCGCGACATCGCCGAGGTGACCACGTCGGTCGCGCGCGGTGACTTGACCCGCAAGATCACCGTCGACGCGAAGGGCGAGATCCTCGAGCTCAAGAACACCATCAACATCATGGTCGATCAGCTATCGAGCTTCGCCGACCAGGTGACGCGCCTCGCGTACAACGTCGGCATCGAAGGCCGCCTCGGCGATCAGGCCGACGTCCGCGGCGTGCTCGGCACGTGGCGCAACCTGACCGACGCCGTCAACTCGATGGCCGCGAACCTGACCGATCAGGTGCGCAACATCGCCAAGGTCGCGACCGCGATCGCGAACGGCGATCTGCAGCAGAAGATCGTCGTCGACGCGAAGGGCGAGATCCTCGAGCTCAAGAACACCATCAACACGATGGTCGATCAGCTCGGCTCGTTCGCCGACCAGGTGACCCGCGTCGCGCGCGAGGTCGGTACCGAAGGAAAGCTCGGCGGGCAGGCCTCGGTCGAAGGCGTGCGCGGCACGTGGAAGGAGCTCACCGATAACGTCAACCAGATGGCGTCGAATCTGACCAACCAGGTCCGCGACATCTCGGCCGTCGCCACCGCGATCGCGCGCGGCGACATGACCCGCAAGATCTCCGTCGAGGTTCGCGGCGAGCTACTCGATCTCAAGAACGTGATCAACACGATGGTCGACACGCTGTCGAGCTTCGCGGACGAGGTCACCCGCGTCGCGCGCGACGTCGGCGTCGAGGGCAAGCTCGGTGGCCAGGCCGCGGTGCGCGGCGTCGCCGGCACCTGGAAGGAGCTGACCGACAACGTCAACCAGATGGCGTCGAACCTGACGAACCAGGTGCGCGACATCGCGGAGGTGACCACGGCGGTCGCGAACGGCGACCTGACGCGCAAGATCACCGTCGAGGTTCGCGGCGAGCTGCTGCAGCTCAAGAACACGATCAACACGATGGTCGATCAGCTCGGCTCGTTCGCGTCGGAGGTGACGCGCGTTGCCCGCGAGGTCGGCATCGACGGCGTCCTCGGGGCGCAGGCCGAGGTGCGCGGTGTCTCCGGCACCTGGCGCGAGCTGACCGACAACGTCAACCTGATGGCTCGCAACCTGACCGAGCAGGTGCGCGGCATCGCGACGGTCGTCACCGCGGTCGCGAATGGCGACCTCGAGCGGAAGCTCTCGCTGACGGCGCGCGGCGAGATCGCGACGCTGGTCGAGACCATCAACTCGATGATCGACACCCTGTCGACGTTCGCGGAGCAGGTCACGGGTGTGGCCCGCAACGTCGGTGTCGAGGGCGTGCTCGGTGGGCAGGCCGACGTCCCCGGCGCCGCCGGTGTGTGGCGCGACCTGACGAACAACGTCAACGAGCTCGCCGGCAACCTGACCGGCCAGGTCCGGTCGATTCGCGACGTCGCCACGGCGGTGACGCAGGGCGACCTGACGCGATCGATCACCGTCGAGGCGCGCGGCGAGATCGCGCAGCTCAAGGACACCGTCAACCAGATGATCCGCACGCTCGCGGAGACCACCAAGGTCAACCAGGAGCAGGACTGGCTGAAGACCAACGTCGCGCGGTTCACCCGCATGCTGCAGGGTCAGCGCGATCTGCTCACGGTCGCGCGGCAGATCTTGAACGAGCTCGCGCCGCTGGTGAACGCGCTGCACGGCGCGTTCTACATGACGGAGTCCGACGACGAGGGCGCGATCCTCAAGCTGTTCGCGTCGTACGCGTACCAGGAGCGCAAGACCGTCTCGAACACGTGGCGGTTCGGCCAGGGCCTCGTCGGGCAGGCGGCGCTCGAGGGCAAGCGCATCGTGCTGTCGAAGGTGCCCACCGACTACATCCAGATCTCGTCGGCGCTCGGAGAGTCCGCGCCGCACGCGATCGTCGTCGTCCCGATCCTGTTCGAGGGTGAGGTCAAGGGCGTCATCGAGCTCGCGTCGTTCGAGCGGTTCTCCGGCATCCAGCTCGCGTTCCTCGATCAGATGCTCGAGTCGCTCGGCATCGTGATCGCGACGATCGAGGCGACGATGCGCACCGACGAGCTGCTGCGCCAGTCGCAGTCGCTCACCGAGGAGCTCCGCTCGCAGCAGGAAGAGCTGCAGCAGACCAACGAGGAGCTCGAGGAGAAGGCCGTCCAGCTCACAGAGCAGAAGGCGGAGGTCGAGAAGAAGAACAAGCAGGTCGAGCTCGCCCGCCAGGAGCTCGAGGAGAAGGCGGAGCAGCTCGCGCTGACCTCGAAGTACAAGAGCCAGTTCCTCGCGAACATGTCGCACGAGCTGCGCACGCCGCTGAACTCGCTGCTCATCCTGTCGCGTCAGCTCGCGGACAACGCCGAGGGCAACCTCAGCGACAAGCAGATCCGCTACGCCGACACGATCCGGCAGGCGGGTACCGACCTGATGACGCTGATCAACGAGATCCTCGATCTCGCGAAGATCGAGTCCGGCACGATGGCCGTCGAGATCGGCCAGGTTCGGTTCTCGAACCTGCGCGACTACGTCGACCAGACGTTCCGCCAGGTCGCCGAGGAGAAGGGCCTGGCGTTCACGATCGAGCTCGACGGCGATCTGCCGCCGTACCTCGACACCGACGACATGCGGCTCCGCCAGGTGCTCCGGAATCTGCTGTCGAACGCGCTCAAGTTCACCGAGCGTGGCCGCGTCAACCTGCGGATCGGCCGCGCCGCCGGCGCCGACGTGATCGCATTCGGCGTCTCGGATACCGGCATCGGCATCGCGAAGGACAAGCAGCGCCTGATCTTCGAGGCGTTCCAGCAAGCCGACGGCTCGACCTCCCGCAAGTACGGCGGCACGGGTCTCGGGCTCGCGATCAGTCGCGAGATCGCCGGTCTGCTCGGCGGCGATCTGCGCGTCGAGTCGATGGTCGGTCAGGGCAGCACGTTCACGCTGTACCTGCCCGTCGCGTACAAGGCCTCGACGCGCGAGGCGCGGTCGGCGCAGCAGCTGCGCGTGCAGGCCGCGGCCCAGGCGGCCTCCGACGCGGGCTCGACGCTGCTCGTCGATCCGGGGCCGGCTCCCGAGAGCCCGATCCTCAAGGAACCGCTGGTCACCCAGCTCCGCTCGGTCGCGGACGACTACGACACCCTCGAGCCCGGCGACCGCGTGTTGCTGGTGATCGAGGACGACGTCACGTTCGCGGTCACGCTGCTCGAGATGGGACGGCAGTCGGGCTTCAAGGGCGTGGTCGCCACCAACGGCAACCAGGCGCTCGAGCTCGCGCGCACCGTCAAGCCCGACGCGGTCACGCTCGATCTGCGCCTCCCCGACATCGACGGCTGGGTGCTGCTCGATCGGCTCAAGCACGACCCCGCGACGCGGCACATCCCGGTCCACGTGATCTCCGGTCTCGACGAGGAGCGGCGCAGCCTGCAGTACGGTGCGCTCGGCTTCCTCCACAAGCCGGTGACCTCGGAGACGCTCAAGGGTGGCCTCGACGGCATCCGCGAGTTCGCCGAGCGGCGCGTCAAGCAGCTGCTCGTCGTCGAGGACGATCCGATCCAGAGCCAGGCGATCACCGATCTGATCGGCGACGGCGATGTCCACACCACGACGGTGTCGTCGGGTGAGGGCGCGCTGCAGTCACTGGCCGATGCGAGCTACGACTGCGTGGTGCTCGATCTCCGCCTCCCCGGCATGTCGGGCTTCGATCTGATCGAGCGCATCAAGGCCGACCCGCGGCATCGCCGGCTACCGGTGATCGTCTACACGGGTCGCGATCTCACCGAGGAGGACAAGGCGCGGCTGCACGGCCTCGCGCAGACGGTGATCATCAAGGACGTCACCACGATGGAGCGGTTGCTCGACGAGACCGCGCTGTTCCTGCACCGAGTGGAGGCCAACCTGCCCGAGCGCAAGCAGCGCGTGCTGCGCCGCCTCGCGAAGACCGATCCGCAGCTCGCGGAGCGCAACGTGCTGGTCGTCGACGACGATCTGCGCAACATCTTCGCCCTGACGTCGCTGCTCGAGGGTCACAAGATGAACGTGCAGTACGCCGAGAACGGCAAGCGCGCACTCGCGAAGCTCGAGGAGAATCCGAGCATCGATGTCGTGCTGATGGACATCATGATGCCGGAGATGGACGGCTACGAGGCGGTGCGCAAGATCCGCGAGCGCCCGCAGTGGCGAGACCTGCCCGTGATCGCGCTGACGGCGAAGGCCATGAAGGGCGACCGCGAGAAGTGCCTCGAGGCCGGCGCGTCGGACTACATCACGAAGCCCGTCGACGCCGACCAGCTCCTGTCGCTGCTGCGCGTCTGGCTCTACCAGGCCTAGCGCGTCGACACGCTGCGGGCGGGCTCGAGCGGAGGCGAGATCTCCGCAAAGGGGTTGATGGCGGGCGCGACGCCAGCCGGCGTGAAGATCTGGATCCGCCCCGTGGATCCACCACCGCCACCCGGGGTGGAGAAGTTGTTCGGCGCGGTCTCCGGCGGGGTCGTGCCGAATCCGCCATGACCACCCGGGCCCGCGCTACCCGTTGCCGCGGCACCGTTGCCACCGCTCGTCGGCGATTGACCGTCGTCGCCGAGCCGGCCGACGCAGCCGTTGACGATGCAGCCGCCGCCCCCCCCGCCGCCATTCGCGAACATCCGGCCGTTCACCTTGACCTCCGCACCCTGCATCACGATGTAGCCACCCGCGCCGCCGCCGGCGCCACCGAGGAGAGTCACCGTCGAGGTCGTGTTGATATCCGCGCCGCCGCTGCCACCGCCGCCCCCGGCATCGATCACTCCGTCGAACTGCAGGATACCGCGACACGCGACCAGCATCAGCGCGCCACCACCACCACCGCCCGTCGGGCGAGGATTCGTGGCCGAGCCACCGGGAATCGTCAGTGCACGAGCGCCCCCCTGGAAGCTATTGGCGGCGAACTGGTCGAACACCGTGCCACCAGCGCCGCCATTGGCGCCGAACTCGCCGATCCCGCCGCCATTACCACCCCGCTGCTTACCTCCGGAACCGCCGCCACCACCGGACGTCGGCGCGGCGCCAGACACCCGAAGGCCACCACCGGGTCCGCTCGTCTTCGCATTCGCACCCACATCGATGTCGCTGGTTCCGATCAGGTCATCGTCAGCCACGAACGCGATCGCTCGAGATCCTCGCACGGTGATCTTCGCGTTGGCCGAGATCGAGGTGTGATGGACGATGCAGACTTCCGGCCCGCCGGCCTGCACCGCGATCCCGCCCGTGCAGGTCACGGCATTGTCGGTATCGATGATCGCCGGCTGCGTGATCGACAGGCTCGTCGTTGCGGGCGCGTCGCAGACGTTCGGGAGGTACGCGGGCACGACGTGCGCGCACGCGGACTTGTCTGCCGAGCATCCCAGCGCGCAACTCTCGGTCGTGGCGACGAGGCCGTCCGCGCCACAGGTCTGGAGCTCGCCGCCCGCGCAGGTCACCGCGTCGGGGTCGCACTCGTTGCACCGCTCCGCGCCGGCGTTGCAGCCCGAGTCACAGGTCTCCTGCGTCACGGTCACGCCGTCGACAGCGCAGCGCTTCGCGAGGTTGCCCGCGCACCCGAGGAACGCATTCGCCTCACAGGACTCGGGCTCGGTCGGGGCATCGGCTTCGACCCCGGCATCGGTGTCGGCCGGAGCCTGCTGCGAGGTGGTGGCGGAGCAACCAGCCGCGACCAGCGCGGCGAACATCATCAGATTCTTCATGGGGCCGGCCTTCGACCGCAGGTGCTGCGGGTTGCGAGAAAGTTTTCGGCGCCGAAAACGAGAGAGGCCGGTATGACTTTCGTCGATACCGGCCTCGGAACGCGGGGTTAGCCGCTAGTTGGGCGAGAGCACGTTCGGGGTCGTGCCCGGGGGATTCCGATCGCTGTCGACGCACGCCGCGGCGCTGCAGCCGTTCACGCAGGCTTCCTTCTCGAGGCTGCGACCGTCGTCACCGCAGAACACCGCGTCGTCGCCGCTGCAGCCGACGAACACGCCGGGCGTACAGGTGGTGTGCGGGTTCGGCGACTCGAACGGCGGGTGCAGCGGCTGGTGGCTCAGCTCGCCGGTGACGTCCTCGGCGAGCTCGAACGGCGGGAGCCGCGGGCGCTCCGAATCGGTGCCGACGGAGCCGGTGACATCGTCGGCGAGCTCGAACGGCGGGAGCTCGGCGTCGGGTGCATCGAACGCGCAGCCGGTGAGAGCAATGAACAACGAGACGAACGCGGCGCTGGTGAGTTTCTTCATGCGGCCGGCCTTCGACCGCACGAGTCACGAGTTGCGTGCTTTTTTTAGCGCAACGTCCGCTCGTGTCGATGGATTGGCGATGACGGGGTGGCGAGTCCTCGAGCCGGGGAACCCGTCTGAAAATGACATCCGAAGCGCGAAGGACGCAGACCGGGCGCCGCTTCAGCTCAGCTGACGTGGGCTTCGCGTTAGCGATTCCACGAGGCGGGATACGCCTCGATCCGTGCGCGCAGCCGATCCGCGAGCGGTGGGCAGCCGGCGCCGAGCGTGTCGAGGATCTGCTGGGCCTCGGCCTGGTAGCGCTCGCACTTCGCGCGATCCCACTTGCTCGGTGGCGGCGCGAGGTTGGTGATCCGGTCCGCGAGCTTGACCGCCCACACCGCGTGCGGCTGCTCGCGAATGCGCCGCAGGCTATCCGCGATCTGTGCCGGCTTGTCGACCGGGGTGCCGTCGGGCAGCGTCTTGAACTTCGAGAGCGCCCACACGCCGTCGCGGACGTCGCGACCGAACGCGCGCTCGATCTCGTCGCCGAGCGCGAGCTTCTCGGCGTGCGACTCGGCGGTGTCCTCGACCGTATCGTGGAGGAGCGCGCAGGCGACGGCGAGGTCGGCGTCGATGGATCCGGGGAGCACCGCGATCACCTCGGCGGTCACCGAGACGACGTGCACCACGTACGGAGGTGCCAGGCCATCGGGTCCTGCCGGCATCCGTTGGTCGCCGTGGCGGCGAGCGGCGAAGCGAAGCGCTGCGAGGTAGCGCTCGAGATCGAACGCGCTCACAGGCCCTGGATCGCGCGCGCCAGGTTCGGGCGTGGCCCGATGTTCTTCTTGGTATCGCCGGCCTGCGGCGTGCCGGTCTTCGCGAGCAGATCGCGGAGCGCGCGCGGCGTCAGCACCTGACCGCGCTGCTTCGCGAGGCCCTGGACGAGCACCGCGGCACCGGCGACGATCGGCGATGCGCTCGACGTGCCGGAGAACTGGTTCGTGTAGTGGCGATCCGTGTAGCGCCAGTCGTGGCTGCCGTCTTCGCACTGCTGGAGGTCACCGTAGTCGAGCGTGGCGACCATCCGGCCCCAGCCCTGGACGTCGACGCGGGAGCCGTAGTTCGAGAAGTCGAGCTTCTCGCGATCGCGGAAGCCATCGCGCGGTGGGCCGCCGGCACCGATCATGATCGCGCCGGAGTCGCGCTTGGTGCGGTCGAACTTGCCCTTGTAGGTCGTGTGGTCGAGGTCCTCGTTGCCATTGCCGGCGGCCTCGATGATCACGACGCCGCGATCGGTGGCGGCGCGAATCGCGTCGTAGACGTCGTCGTACCACTCCATGGGCAGGAAGCGGCCACGCGGCCCGGTGGTCTGCAGCTCGATCAGGAGCACGTCGCCGGGGCGCAGCTTGCGGGCGGCGGTATCGATCGCGTTCGCGGGTGAGGTGGAGCCGATCGACGCGGTGAACACGCGCTCGACATCCGGGGCGATACCGACCACGCCCTTGCCGTTGTCACGACCGACGACCTCGCCGAGCACCGCGGTGCCGTGCGCGCGCCAGCCCGGGTCGTTGATCTCGCGACCGACCACGTGGGTGATCCGATCGCCGGGCAGATCCTCGTGCTTCGCGTTCCAGCCGCCCTCGACGTCGGCGAACCAGATGCCCTGACCGCGCATGCCCCAGCGCCACGCGGCGGGGGCGTCGATGCCGTGCGGCGCCGGGCCGAGGTAGCCCTGATAGGACTCGAACGATGGTGTGTTGATCGGGCAGCTCGGGCCGTCGTCGCGCGTCAGCGGGTGATCGAGGTCGATCAGCGACAGCTTGTGGGCAACGTCGTTGTCGACCGAGAAGTCCGCTTCGTGCGGCAGCGTGACCACCGGCTCGATGAAGGCCTGATCGAACGTCGGATCCTCCGAGAGCGAGGCGAGCAGCTCGTCGGGCCGATCTGTCTGGATGCGAACCCAGCGCGTGCGCTCGTCGATCTCGTAGCGCTCGAGCCCGTCGAACAACGGCCTGATCGAGGTGACGTTGGATTGGAACACGCTGAACGAGTACGACCCCGTCACCTGATCCACGGTGTGGGCCTTCGGGAGGCCGGAGGCGCGAACCTTGGCGTGGACCCACGTCAGCGGCGATGGCGAGGCCGGCCGATCGAGACACGGGCACCTGCGCGCGCCATCCCCGGTCCACGCGACGAACGACGCTCCCGCGGTCACCGCGACGAGCGTGAGAGCCATGCGCCAAGGCGCTTTCCCCCGGTCCGCGAGCTTGCTGGCCACCATGCGGCAATCGTAGCCTACGGTCCCAAGAGGGCTGCTCCAAAGAAGAGGATCCGATGAGCTTTTTGCGCAAGATGTTCAGCGGCAAGGTCACGACCGAGGACCCGCGTCGGTACCTCGCCGAGGCGATGCTCGGTGCGATGGGTGCTGATGGTGACGTGTCGGACGAGGAGATGGCGACGTTCGAATCGAACCTCGCGAATCACCCGCTGTTCGCCGGGCTGTCGGGCGAGGAGCTGTCGCGGTTGACGGACCTCGCGGCCGATGCGATCGGCGAGGCCGGCGGTGGCAAGGCGCGGCTCGCCGCGATCGCGAAGGGCCTGCCCTCGCGCACGCAGCGGCTCGCGGCCTACGCGATGTCGGCGGAGATCTGCGTGGCGGATCGCGAGCTCGCCGAGAGCGAGATCGCGTTCCTCGACGACATGCAGAAGACGTTCGCGCTCGATGATCTCGAGGCCAAGGACGCGTTCGAGTCGGCGCGCAAGCACTCCGGCTTGCTCACCCTCGAGGAGAAGTCCGACAAGGTCCGCACGCTGATGCCTGCGTTCGTGCGCTGTATGGCGCTGATGGCATCGGCGGATGAAGAAGTGCACCACGAGGAACGCCTCGCGATGCGCTCGGTCCTGCGGGCGATCCCCGACATGGGCGTGCTCACGCACCCCGAGCTCGACGAGGCGATCGATGTCGCGTTCGAGCGCATCTCGGGCAAGTCGTCGAAGGCGGAGCTCGAAGCCGTCGCCGCCGAGGTGGACTCGCAGTCGGACCGCTACTGGGTCACGGTGTACGTGATGATCATCGCGCTCGCCGACGGCAAGCAGGACTGGCGCGAGGTCGAGTTCCTCGCGAACCTCAAGTCGACGTTCAAGCTCGGCGACAGTCAGATGGATGCCGCGATGCAGACCGCGTCGCAGTTCCCCGCCGTCAAGCTCGGCGGCGACGCGCCGGACTGAGCTCAGGGTTTCGGCAGGGCCTGCAGGCCTGCCTTGGCCGCGGCCGCGATCGCCGGATCCGGATCGGAGGAGGCGGTCTCGAGCCACGCGCGTGCGGTCTTCGGATCGCCGCGCTCGGCGAGCAAGCGCCCGAGCAGGACCGCGGCGCGACCGCGACGCAGCGAGGTCGGTGCGGTGTCGAGGAACTGCACCAGCACGCGCTCCGCCGCGCGCGGATCGTTCGCGCGAACCAGCGCGACCGCCTGGAGGTAGCGGGCATCGGCGGCGAGTGGCGACGCGGGTGACGCATCGGCGGCGGCGCCCAGCTCGTCGGCGGCTTGCTGTGCCTTGCCCGTCTTGAGGAGTGCAAAGCCGCGCTGGAAGCGCTGCTCGATCGAAGCGGTCTTGGGAGGCTCGACGACCGGAGGAGAGGGTGGCGTCGGAGGCGGACCCTCCGACGGGGTCTGCGGAGCCGGCGTCGCTGCGATCGTTGCGGTCGGCTGCCTCGGGGTTGCTGCGATCGCCGTGCGATCCGGCCCGGGTTGCGAGGCGGTCGCGGCACGCGTCGGGATCGCTGTAGTTGCCGGTGATGTCGTCGGCGTTGCGGTCGTCGCCGGGGCCGTTGCCGGCACGATCGCCGGCGTCGCCGTTGTCGATGTCGTCGTCGCGGCTGCTGCGGATGTCGCCGTCGGCACGCTGTCCGCCGTCGACGGGGCTGTGGGTCTCGCCGGCGCGATCGGACCGGGATCGGGTCTTCCGGTGGTGAGGTCGGCCGTGATCACCGACGCGCGCCACACCTGGCCCGCCGACAGCGTGACCGGCATCTGACCGAGCACGATCACACGCGCGGTCCCGGCCTTCACCTTGACGGTTTGCAGCTGCTCGTTGGCCACCGTGACCTCGAGCTCGCCGGCCCCGCCTTCCACGTCGGCGGTCGTGGTCCTCACCACCATCCGGTCCCCGCGCCGCTGCGCCGGGATCGCGAGCGCGATCGTGCCATCGCGGATCCGCACGATCTCGTCGCTGCCGTGTTCGGTGCCGACGATCTGATGATCGATCCGGACGTCGGGCGAGCTCGCCATCACCTGCGCGAGGTTCGCCCGCTCGATCACCGGCGCTGGACGCCGGATCACGAGCATCGCGATCGCCGCCGCCGCGAGCGCACCTGCCGCGAAGCCCACGACGATGGGCCAGCGACGCGGGGCCACCGGGCGCGCCGTCGACTCGGCCGCCTCGACGAGCAGCGACGAACGGATCGCATCGCGACGCGCCGCGGTCGGGCGTTCGAATGGCAGGTCCTTCGCGAGGTCGCGCAACAGCTCGTCGGTCATCAGGTACTACCTTTCCGATCGTTCGCTTCGATCGCCTCGCGGAGGGCCTTGCGCGCGTCGTGGAGTCGTCGCCACAACGTGCCGGCACGAACGTCGAGCATCCGCGCGACCTCGACGCCGGAGACGTCCTCGAGATCGCACAGCACGTACGCGACGCGGAGATCGTGCGGCAACCGATCGAGCGCCGCTGCGAGGACCTGAACCTGTTGCGCGCGTGACAGCGCATCGTCGGGCGCGCTGGGTGCGGGCGCGGGCGGTTGCCAGTCCGCGAACGCCTCGCGGCGACGCTTCGAGCTGCGCACGTGGTGGCGCACGGTGTTCGCGGCCACGCCGAACAGGAACGACTTCACCGCGCCTCGTCCCGAGTATTTCGCCGCCGAACGCCACGCTTCGAGGAACGTGGTCTGGACGATGTCGTCGATCTCGGCGGCTTCCATGCGGAGCAGGCGCGACACCAAGCGATAGACCGCGTCGTGATGGCGGTCGAACAGGGCGCCGAGCGCCGCGGAGTCGCCGACGGCGCACGCCGCGAGCAACGCCTCGTCGGAGAGCTCTCGAAGCGTCGCCTTGCGGTCATCGATCCGGCGCAACGGCACGAGCTGGCCACCCTCGGGTTTCGGACGCGCGGTCATCGTCCGCCCACCCGCAGGCCGATGCCGAGCCACATGCCGAACGTGGGCTCGCCGGGCAGCGCGAACTCGCTGAGGCCTTTCACGACGGTGCCGTCGGGACTCACGACGTCGCCGGTGTTCGCGAAGGCATCGCCGTGACTCATCGGCGAGACCGCTACCGCGAACGCGCCATCGAGCCAGACGTGCTCGAACAGCGGCACCGCGAGCCGGAGGCCGGCCGACAAGCGAGGCGACCACGTCGTCGTCGAGAACTGATCGCCGACGAACACCTTGCCCGCGTTCGCGCACATCTGCGGTGGGGGCACGCAGGTCGGATCCATCGGATCGCACGTGGGCATGTTGCCCGGGTTGGTCGGATCGGGCGAGTCGTTCGCCGTGCAGCTCTCGATCCTGCGCGTCGCCGTGCGGCCGACGCCGAGGCCGAGCTCGGGTGCGATCGACATCCGTCCTGCACGTACCGGCAACGCGACGGTGGCGAGCAGCGAGAGATCGCTGCGCCCCATCGTGGTCAGCGCGAGGCTGCGATCCGCCTCGCGCACGTAGCGCCCGCGACCGCCGACACACAGCATGCCGGTTCGCACGCAGCCCGCGATCCCGAACCCGTCGGCGCTCGCGTTGTCGTCGGTCCACGCACGCTCCCATCCGACGGTGAGCTGCGCGCGCTCGATCCAGCTCGGACGCGGCCCCACCATCGTCGTCGTCGTTGTCAGGGTTGGAGGGGTGGCCGCCGGGAGGCTCACCGGTGCGGCGAGCAGCCAGGCGCGGCCATCGAGATCGTCGTGCAGCCACGAATCGATCCACGAGGCCGCGATCGCCGGATCGCTCACCACCCTGCCCTCGCTGCGGCGCGACCCATCGCGGATCGCCACGGCGACACCCTCGCCGTCCGCCTCGACCCGCGCGCTCACACCGCGGCAGCCAGGCGCCGGCACGCCGCGCTCGACGCCGAGTCGCGCGAGCTCGGTACCGACCTGCCCGACCACCGCCGTATCGCCTTCGAGCTCGACCCGCGCCGCGCACAGCTCCGCCCTCGCGTCAGGTCGCGCGAGCAGCAGGAGCACCAGCGCGGCGCCGAGCTTCACCTCGCGATCCTCACATACCCTCGCAGCCGAAGTCGCCAGGAACGTGGTCCGGAGCCATGCCGTCGGTCGGATCACACGTCGTGCCCGGTGCGCCGCAGCACGGCTGCGGGTCGACCCAGCAGGTCGTCTCGCCGCTCGCATCGACCGTACAACCACACGAGGCAGGATCATTCGCGCACGGGTCGTTGCACGTCGAAGGATCCATCGGATCAGTGCACGGCGGAGCGCAGCCCGGCGCGTTCGGATCGTCGCACCACCCACCGCAGCTCGGATCGCCCGCGTCGCACGGCGGCTTGCACATCGGATCCGTCGTCGGATCAC
>Ga0075163_10002635_pt1 | contig 24080 bp, 21 predicted proteins | sample JI1023141ADNA_FD_71478 | JGI IMG/M metagenome (GOLD analysis project Ga0075163, IMG submission 71478) | Wastewater effluent complex algal communities from Wisconsin, to seasonally profile nutrient transformation and Carbon sequestration -... | ecosystem: Engineered > WWTP > Effluent > Algae... | reverse complement strand
CAACACGGTGCATCGCACGCCGGTCAAACTCGGCGAGCGCGTCGGCGATTTTGTACAGATTGTTGAAGGACCTGCGGCTGGCGTGATGGTGCTCGCGATCGGCGCGTCCTTCACGCTGGATGGCGATGTCATTACGCCAGTTGAAGACAAGCCGGGCACGGAAAATTCCGCCGATGTCACGGCCAGCACCACAACGGGCGTCAAAACGCAATGAACCTGAAGATCTCCAGCTGGGCTATCCGCAATCCGATCCCGGTTGTGGTGGCCTTCACACTGATGATGATCGCCGGTGCGGTCGCCTACGTGCAACTGCCGATCAAGCAGTTCCCGAACATCTCCTTTCCGATGGTGGTCGCGACCATCATCCAGGAAGGCGCAGCGCCGACGGAGATGGAAAACCAGGTCACCCGCCTGGTCGAGAACTCGGTTGCAGGCCTGCCCAACATCGAGATGCTGCAGTCGACCGTGTCGCTGGGCGTTTCCACCACGATCGTGCAGTTCGAGATCGGCGTTGATCTGCAAAAGGCCAAGGATGACGTTGAGGCGCGCGTAAACCAGATCCGCGCAGACCTTCCGGCCGCGATCCAGCCGCCCCGCGTTGATGCGCTCGACTTCACCGGCGGTGCGCTGATGACGTTTGCCGTCAGCAACCCGGGCATGTCACCCACTGATCTTTCCTGGTTCATCGACGATCGCATTGCGCGCGAACTGCAGGCCGTACGCGGCGTGGGCCAGGTCTCGCGCGTTGGCGGCGCCAACCGGGAGATCAACGTTACGCTCGATCCGGTCCGCATGGCGGCGCTTGGCGTTGTCGCCGCCGATGTGAACGGCGCTTTGCAGCGTTCCTATCGAAACTACGGCGGCGGCCGCGCCGAAGTCGGCGGCTCCGAAACCACAACGCGTGTTCTGGGCGAAACCAGCACCGTCGATGAATTGCGCAATCTCACCATTCCCCTGCGCACCGGTTCCTATGTGCGTCTTCAGGACGTGGCTGACGTCGGCGACGGCGAAGGCGAGGAACGGTCTTTCGCGCGTCTGAACGGCCGCCCGGTGGCTGGCTTCAACATCGTTAAAGTGGATTCGGCCAGTGAAGTCGTGGTCGAGCGCGGCGTTGTGAAGGCAATCGCCAAACTGGAAGCCGCAAATCCCGGTCTGAAGATCACCAAGGTGTTCTCGATGACCGACGACACCAAAGCGAACTTCCATGCGACCGAAGCCGTGCTGGTCGAGGGCATGATCCTCGCCGCCCTGGTGGTGTTCCTGTTCCTGCGGGACTGGCGCGCGACGCTGATTTCGGCTGCCGCCATGCCGCTGTCGCTGGTGCCGACCTTCGTGATCGTGGGGATGCTTGGCTTCAGCCTCAACGTTGTGACGCTGCTGGCGCTGACGCTGGTGATCGGCATCCTTGTCGATGATGCGATCGTCGAGATCGAAAATATCCAGAAGCGGACGCTGACCGGCATCAGTCCGTTCCGCGCCGCGATGGAAGGCGCTGACGCCATCGGTCTCGCGGTTGTCGCGACGACCGCCGCGATCGTCGTTGTGTTCCTGCCCGTGTCGTTCATGGGAGGGATGCCCGGCCAGTTCTTCATCGAGTTCGGCATCACGGTTGCGATTTCCGTAGGCTTTTCGCTGGCGGTGGCGCGACTGGTGACGCCACTGATGGCGGCCTACTTCCTGAAGCCTGCGAAGCATGTTCACGAAGCGCGCGAGTTGCCCTCCTACTATTCGAAGACCCTGGAATGGGCGCTCAGGCATCGCCTGATTGCCTCTTTCTTTGGCTTCCTGTCTTTTGTGGCGACGATTGTCTGCGTGGCGATGCTGCCCAAGGGCTTCATCCCGACGGAAGACCCGGGCTACATCTCCTTCGCGATCGATGCGCCTCCGGGCTCGACCCGCAGCCAGATGGAACGCGCGGCGAACGACCTGGACGTGTTGCTGCGCAAACAGCCGGACGTGCAGGATGTCTTCATCACGGTCGGCTCAGGCGGTCCTGGCGGATCGGCTGCGGCGGCCAATGGCGGCGGCGGCGGATCGGGCATGACGTCCGGCTCGGCGATCGTCGTCATGACCGACAAGCACAAAATGTCGACCGAGGAACTGAAGCAGCATATCCGGCCTCAGCTGAAACAGATCGCCGACATCCGCGTTACGGCGCTGATGACAGGCGGCGGGCCTGGCGGGTCTGACGTCAACATCCTGCTGACCAGCGAGGACGGCGCGGCGCTAGATGCAGCGCAGCTTAACCTGCTCAACGAGATGAAGAACCTCAAGGAGATTCGCAATCCGCGGCTTTCGCCGGAGCCTCCGGGACCGGAACTGATCATCCGTCCGCGCACCGATGAAGCGGCGCGGTTGAACGTGTCGACGGACGCCATCGCGCAAGTTGCGCGCATCGCGACCACCGGCGACATTGAAGCCAACACGCCCAAATTCTCTGAAGGCCAGCGCCGTCTGCCGATCCGGGTGCGCCTGCCTGAGACTGTGCGCAATGATCTCAACGAGCTGAAACAGCTGCGCGTGCCGACGCTTAGCGGTGGGTCGACCACGCTGGGCGCCGTGGCTGACCTCACCTATGAGGCTGGTCCTGGCAACATTCAGCGCATCTATCGCAAACGCATGGCGTCGGTTCAGGCCGACCTTGCTCCGGGCATGGCGTCCGGCCAGGCGACGGCGGCAGTCGATGCGACCGAAACGATGAAGGCGATCCTGGCGGCGGAAAAAGCCGGCAATGCCGTGGTTGAGCGCGCCCGCGTCGGCAACGAGCAGGCGCAGGCCCAGATGTTCGGCGGCATTGTCATGGCGCTCGGCTTCGGCGTGGCGCTGATCTACTCGGTCATGGTGCTGCTGTTCCGATCGGTGTTCAAACCGATCGTCATTCTGGCGTCTCTGCCGTTGTCGTTCTCCGGCGCGTTCTTCGCGCTGCTCATCACGGGCAAGGAAATCTCGATGCCGGTGATGATCGGCTGCATTCTCCTGCTGGGTATTGCTGCCAAGAACGCCATTCTGCTTGTGGAGTTTGTTATCGAGGCGCAGCGGCGCGGGAAGAACGCGCATGATGCGATCTTCGAGGCTTGCCGCGAACGGGCGCGTCCGATCGTCATGACCACGGTTGCGATGGCGGCCGGCATGCTGCCGACGGCGCTGGGGCTTGGCGAAGGCGCGGGATTCCGCACGCCGATGGCGGTGGCGGTGATCGGCGGCCTGATCTCGTCCACGCTGCTGTCTCTGGTGCTGGTGCCGGTGGTCTACTCGTTCGTCGACGGGTTCGAGCGTTGGCTCAATCCGAAGATGGCGAAGCTGGCGACGCCGCGCACGGCTGACGATGACGAGCTGATGCGCCGGGGGGACTAGTTTTCCCGGCTCCGCCGCTTGCGGCGATGACACATGGATCCCGGGTAGCGCTTTGCGCTTCCGGGATCTTTTTTATCTGGACCGGAGTGTGGGACTACTCGTCTGCGTTGACGGCGTCGCCGGCACGGGAGGCCCAGATGAGACCGGTGAAGAGGCCTTTCATGCGGGGCAGGATCAGCAGGCTAAGTCCGACCACCGCAGTGGCGATGGCGGCGAACACGTAGACAGGTGCTTCTTCGCGCGTGGCGAACACGAAGAAGGCGGGCGACATCAGGTGGCCGACCAGCAGGATGGTGGCCCAGGCCGGACCGTCGTCGGCGCGAATCTCGCCGGTGCGCTCGCCGCAGCTGGAGCAGCATTCCGCTGGCCGGAGAAAGCCCGCCAGCAGCTTGCCCTTGCCGCACGCCGGGCAGCGCAGGGCCAGCCCGCGACGAATGGCCAAACCGATGTCGCGCTTGAGGGAGGCTGCGTTAGTCATCGGGTCACATATGTCCTGAAAGCGGTCTTGGTCGATCCCGCGAAGGGTCGCATGTGTCAGTCTTCGAGGAAGTGGAGCCCGGCGGCCCCTTCCGTTTGCCACATGACGCGCGCCCATTTGCGGATGCGCAGGGTGGGCTCGGAGATGATCACCTTGTCGGTGAGGATCATCCTGCGGAAAAACTCAATGCGGACGCCGGTGTCGCTGACGTTCTTGACGACCACGTCGACCTTCTCCCCGCCTGCGAGGATTATCGTCGCCTGCTTGAATGTGATGCGGCGGGGGCGGCGCTTGTCGTCCTTGGGCGGCGGGGTGACGTATTCGCCATCCTGCAAAGCAGGTTTGGCCGCGATCTGACGCAGCCTTGCGGCGAGCGGGTCTTCCGCCTTGTTGCCTGATTTTTTGAACATGTGCGCAGTCTGGGTTGGCCCATACTTATAAAGGACCCTGAACGCTTAAGGAATTACTTGAAGCAAGCGGCCGACCGACAGTGGCGCGTCGTCGCACGGGACGTACCCAGCCTGAGGTGCTCGCCTTTGATACTGCCGTCGTCGCGGGCCTTATCCGATGCGCGCAGCCATGCCGCCGTCCACCGGCAAGGCGACCCCGGTGATGAACTTCGCCTCGTCCGAGCACAGGAAGAGGGCAGCGTAGGCAGTATCCCAGCCTGTTCCCATGGCCCCCATGGGAACACGCGCGTTGCGTTCGGCGCGCAGTGATTCGGCAGTCTTGCCGGATGCGGCGGCAATACCCGTTATTGCCATAGGGGTATCCATCAGTCCCGGCATGATGACATTGCAGCGGACATTGTACTTGGCGTTGCCCAGCGCCACGACCGAGGAGAGGCGGTTCACCGCCATCTTCGAGACCTCGTAGGTGACCATGTGATGTCCTGCGAGGGCGGCCAGCGAGGAGATGTTGAGGATCGCGCCGGATTTCTGGGCCCGCATGACCGGCAGCACCTGACGGATCGTCATCATCATCGACTTCAGATTGATGTCCATGATGCGGTCCCATGCCTCTTCCTCAATGGCGTGAGGGGGTGCATCGCCCCGGCCGGTCCCGACATTGTTGACCAGGATGTCGATGCGGCCCAGGCGCCTCAGGCCTTCGGTCACGATGGCGGCGCAGTCCGGCGTGTGGGTGACATCGGCGGCGAAAGCGGAGGCCTTGCCGTCGTTCGCGAGGATCATGCCGACCGTTTCTTCCGCACTGTCGAGCCGGTTGTCGACGCACATCACCTCGGCGCCCTCAGCCGCGAACAGGATCGCCATGGCGCGGCCATTGCCGATCGTTTCGTCCCCAGGCCCATTAGGCGTCTGGCCGGCGCCGACGACGATGGCCGTCTTGCCCGAGAGGCGGCCGTTGGGGCGAAGCTCCATCGTCAGAACGCCTTGAGATCAGGATCGAGGGTCTGGCCTTCGTCGAGCTGGATGCCGAACGAGTTCAGGATCATCGAGACCTGCGTGTACTGACCGGCGGTGAAAACCACATCCATGCACTGGCGTTCCGAATAGTGCTCGTCTAGCGCAGCCCAGGCTGCGTGGGAGACGAATTGATCGCGGTTGAGATCGTCAGTCGCGATAAGCAAAGCGCGTTCAGCCGCGCTCCAGCCCTCGGCGCCGGCGCCCAGCTTGATGCGCTCGATCTCCTCGGCCGTGAGGCCGGAGGTGAGGCCGATGCGATGGTGCTGCGTCCACTCATAGCCGGACTTGCACAGCCAGCCGGTGCGCAGGATGACGATCTCGCGTTCGCGAGGCGAAAGCGAGTTCCGCGACATGACGTACCCGCCCCACCAGGAAAAAGCGCGGAAGCCATCCGGCGAGCGGATCAACGTGCGGAAGATATTGAGCACATTGCCCTTGGCGTCGCGCGACTTGGCGATGCGTTCGGACTGTTCGGCCGTCATCTCGCTGTCGGCGAGCGGGGCGATGCGGGGTTTGGCGAGACGCATGGGATGATCCTCTAGTTCGCGGGCGGCGTAGCCGGAGACGGAGCGACAGGTTTGCGAAGCGGCAGGAGTTCGAGGGTGTAACCGTCCGGGTCTTTCGCGAAGCCGACGATGGCGCCGCCGACCTGCTCGCTGGCCTGGGGTTCGCGTGTCACTTCATATCCGGCCGCCTTGATCTTCGCGGCGAGGGCTGCTGGATCGGAGACGCGGGTAACGATCTTGATGGGCAGGTCCTTGTAGTTTCGCGGGCTGCCGTCGGTCCAGTGCATCAGGACGATGTAGCTTTCGGCGTCGGGATAACCGACCACGACTTCGTCCATGTAGTCGATCTTGTAGGTGGTGAGCTGCTTCATCCCCATGACGTTGATGTAGAAGTCGGTGGATTTGGCGAGATCCGACACGCCGATTCCGACGGCGGAGAGCAGCGGGTCCTTCTGCAGGGACGCGACGGGTGCAGGTGCTGCTGCGACGGGTTCAGGCGTGGGAGCCGGCGCAGGCGTGGGGCTGCAGGCAGCGGCGAGCGCCGCCAGGATGGCGGCGGCGAGCAGGCGTTTCATGTATCCCTCCCAGGATCGTCCGTTTCGGATCGTTGCGTCTGTTCTAGCGCGCGCAACCGGTGATCCGCAAATGGGGAGAGGTCAGGTCAGGCGGCGCGCCTGGTTCAGGCGGACGCCATCGGCGCGGCCGAGGATGAACAGGAAGCCGTCTTCGTCGACGCGCCCGGCATCGGACGTGGCGATGAATCCGTCATCATCGCGCAGGCGCCGGGCGACCGGGGCGGGCAGGAGATCGCACTCCAGCGAGCGCTGCGTGCGCGCCCACACCTGGCCAACCGCGTTGGGCGGCAGACGCCGTCCGTCTGCATCGCGGATCTCGACACGGACGCCGCTATCGGGACGGCCACAGGAGCCGGGACGCTGACCATGGGCTTCGGCGGGCATGATGGTGATCGGGCCGGTTTCCGTGGAGCCATAAATCTCGGTGAGGATCGGGCCGAAGGTCGCGACGATCCACGCCTTCAGTTCGGTCGTCGCGGGCGCGCCGCCGATCACGAGTTCTACAAGACCGGACAGGTTCATGGTGGAGGCTGGCAAGGTGGCGAGGCTGGCGAAGGCGGCTGGCGTGGCGTGCCAGTGCGTGATGCTCTGGCTGGCCAGCGTATCGAGGACCTGGGCGGCCTCGAAGCGGCGCATCAGGACGATGCGGCGGCCCAGGGACAGCGCGCTCCACAGCTGTCCGTGCGCCCAGGTACGGTGCAGCGAGAGGGTGATAAGCTGGGCGCCGTCATCCGCAACAGGCGCGCGTGTAAGGGTGGCGGGCGCCGCCCGGCGGCTGCGCAGGGCGACACCCGCCGGGAGGCCAGCGACGCCAGCGGTCAAGCCGATCAGAGCAGGCATGGCGCTGGCAAAGCGCGGACGCGCGGCGGGGCCAAACAGCTCCCAGAAGTCGAAAAAGCCGGGCGCGGCCGTATCCAGCGAAGCGCACAAGCGTAGAGAAAGGCCAGCAACCGCCGGCGCGACTTCAGCGGGGCGTTCATCGTCGCAGATGAACGCGGCGGCCTCTCCAGCGATCAGCGCACTGCGCACCAGACTGACTGGCATGTCGGGATCGAGCGCGAGAATAGCGGCGTCGATCTTTGCCGCGGCGGACGCGATGACCAGCCATTCGAGACGGTTGCGGCAGCGCACGGCAATGACATCGCCATATCCAAGACCGCGGCCAACAAAGGCGTCAGCCAGCAGGTCGGCGTGTTCGTTCCAGTCGCGCCAGGTCAGCGACAAACCGCCTTCATGCGCAGCGATCGCATCCGGACGCGCCTGCGCCCAGTATTCGAGGCTGCGCGCGGCAGGCCCGGTCAAGGCGCGAGGGACGTCCTGATCCTGGCGAGCAAAGCATCCCGCACGGTCGACAGGCGCACGTAAGTCGGATCGATAAGCCACTGGAACATCACTCCCCGCATGGCGGCTAGAATTATCGACGCTTCGGCGCGAGGCCGGGCGTCAGCTCTGACGTCGCCCGCGTCGCGGGCTTCCTTGATGAGGCTCCCCATCCCATCAATCGATTCACGGTTCAGGCGCGCGACCAGCGGCAGAAGCTCCGGGCTGGTGACCGCGCCGCCAAGAATGATGTGAAAAGCGCGGAAGCCCTCGGGCTCGTGGCTGGCGTCGTCGACGTAAAAGGCGACGCGCGTCATCAGGCGATCAAGGCCGGTCGCGTTTGCGCTGGCGATGGTGAGGCGAGCAGCGTAGTCGGCGATTATGTAGTCGGCGAGCGCAGCGATGAGCTGGCTCTTGGAGCCGAAATAGTGGGCGGGCAGGGCGCGGCTATAACCCGCCGCCTCGCCGGCCTCGTTGAGGGTCAGGGCGTCGAGGCCGCGCTCGGCGACAATCTTCTTGGCGGCGTTGAGGATGGCGCGTTCAGCGATCTCGCGCCGTTCGGCCTGGGTCTGGCGCACAGGCTCGTCCGCCGTGGCGATGGCGCTGTCCGAGCTGCTGGTGGACTTCCGGGGGGCCATATGACGCTACGTCAACATATTAGCTTGTTCGCAAACAAATTTCTTGTGGACCAGTAGGCCGTTCACGGACAAGGGGGCCGGTTGTCACAGGCACGTGGCCTTGCAGCGATAGGGCTATGGCGCGATTTTTCCCTTCGGCGCCGACCGGTGCGGCTCGCGGACAATCCGCCAATGCTCGACTTCGGAGCCTGAGCCGGTTGACGGCAGGCTGCCGTCGCGGCACGGAAACGGGCGCTTTTTCGGCATGACAAGACGCGGGGCCAAGCCCGCGCCTGCTCTCTCGAGGTAATCCCCATGACAAGCTCGCTGACCGCCCCCGCTGCTCCGGCCGACGAAATCTCGGCCTACATCTCGGCCTCCACCAAGGCTGCGTGGGAGGTGAAGGGCCTGCCCGCGGGCACGCCGATCAAGCCGATCACCAAGGTGGGCGTCATCGGCGCCGGCACGATGGGCGGCGGCATCTCGATGAACTTCGCCAACGTCGGGATTGCCGTGAAGATCATCGAAGTGCAGCAGGCGGCGCTGGACCGCGGCCTCGCCGTGATCCGCAAGAACTACCAGAACTCGGCCGACAAGGGCCGCTTCCCCCAGGAAGAAGTCGGCATCCGCATGGGCCTGCTGACCGGCTCGCTCAACCGCGCTGATCTGGCGGACTGCGATCTTGTCATTGAAGCCGTGTTTGAGGACATGGCCGTGAAGAAGGATATCTTCGCGGACCTCGACAAGATCTGCAAACCCGGCGCGATCCTCGCCAGCAACACGTCCTATCTCGACATCAACGAGATCGCTTCGGTCACCAAGCGTCCGCAGGACGTGATCGGCCTGCACTTCTTCTCGCCCGCCAACGTGATGAAACTTCTTGAGATCGTGCGCGCCCGGCACACCAGCGACTCCGTGGTCGCAACCGCGATGGACCTCGCCAGGAAGATCAACAAGGTCGCTGCGCTCGCGGGCGTCTGCCCTGGCTTCATCGGCAACCGCATGCTCTCCAAGCGCGGACTGCCGGCGCAGCACCTGCTGAAGCAGGGCGCGATGCCGTGGGAGATCGATGCAGCCTTCAACGCATTCGGCTTCAAGATGGGCCCGTTCCAGATGTCGGATCTCGCCGGTCTCGACATCGGCTGGAAGCCCGGCGCCGTGACCGCCAACCCGCTGCGTGACATGATCTGCGAGCGCACGCCCCGTCGTGGCCAGAAATCCGGCGCGGGCTACTACGACTATGACGCCGCGCGCAATTCGACGCCGTCGGCTGAAGTCGCCGAGATCGTGAAGGAATACGCGGCGGCCAGCGGCGTTGCGCCTCGCAAGGTGACGCAGGAAGACATTCTGGAGGAGTGCATCTTCCCGATGATCAACGAGGGGGCAGCTATCCTGGAAGAAGGCATGGCGCAGCGCGCCTCTGACATCGATGTGACCTGGCTGAACGGCTATGGCTGGCCGGCCGACAAGGGCGGTCCGATGTTCCTCGGTGATCGCGTCGGTCTGGCGCGCGTGCTGGAGGTTGTCGAGCGCGTGGCGAAGAACGTTCCCGAGATCGTGGTTTCGGACCTGCTGCGCTCGCTGGTGAAAGACGGACGCAAGTTCTCCGACCTGCAGCCGCAGCCGCTGAAGGTCTGATTGGCGAAGCTCGAGGGTCTATGCCGTCGCTGTCTCCGGCGCCTTGTGAAGGGCGCCGAGGATGGCGGCGGCCATGATCGCCGGGATGAGCGCCAGCCACGGATAGCCGTAGGCTCCAAGACCCACGGTCGAGCTGATGCCCAGTGAGACGAAGGTCTGGCCAAGGCCGGTGAGCACCGAGCCCTTCTGGCGGCGGCGGACGAACTCTTTCCGGGAACCCGGCGTGCGGCGCCACAGGCCAACGAGGGCCGATGCTGTGGTGGCGCAGATGACGCCGGCTGTCGCCCACAGGCCTTCGGGCCACGCGCGCACAATCAGCGCGACAAGCGGGATCGACATCGCAATCCAGACCGGCGCGATGGCGGCGACCAGCTTGGCGCGGTCGACCGTGCGGCGCAGGACGGGGGCCGATGCGATAAGGTCCGGCGCATCTTCGGCTGAGACAGTGATCCAGATCAGGCTTCCTGCAAGTGCGCTGGAGAGCAGTGTCAGTGCGGGGGCGAAGGCGGCTTCGGTAAGCGCCACCGCGCCGCCCGGACGCAACAGGACGAAGCCAAGCGGCAGCAGGTAGACGATCTGCAGGCCGATCTGCGAGAGCAGGACGGGATCGCGTTGCAGCAGGCGGATTTCCTTGCGGATGACCGAGGCCATCGCGCCGCCGCGTACAGCGGCGATATGGGTGTTGGTGGCGCGCTGCTTGCGGCCCATGCCGCTGGCGGCGGCCGCATCCGCCACGAAGCTGCGGCTGAAGATGTAGACGCCGAGCGGGAAGATGATGGCGCAGGCCGCGAGCCACGCCAGCGTCTCGGGCAGGCTGGCCGTCATGGCGCGGGCGGGGAACAGCCAGGGCGAATCCGGCGTGATGTGGAGCGAGTTGATCCACTCCAGCATCACTTCGCCGCGCGAAGTGTTCTCGCCGCCGATCAGGTTGATGGACTGGAAGCCGAGGAAGACGGCGGCGCCGGAGATGGCGGCGAAGATCTGGGCCAGCACGCGCGTGTTGCCGGGGCCGATGAGGCGGAAGAGCGCGTTGACGACCAGTAGTGCAATGCCTGTCGCGCCGAAGGCGAGCGAGAACAGGAACAGCAGCGAAAACAGCCACAGCGGCGATGAGTAGACCGCGAGCCACAGCAGCGGCGGTCCAAGCAGGCCAGCATAGAGCGGCAGGCCGCCGATCGCGATGGCCGACGAGCGGACGATCAGCACAGTCCACGGGCTGAGCGGGGACGATACCAGGAGATCTAGATCATTGCGCGTGTAGATGGCTTCGACGGCGCCGAGGATGGCCTGGCTGACCATGACCGAGGCGATGAAGGCGACGACAATGTCGACAGCAAGCAGCGCAAGACCGGCCGCCGGACCTTCGGTGAAGGGCGGCGGCGGGATGTAGCCGCCCACCTTAGAGAACAGCAGCCACATGATGCCGGTCCAGAACGCCATCATCAGGCCGATCAGGATGAGGCCGCTCTTGGGGTTCATCTTGCCGCGGCGCCAGTAGAGCCGCAGCTCGTGGCCCATCAGCCAGAGCGCGGAGCCGGGACGGCCTTTCAGCGAGCTCATGCGCCAGCGCTCGCGGGAGCCGGATCAGGCGCGGTGAGCGAGAGGAAGACATCCTCCAGCGACTGGCCTTCGCCGCCGACGCCCTGCAGCTCGGCAAGGCTGCCTTCGACCAGCAGCTTGCCGCCCTTGATGATGCCGATGCGGTCGGCCATGCGCTCGGCGACTTCCAGAATGTGCGTCGTGAGGATCACGGAAGCGCCCTCGTTCACTTTCTGACGGATCAGATCCTTCACCATGCGCGAGGCCGCTGCATCAAGACCGGTGAGCGGCTCATCCAGCATCAGCAGTTTCGGCTCGTGGATCAACGCGCCGGCAAGGACGGCTTTCTGCTTCATGCCGCGCGAGAAAGTCTCGCAGCGGTCGTTGCGGTTGTCCCAGAGGCCGAGCATTTTCAGCAGGTCTTCCGCGCGTTTGCCGGCGAGCCTGGACTCGACGCCCCAGAGACCCGCGACGAATTCGAGATATTCCCACGCGGTGAGCTTGTCATAGAGCAGCGGCTCGTCGGGCAGCCACGCGATGAGGTGTTTGGCGGCGATAGGGTTGGCGCGCGCGTCGACGCCGAAAACATCCACCGAGCCGCCGTCGGGGTTCAGCAGGCCGGCGATCATGCGCAGCGTCGTGGTCTTGCCGGCGCCGTTGGGGCCGAGCAGAGCGTAGAGTTCGCCGCGCTTCACGGTGAAGCCGATGCGATCGACAGCGAGTTTGCCGCCATAGGATTTGGTGAGGTCGGTGACTTTCAGTGCATGCTGAGCAAGCACGGGAGGAGCGTCGGCTGTCATCGTGGCCCTTTGTGGCTTCTGCGCCTGTTGAAGCGCGGATAGCGTGCCGTAGCAAGATTAATGGGGCGCTGCGTCAGGCGGCGCGGTTTATGACGACGCGGGCGATGGCGTCGGCCGCTGTATCGGCTGCTTTTTCGGCGTTAACCTGCGACGCCAGAGTCTGTGCGGCGTCCGCCTTGTGCTGGTCGGCCAGCAGCCTGGCGATCAGCGGCGCGGCGTGGCCAACCGTGTAGCGTTTTGCACTTATCATCGCGCCGGCGTTGAGATGAACGATGCGGGCGCCATTGTCCCACTGGTCGCCGAGATGCGGCACGACGAGTTGCGGGCGGCCCGCGCGCAGGGCCTGTCCGGTCGTGCCGATGCCGCCATGGTGGACGATGACGGAGGCGTGCGGGAAGACGAGGGAGTGTGGCGCGTAAGCGCGCTGGATCAAGTCCGGCGCGGGATCGAACGGTGCGTGGACGGCGCCGGTGAGCAGCACCGCGCGGTGGCCGAGCAGGCGGGCGATGGCGAGACTCTCGCGATAGAAATCGCCGGGCGCATAAACCGCGAAGCTGCCAAGCGTGAAGACGACGGGCGGCGGGCCGTTGGCGAGGAAGGCTGCGAGTTCTGCATCAAGCGCTTCAGGCGCGCCGCTGTCGCTGTCGAAAACGGGAAAGCCGGTGAGCAGCGTATTGGGCGGATAGTCAGGCTGTATATCGCCCATGACGGATGAGTAGAGGCCCAGCGTGAGCGGCGCGGTTTTTGGCGGATCGAATACAGGCGCGGTGCGCAACGGTGCAAGGCCATGGCTGCGGCGGACGCGGTTGACCACGCCGCCATAGCGGCGGTGCAGTTCCATCTTTACGACGGCCAGCATCATCCTGTTCCAGCTGAGCGACCTCCGGCCGCCACCGTGAGCGAGCATGGCGAAATCCGGCGAGCGCGGCGGATCGGAGGCGGACATCATCGTCATCGGCTGGAGCATTGCGGGGATCAGCGGCAGGCCGCGCATCTCCGCGACGATTGGCGCCGCCAGCGCGAACGGCGTGGCGACGATGGCGGCTGCCCCTTCGGCGGCGCGATTGAGCGCCGTGACGCTGTCGGGCAGGAGGCGGACGAAGACATGCCGGAAGAGGAAGTCCGGGTCGCGCATCATGCGAGCGGTGGCGATCTCCTCGCTCATGTTCAGCAGGCGGCCGATGTCCTCGAAGGTCGGAAAGATGGCGGCGGCGCCCAGTCCGGCGGACTGCACCTTCGCGACATTGGTTTCAGGCACGGCCAGAACGGGTGAGAGCCCGCGCGCCTTCAGGGCGAGACCTACCGCAATGAACGGGTGAAGATCACCAAGGCTGCCGATCGTGGCGAGGACGATTTTCTGCGTCATCCGGCATCACGCGTCATCAGACTGGCGTCCCACCACAAAACGGAAACAGGCGGACCCCGGGGGGGCCGCCTGCTTGTTCAATATCAGTTCGGCCGTTTCGGCTATTGGCCGCCGCTATTGGCCAATCGACTGTTCGGCCTGGGCGTCGCTGATGCGGCCGTTGATCATCCGGGTCACGGATGCAAGTTCGGCTTCGTTCAGGAAGCCGTCCTTGTTGGCGTCCAGCTTGTCAAAGTTGGCGGTGACCATCTGGCCCATGCGGCCGCGAACTTCCGTCCTGGCGACCTTGCCGTCGATGTTGGTGTCCATGATGCCGATGGAACGTGAGGCATTGAGTGCAGTCATGTGCTCCGGCTTGGGATTGGCGACAGTCTCGTCATTCCAGCCGAAGCCGAAAGCAGTGTACTGCATTTCTTCCCACGACTGCTCGCCCCACTTCACTGTGATCGTCGGATCAGGGTTGGCGGGATTGTTCTTCGAGTTGTCGTACTCATAGCGCGTGATCAGCCTCGTGCCGGCGGGCAGGCTGATCGGCTTTGCGAACTCATAGCCGCGCTGCCAGTTGAAGTCGTACTTGGGCAGCGAGAGGATCATCTCCTCTTTCTGGCCAGGCTTCTGCAGGAAGAACTGCGCATTCTCGCCGCGATAGTGAGCGTGCGGGAAGACGGTGTAGAGCGTCGCATCAGCCGGGAACGTGACGTAGGCCGTTTCCTGATGGCGCGCTTCGCCGGGCGGGATCTCGATCCCCGGGTTTGCGATGACCGCCGAGCGGCGGATCAGCTTGGGCGGGGCATCCTTCGGATAGAAGTAGAGGCCGATCCTTGTGACGACCTCGGTTTCCTTGCCATAGGGCGTGTAGTGCAGCTGGAAGCGCAGGTTGGTGGACGGATCAATCCATGAGCCCGTGCCATTCGGCGCAACGGTCGACTCGGCGCCGACTGCATAGCCGCCGACAGGCGAGAGCAGGTGGTGGACGGCGGCGCGATCGCCGACCTTGATGGTCGAGGCGCGCAGCCAGCGGCCTTCCGTCATCGGGTTTTTCAGGACGGGGTTCTGGTAGTCGACGACGCCTGAGGCCGGGACCTTGTAGGATGGCAGGGTGAGGACGAGATCGGGTTCGCCCAGCTCCCATTCCGGCGCGACCTTGGCGTTCACTTTCAGTGGATCGGCACCGGCTGCGCCGCGCGGTGCGCCAGCCTCGATCCAGTGCACCAGCGTCTGCTCGTCCTTGTTCGAGAGGTTCATGCTGTCCTTGAACTGGCCGACATGCTTGTCGGCGTTGTAGGGCGGCATGCGGTCCGTGCGGACGGCCTCGCGGATCATCGGGGCGAAGCCCTTGACCATCTCGTAGCTGTTCATTGCGAAGGGGGCGATGCCGCCTTCCGAGTGGCAGGCAACGCAGTTCTTCGCGAGGATGGGGGCGATCTCGGCCTCGTAGGAGATTTTCGAGAAGTCGGCCTGACGCTCGCGCGCCGGGAAGGGAATGGCCGGGCTCTTCATCGGCGCGGCAGAAACGGCGACAGCCTTGCCGGCCAGCATCGCGTCAAGCGCGTTGGCGACGTAGGCGGTTTTCACTTTCGCTTTCGGCTTGGCAGACTTGCCCGTGAAGCGATCGTCCAGCGGGCCGTGATAGGCGACCTTCCACGTCTTGGGATCGATCACGAAAACTTCGCCGGTGTGGCTGACGCCCATGCTCTCGCCGACCAGCTGCGTATCGTCGAGCAGGACCGGCAGGTCGAGGCCGAGGGTCTTCAATTCGGCGGCAATGGTGTCGCGATTGTCGGTGAGGGTGGAGTTGATCATGAAGAAGCTGACGCCCTTGGCGGCGTACGCATCCTGCAGCGCCTTGAGGGCGGGAGCTGCGTCGCGCACGAAGTTGGCGCCGTTGGCCTGGGCCACGATCACGATGGCGGGCGCGTTCTTGTAGTAGGACAGATCGTGCGCCTTCGACGTCTGGTCGACGAGGCGGAAATTTTCGACCTTTGCGGGGATGGTGACCTGCGTTACGGCGGAGGCGGCATTGATCGGTTCGCCCTGGGCCGCAAAGCCGATGAGAGCCGCAGCAGCGACGGTCGCCATCGCGACGGTCAGGAGCTTGAAGTTCATTGTGGGGCGTCTCCCGTGATGCGCGCCGACGGATCGCTGGCGAGTCATGTACCGATCAGTATCGCAGTCGCCGACAAGTACAGCAAAACGGCTGTTTTCACAACTTCCGTACGTGAATGTGAGGGAAGACTGCGACGGACAAGCGTTCATCCCAGCGGTTCAAGGGGCCTTGCTTGCCTTTGCGAGTGCGCCAAGCAGTGGATGAAGCGCCGAGATGTCGGTCTTGTTCGCTCCAAGGAAAAAGCCGGCGAGCAGCGCGCCATAGCTGGCGCCGTAGCAGATCACCTGCTCCGTTTCTCCTTCGATGGACATGGCCGGGCCGGCAGTCCAGCCGACGGGCAGGTTGGTGGCGCGAAGGCTGGGGTTGGCGTCCGTCAGCCCCGCCAGAACGGTTGGGCATGGCAGGCCATCAGCCGTCGCGACCTCGACTGTGACTTCAGGAAGCGAGGGCAGCAGGCGGCTCAGCATGTCGGCGCCTTCGCCTGCCTCGATGAGCCAGAAATAGCCATCTTCGGGGATGGCGACCTGCAGTTTCGTCAGGGGCAGCGTCGCGGTTCGTTGCGGAGGGACTGTGCCGCGGTTGCGGACCTCGGGGCGTCTTGTCGGGAAGATGTCGGTTGTCCGCTCAGCGCGATATGCCTGCCAGACGCGCTCAAGCACCGCCGCCTTTTTCACGCGCTCAATAATGTCGGCCTGACCCAGCCCTTCAGACTGGTCAGTCAGATAGCGGTAAAGCAGCAGGCTGCGCCCCAGGGTGTTCGTGGTGCAGAGCACGGCGGCCGGCCGGCGTCCCAGCGAACTGTCAAACGTGTAGACGCCGCCTCTCACCTTCCAGTTTGCGCCCCAGAGCGCTGCGTCCGTTACCCACGATGAATCGAGCTTTTCGCTGGCCAGCACGGCGTCGCATCCGCCTGCCGTGAAATAGCCGGTCAGCACCCATGTGCCGGCGACGATAGCGTCGGTCGTCTTGTCGAATTCATCGATGATATCGCGCGTGTCGAAGGTGTTCGTCTGACCGTTGAACGACCAGCTACCCGAAACGCGGTATTGAACGTTCGGCGAGGAGGGCAGGTCGACGGAGAGGCCGGATGTCGGCAGTTGCGTGACGCCAGACTTCGCGAGGATCGGATCGGCGTGAGCAGCAGAGAGGCAGAGCAGCCCGAGGCCGGACACAAGCCCAGCAATCAGCGCGCGCGATAGACCACCGAAAGGCAGCATGAGGTGTCCCCGATTCTTCCCGACCCGGAGCGCATGATTGCTTCGTGGGGAAGAGTTAGGGAAGCCCCCTAATCCTCGTCCATCTTCAGCGCGGCGACGAAGGCTTCCTGCGGGATTTCGACCTTGCCGAACTGGCGCATGCGTTTCTTGCCGGCTTTCTGCTTGTCCAGCAGCTTGCGTTTGCGGCTGGCGTCGCCGCCATAGCATTTCGCGGTCACGTCCTTGCGCAGCGCCGATATGGTCTCGCGGGCGATCACCTTGCCGCCGATCGCCGCCTGGATCGGGATCTTGAACATCTGGCGCGGGATCAGGTCTTTCAGCTTCTCGCACATCGCCCGACCGCGGGCTTCGGCGCGGCCGCGGTGGGTGAGCATGGAGAGGGCGTCGACCGGCTCGTCGTTGACCAGCACCTGCAGCTTCACGAGGTCGCCCTCGCGACGGCCGATCTGGGAGTAGTCGAACGAGGCATAGCCCTTCGAGATAGACTTCAGGCGATCGTAGAAATCGAACACCACCTCGTTGAGCGGCAGGTCGTATTTCAGCATGGCGCGGGCGCCGACGTAGGACAGTTCCTTCTGAACGCCGCGACGATCCTGGCAAAGCTTGAGGATGCCGCCGAGGTATTCATCGGGCGAGAAGATGGTGGCCTCGATCCAGGGCTCGTGGATGTCGGCGATGCGCACCGTATCGGGCATGTCGGCCGGGTTGTGCAGCTCGACGGTGGTTCCGTCGGTCATGTGGATTTCATAGACCACGGACGGGGCTGTTGCGATCAGGTCGAGGTCAAACTCGCGGCTGAGACGCTCCTGGATGATCTCGAGGTGGAGCAGACCCAGGAAGCCGCAACGGAAGCCGAAGCCCAGGGCGGCTGACGTTTCCATCTCGTAGGAGAAGCTGGCGTCGTTGAGACGCAGCTTGCCCATCGCGGCGCGCAGTTCCTCGAACTCGGCGGCGTCGACCGGGAAGAGGCCGCAGAACACGACGGGCTGCACCTCGCGGAAGCCCGGCAGAGCTTCAGACGCGGGACGACGTTCGTCGGTGATGGTGTCGCCGACGTTGCAATCGGCGACGGCCTTGATCGAGGCGGTGAAGTAGCCGACTTCGCCGGGGCCGAGTTCGTCGACCTCGATCAGCTTGCCGGGGCGGAAGACGCCGACGCGATCCAGCGCGTAGGAGGCGCCGGACTTCATCATCTTTACGGTCTGGCGTTTCTTCACCGTGCCGTCGATGACGCGCAGGATGACGACGACGCCGAGATAGAGGTCATAGTAGGCGTCAACCAGCAGCGCTTTCAGCGGAGCGGCCGCGTCGCCCGTCTTTGGCGGCGGCAGGCGCGTGACGATTGCTTCAAGGACCGTGTCGACGCCGATGCCGGTCTTGGCCGAGATTTCCAGCGCGTCGGACGCATCAAGGCCGATCACGTCCTCGATCTGCTGTTTCACGCGCGGTACGTCGGCGGCGGGCAGGTCGACCTTGTTGAGGACGGGCACGATCTCGTGGTTGGCGTCGATCGCCTTGTAGACGTTGGCGAGGGTCTGGGCCTCGACGCCCTGGGACGAGTCGACGATCAGCAGCGAGCCTTCGCAGGCTGCAAGGCAGCGCGAGACTTCGTAGGCGAAGTCGACGTGGCCGGGCGTGTCCATCAGGTTGAGGACGTAGTTTTCGCCATCCTTCGCCTTGTAGTCGAGGCGGACGGTTTGGGCCTTGATGGTGATGCCGCGTTCCTTCTCGATATCCATTGTATCGAGGACCTGCTCGGTCATTTCGCGCTCGCTCAGGCCGCCCGTCATCTGGATGATGCGGTCAGCCAGCGTCGACTTGCCGTGGTCGATGTGGGCGATGATGGAGAAGTTACGGATCTTGTCGCGGGGGGTCATGACGCGGCGTCTAGCAGAAGCCCTTCCAAGCGCCAAGCGGGGTTGAAGAACCCTGTGCTGACAGGCTTTTTCGGGTGTCTTTCCCGGTCTTGTTGCGGGTCTGGAAACCCACTCGCCTTCCGCGCGTTGGTGGGAAGGTGGAAGAGGGCTGACCCATGCTTGACCAATCCCAGATCATTTCGCGGAATATGGACGCCGCGCGCCGGTTTTACCGGGCGGCGGCAAGGCCGCTGGGCCTTTCGGTGTTCGAAGCGTCGGACGACGGTTTCATGGTCGGCCGGGCGGGCGCCGGGACCATGCTGAGAGTGCGGTGCGCCGAAGCGCTGAGCCGGGGCGACGACCAGATGGGCGAGACCCAGCCAGCGCATGTCGCGCTTGAAGCGCCGGACGATGCGTCGGTCCGGGCATTCTTCCGGGCTGCGCTTGAAGCTGGCGGACGGCAGCTGGGCCGTCCGGCGCCGCAGCCAACCGGTGGGCAGGGCTCGTACTACGCCGCCCGCGTGATCGACCCGGACGGCAACTGCATCGAGTGCGGCTGGCGGCACTGACGCCAACACCTTTTCCCACAAAATTGCGGGCACTTTGAATCGTTAACGGCCTGGCCCTGAACTGGCGCGTAACTTGCGCCGTCACGGCGAGATGAAAGTTAACTGGTCCTCTCTTCAACGATTTGTTGAGCAAACGCGGCGTTTCGCTGCGTCGGCGCGGGACGTTGCGCTTCCCATTCTGGCGAGTGGCTGGTCGCGCGCGAAGCGACTTGCGGCGCGGGCCGCCGAAATCAACACCCGGCTGCTGCTCGATATCGGCCGGCTGAGCACCCTGACGGCGGCGCGTATCCGCCTCATCGTCGAGACCACGCGTGCGCGGGCGAACGCGCTGGCCGATCGCATCTGGGTCCGGATCGGGCCGACGGTGCTTCGCATCGACGCCCGCATCCGGCGGACGACGCCGACGACCGCGGGCGTGATTGCCAGTTCGGCGACGCTGGCGGCAATCGTCATCGCGCTGGGCGTTTACCAGTTGAAGCTGAACGCCGACATACGGGCGGCGCGGACGTACGAAGCGCATTTTTCTGTTCCGGTTGCCCGTACGCCGGGCGTCAGCCAGCCGGCGACGCCAGAGCCGCAGGCGGGCGTTGCGCCGCCGCGCGCCACCCTGCCACAGGTTGGCGAGGCGTTCATCGACCGTTTCGACGGCAATGCACTGAACGGCCGCTGGTTCGTCGGCGATGGCTGGTCGAACGGCGACCACATGGAGAATATCTGGCGCAAGGAGCAGGTGAGCGTTGGGGCCGAGGGCCTGAAGCTGACCATGGAACGCGCCAAGCCCGGCGCCGAGAAGCCGCTTGTGTCGGCGGAGATCCAGACCCACGAAACCTTCCGCTATGGCTATTTCGAGATCCGCATGCGCGTGCCCAAGGGCGCCGGGACGGTCACGGGCTTCTTCACCTATGCCGGGCCGGACAGGAAAAGCCCGTCCAACGAAATCGACGTCGAGATCGTCGGCAAGGACACGACGCGTGTCGATCTCACCAGCCACGCCGGCGGCAACTCAGGCGTGGCGCGGCCGGCTGTTCCGGGCGACGCCGCCAGGGATTTCCATGTCTACGGCTTCGACTGGCAGCCGACCTATGTGCGCTGGTATGTCGACGGCAAGCTGGTGCATGAAGTCACCGGCGCCAATGCCCGCAAGCTGGTCAAGCCGCAGAAGATCATGATCGACCTGTGGGCCAGCAAGCAGTTGAAATCCTGGGTTGGCGATCTCGACATGAACGGCGGACCCTGGGTGCTGACTGCATCGTGCGTAGCGTACGCCCCGGCATACGATGGGCGCTCGCTCTGCCTGTCGGGCAACGACTAGGCCAAGCCTTTCAGCTTCATCCAGTTCCTCAGCGCAGCATTGACCTGTGCGGCGGCTTCCTGCTGGACCCAGTGTGATGCGCCGGGAATGCGCGCCAGCGTGAAGTCCTTCACATAGGGCTCGTTGCCTTCGGTGAGCGACAGGTCGAGCGCGAAATCCTTCTCGCCCCAGACCAGCAGCGTGGGAACGTCGATCGGGCGATCCAGGGTGCGGTCCCAGATCACGCCGCCATTGGCGCGGTAGTAGTTGATCATCGCGGTGGCTGCGCCGGGCTTCAGGATGTTGTCGCGGAATGTCTCCAGCACGCCCGCCTCGAACACGGACGGGTCGGAGACGTTGGCGGTGAAGCTCTTCGTGACGGCGGCGGCGTTGTTGCGGCGCAGCGAGGCTTCCGGCAGGCCCGGCAGCTGGAAGAAGGCGATGTACCAGGATTTCAGCGGCTGTTTGAGCGAGCTGGTGAAGGCGCGGCGATAGACCGCCGGGTGCGGCGCGTTCATCACCACGAGGCCATCGAGCGGCGTTGCCCGTTTCGCCGCGAGCGCCCAGGCGATGACGCCGCCCCAGTCGTGCGAAATCAGCAGGCGGCGTTTGGCGCCGAGGGCGTCGAACAGCGCGACGGCGTCGTCGATGAGGTGCTGGACGCGATAAGCTTTCACGCCTTTGGGCCGGCTGCTCTCGCCATAGCCGCGCATGTCCGGCGCGGCGGCACGCCAGCCGAGGCTGGCGAGGTGCGGCAGCTGGTGACGCCAGGCAATGCGGCTTTCCGGGAAGCCGTGAAGGCAGAGCGCAACGCTGTCGCCTTCGCCGGCTTCATCGACAGTGAAGGAGAGGCCGTTGGCGGCAACCGTGCGGGTGCGGATGGCGACGTCTATCATGGGGCGAACGTCGAGCGGGCCGTGATGCCCCAGAAGCCATCGCGCAATTCGATGATGTAGAGCCCGTCATAGCGCGCATACTCCGCGCCGTCGGCCTTGTAGCGCGCGAAGGTCGCCAGCATGTGGGCCTTGGTGGGGCTGCACTGGATGATCGAGCGCTGCGCCCAGCCGCTGCGTGCCCAGCCTTCCTCGGCGAGATTGCCGAAGACATCGTCCTGCTGGCCGGGGGCGGTGAGCACGCCCAGCGGATAGCTGGCGATGCGCAGGTGCGGGAAGTGGAAGGTCTTTTCCAGCGCCGTCATGTCCTTCGCGTTGAACGCGGTCATGAAGGCGTCGGTGACCTCGAAAGCGTGCTGGTAGGCGGGGCAGGACTGGAAGGCCGCGTCGGCCGCTGGACGCGGCGCGCAGGCGGCGAGGCTGAGGGCAAGACCTGCGATGAATGTGCGGACAAGCTTCACGGCGCGAAGCTCGAGCGTGCCGTGAGCGCCCATCGGTCGTTCTTGAATTCCACGATGTACAGCGAATTGAAGCGCGAGAGTTCCGAACCGTCCGCGCGATAGCGCACAAAGGTGGTGAGCATGTGAGCCTTGGCCGGGTCGCACTGGACCACGCGACGATCTGCCCAGCCGGAATGATGCCAGCCTGTGGCTTCGAGGCGGCTGAAACTGTCTTCGAGGTCAGCGGCGGAATTGATGATCCTCACCGTGCCGCTGGCGATGCGCACGCTGGGGAAGTGGAAGGTCGCGCCCCAGGCGGCGGCGTCCTTCGTGTTGAAGGTGCGCATGAAGTCATCGGTGACCTTGTAGGCAGGCGCATAAGCAGGGCACGCGGCAAATGCCTTGTCGCCGGTCTGTGCGGCGGGCGTGGTCGTGCAGGCGGCGAGGGCCAGCGCTGCAAGGCCGGCAAGGCCGATCAGCCCCATGTTGAGGCGGGAAGCGATGTGGGAACGATCAAGCATGGCCGCTGTCCTTGCCGTGGCGGGGTCTATCGCTCCCTTCAGTTGCCCTTTTTTGCCTGTCATGCATAGCTGCGGGGGTATTGGCTGAAGGTGCACGCAATGCTCACCCTGCTTATTCCCTTGATGTTGCAAATCGCCGCCGTGGATGCGCCAGCCGCCGCCAAACCGGAAGCGGCGGCGGCGACGGCGGAACCCGAAAAGATCTGCAAGAAAGAGTTCGTCACCGGATCGAAGGTGAAGAAGGAAATCGTCTGCCGGTCGGCGGCCTCCAGAGAGAAGGCGCAGGACTCGATGCGCACCTATTTCGGCGGCAGCGGCAATGTGCAGCCAACCCTGCCCAAGGGCATTGGCGGCTAGTTGCGTCCCTAGAGCGGCGCGCATGCCTTGGCCAACCAGGCGCGGTCTTCCTCGTCGAGCAGCGGGCCGACTTCCGCCAGCACGCGCGCATGATAGCGGTCGAGCCAGATCCATTCCTGTTCGGAGAGCAGGCCCGGCTGGATGAGGCGCTTGTCGAGCGGGGCCAGCGTCAGCGTTTCGAAGCCCAGCATGTCGCGCTCGCCGCCGGTGATGGGACGCGCATCGGTGACGACCTGCAGGTTCTCGATGCGGATGCCGTAGGCGTCGGCCTTGTAGTAACCGGGCTCGTTGGAGACGATCATGCCTGGCTCCATCGCAATCGTATTGGGCGCCTTGGCGATGCGGTGCGGGCCTTCGTGGACGCCGAGATAGGAGCCGACGCCGTGGCCGGTGCCGTGATCATAGTCGAGGCCGGCTTCCCACAGCGACATGCGCGCGAGGATGTCGAGCGCCGAACCTGTCGTGCCTTTCGGGAAGCGGACGCGGGCAAGCGCGATGTGGCCTTTCAGGACGCGGGTGTTGCGCTCGATCATTTCGGCGGTTGGTTCGCCGATGGCAAGCGTGCGCGTGACGTCGGTGGTGCCATCGAGATACTGGCCGCCTGAATCCAGCAGGAACAGCGTGCCGCGCTCCAGCTTGCGGTTGGTCGCGACGTCCGGGCGGTAGTGATTGATCGCGCCATTGGGGCCGGCGCTCGAAATCGAGTTGAAGGAGAGATCCTTCAACTCGCCCGTCGCCTCGCGGAACGCCTCGATCTTCTTTGCGGCATCGATCTCGGTGACTTCGCCGGTCTGGCCTTCAGCTTCGAACCAGCGAAGGAAGCGCGACAGGGCGGCGCCATCGCGGCGATGCGCCTTGCGCGAACCTTCGATTTCGACAGCGTTCTTGCGCGCACGCGGCAGCATGCACGGATCAGTGACGCGGACCACATCGGCGCCGACCTTGCCGAGCGTGTTGAAGAACCAGGCGGAGGCTGACGACGGATCAAGGCCGACGCGCTTGCCCTGAAGCTTGCCGAGGCGGTTCTTCAGCTCGTTGACCGGGCGAAGTGAAACTTCATTGCCGAGATGGCCGCCGAGTTCAGGACCGATCTTTTCCGGACGCAGGAAGAGTTCGGCCTGACCATCGGAGAACAGGATGGCGCGGCCGAGCGGCAGCGGCGTGCGCGAGACATCGCCGCCGCGGATGTTGAACAGCCAGGCGATGGAG